>Ga0126373_10004863_pt1 | contig 10342 bp, 5 predicted proteins | sample PanSoiMetPlot_11_FD_92545 | JGI IMG/M metagenome (GOLD analysis project Ga0126373, IMG submission 92545) | Tropical forest soil microbial communities from Panama - MetaG Plot_11 | ecosystem: Environmental > Terrestrial > Soil > Tropical forest > Bulk soil | place: Panama | collected 2016-02-17 | reverse complement strand
CCGGCAATCAGCGCCACGGTTTCTTCGTCGTTCATCGCCATACGGCGGAAGGTTTCGCGAATGTCCCTGGCTGCAGCGACGGGATCCGGTTTGCCATTCGGACCCTCAGGGTTTACATAGATAAGGCCCATCTGCACAGCGCCAAGTGGACTCTGAAGATTACGGTCGCCGCTGTAACGATCATCAGCCAGCCATTTGCCTTCAGGACCCCAGTACACGTCCGTTTCTGGTTCCCACGTATCCGCACGTCCGCCACCAAAACCGAAGGTTTTGAAACCCATCGACTCCAGTGCGACGTTGCCGGCGAGGACCATCAAGTCAGCCCAGGAAATCTTGCGGCCGTATTTCTGCTTGATCGGCCATAGCAGACGGCGGGCCTTATCGAGGTTCACGTTATCGGGCCAGCTATTGAGAGGGGCGAAGCGCTGCTGCCCTGCGCCAGCACCGCCGCGGCCGTCGCCGATGCGGTACGTGCCCGCGCTATGCCACGCCATGCGGATGAACAGGCCTCCGTAATGGCCGAAGTCTGCCGGCCACCATTCCTGCGAGTCGGTCATGAGCGCGTGCAGGTCTTTGATTACGGCATTAAGATCGAGACTCTTGAACTCCTTTGCGTAGTCGAACTCCTCCTCCATTGGATTGGACATGGGAGAGTGCTGATGAAGCACCTGCAGGTTCAGTTGATTTGGCCACCAGTCACGGTTGCTACGGGCGGGAGTTGTGCCAGCGAAAGGACACGTGCCTTCAATGGATTGTTGTGTTGCCTGAGTATGTGCGTCGAGAGTGTTAGATGCCGTCTTGTTTTCCATATGTATTTTCCTTCGAAATAGTCAAAACTGTGATGAACTCCGAATGGATCGAGCGACGAGACGTCCCACCGTATGTCCGGAGAGGAGAGGCCGTCGGTTACCCTTTGCGTTCACGCGCGCAACCGTAGACGGAGCTGTCAGCGCGCCATTTTTAGCCATTCACGCGCCCTGCTACTTAACGGGAAGCGTGCCGTTGAGCACATTTCGTGCAGAGACCACGGAAAATTACTTCGCATTCGCGAAGAACGCGTTTACCGAGGGAACTCGAAGCAGGCTTGGACACGTTGTACCACTCGATGTCCTCGACATTGCCGCAGCGGTCACAGATGAAGTGGTGATGGCGCGTGCCTTTCGCATCAAATCGCGCGGCACGCCCCTCGACAGCTACTTCACGTACCAGGCCGGCTTGAACCAGGTCCCGGAGATTGTTATAGGTTGTGGCCCTCGATGAGCGCGGATCCATCCGGTTCACGGCTGCAAAGATTTCCGCAGCGGTGGGATGGCGGTTGCATTCCATCAGGAATGCAATTACGGCGTACCGTTGCGGCGTACACCGCAACCCGCAGCCCTCGAAGGACCGTCGAATCGCTTCAGCGTCCATGAATACTATTTGGAATAAATCTAATCTGATATTTTGTCAAGTCGCAGGCAGCCCTTGAAGAATTAGAAAGACGATTTGCAGATACGATAGTGATTCTCCGCTAAAGTCGCTTTCCCGTTAGACTCAGCGCCCCGCATCATTACCGGCAGAGTGGCGTTGACGTGGGATCGCTTTCCAATTCCGGCATTCCATCTCGCGCGACTGTCAATCGGCACAGTTCACAAAAGGCGTGCAAATCAGAAAAATCTCGGTATTTTCCGCATGCAGCGCCCTTGCATCGAAGCAAAACTTGAAAGTCCGCTTGAGATCCTATGTCCCAAATATGCAGACCCCATCGTGAGCACGACAAAACTGTTGGTGTGATTTCGTTTACTGCCATCGTTCTTTTCATCAGCATGGCAAGCGCCCAGCAGACATTGCCCGACGCACCGAGCGCGACCAAGACAGGCAAATCGAATGTCGCACGCACATCAGAGGGGAACTGGCCACGGATATTCAAGAACGAAACGGACACATTCAGCATCTACCCGCCACAGGTAGACAGGTGGCAGGGCAACCTCGTCGAGCTTTATTGCGCCGTCGAGTTAAAGCAAGGAAAGAACAGTACCCCTAAATACGGAGTCGTGTGGCTACAGGCACGTACAGAAGTAGACAAAATTAATCGGCTCGTAACGCTCGACAACATGAAAGTCACGTCGGTAAAGTTCCCTTCGGCTGCCGACAAAGAGGCGGGACTGATGGCACTGCTGGAGAAAAAACTGCCTGGTGCGACCAAGACAATATCGCTAGACCGGCTCGAGGCTGCGATTGAAGCTGACGGCGAAACCATGAAAGGCATCGATGTCAAGAACGACCCGCCCAAGGTATTCATCAGCGCCAAGCCATCGGTGCTGGTTCTCATCGATGGGTCACCGAAATTGAACGATGTGCCTGATTCGAAACTACAGCGGGTGATTAACACGAGATCCATCATCCTGTTGGAAAATGACAAGAAGCTCTATTACCTGCGCGTTCAGGACTGGTGGCTGCAATCGAAAGAGTTGGAGGGACCATGGACGTACGTCAAGAAGTTGCCGGGCGACATGAAGAAGGTTGAAGAGTTTCTGGTCAACAAGAATCTTGCTCAAAACCCGGGTGACAAGGAGACACCGCAACAACCGTCGCTGAAGGAGGCTGGCCAAAAGGCAGAAGTCCCGGTTGTGTACGTTGTATTCGGACCGGCAGAACTGATCGAGACTAAGGGGGAAGCGAAGTACAGTGCCGTTCCAGGGACCGGCCTGGAATATGTGAGCAACACCAACGGAAATATTTTTCGAATCAGCGGAAGTTACTACATTTTGATTTCGGGGCGTTGGTTTAAGGGGCCTTCGTTCGAAGGACCGTGGAGCTTCGTTGCGGGAAATGAACTGCCAGCCGACTTTTCCAAGATTCCAATTGACAACCCCAAGGGTACTGTATTGGCATCCGTGCCCGGGACTTCGGAAGCCAAGGAGGCGCTCATCGCCAACTCAATTCCGCAGACGGCGACGATCACTCGCGCGGAGGCGAAACTCACAGTTCAATATGACGGTGAGCCTCTGCTCATGCCTATTGCAGGCACGTCGTTGCAGTATGCGAAGAATACGAGTGCCGCCGTTATCAAAGCTCCAGACAACAAATACTACTGCGTCGAAGCAGGAGTGTGGTTCTCAGCCCAGTCGCCACAAGGGCCTTGGCACGTGGCTGAGTCGGTGCCTGCGGAGATTTACGACATCCCTCCCAGTTCACCTCTGCACTATGTCACCTATGTAAAGGTCTACAGTGCGACGCCGGATGTTGTGTACGCTGGATATACGCCTGGATACTACGGCACGATCGTGTCATCCAGCACAATGACTGTTGTGTATGGCACCGGGTGGTATTACCCTCCGTACATCGGACCGTCTGTGTCGTATGGCTGGCCGTACACTTATGGTGTCGGAGCTGGATTCACCTACGCGACTACTACTGGATGGAGCTTCGGTTTCGGATATGGATATGGATACTATCCGTACTACTACCCGTGGTGGGGACCTATGGGATATTACGGCTGTTGTTGGTATCCGTATTACGGGTGGGGAGCATGGGGTGGTGCTGCCGTGGCAAATGTATATGGAGTGTGGGGCAACACGGCGTATTCACGTACAGGTGCTGCCTGGGCGAATCCGTACACGGGCAATTACGGTGCGGCGACCCGCGGAGCGTATCAAAACGCACAGACAGGTAGGACTACGGTCGCGGGACGTGGATATAACACCAATGTCTATACTGGCAATACAGCGGGATATCGCGGCGGGGCCACATACAATCCAAACACTGGCATCGTTGCAGGTGGCGGAGCAGGTTACGCCGGCAATATTTATTCGGGCCAAGGTGCTGCCGGTCGCGCTGGGTTCGCTTACAACACCAATACCAAAGCCGGTATTGCTGCTGGAAAGAACAATATCTACGCAGGCAAGGATGGCACCGTATACCGCTACAACCGGGACAGCGGAAATTGGTCAAGCAACACTGGGGGCGGCTGGCAAAACGTGGACAGACCTCAACCAAAGCTCGAGAACCAGCAGCAAATGCGGACGCAGGGAGCGCAGCGCACCCAAAACTTCAGTTCGATGCGCAGTTCCGGTGGGATGCGCGGAGGTTTCAGGAGACGCTAGGTTCGCGAAGGGTTACCGTGGTATCTCAGCAGTTGCGGTCGCTCGAACGCTTACTCTCGGTAAAGGGCAAGCAACACTCCAAGCAAGATGGTGGCGCTTGGCCAGAAATACGGTAGGAACCGTGGGTGTCGCAAATCCGCATCAGAGAGCAATTTGAACAGAGCGATGCCGAGCCCAACGATCATGAACCAAAAGTGTTCGCGCTGCACCACGCCCATCGATGGCGACATATGGTGATGATGGCCTGTATCGGGCGATTCGGACATAGATATCGCATCGCCATCCATTTGCATCGATGAATGATTCATCTCCCGGTGTGGCAGACGTGCTGATTTATCTGCCGGGCCTGCTCCCTGCGGATGAAGCGAGTCGACAGGTGCGGTGGAATTGTGAAAGATCGCGTCTGACGCGATTGCCGTCGACGATCTCGCTTCGGCGGGTAAGGGTTCATTCGACAACTCGGAAAGTACGTAGGAAGAATCGGCGGACGAAATAGCAGGCCAGGGTTTACCGTCGAAATCGAGGGCACGGTTTACCAGATAATTCGTAACCTCGGGAGACCGAACTCCAGAGGTACCGTTGTGATCGTGAACAAGGAGAAGGCCGGCGCCGAGTATTGCGAGAATCGGAAAAGCTCCGATACGCCAGAAGCCCTTGAGAGCGCCGCGATTGCGCAGATATTCCAACAACCCCATTGCAATCAGCAACACGGCGTAAACCTTGTGTTGTCTTGCTTCAGCATCATGATGAAAAAGCCACGTCCAGCTTAAATTGCCACGTGGCCAAATCTCTGCGTCGCTCCAGACCGCCAGGAACACCCCAGCCGCGATAAACAGAGAAGGCCAGACTAATTGCATCGCACGTAGTTTTGGGATGGTGATTCCAATGAGAACGAATAGGCCCACTCCAATGAGGGCGTATCCGGCCAGGTGATGATTCAGTTCTGACGGCGCCTTGTCGGGGTCTATCGACGAGGACACAGCACCAACAACATGACCTAATGCTTGTGTCGAGCCCGCTAAAATGGCGCAGATCAGAAATGGCAATAGACCAACGACGCCCCAAGACCGTGTGAACAAGTTACACCTCATGTATAAATCGGTCCGACACACAATCAGCTATCGGCTTGCCGTGAAATGATGCTTTGAGAGCGTGCCGATTTTGTTGGACTGCAGCTTGACACGCGCAAGCTGTTAGGCGAATACGCGATCAAATTACAGTGTCGAAGTCACCGCCCCCTGATAGGTCGAATTCAACGACGTCAACCGGGGTCGCTTGATGAGCTAAAAGGTGGGCGCGAGCGCAACGACAGTATCGTGACCTTAAGCTGGGTGCTCGAATGGTTCAACTGTCACTCTTGCCAGATTTATTGCGGGGCCGACGATAGGTGGTCACTTCAAGCCAAACGTCCAGCTGAGGCCGGAACTTGTTCCGTAATCACTACCGGAGAGGCCTGCCGGCGGTCGGTTGTCCCAGTTCCCATAAAACGAAACGTTCCATTTGAGATTGCTGAAGATCTTGATGTAGTACGATGCGTTCGTATTAAAGCGAACCCGGACCGGATCCGAGAGGGCTGGAAGGACAACCGCTGTCAAATTTAGGTTGGTCTTGCTGAACTTAAAGAACTGCATTTCGCCATAGATAATGGCTGCCACAAGGTTTTGATTCTGAGCGGAGCTGGTTTTATATTCAGTATTTTGCCACGCTGGCCCAACAATAACTGAGATGCTGGTGCGGTTGTTATTTTTCAAATAGCGTCCGAAACCACCACCAATCGTACTCTGCAACGATATTCCTTGTTCCGTACTCTGCAGAAAAGCTCCGACACCCGCATAGAACCAATTATTCCAAGGCAAGAGATGCCGTGCCCCAAGGTTGACTGAGTTTCGTGTAGAAGCGTTAACGCCAGTCGCTGATGAGAGACTGGAATCGAAGCCTGCGAGCGCAGTCCAACGTTCCCGAACGTACGCAGTACTGGAAGTAAGGCTGTATTGCGTCGATTGGTTGCCTCTTGAATAAATCACGCCAAAACCTACATCCCCATTGAAGCGCTGCCAAAATCTGTCGGAAGTGGCGATCATGCTTACGATTTGAGTGCGGTCCAGAGTTTGTTCTTCGCCGGGCGACGTCACCTGAATCTTCACTGGTCTTTGACCGTCGGTTTCGGGAGTTTTGAGCCTACCGGTATAAACGTCGCCGGCTTGCGTTTTCACCACGAAGAGCTGGCTGCTTTCCAAGCTCGCTACCTTTGACCAATCCACCGAAGCGGTTCCATCGATATAGTCGAAGCTGACATACAGTACTCCGGCGTCCAGGCCTTTGACCTCGCAGGTCATACGATCGCCGTTTGTCATCACTAGGACGTCGGTCTTCTCTCGTGGGTAGACCAGTGTGGTGAATAAAAAGATAAAGATGAACAAAAAAAAGCGTTTATTCATATTTAGCCTTCTTCTCAGGCGGGCGGACTACAGCCTGCTTGCTGTGATGAACGCAGCGCAGCCGGTCCAGAGCCGTCGCCCTCGGCGATAGCATAACCATGCTGATAGCTTTGGACGGTCGCGCTCCAAAGTACCGGCGTGTAATTCGGTGGAGCTGTGAGCGCTTGTCGTAGCCGCTCTCTGGACGCAACTTCCCCAATCATGGCGTGGTCGGGGAGAGGCCGGATTGATTTTCGAGCAGTATAAAGATGCTGATTAAGAGGACTCTCGCTGGGAAAACAAGTGGTATCCACAGGATGATTCCGGCGCTCAACACGACCGTCACTCCCGAAAGGTAGCCGATATTAGCGGGCACCGATATCCATATCAGCCAGTAGCTCGTCGTCAGCAAGACACAAAAGAGGATTCCGGCAACGGCGGCAGCTCCTGGGGCACGAAGTCCCCTACGGATCAGAGAGTCCCCGACTGTCTTTTCCACAAAGCTCATTTGATCTGCGGTGTGTTGTGCTCCGTTTGTCGACTCGATGTGCAGTTCAGCTCCGCAAGGTGACCGACAGCGTTAGCGTCGGGCCAGGAGATCTCACCCGTACGACCGGCACCAACAGTGATCGTAGCCATAGTCTCGTGACCACCCACCTGTCACTTCTGCGAGTTCCGCACGGAAATGAGCCCTATTAGTATTGCCAGTCGGTGCTTATTTCCTGCGTTTTCTCCCCGACAGTCAGCACAAACGAGGCTCGACCTTCGGTCGCAAATGTTGAAATCGCTAGCGCTTCAGTTTTACTCGTCCAAGGGAAGAGATCACAATGAGCGCAACGCTTGTCGAACGCCTGGCGACACCCGATACTGTGTCCGTGTGGCCTCAATATCCTTCCTTGTACGAAATCAACACCTGGGTGTGGCTTTCTGAACTGAGCCGCAAATACGGGAAGACGGTTCGTTTGTCTTCAGTGCCCGCAAACGAATGGGATGTTATTGCCGACTACGGCTTCGATGCTGTGTGGTTCATGGGAGTTTGGGAGCGAAGCCCTAAGGGCATTGCTATAGCAAACCAAAACAAGAATCTGCTCAAAGACTTTCGGCGTGCACTTCCTGATTTTCGTTCTGAAGACAATGTGGGATCCCCGTACTGCGTGCGAAGGTACGTAGTTGACCCTCATCTCGGGGGCACAGAAGGCCTTGCCAGGGCTCGCAGTGAACTTAAGAAACGAGGCATGAATCTCGTCCTCGATTTCGTGCCAAACCATGTGGCGCCGGATCATCCGTGGGTCGCAGAACATCCAGAGTACTTCATTCTGGGAAACGTAGACGACGCGACGAAAGATCCCTCCTCGTTTGTTGAAGCCTGCGGGAGGGTTTGCGCTCGCGGGCGCGATCCTTACTTTCCTGCCTGGCAGGATGTGCTGCAGTTGAACGCCTTCAACCGGGGGCTTCGGACGGCCGTAATCGAGACGGTGGATAGCATTGCGGAACAGTGTGATGGCATTCGCTGCGACATGGCGATGCTTATGCTGAACGCCATCTTCGAGCGCACATGGGGTTCTCGTGCTGGAGCGCGCCCTGGGACGGAGTATTGGGTTGATGTCATCTCTGCTATCAAAAGTACGCATCCGGGGTTCCTGTTCATTGCCGAGGCTTACTGGGATTTGGAGTGGGAACTGCAGCAGCGAGGCTTCGACTTCTGCTACGACAAAAAGCTGTACGATCGGCTCGAACACAGCAACGCCGAGAGCGTTCGCTTACACCTCTGCGCCGATCTTGGATATCAAAGCAAACTGCTTCGCTTCATCGAGAACCATGATGAGCCGCGAGCCTCCGCCACCTTCATGCCTGCAAAGCAAAAGGTCGCTGCTCTGACCATTGCGACGCTTCCAGGAATAAGGATGTTTCATGAAGGCCAATTTGACGGACGCAAGGTGAGACTCCCTGTGTTTTTGGCCAGGCGCCCACTTGAGACGGTCGACGATGACCTGGGCACATTCTATCGGGAACTTCTTAAAGTGATTGATCACCAGGTTTTTCGGCAGGGCCAATGGAGTCTTTGCGAACGAACGGGCTGGCCAGACAATGCAAGTTTCCAAAATCTAGTGGCTTGGAGTTGGGGGGAAGGTGACGAGTGTTACTTGATCGTCGCCAACCTCAGCGATTGTCCTTCGCAAGCGCAGGTTCGCGTTGGTTGGGTTAGCGCGAATGGAGGAAAGTGGCTCTTGACCGAAGTATTCACGGGAGCGACTTACGAGCGCGACGGGAACGAGATGTCGTCACCAGGCTTGTATGTGGCGCTGGGCCCATGGGGATTTCACTTCTTGCGGTGCGTACGCTAGTAAAACGAAACACGTATCGGCGGCTGCCTGAGTCGCTCAAGTGAGTTAAGAAATCGCTTCACAAAACGATATGGAGAAATCCAATGATCCAGAATCAGAAGCCTGAGATCTCATATATTGAAACAAACGAGCAGCGCCGATTAAATGATGCTCGCGAAAAGGGTACTCCATGGAAAAAGTGGGGGCCGTATCTTAGTGAGAGACAGTGGGGCACGGTTCGTGAGGATTACAGTCACGACGGGAATGCCTGGAATTATTTTAGTCACGATCAAGCCCGATCGCGAGCGTATCGCTGGGGAGAAGATGGACTGGCAGGGATTTCCGATGACAAGCAGCAGTTGTGTTTTGCAATTGCGCTCTGGAATGGTCGTGATCCGATCCTAAAGGAGCGGTTATTCGGGCTAACCAATAGCGAGGGTAATCACGGCGAAGATGTCAAGGAATACTATTTTTATCTCGACAGTACCCCAACGCATTCGTACATGAAGTATCTGTATAAGTATCCGCAACGTGAGTACCCCTACCGCGATCTAGTTGAGACAAACCGACGCCGTTCACGCGAAGAGCTCGAATATGAGTTGCTCGATACGGGCATCTTTGATGACGACCGGTATTTCGATGTTTTCGTTGAATATGCCAAGACGGATCCGGAGGACCTTCTGATCCGTATCACCATTCATAATCGTGGTCCAGAACCGGCAATCCTTCATGTGGTTCCGACTGTCTGGTTCCGTAATACCTGGTCGTGGGGCAAAGAGGCAGCCAAGCCTTCGCTGCGTCAGGTGGAAAGCGGATCGATTCGTGCATCACACGGTCAACTTGGAGAAATGACCCTCGATTGTGAAGGTAATCCGGAACTGCTGTTCACCGAAAATGAATCCAACGCCGGCCGTTTGTGGCACCAGCCAAATCCCTCGCCATACGTGAAAGATGCTTTTCATGAATATATCGTGTCAGGTAAGGCAGATGCAGTGAACCCTGCCAAGAGCGGGACGAAAGCTGCGGCCCACTACCGGATAGAGGTCCCGGGTGGCGGAAGCAGTGTCATACGTTTGCGATTGAGCGCAAAACCATCCGCTGATGCATTCAGCACTTTTGACAAGTCGTTTAAGGATCGTCTGTCGGATGCGGATGAGTTTTACGATCGCATCACACCTAGCTCGCTGAGCGAAGATGAGCGCCGGGTTCACCGCCAGGCACTCGCGGGAATGTTATGGACGAAACAGTTTTATTACTTCGACTTAGACAAATGGCTTGATGAGCACGAGTCACACCCGTTAGTCGGTCCCGGCACCGGGAGAGCGCGTAACCCGGAATGGTTCCATATGCTGAATCAAGATGTCATCTCGATGCCGGATAAGTGGGAGTACCCGTGGTACGCGGCCTGGGATCTAGCCTTTCACACGATTGCACTTTCCCTGGTGGACTTCGACTTTGCTAAGGAACAGCTCCTGCTGATGTTGCGGAATCTGTATGCCCACCCCAACGGTCAGAT
>Ga0126373_10004862_pt1 | contig 10344 bp, 10 predicted proteins | sample PanSoiMetPlot_11_FD_92545 | JGI IMG/M metagenome (GOLD analysis project Ga0126373, IMG submission 92545) | Tropical forest soil microbial communities from Panama - MetaG Plot_11 | ecosystem: Environmental > Terrestrial > Soil > Tropical forest > Bulk soil | place: Panama | collected 2016-02-17 | reverse complement strand
GTGACGGTACCGTGTCGTAACTCACCGGTTGGGCTGGGAAACACGACCTCATCACCAATTTCGATGGGGTTATTGAGGAAATCCAGGCAGGTGCTGAGTGCTGTTTGCATTGTCGTCGTCATATCGACCTCACCGCATTCGATCGCGAGGGATATTGGTCTATCTCAGCCGCCATCGCATTGAGGTTGGGAAGGTGTGGGTGCCGAGTACGCCACTGCTCATAGATAGAGCGATAGATGTCACGCCAGTCCACCCCCTCCGCCACAGCTCGCAGGAGGGTTGCTCTGAGGATTATCACCTGATCCTCGGGATGACCGCTCCGCACAAAGGAATCGCTTTCCGCAATCGCTTCGCAACGGGTCAGCCAATCCATCAGTTTCCCGTTATCCTCGAAATCGTCGAACACCATGACCTCTCCTCCTAGCATAAGAGCAGTCCATCCTGTTCTCGAACGAATGCCACGGGACGCGAAGCCCAACGGTCGGTCGAGTGGGTCACTTGAACGGTTTAGGCTGCATAAACAGTACCCACTTCCACCGATTTGATATTCCCACCATTTCCGTCGAATGTCCCCTCTCAAGCAGGTGAAAAGTTGTCCCATCGAGACAGAGTGTCAGAAGCTCCATCCGTGCAGAGTTACAACTCGATCAGAAAGAGCAGGGACGACCTGCTCTCTCAGTAATAATTTCATGTCTGGGTCAGGGACACGAAAGGGAAAGGCGGGGCCGTCCGTGGGGAGGAGTCAAGAATGGAATGAGGGAATATGAAGAAATTTGGAAGATGCTCGATTCTTCCATTCCTGTTGTTTCGGTCCCATCATAAGACCCTAACCGATCTAACAGCGACCTCTTTTAGGTCGTCCGTAACAGCCTGAGCCTCAAGGTACCGGTCCTGTGGGTTAGGGTAGCTTCCCAAGCCTATCCCCCGGTGCCCCCGGCCCTCGATTAAAAGTGATAAGTGTTATTCCAGTGTTAGCCGGTGAAGTAAAGAGAGTGAGAACGAGTGAAATGGAAGTGAATAGCAGGAACTGCGCTCTTCCACCGAAGTGCAAGAAAAACGAGGGACTGCCCAGCCCTTTCAAGGACTTGAGCAATCCCCCTGTTACAGATTCCTAAACCGCGGGTCGCACGTTCAATTCGTGTCGGGGGCACCAAATATTCCCCTACAACTACATGTAGTTGCAGAGTCGGTCCGATCGGTGGATTCTGTGCACAACCCCCTTCTGCTACCACTTTGCTACCATGAGCCTCCGCCGCGACGTAGTTATGAAAACCGCGGGTCACTATCTGGTCTGACTAAACCTCTCTTAGGAGCCAGAGCGCGATGTCATAGGCTTTCGTTACGATCGGTGGCAGTTCAGCCATGAGCCCTCCATGGTCTCCGGTTGAGGAGCGATCGAGCCTGCGCCCTGAACGGGAGCGAATGCTTCGGGACCATTCAGACACAGAGCCAATACCCAAGGATCCAAGAGCCAAGGACTACGGAGTCTTCGTACACCGGAACCCGTTGTAGTTGTACCGGACCGACGGCTCGAAGCTGCTCCGGAAGGCAGACTGGAGAAACAAAATATCATAGAGCCACGAGCCGCCCCGCACCACTTTGTTTTCTCCTCGTTCCGGCCCCTTTGGGTTCTTGGACGGACTGGTCTTGTAGTAGTTGCTGTCATACCAGTCGCTCACCCATTCCCAGACATTCCCGGCCATGTCATAGATCCCATAAGGACTCTTACCGTCCTCCAACGACCCCACCGGTACCAGGACCGCATGTTTGTTCCAGTTGTCCTTTCCATAGTTTGCCCGGAGCCGATCGGGCGGATCATCGCCCCAGGGATACACCCGCCCATCAGTCCCCCGTGCCGCCTTCTCCCATTCCGCTTCCGTCGGCAGCCGCTTGCCAGCCCAGCGACAATAGGTGCTCGCATCCGCCCAATCAATCCTGACGACCGGTCGCTTCTGATGGAGTGGCTGATTCATGATGTTCCACTCGACCGGCGCGTCCAGGCTCGTCGCTTCCAGGAACTTGGCATACTGTCCAACCGTCACTTCATACTTGTCCATGTAAAAGGCATCCAGGTAGACGCGATGGACTGGCTTTAGATATTCAAACTCCTTGCTGCCCATCATAAATTCGCCGGCCGGCACCAAGACCATCGGCGCCCCGTCCTTGCCCGTGATCTCCCGTTGTTGCGCCGCGACTGGCCCCGCGATCGCGCCAAGCAGCCCCAGCGCTCCCAGCAGTCCGGCCCACCACGTCAACTTTCCCTCCGGCCCCGTACATCCCATTCTAATGCTCCTCTCATGAATCGCACCGTTTCCCCTCTTACCTACAAGTCACGCACTCCGAGCCAGAACTACCCTACAGAGGTTCAAGGGTGAGGTGCTGCGCCTGAAGCGAATCCGTCACACCGCGCGAGCCGAAGGGTTTCGGTAGCCGGTGCACCTAACTATGCCACACCGTGGCGTAAGCCACAAACTGATGTCAGCGCGGCGCTAGCCGCACGATACGCCGACACCGCAAAGACAACAAGACCATCATCTTTTGGCTTCTGCTACCACGTTGCTACCAGGACAGGACAAACCAGCCCCATCAGGCCCCATGTCGGGAGCATCCTGTTTTGTGGTTTCTTGTGGGGTTAGGTTGTCTGAGGTTGGACTTTCGGAAATTCCTAAACCGCGGGTCGCACGCTCAATTCGTGTCGGGGGCACCAAATCGATCTTTCCATAGGAAGCCGGTCGAAGCGTTCCTCCCTTTCATAGGCAAAAAACCTACCTCTACTAGGAATCCTTCTCTGCTAACTATCCTGTGTTTTCTTGCCACGTTGTGAGGCCTGGTCTAGACTGTTTTCACACTTTATGGGACGCGCACGATCAGCGGAACGGGTGCGGTCGAAGGCCGTTGCCCTGGAAGAAATCTCCCGGGCAATGGACCAATTCCAAGAAGTCCTCGCACTGGTAGAGGATTTCGGACGGGAAGGCTTTCCCTACCGCGATGCTGCCAGGGCTCGTGCGGAGCTTCGAGTCCGTGAGTGCATCCGGCGAGCTTTCGGAGATAAGTCTCCGGAATTCCAGAATCATCGCAACTACAAACTCCTTGTCGGCAACGCTCAAGAAACCAAACAGAGCCTGTCCTTCATCAAGACACTCATGGCCGCACTGGAAGAGAAAAAGCTTGAGCTGCAAGGCCTGAAGCCTATTCCGTCACCTGAGGCACGGACAGCCGCGCCAACGCCTGCTCCAGCGTCGGTCCATCCGCCTCAGATGAAATTAGTTCCACCGACTACCCCAACGGCCCAAGTGACGATTACGCCCGCAGCCCCCGTTGCTCCGCCGCCCATGACAGTGTCCGTGGCGCTCACGACCAATCTCGACATGGCTAGCTCGTCGCAAGCGGTATCTGCCTCTGTCCAGGGCTCTCCCGTCCATGCGGCACCTCCCAAGCCCAGCGCACCACCACAGCCGTCTTCCACTCCTCTCACTCCCACCATGAAGCCACCAGTCGAGGTCCAACAGGCCCCGCCTTCACAACCGTCGGCCGCCCAACCAAGCCCTAAGGAAGCGCCCGTTATCCAAGAGGCTCCTGTGTCTCCTCCTCTAGACTCGTCAAGCCCACCCGTCACACAGGCGACGGCCAACACCGAGGTCGCGCCAGTGCCTCTATCAACATCATCAATAGAGCCTGCCTCGAAACCGATGCCGGTTGTCTTCCTTAGCGGTCAGGACGCGCAGGAATTCGTTAAGCAACTCTGCAGTCGGTTTCACGCTGTCGCTCGTCAATTACGCCTGCGCAAAGAATATCGGGCCACGCTGGATGTCGAGGACGAGTTCGACGCTCAAGACTTACTCCATGCCATGCTCCGGCTTCAATTCGACGACGTGGAGATAGATGAGTGGACTCCGGAATACGCCGAAGGGGCGCCACGAAAGACATTCCTGCTCAACCATGGCAGTTTGGCCATCGTCGTTAAAAAGACGCGCCCCGGCCTCACAACAAAAGAACTCGCCGACCAAATCAAGACGGACGCCGCGCGTTATAGCGCGCGGAACCTGTGCGCTACACTCTTGTGTTTCATTTATGACCCGGAAGGTCGCATTGGTAATCCCCGCGGAGTCGAAGCCGATCTCACGAGCGTGAGCGATCAATTTACCGTTGATGTAGTCATCACTCCCAAATGAGGCATTATGAAGAAAGCTAAATCCGTTAGTGCCACGACCCCGAATGCCACTTCAGTCACACCCTCACCTGCATTGACAAGGACATCGAGTGTTCGCTACGTTGACGGCCAACCAGTGATATCATCCGTACCCTGTACCATCCACACACCAGTCGACGGTGGAATTGTCATGGCGGATCGGGCCTATGTACTTATCAACGTGCAACCGGGACAAACGAGCTCGGTCGCGCGCGCCCTTACCGACATCAAGCAGATTAAGACCATCGACCCGTGCTGGGGAAAACCGGATATTATCGTTGTGGTTGAGGTCCCGGACCAGGATGCGCTCAGTCAGCTGGTTTTGAGCAGGATCCACGCCATTCCGGGTGTCACACAGACGGATACTCATCTCGTCTACCGACTCAAGGAGACTACTGGCAAGTGATCGTATCCCTTCGAAGGGTGATTGTGGCACCCTTCCTCGCCCTCACTCTGGGCTGCGCTGGCCCACTCATGCCACATGAACCCGATGTGATCGACGTCACGCTCCCCGCGCCGGCGGATCGCGTCACGAATGTGGTAGTGCGAGTCCTGACGGATGGGGGCTACGCTGTAGATCAAGAAGATGACCTGACGTTGACAACCGGCTATCGCAAGGAAATCCCCGGACCGTGGGATTGGTTATTGATATGGCGATTCGGCACAGGACGGAGTCGCGTGGACGCCAGTGTGACCACAGCTACCGAACAGACGACGAGGCTCCGGCTTTTGGTACAGTACGAAGGCAAAGACGGGTTGTTCACTCGATGGGACGATTCCGCCTCGGCACTTCCTCAGAGCGCCGAGAACCAGTTGAGGTTGATCAAGAACGCGTTACAACCACTCTAGACACCTGCTTCAATCTTTCTCGCCTCCGTCGGGATCGTCTCCCAACTCCAGACCGAACCGCTCAGCCATTCGATACAATGTCCGTCTGTCGATCCCCAGAATCTTGGCCGCTCTCACTTTATTGCCTTTTGTTTCCTTCAACACGCGAATCAGATGACGCTTCTCGACTTCTTCCAACGTCAAACAGACCTCGTCATGCTGATCGCTCACTTCCGTCTTGTCACCGACCTGTGAGCCGAATTGGCGAAGTGCCGCCGGCAAGTCGTCTGGCGTCAACAAGGGGCCATGGCTCAACGAAACCGCGCGCTCGATGGCATTTTCCAATTCCCGCACATTGCCCGGCCACCGATATTGTTTCAGCAGCGCCATAGTGTCTGGGAGAAATCCCCGTACCGCGCGCGCTGATCCACCGGCATACTTCTGCAGAAAATGATGCGCCAGCATGGGTATGTCTTCTTTTCGTTCCGCCAGCGTCGGAAGGGTGATGCGGACGACATTCAACCGATAAAAGAGATCGTCTCGAAATTTTCCTTCTTTGACGAATTGCTCGAGATCTCGATTGGTCGCCACGATGATGCGCACATCGACCTTGAGCGAGGTTGTCCCGCCTACACGGCGAACCTCCTGATCCTGCATTACCCGCAGCAGTTTAACTTGGAGGGCCGGACTTAAATCGCCGATCTCATCAAGAAACAAGGTCCCCCCGTTCGCCGCCTCGAACAAACCGGCCTTGGTGCCCACCGCTCCGGTGAACGCGCCTTTTTCATACCCGAACATTTCTGACTCCAGCAACGTATCGGGCAAGGCCCCACAGTTGACCGGAATAAATGGCTTCTCGCGCCGGGGGCTATTTGCGTGGATGGCCCGCGCGATGAGTTCTTTGCCCGTGCCACTCTCGCCTTGCAGCAAGACGGTGCTTCGGCCTTCGGACACGCGGGCCACCAGTTTGTAGACCTCCAACATAGCGGGACTGCTCCCCACCAATGGAGACCAGTCTTCGCGCCCTTTCAGTTCGTCGCGATAGCGGGTATTTTCGCGGACCAGTTGGGAGTGATCGAGGCTCCGCTGAACCACAAGCTTAATTTCCTCCTTCTTGAACGGCTTGGCGAGATAGTCGTAGGCACCCTGCTTAATCGCTTCGATTGCCCCTTCCAGTGAGCCGAAGGAAGTCAAAAGCACAATCGACGTATCCGGACTGAAGCGCTTAAACTCCCGCAAGACGGTCAAACCATCGACCGTGCCCATCTTTAAGTCGGTGAGCACCAAATCGACCTGTCCACGACGTCCCCGCTCGATCGCCTCTTCACCGCTTGAGAAGGCTTCCACTTCGTAGCCTTCCTTCTTTAAGGCATCGGCGAGGAGTTCCCGCGCAACCCCATCGTCGTCGACCACGAGAATCCTGGCAGTTTGCATGGCATCCTCTAAGCGACAGAGACAGACTCAGACACCAACCCCGGCAAGGAAATTGTCACGGCCGTACCCTTTCCGATGTCGCTTTCCAACGACAATATGCCCCCGTGCGCTATGACAATTTCACGGCTCAAGAATAACCCTAAGCCTGTCCCGGTGCCAACCGCCTTGGTCGTGAAGAACGGCTGAAATGCCTTTAGCACGTCTTCAGGCGGCATCCCGCATCCCGTGTCACGGACCGTGATCGTCACGATCGTGGTCATGGCCTCAGCCGCCCGTTGGCCGATCTCCAACTCCTCCGCTGAAGCCGGTCTGGTCCTTCCACTAACGACGACCGTTCCATCAGGCGAGGTGGCTACAAGCGCGTTGGTCAGCAGATTCACCAGTACCTGATGAATCCTTTCGGCATCGGCCCATACAAGCGGTAACGTCCCGGTATCCTCGATCCTCAGGAGCACACCTTTCGCATGAAAGGCCGGCTCCATGAGCGCAATGACAGGACGGATCACGCGCTCGACCGGTAGCCAGAGCGCATCCGGTTTTCGCTGTCTGGTAGAGGATAGGAGGTCTTGTATGATCCTGACTACTCGACCGAGTTGCTCCTCGATTACCGACAGCCGCTGCTTCATCTCCGGTGTGGCGCCGGTTTCCTCAGCTAACGCTTGCACATGCCAGGCGATCGAGTGAAGCGGCGTTCCGACTTCATGTGCCACAGAGGCGACCATCTGGCCAACCGCCGCCAGCCGCTCGGACCGATTCAGTTGATCTTTCACATCGACGAGCTGCGCATTCGCTCGAAGCAGATCCTCCGTCTGGCGAGCCAGCGCAGCTCGCGCTGCCTCCTCCCGCGCTTTCCGCTCTTCCCACGTCATCCCGACATACGCCACAACCAGGAGCACGCCGGCGACCACAGTCCGATTGATCACCGCGGCTTGGAACCGGCCAGGTTTGGTTGGCTGCATCAACCCGAGGTATGTTGTGGCGAGACAGGCTACGACAGTCACAAACATCAGTGTTCGATTTCGCAGCGTCGCAACCAAGAGAATCGGCAACACCAGGCCATAGGCGCCGACGATGTTCGCGGGTGCCACTGCTTCCAGAATGACAATCGCGAGAAACACAGTCCCCGCAATCGCCAACACAATGCGCTGCTGTTTGATCATGAAGTGCGAATGTCTGATGTGTCCTACATGAGAGGGCGCACCGAACGCAAGGCATCACCCAGCTGCCGTAACTGATCGTTGCGGATTAACTCGTCGACCTGGAGCCGGTACTTCCGCGACCAATTTGGGTGATTCTCCACAGTCCCTGGCATGTTGGTTTGCGAGATCTCACCGAGTCCATCTTCGAGATTCGCGATCACAATCCATGCCGGCGTCTTAGCGAGATAGACATGAATCGCCTGGCACAGTGCCGGGGTCATCACTGGGACTGTCGCGAGATCTTCAGTGATGCCTTCGGGAAGAAGGCCCTCTCGTTTCAGGACTCCGAGGATCATGACCTTTTCGCGATCACGCTCATCCCAAGCCTTGCGGCGTGCCGCGTCATCAGTGAAGGCGCCTAAGCCCCCCCGCACTCGGAGATCCTCGCCGGACCAATAGCCGGTCAGCGTCGGGAGATCATGGGTGGTCACCACCGCCAGGGCTTGAGCGGGGTACTCACCAGGACCCTTCCAGGAACCATCCCGCATCCGCTCAAAATAGAAAACGCGATACGAAAGAATCTTCGCCTGCTTCAATTGATCTCGGATCCAATCAGGCACGGTTCCTAAGTCCTCACCGATCACGACGGCTTTGGCTCGAACACTTTCCAAGGCCACAATCGCCAGCAGCTCCTCGAACGGATAGTGGACATAAGCCCCGGTCGAGGCCGGTTGCCCTCTGGGTATCCAAAACAGGCGAAACAACGCCATCACATGGTCGAGGCGAATGGCCCCGCCGAATCGGAGATTATTCCGCAACAGCCGAATGAAGATGTCATAGCGACCGGCACGCAGGCGATGCGGATCGAGGGGCGGCAAGCCCCAATTCTGTCCTTGCGGCCCTAAGGGATCAGGCGGAGCGCCGGAGTCGGCCCCCGAAACCAAGACCTGTTGATACATCCACGCGTCAGCCCCCGTCCGATCAGCCCCGAGTGCAAGGTCGTGATACAACCCGATGGGCATTGGGATTTGCCCCGTCTGTCGCTTCAACTCACTCAGCTGCTCGCCGGCAATCCACTGGACGTACTGGTAGAAGCGAACTCGCTTCCGGTGGCGACGCCCGAACTCGTGGGCCGCCACGCCAGGAGACAACAACGGTTTCGGCCAGTCTGGCCACGCGACGGATTTCGAGTGCAGCATGCGCCGTTCATCCTCGATCGTCTGGAAAATCGCAAACCATTCGAGAGGTTCACCTTCGGTTTGAATAAACCGTTCCAGCAGCCAGGCACGGGGGGTTTGCGGTTTGAGATCCGGCTCCTCACCGGTGTAGGCCTCCTTCAAAAATTGGCGATACGCGAGATCCAGCATGGAGCGTTTCGCCGCGGCAATTTCGTTGTAGTCGACACGGCGGTTCTCGCGCCACGCTTTCAGCTTCGCTTGGAATTCCGGCGATCGGTACTGCCGTTGCGCATCCTCGGAGCCCCAAAACTCAGGCAGCCGCTCAAGGTCAATATACAAGTCGTTAAGGTACAACCGGCTCAACGGCGAATAGGGACTCACATGGTGCGGGGCCGAATTGCGCAACGCATGGAGAGGATTCAGACCGATGACGCCCGCCCCGAAAGTTTCTCCCGCCCACGAGATGATCTTGCCAAGGTCGGTGAAGTCGCCGCACCCCCAGTTGCGATCGGAAGAGACCGAATAGAGTTGCAGGGCTAGCCCCCACAACCGAAAGTGTCCCTGAAAGATCAGGGGAACATAGCAATGACGCGGCGCTACGATCAGCCGAGTGGTGGCCAGTCCTCCTCCGACGAAACCTTCACCACGAATCATGACGTCATAGTATCCAATGGAGAGGTTGTCCGGCACTGTCCAAGCAACCCTCACATGGCGCCTTCCCTGGATAAAACGGACTTCTGTGGGGGCGAGTCCGGGACCAATCTGACCGCTCTGAACGCCGGCACCGTCTTCGTCACGCAGCTCCCAATGGAGTTGGACGGTGGATTCCTTCCCATCATCAAGCGCGAGACTGCACAGCAACTCGGCTCCCGATTGACCTTCTCGAATGACGAGTACCGGCTCGCAGGCTTGACGCCAGCCGCGTTCTTCCCATTCACGCAATGCCGTCGCCAGTGCCTCCTTCGAGTCGACACGAAATCCCATCGCGGTCAAAAGGGCACGCATTGTGTCAGGACTCGTGAAGTGCCTGATCCCGGCTATATCGTGGTAGTCCGGCTGGATTCCAACCCGCTCGGCAAGCTGGCTAAGGAGAGAGTCCTCTGTCTGATCAAGCATGAAATGGAGTGTGAGTGAAGAGACAAGGCATGTCAAGGCATCCTATTGTTCTTGCAGAAAATTTGTACTATCCCACTATCACGTCTCTTCCCCGCGGAAAACACCTGTGCCCAGGCGCGCCTCGACTGGTGCCGGCGGTATCCGTAGTCGCCGACTGACGCCCGAGCGAGCTTTCGCATACGGTCCTTACCTCGTGCTTACAACCTCACGCTCTCCGAAAAGATAAAATGTCCCTGTGTTGTTCTTCTTTAATAACTCCATCGGATCAGTTGAGGTAGCAGAGATCTTCCATCATGCATGGCCGAATCCAACCGCTTGCACCTTGCCTACAGATACTTGTACTTGGTCACCTCGCACCAATCACGCCAGCCTTGAACTTGGCGATTGCTTCTGCAGCAGGTAGGTTATGTTCTCTATAAGGAGCGGATGGATGTACACATAGGCTTAGAGACCTTTAATG
>Ga0126373_10004860_pt1 | contig 10345 bp, 9 predicted proteins | sample PanSoiMetPlot_11_FD_92545 | JGI IMG/M metagenome (GOLD analysis project Ga0126373, IMG submission 92545) | Tropical forest soil microbial communities from Panama - MetaG Plot_11 | ecosystem: Environmental > Terrestrial > Soil > Tropical forest > Bulk soil | place: Panama | collected 2016-02-17 | reverse complement strand
GTGGGCGGCCATCGGGCTGGCCGACGGGCGGCCGGTGCCGCTGTCGGCTGACTTCTTGGCGATCTACGGGCCATCAGCGGCCGGCCGGCGGGCCTCCGTCCGGCTGTCACACCCTCGCCCGGACAGTGCGGAAGTGGCTGATGGCCGGTCCTGGCCGCTGCGGGCGACGGACTTCGACGAAGCGGGGCACGTCAACAACGCTGTGCACTGGGCCGCCGTGGAGGACGAACTCGCGGTCAGTGGCTGGGTTCCTGCGGTGGCTGAGATGGAGTACCACCGGGCGATCATGCCGGACTGCACTCCGATTCTGGTCACCGACCGGCGCGACCGGGAGGCAGCCATCTGGCTGATGAGCGACGGCTCGCTGCTGGCCTCGGCGTGGCTGGAGCGCTAGGGCTAGCCTTCATCGCCGGCGCGCCACGGCGCGAGGTCGATGACAGGGACCGGGGAGCGCTTGGCCCGACGTTTTCATCCGGCACCCGTCGCGATCAGCCCCGGTCAGGACGGGAACGGGGAGCGCAGTTGCTGGCAGCCTGATAATGGGCCGCAGCCGGAAGGACAAACTCCATGAACGACGCCCTCAGCCAGCTGCGCTCGGCCCTCCCGGACGCGGCTGTCATCACCGATCCAGACGTCATGGCGGCCTACCGGCGAGACGAGACGCCCGCGGTGACAGCCGGTCAGCCCTGCTGCGTCGTGCTGGCCCGCACGACACAGGACGTCGCGGCCGCGCTGACCTGGGCGCAGCAGCACTGGGTTCCTGTGGTACCCCGCGGTGCCGGTACCAGCCTGGCGGGCGGGGCTACCGCGACCGACGGCTGCCTGGTGCTGTCCACGGCTCAGATGACGGCGATCCGCGAGCTGGACCCGGTCAATGAGATAGCAGTGGCCGAAGCAGGCGTCCTGAACGCCGACCTCGACCGCGCCGCAGCCGCCCATGGGCTGATGTATGCGCCGGATCCGAGTTCGACTGAGATCTCCACGATCGGCGGCAACCTGGCGACGAACGCCGGCGGCCTGCGCTGCGTGAAGTACGGCGTCACCCGCGACTCTGCCCTCGGCCTGGAGGTCGTGCTCGCGGGCGGCCCGGTGCTGCAAACCGGGCGGCGGACCGTGAAGGGCGTCACCGGCTACGACCTGACTGGCCTGTTCGTCGGCTCGGAGGGCACGCTCGGCGTGATCACCTCGGCCACCCTGCGCCTGCGGCCGCGGCCGGTCCGCTATCCGCGCACGGTCGCGGCGAGCTTTGCCAGCTTCGGCGCTGCGGCCGGCGCAGTGTCGGCCATCCTGGCAGCGCGCCTGCGGCCCAGCATGCTCGAGCTCATGGACGCGGCGACCCTGCGGGCCATCGATGACTGGAAGAACGCCGGGTTTGGCGGGGTCGAGGCGCTGCTGATCGCCCAGGATGATGGCGACGAGGCCGACCGGGGCGCCGCCGCCATGCTGGCGATCTGCCAGCGCGAAGGGGCGGAGACAGCCGACATGTCCGCCTCGGAGGCTGAGTCGCGGCAGCTGCTCGAGCTGCGCCGGATGGCCTACCCGGCGCTCGAGCGGCTGGGTGCCACGCTGACCGAAGACGTCTGCGTGCCGAGGAGCGCGCTGCCCGAGATGGTCGGCAGGATCGAGCGAGCGGCGCAGCGGCACGGGGTGTTCATCGCGACGGTGGCCCACGCGGGGGACGGGAACCTGCACCCGCTGTTCGTGTTCGACCGTGGACTGCCGGAGGTACCCGCGGACGTGTGGTCAGCGGCGGACGAGATCTTCCGCGAAGCGCTTGAGCTGGGCGGCACGCTGACGGGAGAGCACGGCGTCGGGATGATCAAGCGCCGGTGGCTGGCAGCCGAGCTCGGGCCGACCTCGATGGCCGTGCATCACGCCATCAAGAAGGCGCTCGATCCGGCCGGGATCATGAATCCCGGCAAGGTGCTGTGAATGCCGGCGCTGAGCAGGTCATCCTGGCGGCAGCCGAACATGCAGCATCTGCATGGCCCGGCCGAGCCGCTTCTGCAGCACCGCCTCGCTCACCCCGGCGACGATCGCGGCCTGCGGTCGGCTGAGGTCGAGATAGTGCATGAGGACGACTGCCTCGCGACCGTAGGGCGGCAGCGCCTGCAACGCCCGGACCACAGGCAGCCCCGCGAAGTCCGGCGTGCCTGGCTGGCGCGGCCTGGTGTGCCGGCATCGGATCAGAACCTGGCGGTGCAGGTAGCGAGTCACATCGTCGCTAGGCGCGCCGCCCGGCGCGAGAGACAAGGGCAGTGCCGCGATTGCGGCGCAGGCCACCTCCTCAGCAGCGTCCGGATCGCCGGTAAGGAGCGCTGCCAGCCGGACCAGCTGACTGTAATATGCCTCATGCAGCTGACACTCCGACGGTGGCCCGGTCTGGGCCTCCTGTTCGGTGTCGCACATGGACGCTCCATACACGCGGTCTGCCGTTTCTCCCGGCGACCTGGCCTGTCCTGTCACTGTAGGAAAGAACCGGAAGATAAGTCAAGAGATATGACTGGAATCTTCTGGTCTCTTCGGGCAGGATGTTCTCATGCCCGGGGATGACTGGCGTCGGCTTGCCGACTACGTGGTTTCACGCCGAGTGGAGCTCGGCATGCGCGAGCGGCGTGCGCTGGCCGCTGCGACCGGTGTCACCGACCGCACGCTCGGCAAGCTGGAGAACGGGCACCGCGTGTCAGCGAGCACCCTCGGCGTGATCGAGAACGAGCTCGGCTGGTCGCCCGGGTCCTGCCGCCGGATCCTGGCGGGTGGCGAGCCGATCCTGACCGCGGCCTCGGAGGACGGCCAGTACTCTGATCCGACGCTCCGCCACCTCGCCAACACGCCCGGATTGCCGCCGGACGTGGTGCGCGGTCTCATCGCACTCGCGCGGACCTGGCGCGAGGGCGATGACGGCACCGCCGAGCCGGTGCAGCGCCGCGCCTGACGAGCCTGGCCGGCCCTACAGGCAGATCCAGATACCGAGGACCGCCAGGCAGATGCCGCTGCTGCCGCCCGTTCCAGTCGGCGCGGGCGTGGCGGTGGGCGTCGACGCGGGCTGCTGTGCGGATGTTGCGGGGGAAGCCTGCGACGCAGCGGGCAGCGGCGCGGTAGCCCCGGTCGTGGAGCGCGCAGCCACGGGTATCGCCGATGGCGTCGGCTGCGCGACTGCAGAGGCTGAGGGCGTGGCGCCGCTGCGGGCACGCGGGCTGGGCGTCGACCTCGGTTCCTGCACCGCCCCTCCAGGGTTCTGGCCGGCGATCGCAGGACGATGCACGTGCGGCGCCACGGCGAACACAACAGCCGCCGCCGTTGCCGTGGTCGCAACGGCCATCGTCGCGACCGGGTGCGGGCGGATCAGTCGGCCGATGGCGCGCAGCCAGGTCCCGGCCAGCGCCAGCATGATGAGGGCAGGCACGGGCAGCGAGCCGGCGCGCCGGCCGGCCGGCTGCATTGCCCGCAGCCCCGACCGGACGGCAGCGCGCTGGCGGCCGGCGCTGAGCGCGGCGGACACGACGACAATCAGGTCTCCGTCGGCCCGGCGGCGAACGAGCGCGCTCAGGCCCGGAGGTAACGACTCGTGCCGGAGGCGGATCACGAGCTGGCCTCTTCCGTACCTGCCAGACGGCAGATTGCAGCCCACCACTGCTGCGGATCGCCCGCCCCCTCGACGACGGCGACTACCTCGGATCCGGCCACCTCGAGGCGCACGGGCACCTCGGTGGCGTGCAGCTCGCGCGCCGCGGCAACCAGGGACGGGGGCACGGGCGCGGGAAGATCGTGCGGCGCCGCGGCGGCGGCGATCATCTCGAAGGCCGCTAGTCGGCGGCGGAGCTCGGCGTGCTCGGCCCGCACCTCGGCGAGCTCGCCGGCCAATCGCCGCACGCTACGCCTTTTCCGCCACACAGCGCACCTCCCGTGGAATGGACACGAGACGCTATTGAAGTGTCGCAGACCCCGGCAACCGACCAGCCGGGATTAGCGGCATCGAGCGGAGCCGCACGCCGCACGCCCGGTCGATGGCATTCGCGATGGCGGGCGCCACTGCGATGATCGGCGCCTCACCGCCGCCGGCCAGTGGCTGGTCCGGCCGGTCGATCAGGACAACCCTGATGTCGGCAGGAACGTCGGCCAGCCGGGGCACCCGGTAATCGGACATCGACGCGTTGAGGATCCGGCCGGCCGTGAAGTCGATCTGCTCGAACAAGGCCGGCCCGAGGCCCATGGCGACCGCCCCCTCGATCTGGTTGGCAAGGCCCTCGGGGTGGACGACCGCTCCGCAGTCCGCGACCGTGATCAGCCGCACGAGTCGTACGGAGCCATCGCCGGCGACCTCGACACGCGCGGCCGTCGCGACCCGCCCGCCTTTCTCGAAGCCGAGTGCGATGCCGGTTCCGGCCCGTTTACCCGGCGGCCCGCTGTCTCCGGGCCAGCCGATCTCGGCGGCCGCTGTCTCCAGCACGGCCCGAAGCCGCTCGTCGTCGAGGTGCCGCAGCCGGAACTCCACCGGGTCGGCCCCGACGGCGGCGGCGACTTCGTCGAGATGCGACTCGCGGGCGAAGTTGTTGGCCGTGGCGGCGAGCGCCCGGTACGAGCCCTGGGCGAGCGGCGAGCGCGCAGGCTGGTAGCGCTGCCGGCGGTGCGGTACCCGGTACGGGGTCAGCAGCCCGGCCGAGCCGGAGTTGACGTTCGCGAACGACCAGGCCGACAGGGTGCCCGCCGCGTCCGCGCCGCTCGCGACGTCGATGATCGCTGCAGGCCGCAGGTATCCGGCGGTGAACTCGTCGTGGCGACTCCACTGCACGCGCACCGGCCGGCCGACGGCCCTGGCCAGCCGCGCGGCCTCGAGCGCGACGGCCGAGCCGTGCTTGCCGCCGAACCCGCCACCGTAATCCGGCACGACCACGCGCACCCCGGCCGGATCGATGCCGAGCGCATCCGCCAGCTCGCCGCGGGCCCGGAACGGGGTCGACGTCGCCGTCCACACGGTCAGCTCGCTGCCGTCCCAGCGGGCCAGGGCGGCCCGCGGCTCAAGCGGCACGTGCGCGACGTAGGCGGCCCGGTAGGTGGCGGCGAGCCGGACGGGCGCGGCCGCGAGGGCCCGATCAGGATCCCCGGCCTCGTCGCTGGATCCGCCGAATCGCCCCTCGAGCTCGACGGGGTGGGCTCGCAGATAGTCCTCCAGCTCCGCCGGGCCCGGTCCGGGGAGCTCCGTCCACTCGGCCTGGACCGCGCCCAGTGCGGTCCGTGCGGTCCGCTGGTCGGGCGCGGTCACGCCCACGAAGTCGCCGTCGGCGACAACCGTGACACCGTCGATGGCCGCTGCGGCGGCCCCGCTCGCGCGCAGCAGCGTGGCACCGGCCGACGGCGGGTGCAGCACGAGCCCGTGCAGCATGCCGGGCAGTCGCAGGTCGGACGGGAACAGCTTGCGGCCCGTCACGGCGTCCGTCCCGGCAACCGGGCGAGCCGGCTGGCCCGCCGCTCGCTGCCAGGACGTGGCTGGCGTGACCGGTGCGTTCGCCGGAACCCGCTCCACCCGCCGGCTGCCGGACACAAGATCGCCGTAGCTCGCGGACGGGGCGCCGTCGGGTCCGGCGATCCAGCCGTCGGCCGCGGTCAGGTCGCTGTCCGGCAGGCCGAACCGATCTGCTGCGGCCCGCGTGAGGGTGCGCAGCGCAGCAGCGGCCGCGGCCCGTAGCGGCGGCGCCGCGTGCGGCATGGACCGGCTGCCGAACGTGCCGAGGTCGAAGGGCGAGGTATCGGTATCGGCCATCACCAGCCGGATTGTGTCCGCCGGCACGCGCAGCTCCTCGGCCACGAGCAAGGACAGCGCCGTCCTGGTGCCCTGCCCGGCCTCGACCTTGCCCGTGAACGCGGTGATCACGCCATCGGCACCGACATGCACCCACGCGTCATCGGGGCCATTAAAGCCGGGCTCGCCAGGATCGGCGACGACGGTCAGCAGGCCCTCCGGCAGCGCGGCCGACAACGATTCCGGCTGCTCGCGGGCGAGGTCGAACGGTCGGCCCGGCCCCGCCGACTCTGTCGGCACCGTCAGCCTGGGCGGGGCGACGACCGGCGCGGGCACGGGCTCGAGCAGCTCGGGGTGATCCATCAGCTCGGCGGCCCGGTGGACCGCTTGACGTATCCGCGGGTAGGTACAGCAGCGGCAGGCGTGGCCCGCGAGCTCGGCGTCGATCCGCTCGTCGCTGGGATGCGGCACCCTGGCGAGCAGTGCCGCCGTCGCGGTGAGCCAGCCCGGCGTGCAGTAGCCGCACTGGAGGGCCCCTCGCTCGAGCCAGGCTTGCTGGACCGGGTGCAGGATGCCGTCCTCAGCGAGACCTTCCACCGTGGTGATCCGTTGGCCCGCGACGTCGGCAACCGGAACCTGGCACGCCTGCACCGGCCGACTGCCGACGAGCACGGTGCACGCGCCGCAGGCGCCTTCACCGCAGCCGAGCTTGGGGCCAGTAACGCCGAGGTCGTCGCGGAGCGCGTCGAGGAGTGTCTGCGTGCCGTCGCCGGGCACTTCGGAATCCATGCCATTGACAACCAGCGAGACAGTCATGCTCCGACCATAACGGTGCAGCAGGGCAGGTCGGCATGCGCACACTAGGACGAGGGTCCGCCCAGGGACCTTGAGCACCCCCCGATCAGGAGGCGTCGTGACAGCGACCCAGGAGCACGTCGACCCCGTACAGCCGGCCCCATCCCCGCAGTACCCGAAGCCGGCCACCGACGCACAAGGCCGGCGAGCGATCGAGCACGAGCTGCACCACCTACACGAGAAGGCCGAGGAAATCAGGCAGGCGCCCGATCAGCACCGGCCGCAGCTTGTGCTGTCCGATCACGTCCGGGGCAGCAGCATCCTGGACAAGATCGCCGACTCAGTGAACCGCATCTGTGGCTCCATGTACGTGTTCCTCGGGATCACCATCGGCATCGTCGCATGGCTCTTCATCGGTAACGTTGTCGGCTTCGACAAGACGCCGTGGCCGCTGCTGCTGACGATCCTCAACCTGCCTCAGCTGTCGATCATGGTCTCGCTGCAGGTCAGTGCCAACCGCGCGCAGGCCGCCAGCGACAAGCGGGCGATCGCCGACCACGAGACGCTGATCGCGCTGCACGAGATGGGCAAGCAGCAGATCCAGATCCTGCAGGGCCAGGACAAGGTGCTGGAGATCCTGCACCAGTTCGCCAGCAAGGACATGCCAGGCCGGCAGGAGCACATCCAGCAGTGCGTGGACCAGATCCTCGCGGCGGTCGGCAGTCAGCCCGCGCAGGCCTGAGCATGCCGCTGCTCGTGCTGCCGGCTGCCGACGTGCACGCGGTGCTCGGCTACGCCGAGTGCGCGCAGGCGATGCGCGCCGCGCTGACGGCGCTCGCAACCGGCACGGCGCAGCAGCCGCTGCGCACCGTGGTCCAGCCGGCCGGGGCGGCCGGCTTCGTCGCGCTCATGCCGGCCTATCTCGCCGACGAAGGCGGCGCCGCGACCTACGGGCTCAAGGCCATCTGCATCACGCCGGCCAACCCGGCCGCCGGGCTGGACGCGCACCAGGGCGTAGTGCTGCTGTCGGATGGCGGCACGGGCGAGCCGGTCGCGATCCTCAACGCCTCGGCGGTCACCGAAATACGGACCGCGGCCGTCTCGGTAGTCGCCACGGAGCTGCTGGCACGCACCGACGCGGCCACGCTCGCGGTCATCGGGGCCGGCGTTCAGGCCCGGGCGCACATTCTGGCATTCGATCAGACGAGGCCGCTGGCGGACATCAGGGTGGCGAGCCGCAGCAGTGACGGGGCCGGACAGCTCGCCGCGAGCCTGCACGGGCGAACCAGGACGCCGGTTCGCGCCTGCCCGTCGGTGCGCGAGGCCGTCACCGGGGCCGACATCATCGTCACCGCCACCAGTGCGGCCGCGCCTGTGCTGCAGCGCGACTGGATCGCGCCCGGCACTCACCTCAATGCGGTCGGCGCGTGCGTGCCGCACGCGCGCGAACTGGATACCGCGACCGTCGCGGCTGCCGTGCTGTTCGCGGACCGGCGTGACTCGCTGCTCGCCGAGTCCGGCGACTACCTCCTAGCCGCCGCGGACGGCGCCCTCGGGCCGGACCAGGTCCGCGGCGAGCTCGGCGAGGTACTGCTCGGCACCGTGCCCGGCCGTGTGAGCGACGACGAGATCACCGTCTTCGAGTCGCTCGGCCTGGCGGTGGAGGACCTGGCAGCCGCGGCCCTCGCCTACCGGAACGCCGCCAGGGCAAGGGATTCCGGGACGGCGATCGGCAGTCTCGTCGCGTTCTGACGGAACCGCGGGCGCATCCCCTGCGTCGCAGGGACAGCAGACCGTCCCCGCGGAGCAGGAGCACATGCCATGCCTTCGTTGAAACCCTCTTATCAGGCCGCCGCCATCGGTGTCGCGGCCGCGGCGCTGCTCGTCGGCGCCTTCGCGATCGGCGCAACTCAGGCGGGCGGGCCCAGCGCCCAGGCCGCGACCACTACCGGCCCGCAGCAGGGCGCCCAGGGCGGCGGTACGGGCCGGATCACCGTGACGGGAACCGGGACCGTGACTGGTACGCCGAACCAGCTCGTGCTGTCCATGGGCGTGCAGGTCAACGGCGGCTCGGTAGCGGCCGCCCTGGCGCAGGCCAATCAGGCCACTGATCGCGTCACGGCCGCGCTCAAGGGACTCGGCGTGGCCAGCGCGGACATCCAGACCTCTGGGCTCAGCATCTATCCGAGCTACTCGGACCGGTCGCAGGTGCCAACCGGCTACCAGGTCACCGAGTCACTCACGGCCACGCTCCGGCAGCTGGACAAGGCAGGCCGGCAGATCCAGGCCGCCGCGGACGCGGGCGGCAACGCGATCACCGTCAGTAACGTGTCCCTCAACCTGACCGACGACGGACCGCTGCTCGCGGTTGCCCGGTCGAACGCCATGAAGGACGCCCGCGCGAAGGCCGAGCAGTTCGCCAGGGCAGCCGGCGCGCAGCTCGGCCAGGTCATCAGCATCTCGCAGGCCAGCAGCTCCAGTCCGCCAGTGTTTAACGCGCCGTCGGCGAGCGCAGCCGGGTCGGCGGCGGTGCCCGTCTCGCCGGGGAGCCAGCAGGTGAGCGTGTCGGTCACCGTCGTCTACGCCGTCTGACCGGCGAGGCACCCGAACTGCTATGCTGCGGATCATGCGAACAGACCTCCTGGCTGCAGGCTGGTGGCGCCGCCGTTAGGCGGTGCCAGGTTCGCGCGCAGAGCAGACCAGGAGGCGACCGCCCTACGGGCGGCCGCCTCTTTCGTATCGGCGGCCACCCGTCGGGCCAAAGACGGCGAGGCCGACATGGATCAGACCAGCTACCTCACGGCGGGCGGCGTGCGGGTGACCCGCCGGGCTGAGCCCTTCGACGCCGCTGAGCTGGACGGGCTCACCCGGCGGGTGCAAGACAGCCTGGGTGGGGTGCTCAGTTCAGGCATGGAGTATCCAGGGCGTTACAGCCGGTGGCACCTGGCCTACATCGACCCACCTGTGCAGATAGTCGCGCGCGGTCGCCGGATCCGCGCCAGCGCACTGAATGAGCGGGGCGCAGTGCTGCTGCCGGTCATCGCGGCCGCGATGACCCGCGTGACAGGCGCGGACCTCGATGGCTGCTCGCGGCACGCCGAGGTCGTGATCCCGGAGAGCGACGAAGTCTTCACCGAGGAGCAGCGCAGCCGGCAGCCGACCGTGTTCTCGGCGCTGCGCGAGATCATCGCCGCATTCGCGGGCCCTGACCCGCACCTCGGCCTGTACGGCGCGTTCGGCTACGACCTCGCGTTCCAGTTCGAGCCGGTCCGGCTGCGGCTGCCCCGCGACGGCGCCGCCCGCGACCTCGTGTTGCACCTGCCCGACCAGGTCTGGGTGGTGGACCGTAAGCGCGAGACCGCGACCTACTTCAGCTACGACTTCGAGACCTCGGCGGGCTCGACCGCAGGGCTTGACCGGGCGGGCGGCACCAAGCCGCAGGACCCCGTTCCCCCCATCGAAGTGCCAGCAGACCCGCAGCCTGGCAGCTACGCGCGCGTGGTGGACAAGGCCCGCGAGTATTTCGCGAGGGGCGACCTCTTCGAGGTGGTGCCCGGCCATGTGTTCCACGCGCCGTGCCCGTCACCGGCCGCGTTCTTCGAGCGGCTCCGGGATCGCAACCCGGCGCCGTACGAGTTCTTCCTCAACCTCGGCGCCGGCGAGTACCTGGTCGGCGCGTCGCCGGAGATGTACGTGCGCGTCACAGGGGACCGGGTTGAGACGTGCCCCATCTCCGGCACCATCGCCCGCGGCGAGGACGCGCTCGGCGACGCCGCGCAGATCCATGCGCTGCTGAGCTCGCCGAAGGAG
>Ga0126373_10004859_pt1 | contig 10346 bp, 12 predicted proteins | sample PanSoiMetPlot_11_FD_92545 | JGI IMG/M metagenome (GOLD analysis project Ga0126373, IMG submission 92545) | Tropical forest soil microbial communities from Panama - MetaG Plot_11 | ecosystem: Environmental > Terrestrial > Soil > Tropical forest > Bulk soil | place: Panama | collected 2016-02-17 | reverse complement strand
TCGGCAAAGTCGGGTAGGTTCTGCTGCATCCGAGGCCGAAACGACCTTAGACGCCTGAGGGCCTGTTCTCGTTCAGAGGTGGACGGGGGTCAAGACCCAGCCGTATTGCGGGCCCTTCATCATTGCGATCAGGTCAGACATGGCGCTCCGAGCGCCCTCTGCCCCCAGGGCCTGGACCAACAACGGTTCCAGTTCCCACTCAGTAGGGCCACCGCCGTCGAAGATGAACGTGAAGACCACGACGCCGTCCTCCGCATCGGTGGCGCGTAGCACCTCCCAGCGTCCGTCTTGCTCAGGACGGTGTTCTTTCTGTGCCGGGACCACGATGGTCCGCAGCCAGTCCTCGAAATCGTCAGCGCGCTCCGCGATCACTGGACTGATTGCAATCAGCTTTGGCATTACAACCCCCCTCGTTGCCGACGTGGCGGACAGTGTACAAAAGAGGAGCCGAGACGCAAAAGAGGCAGATCGTCACCACGCGATCAGCGGGCCGCCAGGGACGAGGTAGGTCGGCAGCTGCCAGGGGCTGGCGAGCTTGGTGGGGTGACCATTCTGGATCTCGTATTCCGCACCGTCACCGCAGGCCGCGAGCTGGTTCCGGCCTGTTGTATCGGTCCACAGCGGGCCACAATACTGGGCAGGCGAACGAACCGGCCTAATCAGCAACCCCCGTGCCTTGCCGGTGCGCACGGAGAAGTCGGCGACCGCTAGCTTCGTGCCGCTGCCAACCGTGGCTGTGACCGCGGAACCGTCGGGCGTAATGAGAGGGTTGTCCGCGCCCGACAACCCGTCGATTCCGGCTGAATTCCCGATCACCATCCGTCGCGACGCGCCGGGCTTAGTAGCGTCGGAGATCAGCCATACGCCGGCGCGGGGACCTGCCCATCCGTATGCCAGGCCATCCGACAAGGTCCATGACAGCGACTGGGGATAGCCATGTCCCGGACGGAAGGTCGCCAATAGACGCCCTGTGGCTAGCCGGACGGTGAGGATCTCACCGGGGCCGGCGTTGCCGGTCGGGCAGTTGGACAGCAGCGAGATAGCGAGAAGACGACCGTCCTGACTGACGGCCAGGCCGGCTAGCGCGGTCGGACAGCTGCCAAAGCGACGCGGCAGGGACGGGACAGCCCTGAGCGACAGCCTTCCCGGCTTCCCTCTCGAGTTCAGCTGCAGCTGATAGAAGCGGCTCGCCGAGGCGGACTGGGCGGCCAGCACGAATGTCCTGGCGTTCTCAGATCCCGCCGCGCCATCGAACTTCAGGCCGCGCGGAGGCCGGAGAGTGGCGATCTTGCTGCCCGTAGCGGTTGCGTGCACGGCGCCGCCGCCGTACCTGTTGATGGCCACGTAATACGGGGCCATCGCTACGGGCGTCGGCCCAGCCGCGAGGTGGCCGTGCTTGGTCTTCTCGGTGACTGGCGGGGCCGAATGACCCGCGGTCGGCACGTTGGCCAGCACGATCGCGGCCACGACACATCCTGCGGCCGCTACGACCGCCGTTCCGGTAACCCGTCGCATTGCTGTCCTCCTCAGCCCCGCACCTGACGACCTAGATGTCCGGGGGCGTCCTCAGGTTGAGAGCCGGCAATTACGATTCGATAACACCGATGTGATTGCCCGACGAGCGGCAGATCCGGCCTGGCAGTGCCATAATTGCGCCGATCGCATCATCTGGGGAGGCATTGATTGGCTAGTCCTCCTATGGGACCGTTCGCCGCCGGTTCGCGGATAGCCGGTTATGTGCTCGAGGAGCAAATCGGCCAGGGCGGCATGGCCGTGGTGTTCCGTGCTCACGACGAGCGACTCGATCGGCGCGTGGCGCTCAAGATCCTCGCGCCCGTGCTCGCAGCTGACCAAGAGTTCCGGCAGAGATTTATAAGGGAGTCCCGGGCCGCCGCCGCGGTGGACGACCCGCATATCGTTCCGGTCTTCGAGGCCGGCGAGGCCTCAGCGGTGCTGTTCATCGCGATGCGATTCGTCTCCGGCGGCGATGTGGGCAGCGTGGTCCGGCGCACCGGGTCGATGTCGCCTGAGTATGCGGCCGGAGTAGTCTCGCAGGTCGCATCCGCGCTCGACGCCGCCCATGCCCGGGGACTGGTGCACCGGGACGTCAAGCCCTCGAACATGCTGCTCGACGTCGGCGACAGCTCGGGTCGGCCCGATCATGTGTACCTGTCCGACTTCGGGCTCAGCAAAGCTCAGGTGACCTCGGCGAAGATCACTGCCACCGGAGAGTTCCTCGGCACGCTCGCCTACGTGTCACCTGAGCAGGTCAACGGCGATCCCGTCGGGCCGCCCGGAGACCAGTACTCGCTCGCGTGCACGGCTTTCGAACTACTGTCGGGGATTCCTCCGTTCGACCGAGACACAGGCATGGCGCTGATGTACGCGCATCTGCACCACCCCCCGCCGACGCTGTCTAGCCTCAGGGCCGAGCTGCCGGAAGCGGTCGATTCGGTGTTCGCACGGGCCCTGGCCAAGGCTCCGGGGGATCGCTATCCGAGCTGCCGGGAGTTCGCCGACGCGATGCGTTTGGCACTCGGATTGCCGTCCTATCGCGGTGACACCGGCTCGGGCGGCCGTCCCGCGGTCAGCCCGCTTGTCAGGGTTCCAGAAACGCTAACCGCGACCCGCGCCGACGAGACGTCTGCTGGAGACACGGCGCAGGTAGTACTAACGGAGCAGGCCCAAACCGAACACCCTCTCACCCAGAGGGCCGATCTCGAAGAGGCAGCCACCCGTCAGGTCGCTACCGGTCAAACGGGCCTGGCGGCCTCAGGGCCGACCTCGTCCAGACCTTGGTGGCGCTCCCGGATGGCGCTGGTCGCTGGCGTTGTGGTCGTCGTATTGCTGGGCGTGGGTATGCCCCTGCTGCTGCGCGGCAGCGGCGGGCCGTCGGGGTCGGTGATCTTCAGCTCCGACTTCTCGGGCAGCGGGGACGGCTGGCAAGTACAGCCAACCGCATCCGACGGGCACCGCAGCAACGGCTCCTTCTACGTACAGGTGGCAAGCAGCGGGAACACAGAGATAGCCGTCCCGGTGAACGCGTCGCAGGTGTACCCGTCAGCTCCGGCTGACCTTCGCATCGACGTGACCGCCCAAGGCACCCGCGGTCCTGCCAGCCAGATCCATTACGGCATAGCGTGCCGGGATGCTAACGGCAGCGCCTATGTGTTTGACGTGCAGGGTAACCGGGCCAGCATCGGCAAGCTGGTGCAAGGCAGCTACGAGCCGCTCGTAAGCCAAAGCTCCAACAGCATCCACGTCGGCGCGGCGAACCAGCTCACCGCGACCTGCGCGAGTGTCGCCGGTCAGACGGCCGTCCGGCTCTCTTTCGCGGTGAACGGCACGCAAGTGACTATCGTGACCGACAGGAATAGTCCGCTCAGCAGCGGAACGGTCGGCTTCTTCACCGGCTTCTACAGCAGCTCCATTCCGAACGGCGTCGAGGCCGCGTTCCAGAATTTTGTGGTTCGGCGGACCTGAGCTGCCGAGCCCGTCGGCGGAAATGAGCAATCACTACTCAGGCGCCCCTCCTACCACCTGACCTACAACTGTGGCAGAGCGAGCGCCGGCCGGTCATGGACTGGTCGGGCCCGCTCGGCCAACTACGGAGGTTAGGTTTGTCCGCACCGAACCGGGCTCGGGGGCACGCCGTCGTCATCGGCGGCAGCATGCCGGCGATGGAGGCCGTGGCGCTGCGTCAGGTTCTTGAGGCGGGCGGCATCGACCAGCCACGGCGCTACTTCAAGGCGATCGCCCGCACGATCAACAACCCGTGGGATATCGCGGTCGGCGGCGACCTCGCGTTCCCCAACGTCGAGGGCAAGCGCACGGCCAAGGTGCGCATCATCAACTGGTATCTGCCCACGATGGCAGCCGCCGCCGAGCATGACCACTGGCTCGCGAAGTCGATAATGCTCGTCTTCGGTCTGAAGGATCAGCCTCAGGGGCTCATGCGACCGGACCGGGTGGTGCGCGTGCTGCGTAGCAACCTCCGGCGGCCAGTTGCGGGTAAGGGGGTCCAGGTTCGATGAGTCGAATGTGGTGTGGGGGATCGGCGCGACGCCGGGCCGGAGTCGTGACGGGAGCGATAGCGGTCGGCCTGGCAGCCGCTGGACCCGCGCTGGCCGCCGGGACCGCCTCGTCGGGATCGGCCTTCACCGGATCGGACCTGCTCCTCGCGGTTTCCGCGTCGAGTGGCGGCAACGCGTGGGCGGTTGGCGACTACTTCGTCGGCAGCACGGGAAAGCAGTTGCCGCTGATCGAACACTGGGTTCGCGGCAAGTGGCGCCTCGTGTCCAGGCCGGCCGTGGGCGGCTCGTCCGGTGGCTACCTCCAGAGCGTCGTCGCCCTGTCGCCGAGCAACGCCTGGGCGGTGGGAGGTTCGCGCGGAAAGGCGCTGATCGAGCACTGGAACGGGTCGGCGTGGCGAGTCGTGGCTGGCGCCGCGGTCCGAAGCAAGAACACGGGTACCCAGCTGTCGGGTGTCGCGGCGAGCTCACCGAAGTCGGTCTGGGCGGTGGGGTCGGAGAGCACGCCGCACGGCCTGCTGCCGCTGATCGAGCACTGGAATGGCGCCAAGTGGAGCGCGGTTCCGAGCCCAGACCCTGGCGGTCTTGCCGCGAACGATTACCTCACTGCGGTGACGGCGTCGCGGGCAGGTGCCTGGGCCGTGGGCACGTCCGCGCCAGGCAACATTTACCGGACGGTCGTGCTTGCCCTGGAGCGGGGCAAGTGGCGTCAGCAGACCAGCCCTAACCCGAGCGGTCTGGGCAACTGGCTCGGGTCGGTCTCAGCGGCAAGCACCAGAGTGCTGGCGGCTGGCTTCGGCGGATACGACAATCCGGCGGCCGCCCAGACTCTTGTGATGCACAGGTCAGGATCGGTGTTCCGGCTGGATAAGACTCCCGATCCGGGCGGGTTGACGGCGCAAGACGAGCTGTACGGAGTTTCGGCGACCTTGACGGGCGGATGGGCCGTCGGACGCTACAAGGCGCAGACGCTCACGCTGACCGAGCGGTCGGGTCATTGGATCCACGTCGCCAGCCCGTCTTGGCCGAGCACTGCGACCAGCATCCTGGAGGGCGTCACGGCATTCGGGGATGTCGCCTGGGCGGTCGGGCAGTACAACGTCGACGTCACCACGTCAAAGGGCCTGATCAGCGTGAGCTACTCATTGATCCTGCGCTGGGCGAGCGGGAGGTGGACGCAGGTCCCCAGTCCCAACCGGTAGACCTCCGCACTCCGATGAGTTTTCGCGCCGATCGCCGTCATAAGTACGTGGACGGACGACGGATGGCGAGTCGCAGGAGGCGATCATGACGGATAAGACGGGTGACGCGGGGACTGCGGCATTGCCCATGCCTGTGGTAATCGACCGCGAGACCTGGCAGGCCAAGCTGGACGACTTGCTGGTCAGGGAGAAGGCCCATACCAGAGAGGGCGACGCTATAGCGGCGGCCCGACGGCAGTTGCCGATGGTGGAGGTAGCCGCCACGACCACACTGATCGGCGAGAAGGGCCCGGTCCCGCTGATCGACGTCTTTGAAGGGCGTCGTCAGCTGATCGTCTACTACCACATGTGGCACGACGGCCAGCCCGCGAAGGATCAGTGCGAGGGCTGCACGTTCTTCAATGGGCAGGTCCGCGAGCTGTCCTACCTGCACTCGCGTGACGTCACCTACGCGACGTTCTGCCAGGGTCCGTACGAGGAGAGCGTGCGCTACCGCGACTTCATGGGGTGGGACGCTCCGTGGTACTCGGCGAGGGATTCGGCGGAGGTGCTGCTCGCTGGGCGCTGGTTCGGCATGCAGGTGTGTTACCTGCGGGACGGCGACCGGGTGTTCGAGACGTACTGGAATAGCGGGCGTGCGGGCGAGGTGATGACACCGTCCTACGGCATGCTCGACTGGACGGTCTACGGCAGGCAGGAAACATGGGAGAACTCGCCTGCCGGCTGGCCCCAGCCGTTCGCGACCCAGGGCCAGCAGTTCCGCCTCGACGGGCGGCCCACCGCTCAGTGGTCGCGGCTGGCCGCTGGCTACTCCGACGAACTCGGCACATCGTAATCTGTACCGCCAGGCGCGAATACGATTGGCATCGGTGGTAGATATCCGCGACTGCGTGCAATGCGGCACCGAGTTCGTGCCGCCACGCGAGCATTCCCGATTCTGCTCCGCCAGGTGCCGTATCGCGTGGAACCAGGAGAACAGCGAGGGTCCGGATAACAGCGAAGGCGCTCTGGGTTGGTCGATCGTCGCGATGCGGGAAACGACCGACCGGCTGATGCGGGCGCCCGCAGTCGACCGGCGGCAGGCGTTCTCGGTGATCAGCGAGGCAGTGTGGTGGGTCACCATGGTCGACGCGACCTTGGTGCGCTATCACCCGGATACCTATGACGCCGTGCTGGCGCGCTCCGAGGCGACGGAGCGCCGGGCCATCGAGGACACCTTCGGCGGCCTGCGGTTCGTTCGGAACCAAATGGGCTACGAAGCCGACCATGACGACTTCATCCAGGCGCAGCCAAGCGACAACGGTGCCGCCTTCAACAAGGTCGCCGCGTGGACCTGGAAGCCTGTCGCCCAACCCGCGATCGCTTCGCTGTCAGTGCGCGGCCAAGATTGGGAAATGGCCAGATACCGGGCCTATGAGGCTCAGCTTGCCGGGCGTGCCGTCGGGCACACGTTCAGCCGCGCCTCGGCATTCCTCGAATTGGCCTGTGATCATGGCCTGAGCCGAAACTAGCCGCGTATCGGTAACAAGTACACCACGAGCCCGTCGTGTGCGGACTCATAGGGAGTCTCCTCCTGGTGGCCGATCATGTCGGCGGACATGTGGGTCACGAGGACCCTTTTGGCGGTGATCCGGTCCCTGTGCGCGTCAAGGTCGGCCTGGCGCAGGTGGTAGCGGACATTCTTGTGCCGGTAGTAGCCCTCGGCGATTAGCAGGTCAGCCCCGGCCGAGGCATCCAGGATCGCGTCGGTCCACGCGGTGTCTCCGGTATATGCGATCGTCTTTCCAGCCAGGCTCATGCGGAGCAGGAGTGCCGGTGCGCCGCTCGGGTGATCGGCCGGCCAGGTCGTGACCGTGACTCCTGCCACCGTCGTGGTCGAGCCCGGGTCGAGTTCGATGGTGTCGGTGCGGAACCGGCGCGGCACGGTCGAGGAACCAGGAAACAAGCACTCCATGGTGTCGGCTAGGCGGCGCCTGAGCCCGGGCGGACCGACGATCGTGAGAGGCGAGGTACGGCGGGAGAACTGACCGTCGAGTATCAGAAACGGAAGGCCGCCGAAGTGGTCGCCGTGCAGGTGGGACACGAACACGGTGGCGATCTCGCCCGGATCGAGTTCAAGGCGCTTGAGCGCGCTCAAAGAGGTGGCACCGCAGTCCAGCAACACCGGACCGGGCGGGCTCGCCCCGCGCTCCGGGCCCCGCAGATGGATGCAGGCCTGGTAGCGGCCACCGCTGCCGAAGGCGTCGCCGCTTCCGGCGAAGGTGATAGTGACGACTGGCCGATAACTCACTGAACCTATCGAACTCGCCGTTCCTGACGCCGCCGAGGAAGGCATGCCATTCGCCCGGCGTGAACCGGATCACCAGGCCTTCGGGGTCTTTGCTGTGGCGAACACCGACCTGCCCTTCCGGCAGGCTTGCCACCTCTACGCCGTTGCTGTTGGCAAAGCTCAGGGAACTCTTGATCCAGACCGCACCTTGATTCAGCCCATCCGAACGGCTGTGCGGCGTTTGTTCACTCACGTCCATACCTCGCTGAATGTCGTGTGAATATTGGCCAAAAACCGTGCGAATACACCCGTTACCTGCGAATACGCGGGGCGTACTTTACCAGCTGCCTAGCCGATCCGCCGACCTTTGGACCAGTACGACTCAGCCGTGTCGAGTATGAGTTCTCTCGACGCCTCCGGGTCGAGCGAGGAATTCACGAGCGTCCGAAATGCGATCCCGTGCAAGTAGGTTTCTCTCTCGCCTTCCACAGAGAAGTCATTCCTCAAGTGCTCGGCGCTCACCACGTCCTGCATGATGGCCTCGCCGTCGGACCCGAACCTGAATATCACGAATGACTCGCCGAAGACCGCGTGCTGGGCGTCGAGCGGTAGCACCCGCAGCGACACGTTGGGTCGCTCAGCCTCGTTCGCAAGGTGTCTGAGCTGCCTATACATCACAGCGTCATCACCGAGTCGGCGCCGCAGGATCGACTCGTCGAGCACGACAGCGAGCTGCGGCGCGGGGTCGCGACTCATGACGCGCTGGCGCAGCATGCGCACCCTGACCAATCGCTCAATCATGCCGGGAGCGATCGGCTCGACCTGGTTGTAACTGCCGATGATGTGCCTGGCGTAGGCCTCGGTTTGGAGGAGGCCGGCCACCACCTCGACGTGCCAAATCGACATCGACGTCGCTTCGTGTTCCAGCCCGATGAACTGCTGGTAATCCGGGGAAAGGAACTCGGCGTATTCCTCCCACCATCCCTTTTGGGCCGCCTCTTCCGCCAGCCTCAGCAGTAGTTCGCGGCGCGACCCGGTCACCTCGTAGTAATCGAGCAGCTTTTCGACTTCCTGCGGCTTCAAGCCCGTTCGGGCCAGCTCGTACCGGCTGATCTTGGAGGGGGACCACCGGAGCGCCGCGGCGACGACGTCGCCGCTCTTACCCTTGCTTTCCCTGATCGCGCGCAGTTCCGCGGCGAGTCGGCGGCGGCGGACCGTAGGACTGCCCTCTGGCGTGGTCATCTCGATCCTCCTCGTCCCTACCGCGAAGCTCCCTTACAGAAAGTTTCATCGCACATCGCCCTGCGAGTCAGCGTAACCCGAAACCGGCAGGTCGGCGCCGTGGATGGTGTGCCCCTCCATCGATGTGGTGCCGATGTCGCAAGAGCAGCATCAACTGCACTTCGATGGAGGAGGGCACACCACCGACGTCATAGAGCGTGTGCTCATTGGTGCGGATGTGCGAGATGATGCCAGCGTGATGGGTGGGAGGACGGGCGTGGTCGCGGACGGTCGACAGCGGGCCTTCTAAGCGCCGCTGGAATGCGACGTGCGGGTCTCTACGATGTCGAGGCCGCTCGCCGGTAAGAACAGCAAGTTAATCAGGTGTGGAAAAAGATGTCTGGAGTCGTGTGGCCGCCCGTATGGCGCGGGTGAGCCTTCGCCACGTGCCCCACATGAATAGCTGCCATCGGCATTGCCGAGCCGGCCACAGCCGAACCGGCGACGCCGAGCGCTAGGATAGCTGGAATGATTATCGCCCGCCCGATGCGCATGATTCCTCCAAGGCGATTACCGAGGTCAGAGGCCTGGTCGCCCTACCCGTCCGACCTACACGACGCATTTAGGTCATGCCGAAGGTATTTCCATGGCCTACTTATTTCAAGCGCTGCGGTAGCTTTTTGAGAAACTGAAATCCGCTTCACAACAATTGCTGAGCATTGCAGGAAAGATTCAATTTCTCATGCAATGTAATATGCTTCGGAGAGTGCCCGGCAAGTGGCGATGAAAGTTGCGTTGATCGGTGCAGAAGGATCGACCGTGTCGTTGCTGTGCTCAGAAGTCTTTGACTAAGGAATTGGTGTCCGATAACGGCACTTGTTTCCTTAATGTTCTAGTAGTAAAGTTCCGTCCGTGCCCACCGTGACTTCGGCCGGTGCGCTCGTCGGCCGCGACATCGAGCTAGCGATGCTGACGAGGCTGATGAAGGACGTGGCAATTGGGCAAGGTGGGGTAGTACTGGTTGAAGGTGAACCAGGGATCGGTAAATCCGCTCTGGTCCGGGCGGCCCTAGCCGAGGCAGACGCCCCCGCTCACTGTGAGGTCTTCTGGGGATCCGGCGACGAACTCGGGCAGGCCTTACCGCTTCTGCCGCTGCTCGAGGGACTCCGGGTGCGCGAGCCGTCCTCGAATCCCCGGCGTAATTCGATCGTGAAGCTTCTGCGCGGCGAGGTGGCCGCCGACCGCGCTGCCGACGTCTCGGCGGCGCTCGCGGAGCAATTGCTGGCCCTCATCGCTGAGCACTGCGCGCTGAGGCCGACGGTCCTGGTGATCGATGACCTCCAGTGGGCGGATCAGGCCAGCGTCGTGCTCTGGGGGCGGCTCGTCCGGTCGGTGCGGCAGATGCCCCTGCTGCTTGTAGGAGCCATGCGGCCAGTACCCCAACGGGATGACCTGCTCACGCTCCGCCGGTCGGTGGGGGACGCAGGGCGAATCCATCTCACCGGGCTGAGCGCCGAGTCGGTGGCTGACCTGACCACCACGCTGGCGGGCGGCCCGCCTGACGACAGGCTCCTGCAACTCGCCGAAGGCGCGGCGGGTAACCCGCTGTACGTCACCGAACTG
>Ga0126373_10004858_pt1 | contig 10347 bp, 8 predicted proteins | sample PanSoiMetPlot_11_FD_92545 | JGI IMG/M metagenome (GOLD analysis project Ga0126373, IMG submission 92545) | Tropical forest soil microbial communities from Panama - MetaG Plot_11 | ecosystem: Environmental > Terrestrial > Soil > Tropical forest > Bulk soil | place: Panama | collected 2016-02-17 | reverse complement strand
GAGCATTGTACCGATATGGGATTAGGCATTTGGATTAATTTTCAGGCGGAATCAGCGAAGCCGTCGAAAACATCTTTACAGGACAGGCTTCTTTCCTCATAAGTGTCTAGCCTAGATAATGGGGTCAGGCAGCAGAAATGCTTTGCTGGCGCGAGCGGAACCATCAATTTACCGGAAGCTCACTCATGGTCTCCAATTAGCGTTACCTCCGTAAAATCGTCTTTATTCGCTTTTGAGGACTGGGGCACTGAGGACCGGGCTCGGCGGATCAGAGGCAAACCGGAAGAAATTTAATTTGGCTGGTAGGTCGGACAATCGGTAAGGGAAAACAGCATTTGCGCGAAAGGGTCGAAATAATGAAGTTGCATTTCAAGCTTGGGCGTTTCCTCCTCGCGCTTTCCCTGATATTCTTTTGCGTCCCCGATTGTGCAGCTTATTCGATCCTCACGCATGAAGCGATTATCGACGCTGCCTGGAAAGACAGCATCGAGCCTCTTCTGTTGAAGCGATTCCCCAATGCAACCCCCGAGGATCTGCTCAAGGCCCATGCCTACGTGTATGGGGGCGCGATCATACAGGATCTGGGTTACTACCCTTTCGGCAACCGCTTCTTCAGCGACCTCACGCACTATGTTCGAACCGGTGATTTTGTTCTAGCACTGATCGAGGAATCTCACGATTTAAACGAATATGCTTTCGCACTCGGCGCGCTGGCTCACTACGCCGCTGACAATTCGGGCCATCGGCTCGCCACCAACCTTTCGGTTGCGATTCTATATCCGGGATTGGCGCAAAAATACGGGCCCATCGTGACGTATGAAGATAAGCCGTCCGCGCATATGAAGGTCGAATACGGCTTCGACGTCGATCAGGTATCAAAAGGACACTACGCGCCGAAGGCCTATCACGATTTCATTGGGTTCGAGGTCTCCCAACCAGTACTGGAAAGAGCCTTCGCCAAGACCTACTCACTGGATCTTTCCAGCGTATTTTTCTCTGTGGATTTGGCCGTTGGCAGTTATCGCCACGCCATCTCCACTGTCATTCCACGAATGACCAAAGTTGCATGGCATCTCAAAAGGAACGAAATTCAGCATAGCAATCCCAGCGAGACCAAAGACAAATTCATCTACGTTATCTCCAATTCGGAATATCAAAAGGAATGGGGCCACATTTACGAGACGCCTGGATTCTGGGCACGCCTCCAGGCCTTCTTCCTAGGTGTAATGCCCAAGGTCGGTCCGCTGAGTGGCCTGGCGTTCCATCCGCCCACGCCGGAGGTAGAGCACCTTTATATGGGCAGTTTCAATGAAGCCTCGGACCGCTACCGAGGGCTGCTGCGTGCACAACAAGAGGACCGACTGGAACTCCCGGACGACAACCTCGACACAGGTGTGACTACCACCGCTGCCGACTATAGACTCACGGATGAAACCTATGCGGAGTTGCTGAGGAGAGTGAGCGGCAAACCCATTTCGAGCGCTCTGCGACAAGATATTCTCTCGTATTACTCCAACCTTGAGAGACCATATGCCACCAAGAGATATCCAGAGAAATGGGAAGAGCTCGTCAAAAGATTGGATGAGCTGAAATCAACGACACGGGCACGCTGTGGCGACGCGGGAACCTTCGCCACCATAGAGTAAATGCGACGCACGCACGCCAGCTCTTGCTTATTGTTCGATTTGGAGAGCCAAAACTACACGAGTACCCATTTGGTCGGTGACGGTGTCAATCGGAAGTTGGCCGACCGAACCATGCAAAGCCCTTTCGGCGTATCCGTGCCTAGGTGGGTGCTGGCGTTCTTGTTTTGTTTTGGCGTTCTCACTGTGTCCCCAGCGCAAGCTGCGGATAATGTCGTCCTTTACCACGGAAAAGTTTTCACCGGCGAGCCCGAGCATCCCTACGCTGAGGCGGTAGCGATCCGGGGTGACAAGATCGTTGCGGTTGGCAATCGCGGAGAGGTTTCCAAGGCCGTTGCGAGCGATGCGCAGTTCATTGATCTCAAGGGTGACTTCCTGATGCCGGGGCTGATCGACAGCCACTGTCACGCGATAGGCGGAGGGCTGTTGCTGATCGCGGCCAGCGTAGGAGAGGACACTCGCACCATCGATCAACTTGTGGCGCTCGCTGACGTCGCTAGGAAAAGCGGACGAGGAATGCACGGCGACATCTTGATTCTCAGTGGAGTTCCGCTGGCGTTCTGGTCGAAGAACAAGGAACTCAATGAGCGCTTCAATGCTGGATCCTACGCCGAGCGGCCGGTCTTGCTCGAAGGAATGGACCATCACACGGCGTGGGCAAACCGAGCGCTCTTGAAACGAGCTGGCATCACTAGCGAATTCATTCGTAGTCTCGATTCGCTGGGCCGTGGATATTACGGATACAGCCCAGATTTTGAGCCGAACGGGTTCCTGGTTGATGTGGGATCGGACAAGGCGAGGTCGGTGGTGCCGAAACCGAGCGAGGAACAAATGCTCGCGGCCGGCCGGTCAGCGGTTCAGTACATGCACGAGCAAGGAATCACGGCTTGGCTCGACGCAGCTGCCAGTCGAGACATCCTAGCCACTTACCGGCATTTGGCGCAACGAGGTGAGCTGAGCACTCACATTGCGGCGCTTCCAGTGATTGACTTCAAGAGCGGGCATACCAACCAACAGTTGGCAACCGCGCTCCAGTGGCGGGAAGAGTTCAATCATATTCCTGGCGTCAAGATTGTTGGAATCAAGGTGTTTGCGGACGGCGTTGTGGAATATCCTTCGCAAACCGCTGTCCTTTCCAAGCCGTATCGGAATACGGGAAGGAATGGCGAACTCTTGTTCGACCCGGCGGATTTCGCGAAGATCGCGATTGCTGCGGATAAAGAGGGATTGCTCGTTCACGTTCATGCGATCGGCGACCGGGCCGTCACTGAGGCCCTCAATGGTTTCGAGGCGGTACGCAAGGCAAACGGGAGTTCCGGTCTGCCCGATACGATTACACACCTTCAATTTGTGAAGCCCGCAGACATCCCGCGTTTCCACCAACTCGGTGTGATTGCGTCATTTCAGCTTTACTGGGCAAGTGCGGAAACAGACACGATCGAACTGGTGAAGCCCTACATCGATTCTGCCTTGTATGAATGGCAATATCCGGCGCGGTCGATTCTGGACGCGGGCGGCGTGATTGCAGGCGCCAGTGACTGGCCTGTCTCGACCGCAAATCCATTCCGTGCAATCTATCAGGCTGAAACTCGCAAAGGTTCTGAAGGCGTGCTGGACGAAACTCAACGTGTGCCGCGGGAGGCTATGCTGTATGCCTACACGCGGAACGCCGCATTGGCGTTGATGGCTCAGGATCAGATCGGTTCAATCGCTCCCGGCAAGCAGGCCGATTTTGTGCTGTTGGATCGCGACGTTTTGACGGTATCTGCTGAGGACGCGCGCGATACGAAGGTTTTGTGGACGGTCGTGGGCGGCAAAACTGTCTACGGCGCGCAACCTTGAGATCCGCTCTTTAGTCAAAAGTATAATCTGAAGTCTTAAGCCATCGAACTCCTCCGCTAGGCCTGTTTCACAAAGGGAACGAATCAGGATCCTTCAATCAGTGGTTGAGCCAACCGCAGCTCGTGTTGAACCGTCTTCATAAGTACTTCACCCCGGTTCACGAATCGTTTGCGTGGGCAAATGCCGCTTCGTTGGTATGCCGCTCTAGGGAGACTCAGATGTGACCGGCCTTAGAAGTCGCACCTGTTTTATGAATCGTGAGGGCAACTCTGTTCGCTTGGTCCAAAACTGGTCCCACGAGCAGTAGTAAGTCCACCCCCCACAGTTCCATCATGCCTGGGCCCAGCAATGCATGACTACGGTCCGCCGGGTGGTCGCCACCGCCAAATCCGAGACGCTGACAAAAAGTAGAGGCTGCGGCCCGGACGGTACCCACGCACAACTGGAGGCAACGATGTGGAAACAGTTTTCCGTAAGCGCACTTGTCGGTCTGTGTTTGCTCTCAGTCTCGGCCACAGCCTTCGCTCAGAGTTCGACCAATGCGAGCGCCAAGGCGGCGGCACAAATAAACACGGTGACGGGCTGTGCGCAAACGACCACAGGCACCCCGCCCGTGCTCGGACCTTGTAAGAACCCATCCGGCGATGCCGCCTGGCTCGACCTCATGTCCCAGCAGGTCAAAGTGTCAAATTCGCAGGCCCTGTTTGTGAACGTATCGCTGGTCACTGCATTATTCACAGAGACGCAGGTCAAGGGAAGCACCACCGGCAGCACAACCACCGGCAGCAGTTCTGTCGCTTCCGGGACGGTGGCAGTCAGGGTCCTTATCGATGGAGACGTTTCCGGCACCGGCGTTTATCCGGCTGCCCCCGACACGAACGGAGATTCCGTTGGCGTGATCTTTGATCAAAGAATTCAGACCCTCAACGCGACCATCGGTGGCGTCTTCACGGGTTGCACGGTCTTGCCCTGCACCGTTACCACCACTGAACAGATCACGCTGATCTTGGATACGAGCGGCGCCCACAGTTTCAGCTGGATCTTGCCGTCAGTTGGTGTGGGCTACCACACGATCAAAGTCCAGGTGTCTCTCGCTACGGGCACGACAGGCACGACGCCGGGAAACGCCTCCGTGGCCGAAGCGATGTTCGGCCTAGGCTCCTTGACGATCGAGAGTGTTAGGCTGAACAACGCTCTCATTACATTCTAGTCAGCCTTCGCAGGAAGGCAAAAACCGCCCGGGCCTGCTTCACCACGTTTCACCGAGGTGACTTCCCCGGGGCGCTGCGTTGGGTTGCTGCTCCCACCCGCCTTGGGAAGCCCGGATTGGTCCGGCGAGGGTAAGCACCGGAAACCCAACCAAAGTGTCGAAAATATGAGCAAATCGCCAACTGTCTGCGAACACCGTCGGGTTGCGTGTGAGAAAAGGTTTGGCGGGTTATCGTGTGCAGTCTTCGCCGCAGCTGCGGCACTGATCCTTGCTCCGCGCTCCTCCGCGCAATTCGGCGCCACCTCTTCTAGCAGCGGGACCTCGGGTTCGGTCATTTCAGCCCTCGGCAATCGGAACCAATATTCGTGGACGGAATCGTTCGACGGAAGTGCGAACAGCGACGGCCAGGTGATGGCGCTGGATTCCTCGGTGGGCTACTCGTTCGGGTCGCACACACTTGTCAGCACCGGGCTACCAGTCTATTTCGTCCACGCCACGATCGTCTCAGCCACCGGAACGTCTACAACCAATTCGTTCACAGCTTTCGGGGATTTCCACGGGCTCGTGCGGCTCTCGTTTCCCGGTCCGGTGATCAACTTCAAGACGCAGCTGACCGGCACGGCGCCGACCGGCAGCACGTCGGATGGAATTTCAACGGGTCACGCGACCTTTGATTGGACGAATCGTTGGGATCGCGGAATGAACCAGTGGACGCCATTTTTCGAAATCGGTCTGGCCAACTCCCTATCAGATACGTTCATCTATCGCCGGCCGTTCGCGTCGTTTGGCATGCTCTCTCACTTCCAGGCGGGAACCGAATTCCAAGTTCTCGACTGGCTCGGGGTGGCCGTATCGGGTTTCGATGTTGCGCCGTGGGGTTCGCAGACGATCGACAGCCGCGTCGCTGGCAAAGGCGCCGCCAGTTCGGGCGGGCATGGGCCTGCTTTCAACAACGGACAGAAAATTACAGGAGGGTCCAGTTTGACGGCGGACAACGGCTTCGCCGCCGAAGTGGATTTGTCGCCGGGTAAGACGGCGGACTTCACGCTAGGCTACAGCCGCAGCACGCACTACAGCCTGAACATCTTCTCTTTCGGCCTTACGGTAAATATGCGCGAACTCCTGCAGCGATCGAGTTTGTAGCGTCCAGTAGTGCAGTACGTGTAGCTCGCTTCTGAGCTGCACAGCGACAACTGGAGGAGGGAAACAATGAAACGCACCATGATCGGAATGATGTTTGTAGCTGCGGCGTGTTGGGCCTTGTCGACGCCAGCTGCTGCACAGGGTCGCGGCGCCGGCGCTGGAATGGGCGCAGGCCACGCGGCCGGGTCGATCGGGTCATCGGGCAACTCGCATGACATGGGAACGCCAAGCAACTCAGGCGCAAGCTCATCGAACGCAGGCAGCAATGCTGCGGGCCCGAAAACGGCGGGCGAACTGCTCACTCAGAATACGCAGCTCGCGACAAAGCTGAGCAACCTGCTTCCGAAGGGATCCGATCTCCAGGCTGCGGCCAGCGGTTACAAGAATCTGGGCCAGTTTGTTGCCGCCGTGCACGTGTCGGACAATCTCCGCATTCCGTTCAATCAGCTCAAGTGTACCGAGCTTGCGACGCCTGATGCTTGCCCATCACCGCTAACTCAACCGAGCAGAAGCACGAGCCTCGGTGGAGCCATTCAGACGCTGAAGCCTACAATGACTTCGAGCGAGAGCAAAGCCGCTGCCAAGCAGGCTCAGAAGCAGGCTTCCAGCGACGTGAACGAAACCCCGTCATAGTTTCATACCCTAATGGATTGCGCGGGGCGGAAGCTATGGCTTTCCGCCCCATCCCCGCGCCTTGCAGGGACGCCCGGACGATAAGTCTTGCCTCGTCGGTTGCGGCTGGTTCGTCGCCTTATCGGTAGTTCGTACTAGGCTGTCGGACCGGAGTGATCGCAGCACTGCAGCAAGACTGCATTAGTTCCATGCTCAAAACGGTTCAAAGCGAAGACAAACGAGTCAAGTCGCTAAAATGTTGACACACTGCCGGGGGCATCATATCGTGCTCGGCGAGAGGTCCTTTCGACGCAAAGCTATCGCAACCAAGTGAAGAGCGAGGAGGCTCATGACTGAGGAAGCGCGCGATTCTGTGATATCGCGAGAACCAACCGGCGATGTTTCGCGCCGCGATTTTATGGCCATGTCTGTTGCTGCCGGCATTACCGCCACGGCCGTTCCGGCGAGCGCCGAGATGGAAGTTGTCGAGACCGACGTCGAGGTGCAGACGCCCGACGGTACTTGTGACGCCGCCTTCATTCACCCGAAGAACGGTTCGCATCCCGGGGTGATCATATGGTCCGATGCCTTCGGCCTGCGCCCATCGATGCGCGCAATCGGCAAGCGCATCTCTGCCGAGGGCTATTCCGTACTCGTTCCGAACCCGTTTTATCGCGTCGCCAAAGCGCCGGTATTTCAAACCGACGAAGTGGCGCATTTTAGTTTTCAGGATCAGTCGATGATGGCGAAGCTTCGGCCGCTCATGGGCTCAATCAGCGCACCAGGCGCGGCGGAAAAGGATGGCACAGCCTTCGTCGCGTTCCTCGATTCGCAACACGAAGTGAACAAGAAGAAGAAAATCGGCACACAGGGATATTGCATGGGCGGGCCGCTGGTGGTGAGGACTTGCGCGGCGGTACCCGACCGCCTCGGAGCCGGTGCTTCGTTCCATGGCGGCAGCTTGGTCACCGATCAGCCCACGAGCCCGCACCTGCTTGCACCGAAGATCAAGGCGCGCATGTACTTCGCCATCGCGACCAATGACGACCAGCGGCAGCCCGACGCCAAGGATAAATTGCGAGAGGCCTTTGCTGCCGCCAACGTGCCCTGCGAAGTCGAGGTCTATCCAAACTCGCAACACGGCTGGTGCGTGCCGGACATGCCGGCGGGCCCGGCTGGGCCCATCTACAACATGCCCGACGCCGAGCGCGCCTGGGGCAAGCTCGTCGCGCTTTACAAGGTTGCTCTAGCGTAAGGGCACCGCTCCTCAACACTCGGGGGCGACTTGCACCCTTCAATCTCGGACTTGGGATACTTTCTCTATGTCTCTCTTCTCTCGCTCCAAGAATCCGCCGTGGCTCGATACCGCCCGCGAATTTTGCCGTGCTCGCAATATCACCATCATGGGCTGGGGCCCGCACGCTCTCATCGTCGAAGCCGAATCCCCGAAACGTGCTGCTGAAATTTCTGCCCAACTCGCCAACCTTGGCTTTCAACCCGTCCCTGACCCAGACGACGACTGCGCTGGCATTCTGACCCTCTCGCATTCTGAGTGATTGTTCTCAATGTTTGCTTGTGGCGGACTACTGTCATTCTTTGGCAGGCGCTAAGCCCCGATAAGTCGTGCCGGTTCAGACGGTCGATGCAACACTCTCTACTCGGTAGTTCCGATAATACTTTTCAGCAAAAACCGGTCCTTTAGGCTGCCCTGAATTAGACCTAAGCAGGACCGGGAGTTAATCAGGCATGTCCGTTGTGGAAATGGGATTTTGTCTTTTTGTGACACCCGCTCAAATCCAGGTAGCGTCTTCATGTGAACCGGATGTCATACAAGTGCATGATTCTTCGGGGCTCTCACATTGGCGGCAACCTTTGGGAGAGTTTTGGCGTATTAGAGTTTGTACCGATGCGACTACGACCTTGTGTAGGCGTGCTCTCCATCTTCGTGCTCATCAGCGCCGTGGCAGTGTGCGCGGGGGCTCGGACGCAGGACGAGGCAAAGGCCGACAAGGGAAATGGAAGCGCGAAGATCGCCGCCCAGCAAGGAGCGAAGATTATCGCTCAGTATGTGAAGTCGGCGGGAGGCGCGCGAACGCTCGGGCGGATTCAGACGCTGTCGATTCAGGGAACGGTCACGCGTGCCGAGAATACTAGCGGCACCGGCTCGGAGGCGAGTGCCGGCGCCGACGCGAGCGACGTCAACTCTGGGACATACACGTTCGACACGAAGGAGCCGAACCGCTACTACTCCGAAATCGTCTACGGCGGCAAGCATCTCATGGAGGCATACAATGGCAAGTCGGCGTGGCAGGAGGATGCGTCGGGGAATCCGGTGACGATGGTGAGCGACGATGCGCTGGAGACTCAGTTCGAGGCGCAAATCGCGAACACGCACCTGCTCGATTTGAAGAAGAACCACCTGTATGTGGCCTTCGTGGGACACGCGACCGTGAGCGGCAAAGACGCGCTGCAAGTGGAAGTGATGTCCGCGTCGCGCCTGAAGCGTGAGTTGTTCTTCGATCCGCAGACCCGCCTGCTGGTAAAGGAATCGAGGACAACAGGCGGCACGCCCGAGCAGATTTTCTTCAGCGACTATCGTCTTGAGAGCGGCGTCCAAATCGCGCGAAAAATCGAGCTGCAACGAGGCGTAGACGTTTATGCGATTGAGTTAACCAGCGCGACGATCAATCAACCGCTGGGCGAACGAGTGTTTGATCTTCCACTCAGTTCACAGGTGAAGCTGCCGGACCTGAAAACGCTGTTCAAGGAAATTGACGACAACCAAAAGGCCATCGACAAAATTAAGGAAAACTATGCCGGCACGCGCACCGAGGAAGAAACGCAATTGGATTCCAACGGCAAGGTCAAAAAGCACACGGTGGACGAGTACTCCTTCTTCTATTTCGACGGCGAAGAAATCTCCACGATGACGAAGAAGGATGGCAAGGCGCTCTCCGATGACGAAGAAAAGACGGAAATCGAAAAGGCCAATAAACGCGTGGGGGAAATCAAGAAGCGGCACGAGAAAAAGGCGAAAGAAGAGGAGAAGCAAAAGAAGGAAGATGACGAAGTAGGGATTGAGACCTTTCTGCGGACATGCGAGTTCGTGAATCCGCGACGGGAACGGTTCCGCGGGCAAGATGTGCTGGCATTTGATTTCGAGGGGAATCCGGAATACAAGCCACGCAATCTGGAAGAGCGAATCGTCCAGAAGCTAGCAGGCGTCGTGTGGGTGGACGAAAAGGCGCACGATGTGGCGAGGCTCGAGGCGTATTTTGTGGGTGACGCAAAAATTGCGGACGGCTTGCTAGCCACGATTCAGAAGGGCACCGGGTTTGTCTTCGAGCAGGAGTACGTGAATAACGAGGTCTGGCTGCCCACATATGAAGAAGCGCACGGCGGCGTGCGTCTGCTGCTGGTGAAAGGATTCCGCATCAACGAAGTGACACGGTATTCGGATTACAAGAAATATCACGTCGAGGCATCGGGAGTCGTCAGCAATCCAAAACAATAGCGTGCAGCCATTATTGGACGATTGCTTTTAAGCCCGAACACAACGGTCAGAACAATAGAGGTGACGATGCGGCGGCGGACCGGGCTTGTCGCGTAAAACTGCCTGTGCGTTCCCCAACCCCTACTCCATCTCTAGATCGACACTCGTTGGCCTGTGGTCCTCTCGTTCACTTCCCGCACGAGCTGAAAGATGTACTTCACGGTGAGATCGTAGAACACAAAGGCTAGAGTGAAAATAATCGCGGACAAATTGGACATCTCTGGGCACAACCTCTGGCGGGAGATTACAGCACAGATGGGTACGTCTGGTCCCAACGCCCGATCAGTCGGTGTACCAAGTTCAGCTACGAGCCGTTTCGTCTTGCGGCTTCTCCAGCCTGGTTT
>Ga0126373_10004857_pt1 | contig 10349 bp, 9 predicted proteins | sample PanSoiMetPlot_11_FD_92545 | JGI IMG/M metagenome (GOLD analysis project Ga0126373, IMG submission 92545) | Tropical forest soil microbial communities from Panama - MetaG Plot_11 | ecosystem: Environmental > Terrestrial > Soil > Tropical forest > Bulk soil | place: Panama | collected 2016-02-17 | reverse complement strand
TTGATGGTGTCCCGCTCGTAGTTAGAAGTGGGGAGCAGTTCTGCGATTCATTTTACGCGGCCTCCAGTTGAGCCGCAGCTTGATCAGTTGCTTTTCTGCCTAAGATCGCTTCCAGTTGCCAGAGATCTTTCCAGCCCATAATGCGCCGGAAGTTCTTCTCCGTCGCCAGAAACGATGCCGCCGCCCAACGCTCCACCATCGCCGCGTCGCGCCAACGGCACACGCGCCGGGTGCGCATGCGCACGCCCGACTGCGGACTCTCGATCAAGTTCGTCGTGGCCAGGCAGCGATGCAGCGACGGCGAAACGCCCAGCCGGTTGATGGTGAAACATTCCTCCAATCCCTCGCGCAGACTGTTCGCTGCCGCTGGGCATTCCTGCTCCAGCCAGTCGGCCAGCTTGCGCAGCCGGGCCATGCCTTCTTTCGCCTCCAGCTTGTAACTGGCGCGCATCGCGGCTTTCGCCTGGTCCTTCTGCTCGTCCGGCAGCCGGTCGCACACATTGCGAATCTTGTGATTGCGGCAGCGCTGCACCGGATGCTGCGATCCGAACACTTTGTGAATGGCCGCCCGCAATGCCTTGGCCCCGTCGGTCACAAACAATCGCTTCGCCTTCGGGTCTACGCCACGCGCCACTAACTGCTCCAGTAAGTCCTCCACGGCCGTTGCGTTTTCCGTCGCTCCCTGTTGCAGGCCCAACACGTGCTTGTGCCCCTTGCCGTCCACGCCCACCGCGCTGATCACGTGATGCTCGCCGAACTGCATCCCATCGATGTAGATCACCAGCAGATCGATCTCGTCGAAGCGTCGTTCCAGCAATTCTTTCAGCGCTTCTTCTCCCGCTTCCGCCGCTTCCCGGCTCACCGTCGAGCGCGACACCCCGCAGGTCGAGGCCATCTCCGGCAGCACCTCCGCATACTGGCGGGTCGAGATACCGCGCATCAGCACGTCCAACATGCGCTGACCCATGCCGTTCTCCTGCATCGCCTCATACGCCGGGATCGCCACTTCGCCGCCGCCTTTTTCGCGCAGCCGCGGCTTGGTTACGCCCAGCTTGCGCTCTTTCAAACACACGCGGCCGCTTTGCCGGCCATGCCAGAGCAGCCCCGTGCGCCGCTGGCCCGGGGTGCGCGGCCCCGCCACTTGCGCCGCCGAGAGCTGTAACACGGCTTCAATCGTGGCGCGCCCGGCCACATCGATCAACTCATCGACGGCCAGGCGCGATCGCTCGATCAGATCGACCATGGGCAGTAGTCCTTGCCCATGATGGCTAAAGAACTCCGCCAGTTCTCTGGTGTTGGCTTGTCCTTTGCTGGTGAGGGTGTGATAGCTTCTTCGCAAGGCGGTTCTCCTTTCCAAATGAAAGTTTCCAACCCGACTCTACCAAGAATCGGGTCGAGAACCGCCCCTCAACCTCTAACTAGAAATGGGCCACCGTCTGTTCATTTTCACCCTCCCTCAGTCATTTTTGAGCATTCTCCTTCTTCGAGCCGATGGCGGCTTCCATCTCTCGTTCCCACAGAGTAGGCGGCCCCCACCGTGAGCGCCAAATCGGTATATCCGGGAGGGACCCCCGATTTGTGGATGTTTGCGCCCAGCGGTGAGGGCTCAGCATGAGGAACGGAATCCATCCAGCATAGGCAAACCGCGCGGCAACGTAAATCCAGCAATTATCCGAGGCAGAAAAGGCGAAAAACTTTTCCCTCAACCGGCGATTTGGCCCAATGTTCTCATCGGCTCGGCAACGAAACTCGCTGATGCACGGCCTGCAAATCTTTGACAAGCACATTAGCGTACCTTCGTGTCATCTCCAGCATTGAGACCCCAGTGCTTTTTGCAAATGGAAGACGGACCCGCCTTTTTCTCAGGTAGTTGATTGCGAACGTGTATCTGAAGGACGAAGCGTTCTTCGTGGAGGCTCGAATCCCAATTTGCCGTAGAAATCTTTTGCCATCTCGCAAAGTGTTTCGATGGCTCATCATCGTCTCGCCACGCGCGGCGAACAACAGATTCTCTGGCTTTCGATTGAAATCAGGTACGAACGGTGCGAAGCCCAATTCTTCGTTATTCCGTGACCGCGCTCGTAACCTGTACGGCACCAGCCTCCTGCCCTCCCGCAGAGCTCATCTGCTCGATGAGACGAGATGTGTGCAGCGGCTGCCGCGAAGACCAAGATTTGTGGCGTTCCTGACCAGACTGCTGTCTTGACAACTCGGCGAAAAGGCGCAATATGAGCTTTGAGAGATCAAACCTCAGAACAATTTTCCCTCCATCCAGATGGGAATCCCACCCCGCAGGAGGCCGAACATGAACGCCAGGATTATGACATTCTCTCGTCAGGGTGATTCGACGCTTCTGGAATACGATCCGGAAACCGCCGACCTGGAAGAAATTAACAAGGTCATCGCTGAATATGAAGCCAAGACGGGCGCACAGCCGTTTGATATGGCAACTGGTGAACGCATTGAGATAGTTACTCGCCAGCAGAATGAAGTGTTGATGGTCCATCCCATCGCAGGCGGCTAATCGTCCGCCGGCCGAAGCTCGCCGCGTGGTCGGGCGGAACACAGGGTCGCCACTCGGATCATTTGTCCATGGCGAAGGTGTTGGGTATGGCGTCCTCAGCTGTCTATCTAGTTGCGTTCCTGGCACTGATCGCGTGGAGACTTGTGTGTGGCGCCCTGCAGCGTAGGCTAGTTGTGGAAGAATGCGGCACCCGGCGGCTGCGTGAGATCAATTTCTGGCGTGGAGACGGTATCCCCGCAATTGCTGGGGAGCCATTCGACAGTTCGCGAGATACCGGTCCGTGCGAAAGTAAAGATCGTGCGCAGACCTATCTGGGCCGGATCGCTGCTCTCGTCGGCGCTACGCAAACCGGCGGCACTTTCGTAATAGACGTCGGGACAACAAGATTCTATGTCCGCGATAGACGTGTCAAACGGTTACGAGACCTAGTCGATCCCACGTGCAAATTTGAGGAAACATGCTTTTATGTTCCGACCGATGACGTCCCGACGGCGGAGCAAATCGCGACCGCATTGCTAGAGCTCAAGAATAATCCGGCACTGTTTGACCGGTGGGCTGCTCTGATCGGAGCGGTTAAGGCCGACGGTGAACTCTTCATCAGGGCGCGGTGAATGGCTCGGCAACTAAAACGCCACGATCACCGGGCGGCTTGCAACTGATTCATGATGCGCGTGCGAGCTTTCACCATGCGATGTCGATGCCACAACAACTGCCGCAGATCCCGATTCTCCCAACTCGGCACCCAGATCCGCGGAAAGTCATCCATCAACATGAGTTTCAGAATCAGCTGCGCGTCTTGCCGATCCGTCTTCTGTTTGCGGGCTCGCTTGCTATGGATCTCGGTCACATCTCCAATCCACAGCTCAAACTGCAATTCCGCCAGCAGTCGTTCCAACCAGCGTGCGTGCCCACTGGCTTCCATTCCCACACCCACTTTCTGGCCAGTTGCCGATAGTGCCCGATAAAACTGTTCTGCCTCCTCCCGATGCAGAAGACGCTTTTCTCGCAGCTCTCCCGTATCGGTTTCCACTAAAGCGATCTGCTGAAACTCGGGGTGAAAATCTACGCCTATAATCAGCATGTTCGGCTCCTTATCTCCCGAGCCTGTTGGTTGGGTTCAGCACCACCAACTTTACTCGGGCGTGGGAGCCGACATTGTGATGGAATCAATTTCACTCACGCTCCAGGAGCGCGACGCCAGTTTTCAAGCACACGATCGATATCGTGGCGAAGCGTGTCCCGGCAATCCATGCGGCTGAGTGCCTTCATTAGAAGGCGATCGTATTTCGTATGCTTGTGGCGAATGGCCCTGTCGTTCCATGATTGATTAAATTGTTCTTCGTTCAAAGCTTCGCCGGGAGCGGCGGTTCAAGGCTTTGCTGGAACGTTTCGGTTTAAAACATGACCTCGCACTCACGACCACTACTGGAGGGTAGGTAGAAAACAAAATTGCGATGACACCCTCGTGCGGCGCCAGGGGGTCAGATTGAGAATCCAAGCACTGGTGTCCTCTTAATGACTTACAAGGCCACTTCAGGTGAGCCTACGAACTGCTTTGCGATCGGGGCCAAGCGATAATGCCTGACGCTATCTTCGCAGATTCGCTTTTGCCGACTTCGGCCCGGTGCTGCCGAAGTTCCCACTCCGTTACCCTGGCTTTCGTTGCCGGGTGTGCGGTATTCGTCGAACTTTGCCCAAAGACCAGCAAGGTGGCGGCAGATGCGCGGACGGTCGTGGACTGATGAACCATGAGCGCGGTGGAGATCAAAATCGGTCTCTCCATTTCGCTATCGGGAAAGTTTCGCCTCCAAGGGGAGCAAGCGCTCCGAGGTCTTCAACTGTGGCACTCATATATCAATGCGCAAGGTGGCCTTCCCCTGCAAAACCAGGGGAACCGGGTTGTACGGCTGATCTGGTATGACGATCACAGTGAGATTGGCGTCGTCCAGAGAAACCTGCTCCGCCTCCTGCGCGAGGATCAGATTGACATTCTCGTGGGGCCGTATTCCAGCGGCTTGACGGAGGCGGCAGCGCGGATTTCCGAAGAATACAAGAAGGTTCTATGGAACTATGGAGGCTCCTCAGATCAGATCTTCAGGCAAGGCCGGCGGTACCTGGTGGGCATCGCGACGCCAGCGAGCGAATACCTGCGAGCGCTTCCCGGATGGCTGGCGTTGGAACGGCCTGCGCTCGGGCGAATTTGCGTCTTGTACTCGGGGAAGGGAACTTTCGCGTGGCATGTCGCCCGTGGCCTTCTGGAATCCGCCCTCAGCGTCGGCCAGCATTCGGTCCATCTCGTCCCCGTCAACGTTGCCTGGGACCATCACGACGCGCTACTTGGTGTCCTCTTCGGTCTCACTCCTGAGGTTGTCGTAGTAGCGGGGAGTCTCCAAGATGAGCTGAGCATCATGCGAATACGCGATCGATGGCCTGCCGCCGTGCATGCCGTGGCGGCAGTCGCCGCTGGAGTCAATGTCTTCTCAATAGAGCTGGGGCCGATCGCGGAGGGAGTGCTTGGGCCGAGCCAGTGGGAGTCGGTGGTAGCCAACGACCCAAACATTCTTGGTCCAACCTCGGATTGGTTCGTAGATAGCTTCGAGCAGACGTTCCACCAGCCACCTGATTATGTCGCGGCCGGAAGTTTTGCAACTGGTGTGATTCTGACGGAATGCATTCGGCGCGCCGCGACTCTGGATGACGAGGCGCTACGGAATGCAGCGAGTGATTCCGCTATGAATACGCTTTACGGGCAGTTTCGCATCGACTCCCGCACCGGATTACAAACGGGACACTGCGGGTTTCTCGTTCGCTGGGAACGCGGCCACAAAGTAGTGCTGCCTTCGAGAACTCAGCGCTAGATGTTGCCGAAAAGAATTCAAATAGCGCAACCGGTCGGGCTACATTTTCACCGCATGGTTCTCACGTTCCTGCTGCCGTGGCGATCAATGGCGGCGCCGCAATTGTGCCGTGAAAGTCAGATCCGTTGCCGGCTGGTGAAGCATGCGAGCCTTGCACTTTGAAGTTTAGTGGGGTATCGTAATAGTTAATTAGAGACTGAGCGCAAAATTTCAAATGCGCCTCTCGTGGACGACGTCGCTGCGCCTGTCTGTCACCTCGCCTGGCCACCCAGTTTTATTCTCTTGCCCAGGCCAAACTGGAATCCAGTTACCGTAGTCTCCCGTACTGCTGGACGGTGCAAGACTTATTTCTCCGGAAACCATCCAATGAGTTTTCGCTCGAGAGTTCGAAACCCGACCAAAACTGACGAGAATTAACCGGGGGGCTGGAGGAAATCTTTGAGCAGGACAACGCCGTTGTGCGGCAGAAATCAGGGCATCCAGCGACGGTGAGCCATCAGTAACCGCCCGCTTACGTGAGTCGTTTTGAAGAAAGCCACAAGTTCTACAATGAACTAAGAAGTCTGACCATGGAGCCGATCGATGAGTCAGGAAAGAACGGTGTATCGATTACAAAAACGTCACTGCAACGATCGATGCTGAAATATCGAGATTGCAATCAGCACGGCGAGCGCTTGTGCAACTGAATGGTGCCTCTCGTGGAGCCGGATGGGAGGGCACTAAGCGCATCTTGAGTGCTGCTGTTAGGGAACGGATCGCAGCTACTCAGCGTGCACATTGACCGAAATTTAAGCGAAGAAGGTAAGCGACATTGGTTCTTGGTGCTTTGGTACTTTGGTAACTTGCCAGCCAGTAGCACAAGCATAGACTTTTTGAAAACTGCGCTTCGCCGTGAAGAAGACGGTGTTGTTTATGGTCATCGGTCTTACTACCTTCGCGCTTTCCTGTAATCGAAGCAAGATTTGAGATGGTTGAGCGAAGCGAGAAGTAGGTTCCGAGTTCTATAGCGCTGGGCAATCACCCTGAAGTAGATTACGTCCTTGTTGAATGATGGGCACAAGCTCTGCGCAACGTGCGATTGGGAAGACGCCAATCAACTCGACCACACCGCGAGATGTTCCTTCCGACTACTGAGAACGCATGAATGTGTGCTAAGTTAATGATCTCAGGACGGAAGACAAAGGCCCGCTCAGCGATCTGAAGTGCAAAGATGATGAGCGTAACAACGTTTATTGTATGTGGACAAGAAGGAATCGGCGGAGCCTGGCGACTGTTGGTGCGAATGGCCTTTGATTGACTCTAGCAACAAGAACAAGTTCCGTTCCACGCTTGATACAGGCAACGACATGTGGTGACCGTGATGACATTTGAAGGGAAAGGCCAGCTTGAGTCCCTTGAAGCTACGAGCACGTCACATCTTGTCAGATACCGGTTTGAGGTTGTCCAACACTTCGCAAGAGGAACACAAACGACCACTGAAAAGCGCCACAGCGCAGGGTCTGTTGATTCATTGACCGGGGAACCTATTCCCCTTGGTCAATATCTGCTTCGCACGTCTGATGGCAATGCCGTACGTGTGCAAAATGGTACGGTTGGACCATTCTTGCGCTGGATGCGGTATGACATCACTGATTTGTTTTGCGGAACCAGAGGGAGCGTTTGCTTAAATTTTGTTGATAACGATGGTGGACTGTTTCGTTGAAACGTTTTTGAACTCTGGTCACCCGAGCATCAGGTCCAAGCACCGCAGCAAAGTATGGGCACCCGATGTCGAAGCTGCGGATGGCCTCGACAGGCCGGCGAGACACACGGTGGCAATGAGTGCCGTCCGCCGCTCTTCGGATGTGTTGACACGAAGCGGACCGGCGCCAAGCAGGCTTTCGACCGGTGTGCGTAACCAAAACAGAGAGATGGCCGCGATTATAAACGCCAGCAAAGGCCAGAACCGATGAGCGGTGGCGACGCCAGCTGCCACTCCCGTGAACAATGGGACAAGGAGCAGACCCCAGGCGCCGTGCTCACGGGGAACGATCAGAGCCCGCATGCGGACCCGCTGGGGTGCAGGAATATCCTTGTTTGCTAAGGTCATCGCGCGCCAGGCAAGCGCTCGACGTCGACGTTCATTCCCCGCGCACCTCTCTCAGTGGGCACGATTACGCCCGCCATCGTTGACGCTGTTATCACAGGCAATCGGGCTTCGACCCTGGTGCCGTGGCCATTCGAATTCACTTCCAAGTCGCCGCCCAACTGGCGCAGCCTTTCGCGCATGCCGCGGATCCCGACGCCGGGAGTGCCACCCGCTGCTACCTCATCCAGTTTCTCTGGCGGCATGCCGTGCCCCTCGTCCTCGATCATCAAGCGAATCTCGCCCGCGGAGTGATCTAATCGCACCTTGGCCACGGGACTGCCGGAATGGCGATGGATATTGGTCAGGCACTCCTGTACCGTGCGGAAAAGCGCCGTTTCCACTTCCTGCGTGAATCGTCCTAGGTCCTTGGCTATCTTCAAATCGACCGCTACCTTGCTGCGCTCCGAAAATCCTTCGACGTACCATCGCAGAGCCGATGGCAGCCCCGCCTCGTCCAGCAACGGCGGATGCAGCAGGTACGATATCGTCCGAACGCCCCGGTTCATTTCCTCAACCAGCGCCGCACTGTCGGCGATGCTTTTCGCCGTCTGGGACAAGCGTTCAATATCCGCTCCGACCTGGGTAAGATTCATGGACAGCGCGGCGCATATCTGGCCAATGCTGTCATGCAACTCGCGGGCAATCCGCCGCCTTTCGTCGTCCTGCAGTTGCATGAGGCGGGCAGTCAGTTCCCGCAGCCCACGGTTCGCCACATCCAGTTCTGCGGTGCGCTGCCGGACATGTTCTTCCAGTTCCTTCTCCGCCCGGCGAAGAGCCGCATTCTCCCGCCGTCGTGCTTCTCCGATGGCGATGAAGCAAATTGCCAGCAGAACAAACGCGAGCATGTCCAGTGCTTCGCGCAGGTTTGCGACACGAAGAGTATGGGAGGGCGGCATGAACCAGTACTTGAGCCCGAGTACCGATAACACGGTCACAACCGCGGATGGCCACAAACCGCAATACAAGGCAGAGAGCACGATTGCGGCGAAGACCGTAACATAGGGTACGTGACTGCCGAGGGTCGGACCCAATGTGCGACCAAGCGCCAACGCCGCAGCGGCTGCTGATAAGGCCAGGAGGTAGCGTGCGCGTGGATTCCTGCTGATCCGTTCCGCAACTGAGATTTCGTTTGTCATGATCAGACGCTCCCAGACACTCGTGACGCCAGCCAGAAAATGAAAACGGCCACGCCGGCGCGACACTTTCTTGGGTGTGATCTTCAGCGCGGCCGCGATTTGCTTGTCTTGCTGGCCGTGGGCGGCCAACAGCACGATCCGTGCGCGCTCGACCACTCGTGCCGGAAGCGAGCAACTGCGAGCCCATTGTTCCAAGGTGGCTTGCTGCTCCGAACTCAAGCTGATGGCAGGGGCGATCCGCATCCACGGGTCTCCTGCCTATTAGACGAGGGCGGAATTATAACGGTTGTTACTTATGACGCACTACACTAATGCGTAATCATTGTATCGTGCTTGCCGCTTGAGAAAAGACCGTGTTCGCGTTCGACCCGACGAGACGGATCGTGCCGACCACAATTACCAAAATCACTGCAAGCATCACTGCGTACTCAGCGATGTCTTCAGCTTCCTCGCTTCGAAGTAGATCGAGGATGTCCATGCTCGGCCTCTTTCTTTTCTAGTTTCACTCGTAGGGCCGCGTTAAATTAGAGAATATCCCCACAGCTCACCCAAAGACCGGACAACGTTCCGCAGTTAGCTACTCAAGAACCGCCCGGATGAAAGGCTCGCGAAGATCAGCACCGAATGGCGATCGTAAACGGGTCTGTATCTACCTCTTTAAATACATCAAAGCTGAAAGCGCAAGCAACACGATAGTTATGACCCACAACGAAGAATCACTGATTGCTGTTTTCTTGGCCACGGATAGCTCATGCCTCCTTTTCAGATTCGAACAATCCAGGACTGACCATGCCGCTTCGGTCGTTCCCCGACAGTTTTCCTGCCTAGCTCATTCACCGAGTAACCACACCAAGCCTACCCGCCCATAGTCGCGCCCCTAGTCAGCCGTCTTCCGATTGATGGGCGATGGCGGATGAAACCCGACTTGCTTAAGTAGTTCGATTTGCTCTTTGAAGTATCGCCTTGCATCTTCCTCAATTTCGAACACGCGAGTTTGTTCCTTCGCCTTTCTCTCAATGGTCGGCGGATCGATCGATTTCAAGTTGCCCGATTTAATGCGGACCTTGTAGCCCAAAGCTGCAACCTCCAATATGACAGACACTAGGGACACTCTGAACAAGCGCTGCTTCTAACTGAGTCGATTGCACTGCTCAGGAAATGCGGTCTCTGTTGCGGTGCTCAGGTGCGCCTGGAACCTGGTTCCGCTCGACTTGCACTTGTGTCGCCCCACGACTCTACGCTGGCAGCAGCAGCTTCTTGCGGCTCACGAACAGGTTCACCAGCGCACAGGTGACAAACAACCGGTGCGCGTTCTTCTTCAGTCCGCGATAGCGCACTTTCACGAAGCCGAATTTCAGCTTCATCACTTGAAACGCATGCTCCACCTTGGCCCGTACTTTCGATTTCGTTCGGTTCTTCGCCCATGCCACCTCATCCACAATTGTGTTCTGATAGCGGCAGCGCCGTTGCGTGAAGTCTCGCGCTCGCGGCGCGCACTCCCGGATCACTTCGGTTTGTTCCTGATAGGCTCCGTCGCCCCACACCCGCGTTTCTTCGCCGTGCAGCAGGTCGGGCAGGATCGCCACATCAGAAACATTGGCGGCCGTCGCCACCGCCGTGTGGATGATTTTCGTCTTGCTGTCCACGCCGATGTGCGCCTTCATCCCGAAGTACCAATTCTTACCTTTCTTCGCCTGATGCAT
>Ga0126373_10004855_pt1 | contig 10352 bp, 9 predicted proteins | sample PanSoiMetPlot_11_FD_92545 | JGI IMG/M metagenome (GOLD analysis project Ga0126373, IMG submission 92545) | Tropical forest soil microbial communities from Panama - MetaG Plot_11 | ecosystem: Environmental > Terrestrial > Soil > Tropical forest > Bulk soil | place: Panama | collected 2016-02-17 | reverse complement strand
TGCAGCGGTGAGCCCGCCGACGCCTCCGCCCACCACCAGCACGTGACGAATTTTGTTCATGACCGCGCTACTCAGTGTCGCGCATGGCAAACTGCGTCTGTTCCAAGAGCGCGTAAGCCGAGCGCACCTCGGGCGGCATCTTCGCAACCGCTAGTCGATACGTGCAGCTTCCATCTGAGCAGGCGTTCGTACTGACTGAACCGGCCGCTTCTCTATGAAAACCACTTCGATACCGCATTGTGCGAGCGACGCTGCGGTCGTTAGTCCACCCACGCCTCAGACCACCAACGTCGGGCGGGCGGGCGCCGGTGCAGGTCGGGCCGTCGCCGCGCGCGCCGAACGCAGCCATACTTCAATCGCACCTTACCCGGGCTTGATGGCTCTAGTAGTAATTTGTACGATGGAATGTCAATCATACATGCTGGTTGTTCCGACCTCGTCATGCTGGATCGGCTGAGACAATATCTAAAGGAGCTCGCCGACGCTGAGCGTGAGGCGTCTCGACTGGTCCGCGAACATGGATCGAAAGCCAGCCAAGTCATCGCAGCGGATATTGAAGTCGCTCGAAAACAGGGCGACGCGACGACGGTCCGGCGTCTGGAGCGCGTAGCCAGCGCAACTGCCGCCATCGAGGAGGCACCGGCGGCCCTGCTGCATCACTAGCTTCAGCTGAGACATTGGTGCTGAACGCCGCATTTGCTTTCGGAATGACCTTCCTGCGGGGTTGTTTCACCAAATTCTCAGACCACGTCGTCACCTTCCGAAGTTTTCTGTCGACAGGATACTTCCGAGTCTTCGATTGAGCGACGAGCTGATTGACCTGATGAAGGACTTTAGTCTTTCCGAGTGCCCAGGCTATCGATGGTGCCTGGGGAACACGGCTGCGCCCATCGACGCCCTTCGGCGAGCGTTATGGACGATGGTGAAATCAGTGTGGAGGCGTCCCGCGCCGACGAGGTGATCTAGGGAAGGCGGCGGGGTTGCACTCGGAGATCAGCGGCTTTCCTGCCACCAAGATCACCGGGATTCGCAATATGATCGATCCAACGACGGAAAAATTGAGTTAGATTCTCATCGAGCCCGCCGAAATGATCGAGTGAGGCGACGCGAGTTCGTCGCGCGGCTCGGCGATGCCGCGGTTGCATGGCCGCTCGCGGTGCGCGCGCAGCAGTGCCGGTGCCGGGGATCGCCCTGAGGAGTTCGCAAATTTTAATCGAGCTGCCGACGAGCCCGACCGGGCCTAGGAGCTTTCAGCTACTGGTCGGCGGCTTTCAGCTGCTGGTCGGCGGCGACTAGCCAGGCGGTTCTAAAGATAGGATATTAGGTCCGGTTGACGTCGGACAATAACGAGGCAGTGAATGGACACGATACTGATCAAGAACGCTGGATGGGTGGTCACGATGGACCCTGACCGGCGCATCTTCGCAGATGGCGCGGTTGCCATCGAAGGCGATCGGATCGTTGAAGTCGGAAAGACCGAGCAGCTCGCAGCAAAACACAAGGCGCAGAAAGTGATCGATGCCACCGGGAAGATGGTGCTCCCGGGAATGATCGACACGCACGTGCACAATACCCAGCAGCTCGGGCGCGGCCTCGCTGACGGATGCGAGATCAATGTCCATTTGCTCGAACGCCTTTACGGCTACGAGACCGCAATGATGGCGGAAGATGCCTATTGGGCAGCCTTGTGCTGTCAGCTCGAGCTCATCCGTGCCGGCACAACCTGCTTCATCGATCCTGGCAGTTATTTCCCGCGCGAAACGGCGCAGGCGGTCGGCGAGAGCGGACTCCGCGGCATTATCGCGCGCACCGCCTTCGACCTGCATTCGACCCCCATCGGCGAGTTGCCGAAGGGCAGGTTTCGCGAAACCACCGACGAAGCCGTTGAGCGCTCTCAACAAATGGTCACCGAACTTAACGGAATGCACGATGGCCGGATCCGTTGCTGGTTTGCGCTGCGGATCCTGTCCGGCTGTTCGGATGAACTCATTCAACGGATCAAGAAGAAGGCGGACGACAATAGAGTGGGGCTGGTGATGCACGCGTCTGAATCGTTCGGCGAAGTTGCCGCGTCCCGCGCCAGATACGGCATGTCCGACGTTGAACGGATGGCAAAACTCGACGCGCTGGGTCCGAATATGGTGCTCATTCACATGGGCTGGGCATCGCCGAAGGAAATCGTGCTCAGCATGAAACACGACCTCAAGATCTCATGTACCCCTTCCACGGGTTACCGCCTTGGATTGGCCAGCATGGAATTCGGACGTTTCCCCGAGATGATCGAACTTGGCATCACCGTTGCATTGGGCTCGGATGCTGCGATGTCCAGCAACTATCTGGATATCGTGCGCGAAATGTTTCTCGCCTCCGGCGGTGCCAAGGCGCAGCGTCTCGACCCCAGCATCATGCCTCCCGAAACCGTGCTTGAAATGGCGACGCTCAACGGCGCGAAGGCGGCGCTTTGGGGCGATGAGATCGGCTCCCTCGAAGCAGGTAAGAAAGCGGACATCGCTATTTTTGATACAAGGAAACCGGAATGGCAGCCTGTGCTCAATCCGCTGGCCAACCTCGTCTACTCGGCACGTGGTGGAGCCGATACGGTGATCTGCAACGGCCGCATCCTCATGGAAAATGACATCGTGCTGAGCATCGACGAGAAGCGTGCGTTCGCGGAAGCGAAGCAACGCGGCGAGCGCATCGCGACCGATTCCGGCCTTTGGGATCGGATCAAACCGAAATGGCCGATGTTCTGACGTGATCTAAGATCTGCGGCAGCGAGCAGGAGCCTGACATGATTAAAGCGACGCGTAAGCTGGGTGCCCTTGTAGTTGCTACCGTCGCGGCTACTTTGTTCGGTGGACCCGTCCGGGCCGAGCCTGGTGTCACCGACTACGAAGTCCGCATCGGCATGTGGGCGCCGCTCAGTGGGCCCGTGGCACTTCTTGGACAATCGGCGCGCGACGGCGTGCGATTGTGGGTCAAGGAGATCAATGACAAGGGCGGTATTCACGGACGGAAGATAAATTTTATCGCTTATGATGACGCCGGCTCGCCACAAGAGGCGCAAACCGCAATCCGGCGATTGATTGATCAAGACCAGGTATTCATGTTGATCTCCGGGTCCGTGAGCGGATCGACGCTGCCCGTTCGTCAAATCATCACGCGCGAAAAGGTGCCGTTCGTTTCCTCGATTTCATCGAACATCAATTTGATGAAGCCGTTCTCGCGCTACATTTTTCGCATCTATGCGAACGAGGACAGCCAAGCGGCTGGCATCATCAACTGGATGATGGATCGCGAGAAGATCCAAAAGCCGGCGATCATCTATAATAGCAACGATTACGGCGTCGGCGGCTTTCAGATTTACGAAGAGCAGCTGAAAAACAAGTACAAAGTGCCCTCCGTTGCCGCGGAACGCTACAATCCAGGCGATCAAGACTTCACCGCACAATTGCTTCGCATCAAGGGCGCCAATCCTGACGGTCTGCTGGTCTACGCGTTCGCTCAGGAAGCCGGAATCATTGTGCGTCAAGCCAAGGAGCTCGGCCTGACGGCGAAGTTGTTCGGGGGCGGAGGCACGTCGACCCCGTTGTTACAGCGGGGAGCCGGACCAGCGGCGATCGGCTTCACTTCGGTGCTTGTGGTTCCCGAGATACCGGAACGATCCGACAAGCCAAGCGTTGTCGCCTATCGTGACAAGCTGAAAGCGGCTCTCTATCCAGACGGTTTTCCGCCCGGACGGCCATCGGAATATGACACGGCGGCCTATACCGCAGCCAAGATTAGCGAGGCTGCGCTCGACAAAGTCGGTCGCAATTTGACACGGGAAGCATTCGTTGACGCACTCGAAAGCATGAAGAACTTCGACATTGGAATGACTTTCCCGGTTAGTTACAGCAAGGATAACCACGAGGGCACAACTCAGGTCGAAATCGTCAAGGTCGCTCCCGATCTGAAATGGGAAAGCGTGGCAGAAAGCAGTGGTAAGTAGACGCAACAGTAGTTGAATATCGACGCCGATGAGCCCGGGTGACTGACTGACCCGCTCCTTGCGGCCCGAATGAGCTGGTCGTGGAACTCCTGTCGCAGGTTCTTATCAGCGGAGCCACACTGGGCAGCTTGTACGCGCTCGTCGGCTTGGGCTTTGTGGTGATTTACCGCGCAACCAAGGTCGTCAATTTCGCCCAAGGCGAGATGATGATGCTCGGTGCGATGCTTGCATTATATTTCTATTCCGATCTGCAGTTGCCATATTTTCTAGCCTTTCTGCTGGCGATTGTGCTTTCGGGCGTTTTTGGCGCAGGTCTCGAACGTTTTGCCTACCGCCCGTTGTTGAATGCACCCGTGCTCACGCTGATCCTGGCGACCGTTGCGGTCGGGCAGATGATCCGGGCTGGCGTGCGAATCCTGCGCGGCTCCGAGGTGAGCCGCTTTCCTTCCATTTTATCCGCCGATCCATTCCTCATTGCCGGCGTCGCGGTCACGCCCCTGAGTTTAAGCATCGTCGCCATCGCCGTCCTGCTGGTGTGCGCGTTTATGCTGTTCTTTCGCAAGACCAGGCTCGGCAAGGGCATGGAAGCGACCTCGGAGAACCGCGAGGCGGCCGCTCTCGTCGGTATCAGCGTCAATCAGACATTCTCGCTGGTTTGGGCGATCAGTTCCGGGCTGGCGGCTTCGGCTGGTGTGTTGCTGGCGCCGTTGATCATCATCACGCCTGAAATGGGAACGATCGGCATCAAAGGCTTCATTGGGGCAATTCTCGGCGGCTTCAACAACATTCCAGGCGCAATCGCCGGATGCTTTCTTTTAGGAATCATCGAAAACTTAGGCGGGGTCTACATCGCAAGCTCGATGAAGGATGTGATCTCCTTCGTCGTGCTCGTGTTGGTCCTGACAGTGAAGCCACAGGGCATTTTCGGCGCCGCGGAAGGAAAACGAGCGTGAAGCTCCTGCCGCGGAAACAGGCGGAGTTCGGAGCAATCGCGTTTGTGCTTGGTGCCTGCGCCTCCGCACCTTTGTTTCTGTCGAATTACCCACTCTTCGTTCTCAGCCTTGCGATCGTCAATACCATCGCGGTGTTGGGTTTGAACCTGGTGATGGGCTACGCGGGGCAAATTTCGCTCGGTCAAGCGGGGTTTGCGGCAATCGGCGCCTATGCGACGGCACTGCTCGTTGTCAATCTCGACACCTCGTATTGGCTTGCCGTCCCCTTAGGGGCTTTGTTGGCGGCGCTCTCCGGCTACATTCTCGGACTTCCGGCGCTTCGGCTTGGGCCGCTCTATGTCTCGATGGTCACATTCGGGTTCGGCCTGATTGTAGTGATCATCGTGCAGAATTGGTACGAGTTGGCCAATGGACCTAATGGCATGATCGTGCCGCCGCCGGTCTTCTTTGGGCGAGAGCTGTTTCCTCGAGAATTCCACGTCGCGATCGTTGCGATTGCGGCCGTGCTGTTCCTGCTTGCGCGGAACATTGTCGATTCGAAGCACGGCCGCGCGTTCATTGCCATTCGCGAAAGCGAGATCGCCGCTCGAGGTATGGGCGTGAACTTGCCGCACTATAAGACCACAGCTTTTGCGCTCGGCGCCTTTTATGCAGGGCTCTCCGGCGGGCTATTCGCCGGGCTCGCGCAATTCATCAATCCCGATGCGTTCGTCTTCCCAGTATCCATCCTTTACGTCACGATGGGGATCTTGGGCGGGATCACTACGCTCGTCGGCGCAGCGATCGGTAGTGCCATGCTGACGGCCCTGCCCGAGCTTTTACGCGGCGCCGCGGAGTACAAGGATTTTCTCACCGGGTTGCTGCTGCTGCTGCTCCTAATTTTTCTGCCGAATGGAATCGTCGGATTCGTCCGGCAGCACTTCACTGGCGTCCTGCCGGCCAAGAACGGTCAGTCCGCGAGCGGGCGGGTCGCGACCCATAACGTGCTGCCCACAACGTTGCAGCCTCGAGGACGTTCGGAAAATAACCCAATACTCGAAGTCGAGAATCTCAGCGTCAGCTTCGGTGGCCTCAAGGCATTGCAGAATGTCAACTTGACCATCCGGAGCAATGAAATTCTCAGCGTCATAGGTCCGAACGGGGCAGGTAAGACTACGCTGTTCAATCTCATTTCCGGTCTCAATCGCCCCACCGCGGGCAGAATTTTATTGGACGGTGCCGACATTACCAGCATGTCTGCTCATTCCCGTGCGCCGCTCGGGATCGCCCGAACATTCCAGAATTTGGATCTGTTCGGGGAGATGAGCGTCCTCGACAACGTCCGTGTCGGCGCGCATACCCGATTGAAGAGCTCGCTTCTTCAGGCCGCACTGCGAACCAGAGCCGAGCGCGTCGAGGAAGCGCGATATTGCGATGTTGCGATGGATCTGCTGCGGTTCGTTGGGCTTGGACCTTATGCGAGTCAGAAAGCCAACAGTCTAGCTTTTGGACACCAGCGTCTTCTTGAAATTGCCCGGGCACTCGCTTCAGCACCCCGGCTGCTACTGCTCGATGAGCCCGCCGCCGGATTGAACTCGTCCGAGCTCGATTTCCTGATGGATCTCATTCGCCGGATTCATAAGGGGTTCGGCATTTCCGTGCTGCTGATCGGCCACACCATGCGGTTAGTGATGACGCTATCGAACAGGGTCATCGTGTTGGATCACGGCGTGAAGCTGGCGGAGGGGCTGCCCGCCGAAATCCAGAGAAATTCGCGCGTCATCGAGGCTTACTTGGGGACCGATGATGCTTGAGCTCATAAACGTTAACGCCTACTATGGTCGTATCCAGGCGCTCAAGGGGATCAGTCTGCGTGTGGACGAAGGCAAGATTGTCAGCCTTCTGGGCGCTAACGGAGCGGGCAAGACCACGACCGTCCGCACCATCGTCGGACTGAATCGGTCGACTGCCAACGACATCAGGTTTGAAGGGCGCCCGATTGGCAGAATTCAACCACACAAAATCGTGCGGCTTGGGATTGCCATGGTGCCGGAACGCCGCGAGCTGTTCCCGGACATGAAGGTCATCGACAATCTAGAGATGGGCGCCTATTCACGCGCCAATGCGGACGAACTGCGTCGCGATCTTGACTGGACCTACAGCTTGTTCCCGGTCCTGGCTGAGCGGCGAAAGGAGCGTGCAGGCGCGCTCAGCGGCGGCCAGCAACAGATGCTGGCAATCGGCCGCGCGTTGATGTCGCATCCGCGCCTGCTCTTGCTCGACGAGCCCACCCTCGGATTGGCGCCTTTGATCGTAAAACAAATCTTCGCGACTCTGCAAAAGTTGAACCAAGATGGGATGACAATTCTCCTGATCGAGCAAAATGCAAATCAGGCACTCAAGCTCTCCGAGTATTCTTACATTCTAGAAAATGGCCAGATCGCTCTGGAAGGGAAGAGCGCTGTTCTGAGCGCTGATCCGACCGTTCGGCGCTCGTATCTGGGAGCGACCTAGTGTCCTGTGCTGACGGACGATTCAGAAATGGCGATGATACAAGACGAAGCCTACATCCTGCCCTCTTATCGGAACAGAAAAAGGGAGATCGCCCAATGATCATCGACTGCCATGTCCACGCCGGGGAGTTGAACAAACATTACCCGATCTGGTGGATCGAGGAGCCAAACCGCTTTCTGTTCGCTCGCTAGCGTTAAACGCTTCGCAGTGCACCTGGTGTATGATGGGTCAACGGCGTTGGGATAAGGTGGCAAGAAGGCCAAATTTTCGACTGGCAGCCATCATCGATCAAATTTTCGACTGGCAGCCACCATCGAAATTGGAGCTTTGAATGGCGGATGCGGATCGCAATCCGATAAGCGGGCTAGATCCGGTATATTTTCCGACCGGCGCGGTGCTAGAGCGTCCGGTTACCGACCGCCCCACGCACGATACAATTGATGCGATAATAGATTGGCTCGCAGGACCAGCGCACCACAATTCGCTGTCGCTTGCCGACGAGTTCGACGAATTCGCATGGCGAATGCTAGCGGCAGGTCTGCCGCTACTGCGGGCGACTCTTCACCTCCGCACGCTGCATCCACAATATCTCGGCGCAAACTTCGTCTGGTGGCGTACCGCAGGTCGGACCGTGCTGACATTCGTAACTCATGAAGTGCAGGATTTGTTTGCTCACGAAGATAACCCGGTCCGCAGGGTAATGGTGGCGGGAGAGATAATTCGGAGGCGCGTCGATGTCGCGGATGACGCGCTCGATTTCCCGATCCTTCACGATCTCAAGGCGCAAGGCGCTACCGACTATTTCGCATTGCCGGTGAAGAGTTCACTCGGGACCAATTATATGGTGACGTACGTCACCGACCGTGTCGATGGGTTCACCAAGAAGGAAATTTCGGACCTGATTCGCGTATCACAGCGATTGTCGCTGCTTGCCGACCTGCGTAACCAGCGCCGCATTGCCAGCAATATTCTCGCCGCCTATCTCGGGTCGAGCGCTGGCCCGAAAGTTCTGGCTGGGCAGATCCGGCGGGGCACCGGCGAGGAAATCACGGCGGTGCTGTGGTCGTCGGATTTGCGTGGGTTTACGGAACGTTCCGACCGCCTCGCCGGCATCCAGGTGATCGCGATGCTCAATGCTCTGTTTGATGCACAAGCCAAGGCGATTGTTTGTCACGGCGGCGAAATCTTGAAATTCATTGGTGACGGTCTACTTGCCATTTTTCCGATCAAGTCTGCCGATATGGCTGCTGTTGCCGCGAGCAACGCCCTGACCGCCGCGATGCAGGCAGTCGAGGCAGCTCGTAATCTAACGAGCGATCCTTCACTCCCAGGCGAGCCGCCGCTCGAGATCGTCGTAGCGCTTCACGTCGGCACGGCAATTTATGGCAACATCGGTGCCGCGGATCGCCTCGATTTTACTGTCATCGGCCCCGCCGTGAACCTCGTCAGTCGGATCGAAACGGTAGCCAAGGGGCTAAACCGTCCGATTGTTGTCAGCGACGACTTCGCGCGCACCTATGGCAAGCCACTAGAACCGCTCGGCCGCCATGAACTCCGCGGGCTTGCGACACCCCACGATCTGTTTGCGCCAATTCGGTCTGCTTCATTCAGCTAGGCGTTCGTGCGGCGGCGCGGCCTTTGGCTGTGACCACGTCGACGCGCTCGGAGGTGTTGCCGGATATCCCGACCGTGGCGATTTCGTGCCGGGATACCAGGCGAGTGTGTGGTTCGGCGTCGGCGCACCCAAGAACACGCCCACCGAGATCGTGGATACGCTCAACAAGGAGATCAATGCGGCCCTTGCCGATCCAAAGATGAAGGCGCAGCTCGCCGAATTAAGCGGCACGGTGCTTCCCGGCACTCCGGCCGACTTTGGAAAGATGATCGCCGACGAAACCGAGAAGTGGGGCAAGGTGGTGAAGTTCACTGGCATCAAGGCAGATTGACCCGGCGGTCCCGGCGCCACGTTCATAAATCCCGTACGGCCAATCCGTCCACCGACCCAAGGGCGTGTACTCACGAAGGCGCAGATCGGAAGTCCGCTTTCCTGGGGATTGCGTTGTAAAACTCGACGTCGAGTAGCGAGCGAGCAAAATTCACGATTGAATGGCGAATTGAAAGACGCTTGGGATGCCCCTCACCGGGTTCGGATCGCGCTGCGATGTTCCTCTGAGAACACATGGGCATAAAGGTTGGCGATCCAGAGCTTACCTTCCTGGGTAACCTGCAGATAATCCAACGCGTCTCCGATATAGGGGTTCACCGCCTTCCAGAAAAATCCGGGATAGGCGCTGCGCACGTCCTCCGGACCGCGGTACCCGAGCTTCTTATTGATCCCCGTCTCGCGAAACTCAGCAAACAGCGCCGGTACTTTGTGCAAATAGTTGACATCAGCCAACTGGCCGATCAGATCGGCGGCGCGCAAAAGGCCGGGATAGTCGGCAGTACTTCTATGCTGTTCGTCCTCCGGAACGGGAAAACGGGTGTGCTCTATATTCGCCTCAACCTCCATCGTATCGACGTGGACCAAGGCCACCTTGCCGAAGCGTTCGCGCACGAAAAGCTTCGATCGGGTCACGTGATAGGGAGTGAGCGATGCATCCGTCGATCCGTCCGGTAGAGTCACGAGTTCGCCTTTGTCATTGTAGACGTACCGGCCGTTGCCATCACCTCGGCATACTCCCCGCACATAGCCTATATCATGACACAGCAGAGAGATTATGAAATGCAGCCAATCGCGTGGCGTGACACCGCCCTCGCTGATGTGTTTGCCGCGTAGGATTTCCTGCCCAACCAGTGTCACCATGATAGTATGATTCATGTCGTGGTACGGAGCATCACTGTTGGCAATATTTTCCATTGCCAGTCGAGCGATGAACTCGATGATGCCGGGATAACCAGGTTCGAGCATCCCG
>Ga0126373_10004854_pt1 | contig 10352 bp, 9 predicted proteins | sample PanSoiMetPlot_11_FD_92545 | JGI IMG/M metagenome (GOLD analysis project Ga0126373, IMG submission 92545) | Tropical forest soil microbial communities from Panama - MetaG Plot_11 | ecosystem: Environmental > Terrestrial > Soil > Tropical forest > Bulk soil | place: Panama | collected 2016-02-17 | reverse complement strand
GCCGTGATGATGCGGACGAACTATGACAAGCTCCCGCAGATCGGCGCGCTTGCATCCAGACTGGGCGCAAATTTCCGAGTAAATGTCTATCAGGCGGTCAAAACTGATGCTTTTTGCCTCGACTATGACCAGTTCTGGACGGGCTTTCAGACGCTGCTGGAGTCCTGTCCACTAGCCGTTTGCAACGAACCCATCGTGCGCGCGATTCTTGGACTCGAGGCGGTATCGGGCGGTTGCGGAAGGGGCACTATCCGCGTCACGCCGCGGGGCGATGTCCTGCCATGCGTATATTGGCCGAAGCGAAATCTCGGGCTGGCTGACCTCGAAAAATTCGGCGCTGCGATTGTCGATGCCCCAGCTTTTCGCGAGCTGGATCGACTACCGCAGTTTTGCGCGGGATGTCGCTTCGTCGAGTCGTGCCGCGGCGGTTGTCCGAGTCGCCGACAGCTGCGCGGACGATTGGATCTGCCTGATGAGTTTTGTCCGTTCGCCGCCGGAAAGCCTGTGCCTTCGTTCGCGAGGCACGTCGGAAGCTTGCGGCAATTCCCCAAGGCGGGGAGTGCCTGCACAACTGTATTCGGTGCGCGACAGCAGTGGGAGCACAAAGGTTGAGCGACTCCAAGCTACCCACTCTCGATCCCAAGCTGGCACTCGCGATACTTAGAGTCGCGCTCGGCGCACTATTCTTGTCGACGTTCTTCGAGAACCTTGGCAAGGGGCTATATGGCGCCAAAGGTTATGCAGGATTGATTCACACTTACGTCCAATACGGCCATGCGCCGCAGATTTGGAAGCAGGTGATGAGTGTTACCGCCGCCCATGCCGCGATAACCGGTCCGCTGCAAGCCGTTCTTGAATTTAGCCTCGGAGTCTTGCTCATCATCGGTTTGTTATCCCGTCCCGCCGCACTGGTGGCGTTGGGATTTCTGACTGGGCTCTGGGTCTCGGAATGGGGAATAGGTTGGATCTGGGAGCTGCTGGTTCCAATGATCGTCGCTGCGGCCCTGACGCTCGGACCGTCGAGTCGGCGCGCAGCCTTGGACGTCGCGCTCGCGCGGCGCTGGCCGCAGTTTCCAATCTAAAGCTGTGCGCGTGTCGGTGGTCATTCCTACTTACAACGAAGCTCAATCCATCGGCCGAGTCCTGGCCGACATTCCAGCCGAACTGGTCGAACAAGTGCTGGTCGTCGACAGCGATTCAACCGACGGAACGGCAGAAATTGCGCGCCAAATGGGGGCCGAGGTTCTGCAGGAACCGCGACGTGGCTACGGCCGGGCCTGCCTCACGGGCCTGGCCGCGGTCAATGCTCCAGACGTCGTCGTCTTCCTGGACGGAGACTACAGCGACCGTCCAGGCGAGTTGTCCCGTCTGCTGGAGCCGCTGCGTGAAGGCGCCGCCGACATCGTCATCGGCTCGCGGCTGGCGGGTGAGCTTATGGCCGGCTCTATGCCGTGGCATGCGGTGGCCGGCAATCGTCTCGCGGCACGGCTGATCGATTTTGTGAGCGGGGTGCGCCTCACCGATCTCGGTCCATTTCGGGCAGCAAGTTATCAAGCTTTGATTGCGCTCGAACTCACGGAATCCACATATGGATGGCCGGTCGAGATGATCGTGAAGGGCGTGCGGCGAGGGCTTCGGATCATCGAAGTGCCGGTGAGTTACCATCCCAGAATCGGGTCGTCGAAAATAAGCGGCACCTTCCGCGGCAGCATTGGCGCCGCCTGGGGTATTCTTGGCGCTATCTTGAAATATTACCTCTTCGAGCCCACCTCGACGCGCGAGGAGAAGCGTTGACGCAGGCGCGTACACAGATGGCTGGACGTGCTCTGGTGATAATGGCTAAGGCTGCTCGCCCAGGTCATGTAAAAACCCGACTCGCCGCTAGCCTGCCGGCCGAGGTGGTCGTCGATCTCTATAGATGCATGATCGAAGATACCCTCGACCTCGCTCGCTCCGTCTCGACGGACGCACTGGCCATTGTGTGCCCGGCTTCCGATGTTGCCGATCTCGCCAGGTGGCTGCCGGCGATCGAAATCGTCGGACAAGAGGGCACCGGTCTTGCCGCGGGGCTCGTTTCGGCCTTCCGCACCTTCAGCGAGAGGAGATACCGCCGCGTGATCGCTCTCGATGGCGACAGCCCTCACCTGCCGCCGGAAACGCTCGACAAGGCATTCCGGCTTCTCGACGAAGCAGACGTGGTGGTGGGTCCGACAATAGACGGTGGCTACTACCTCGTTGGTAGTACGAGTATGCGAGCCGGACTTTTTGATATGCAACCGATGGGCACTGGCGGCGCTTTTGATTCTTTGATGGCTGGTGCGCGAGGCTTGGGTCTGCGGGTAGCAGTCACCGAAAGTTGTTATGACGTGGACGAGGCCGAGGATTTGACGCGTTTGGCCCGCGAGCTCCGTTTATTTCCCCAACGCGCCGCGCGGACTGCGGCGTGGCTCGCCCGCCGACCGGAGCTGCGGGAGCGGTGAAGAACGAGAGCGCAACACCATTCACAGTTCTGGGCTGGGGACTAGTCATCGCGGGTAGCATGCTCGGGATCTCATTCTTCGATCGAAGAACAGACCCGCTTGAGTTTGTCGCATGCACCGCGCTGGCAAGCGTGGCGTATCTTCGAACCCTCTCGCTCCTCACCAGGTCCGTCAACGGGAGCAATCGATTATTGGCGCTGTGCCTTGTGCTCGCAGCGGTGTGGCGCGTTCCTCTATTGCTCAAGCCACCAACCCTATCGACAGATCTATACAGGTATGTGTGGGATGGCAGAATCCAACGGCTCGGCTACGATCCTTATATAATTGTGCCGGGCGACGGCAAGTTTCAGCAGTTACACACTGCCGAAACTCTCCTAATGAATCATCGTAACGAGCCGACGCCGTACCCGGCTGCTGCAGAGCTTTTTTTCCGCGCTGTTATGACGGTACATGAGTCGGCACTCGCGCTGAAATCGGCAATCGTACTGTGCGACGCTGCTATCGCGGCCGTTCTATTGACCTGGCCGGTGGCCTCCGATTGGAGCCCGTGGTGGGTGCTCGCCTATGCGTGGAATCCGCTGGTGACAGTTGAGGGTGCCGGAAATGGACACGTCGATCTCTTAGGTGCGCTATGTCTTGTGGTCACGGCTGCCTCGTTGGCGCGCCGCAGGCGCACGCCTGCGGCGGTCGCGTTCGCGCTTGCGGTTGGGGTCAAGTTTTTGCCGGCGACGTCCGCGCCACTCTTATGGCGACGGATCCGGCTGCGTGACGCAGCCGTAGGCGCCGGCGTCCTGGCCACGCTGTACCTGCCATTTGTCGGGCAAGGCAGGCTGCCACTCGGCTCACTGGGGGATTATCTGACTAAGTGGCGCTTCAACGCGCCGTTTTATTCGGCGCTCGAGTGGGTCTTTCCGACTTCAGGTTTGATCATAGTTCCAGTGGCTCTGGGCTTTGCGGTCGCGCTCTGCGCGCGCTGGGATTTGCCGCGCGATTCGCCCGAAGCTTGGGCTTGGCCAGCGGCAACGACGCTGCTCTTCGCACCAACAATTTACCCGTGGTACCTATTGTGGGTTACGCCGTTTCTCTTTAGCGCACGCGCGTTGCCGCTTGCGGTCTGGACCGTCAGCTCGCTCTCGGTTTACTGGCCGCTTCCTGCCTGGGCCACGATGGTGGTCGAGTACGGGCCAGTGCTGGGCGCGGCCGGGTGGATGTGGGCGCAATCGGCGGGAGCGCCTCGTGCGACGATCTCCGTTGTTTGAATCTTCGTCTCAGTCAATCGATGGTTTCAGAGATCCAGCGACACAGCTGACCTAGCAGTGAGTTAAGCCATCTACTTTGACCTTGCCCATGATTTCATTGATCGATCAGGATGGTGTTCTAGCTCTAGCGGAAACGCGCGAATCATCTTCGACGTGAATAGTTCGAGATGCGTTTGCGCCCGTTGCGGTGGCTGGCCGAATGGTTTCGGGAAGTCGACGGCTCAGTTCGGCTTCATCAAGTCAAGTGACGATTGCAGCGATTAGCCAGGGAGTTGAGCGAAGACCTGCGACAGATCGGTCGTGGGTAACTTGGTCACCAGGATTGCAAACACCGCGTAACGTCGCGTCGCCGCGATCGAGTAGCCCTTGTAACGGTAGAGATGGATTCCTTTTACAAGCTTGCCGCCGGGCGGGAAGTTGAAGGCCTCGTCATGGTACACGATGCATAGCAGTGCGCCGCGATCACCTTTGTAGAGACTGTAGCCGACCGGCGCGCCGTCGGCATCGTGCTCGAAGCGTCCGCCGACCGTGCTTAAGCCGAGCGCGGAGAAATCCCACGCCATCGGGACGCCAAACTTATAGATGAATGCTGCCGCGAGCTGGTCGGGCGAATTCGAAGGAACGTTGGGAGCGAAGTTCGGCTCCATTTTGTCGAAGGTGGCGATCGCCGCATCGAAAGTGGGATTCGAGACCGGGCGCAATCGCATATAGATGATCGCCACTACACATGCGGCGATCGTTCCAACCGATATCCAGGCCACGACCCTGCGTCGCTCACGCGCTTCCGATTCGCGATCAACCTCATTGAGGGCGGCGAGAATCCGCTCCCGCAGCTCGTGGGGCGCACGCAGGGCCCCTAGACTTAGCGTCTCTGCTTTCATCTCAGTTGCGGCAGCGAGCATCTCCTTGCATTCGGCGCATCCGTCGACATGCGCGCGCGCTGCGCGAAGCTCGGCGCTCTCGAGCTCGCGGTCGTTGTTGGAAGCGAGACATCGCTCGACGAATTGCCGATGGTCGATGCTCTCCGTGCCGCTGCGCGTCGGTCTCGACTCAGGCACGTGCGAGACCCCCAGGTCGGCGCAGTTGCTCAAGCGCGGCGCGCATCAGCGCGCGTCCTTGTGAGATTCGTGCCCGCACGGTTTCGATCGGAACTTCGAGCACCTTGGCCGCGTCGCGATAAGTCAGTTCCGCGACATCGACCATCACCACCGCCGCCCTGAAATCGTCAGGCAGCTCGTGCAGGGCACGATCCATGCCAATATCGTTATTCGATAGGGCCTCGATGTTGAAGCCGACGCCAACTGAACTCGGCGGTTTATCCAGTCGTGTGGGCTCTGCCTCTCGAGCGGCACGCGGAGGCGCAGCGATTTCTTCGGTCCGCGCGATCTCGAGTAGTATCGCCAACAGCCATGCCCGATAGTTGGCGACTTTCAATTTGTGGTTGAAAGCCCGATATGCACGCACAATCGTCTTCTCGCACAAGTCATTCGCCCAATTCTGGTCGCGCGCGAGATAGAGCGCTGCCGCGAACAGGACGTCGAGCTCGGGCAGGACTTCCTGTTCGAAGTGTCTCCTCTTATTCCACTTCGCGGCGGCCATTTCGAATCGTCAAGTACTGATCTCAGAATCCGCGATGGGCGTGAAAAGTTCCCGATTCGCGCAATCAACTTCGTCCCCGCACCAGGTCAAAGTTGTATTGGAACTGCATTAGCAGAACATTCTTGCCCTTGAAATTGCCGCCCGCGTAGGCGCTGTATTTGTCACCGCTGAGCACGCCGATGTACTGGAGCATCAACAGGTACTTATCGGTCCAGGGCGGCGTGAACACGATATTTGGAAAGAACTCCCACGTATTGCCATCGGGATTGTAGATCCCCGATGGCGTGGGGACGATCGCGCCCCACCACCAGCTCGTGCTTGTGCTCAGCAACAGGCTCTCTTCGTTATGACGCCATCGCTCGGCGTAGCCGCCATACACCATGTCTTTGTTCGGGCTTAGGATCGTATAGTTGTTCCATTCGAGGTTCACGGTTAGCGCGCCGGTGCGACTGAGCCACGGTACCGCGAGACCGTCGATATCGAGTGCTCCCAAGCTGTTAAGCGTACTTGAGTATACGACGGCGCTCGGCCGCGCGAGATTGATCGTGTTGAAGGGTGTGCGGTCCTGCCATACGCCCTCTGTCCTCAGCACTAGTGGGATGGTGGAGCCTGCGCCAATGGGAAGATAGATGGGACGATTGAGCGTAACGCCGATATCGTTCAGCTCGGGATAGCGGAACTGAAAGGTCTGGCCGGTCTTCGGCGAGCCGTTCACGAGCATCGTCGGGTTGAGCTGATGACCATGCCAGTAGAGCGCGGTCATCTCCGCGTCCGCAATCAGCGTATGCACGCGAAACCCTTCAACTGAGTTCGCCCAGGTGGCCACGGGTAGTTTGTATGTTTGCACCGGCGTGGCAAGGTTTGTCGCCTGGGGAAAGGCGGGCTGCGAGCCGCGCGGCGTATCCGCTGGTGTCAGGAACGGATATGGATACGTGTCGAAGCGCGCCCCCCCGGGTGGCAAAAGATTCACCGCGCCCGCAACATCATTCCGGCCGGCATATCGTTGATCGACATAGTCGACGTTGGTGTACATCGGCTGCCAGGCCGGCGCCCAGACGCCCTCGATGAAGTTATCCGTCAGCGGCCCCAACTTGGGCAGATTTACGATGGGATGCGCCATCCATAGCGGCAGCCGTGACTGCTCGAGGTTGGCGAAGCCGAAATTCCAACTGAGATCTTGAGGATTGATAACATCGCCGACGCGGAATGAAATGGATTCGCCCCACGTGACTATTTGGCGGCCGAGGAACAGCGTTAGGGGACCAGTAGTGTTTTTCCAAAACGCATCGCGAACGGTGTACTGGTTGTAGAACTGCGACTGATTCTGATCGTACACCTGTCGCACACTGAGTATATTGTGCGATTCCCATGGATACGGTGGCTCGTATACTCCCCAGAAGCGGATGAAGAACTTATTGTTACCGTTCAAAACATAGTTTGTATCAACCTGGATCCAGTTTCGTTCGACGGCGAGCGAGTTTGCTCCATGGTGCTCGCCCGAAGAGCGCCCGAAGTTGGTCAGCTCCGCGGAGTTCGCCCACATCCCGCTTACGTTGCTCAGGAGACCCGATATTGAAAGACCGCTCAAAGGAGACTCCGAGCGGCTCACGTCGAAATGGGGCTGCGCCGCTCCGGTGAAAATGTCGTGACCGAACTGCGAAGCAAAATTCGCCACGGCACCGTTTGGTGCCGCGGCGCGAACGCGTGGAGCGGCTGCAACTACGATCGACAGCGTCAGAATCGCGAGGCAGCGCGGGCGTACGGACTGAACCTTCATGGCGGCGGCTGCAAAATCGCAAACAACTATTGCATGATCTTCATCAGACCGTCGGGACTGGCATAGCGCCTAATATCGAGGTAGCCATTGCGCGTGCAGTCCGAGTTGATACAAGCTCGCAGGTTCGGCTCGAGACTGAGATGCCGATCCTTGAAGTTGATAAGGAATGAGGTATCTGATCCGGCCACGAGCTGCGCCTGGTCGTGTTCAGTTCCGGGGATGCGCTCGGGATAGGAAAATATCAACTGCGATTTGAATAGCTGGCCTGAAGAATCGTAGAGATCAAGCTGCGCGCCGGCGAAGTAGTTTTCCTTGTCGACGTACAGCACGCGCTTCCCATAGCAGTAGCCACTTGAGAATTGAGGCAGTCGCGCGAGCGCGATTACATAACTGTCACGCAGCTCCCATCGGCCGGCGGTTGGTCGCGGAAAAGGGACGACGCCGGCGGCGCCCGGATAATAGTAACGGGGATCGAGGCCGACCGCCGTTCCCGCCGAATCGAACGCCGCCGGCGCCGCATGCACCAGCGCGAGCACCTTCTGTTCGCCGAGATATTCAACCATGAAGAGTTGGGGCAGGCCCGGAGGGCCGTTGTTTTCGTCGTCGACTAGGTAGTCGCTGCCAAACACCGGCGCGCATCGCGCAGCTTGCGAGAGCCGGAGAGACCGCCGCAGTGTCGGCACGTATTCGTAAAGCTCATCGAGCTTGGTAGGATCCGCCGGCAGCAAATCGAGCAGGGTCGAGTATTTCGCTTGCTCCGGAGAAATCTGCTCGTTGAACTTTGCGGTGTAGACGGAAGGATCCGCCTCGGGCGCCGTCGCGGGCATCCCGAGATCGCTGAGATACGTCAACTGCGACTGCACACACGTCGATTCCGCCGTCTGTGTCATATTTCCCGCACGATCGATGCTGTAGGAAAAATTCTCGGCGCCCTGAACCCGCGGCTGATAGCGATAGTAGAGATCCCAGAAAATCCGCTCGCCCGCTAGCGCGGGGTCGCCTTTCAGAGGTTCTGGAAAAGGCAAGCCGGCAACGTAGCCCGATGGAACATACCCGCCGCCCGGCTGTCGGACCAGGCGCACGCGGTCGGCATTCGCCTTTGTGTCCTGCTGATATTTTTCCGGCAAAGGGATAGCAACAGTGGGTCCGATCTCGATCGCGACGTCTTCGGGCATCCGCCAGAAGTGCGAACCCTCGAAGAGCGCAATCATGCCGCGTGACATGAACTGCCGGTAGCGCTGCCAGTTGCGCATGGTGATTTTCGTTCCTGGCGCCGCTGAGGGCTGATCCGACAGGATCGCGCGCGCGGTGTTCTGTGCGCCGACCGCCGTCACGGCGGCCAAAACGATTAGCGCCGCAAGGACGATCGGTTTCGCGCCCACGAGGGCTAAAGAGACTACCTGACGGAGCTGTTTCAAAATTCAATCGGTGGCGCGCCCAGAGCTCGGGTCGCGGCAAAAGCTGCCTATTTCCCTGTCAATCCTCATTCATCAAATGCGGATTGCGATCTAATGCTGGACTTCCGTCAGCTAGCTTAGGCTCGCGGATCATCGGGCGACAACTAGTTTTTTATTGCACGGATAGCGGCACTGCGGCACGCGTTGTTTCGCCTGATCGCCCATGCAATCGTTGGTGCGAGGTGGAGCATGAAAGGAAGTTGCCTCTGCGGCGCAATTCAATACGAGGCTGATCAGCTCGACGGGCCCATCGGACATTGCCACTGTAATGTCTGCAGAAAATCACACGCCGCCGCGTTCAATTCGACCGCATGGGTGAACCGCGACCACTTCCGTTGGCTGAAAGGTGAAGATCGGCTCTCTTCGTTTGAATCGTCGTCCGGCAAGCTGCGACGCTTTTGTTCAATTTGCGGCTCTCACCTGGTTGCTGAGCGCCTCGGGCAGCCGCACATCATCTTAAGGGTGGCGACGCTGGACGAGGATCCGGGCGCGCGGCCCGTTGGCCACATCTGGACCTCGGATGATGTGCCGTGGCTCCAGTACGAAGGCAAAATTCCCCGCTACGCTAAGTGGCCCACGGCTCGCTAGACGAGAAAATGTGGGCCGTGGACTGTCGCCCGGTGCTCAAAATGATCACGAGCCACGAATAAAAGGCTACCTTTCAGATCAGCGTCGGTTCGCGCAAGCCGTCGATATCGGTATCGGGCGAGCTCCTCCGAGGGACGCGTCCATCGCACCGGAGCAAAGCCGCGTCCGCGCTTTGAGCAGGCCGAGTGCAAGCCGGGTCGGTTTGTCATAAAAGGCGATTTGAAATCTGCGCGAATCGGTTTCGTACTCGGTGAAGCAAGGAAATTCACCCGACGGCCAATCCAGGCTTCCAAGTCGCGTTGGAGTCGCGGATTTTCCACCACACGCGCAAAATCAAGCTGCTTGAGACGCGCGCCAGCCCGACGCGCGAGGCGGCATCGCGTAGCCAATCGACGAAGTCACCTTTGGGAACTTTCGGATGCGGGCACAGCAGCGCAGGGACGTGATCGTTGCCGAGCTGAGAGGCCATTCTTGATCAGCACGTGTCCGGAACTCTTAGCGATATGCATGAGCGATCGGCGCGGCGTCAAGCGGAGAGACCGGTGGACGGCTGCCCAGAACGCGCCTTCAGAAACGAAAAAACCCACGAGTTCTCATCAGTTCAAAACCAAATGAATCTTCAGGACGATCTAGATGGAGTAATCGAAAATCGTTCGCATCGATACTTGACAGAACGCGCACCATCACATATTTAACCATATAGTTATTTAACTGTATGGTTTAGGTCGATGACCCTGATCACACGAAGCGAAGGAGTTAATCTCGTATGGAGCATCATCAAGTCGTATCGCAAGATGAATGGATCGCTGCACGCAAAGCTCTTTTGACGAAGGAAAAGGCGCTCACGCATCAGTTCGATGAGTTGAACGCCGAGCGCCTCAAACTGCCGTGGGTACGGATCGAAAAACAGTACTCGTTCGATACGCCCGAGGGCCACAGGACGCTCGGAGATCTCTTCGATAACCGCAGCCAATTGCTTGTCTATCACTTCATGTTCGCGCCCGACTGGAAGGAAGGATGCACGGGATGCTCGTTCTTCGCCGATCACGTCGATGGCCCGAATCTCCACATCGCGCATCACGACATCAGCTTTGTGGCCGTTTCGCGTGCGTCGTTGCCGGTTCTGGAAGCCTATAAGAAGCGCATGGGGTGGCGGTTCAAGTGGGTGTCATCGGCGGGCAGCGACTTCAAT
>Ga0126373_10004853_pt1 | contig 10354 bp, 5 predicted proteins | sample PanSoiMetPlot_11_FD_92545 | JGI IMG/M metagenome (GOLD analysis project Ga0126373, IMG submission 92545) | Tropical forest soil microbial communities from Panama - MetaG Plot_11 | ecosystem: Environmental > Terrestrial > Soil > Tropical forest > Bulk soil | place: Panama | collected 2016-02-17 | reverse complement strand
CTCTCCCCGAACAACAGTGGGAAATCCTGCGCCTTCGCCATCCCGGTGGCGACGGGCAGATCAAAGCCATCCTCGCCAGCACCAAGTCCTTTGCCACCAGCTATGACGACTTAAACTTCACGCCTCCCCTTCTCTCCACCATTCAAGCCCGCACTTTCATCATCCAGGGCGACCGCGATCCTCTCTATCCCGTCGAACTCTCCGTCGAGATGGCCCAGTCCATTCCAAACTCCCGCCTCCGGATCATCTCCAACGCCGGCCACGGCCCGGTCCTCGGCGCTCGCTGGTCCGAATTCCTTCAAACCGCTGCCGCCTTCTTGCAGGAGTGATGTTTCTCCCCGTAGCAGGGGTTTTACCCGTCTGGTTGTCGTCCTTCGGCATCCTTTGTGTATAATCTGCGTCCGTTTGCATGGATGCGAGCTGCTGGTGTGTTCGCTGTGGGTGCCGTCTCATGACCAATCGTTGCGATCGCCGTGACATGCTGAAGGGCTTTGGTGCCGTTTGCGCTGCGCATTTCCTTTGGACCAGCAGGGGCGAAGCCGCACCGCAAAGTCCTCGGATTGCCGGCCGCGATGTAGAAGTTCAGCTTGGCCCCGTAAGCGCCCATACTTTCCGGCTCAGCGTACTGCCTCTCGAAGGCGGTCAACCGCAAGCTCTCAAAGGCAACGGCTCGCTTGTACAAGCTTCCTGGGGACCGCCACTCGCAAGATTCATGGACAGCCAACGCGAACAAGTCGTCAAATCCGGCCAACTCAACGTGAAGCTTTCTCTCAACCCGCTCCAAGCCCTCGTCGAAACCGCGAAGGGTGACGTTGCCCAGAAACTCATCATCGACTCCGAGACCGGCGCCGTCTCGTTCTCGATACGAGACTCCGCGCTCCTGGGCCTCGGCGAAGGCGGCCCGCAGTTCGACCGCCGCGGCTCTACGGATGCGATGCGCAGCGGTCAGGGCGGTTACCAGCTCGGCACACATGGCGGACGCATGCCCATCCCCTGGCTCATCGGCACTGCCGGATGGGCACTGTACTTCCATCAACCTTTCGGCACCTTTGATTTCACCGGCACAGAGGGCAGGTTCCTTCCCAAAGATCCCCCAAGCGCCCTCCCCCTCGACATTTTCGTCGTGGTCTCGCGGGAGCCGCCCGTGCTCATGTCCGAATACGCCAAACTCACCGGCCACCCGGAGTTGCCACCGCTCTGGGCTTTTGGTTACCAGCAGTCTCACCGCACTCTTGCGAGCCACGAGGAAGTTCTCGCCGAAGCCAAAACGTTTCGCGAAAGGAAACTTCCGTGTGACACGCTCATCTATCTCGGCACCGGATTTTGCCCGTCGGGCTGGAACGCGGAAAACGGTTCTTTCTCCTGGAACAGGCGAGTTTTTCCCGACCCCAAGCGGGCCATCGAAGAACTCCATCAGGAACACTTCCGCGTTGTCTTGCACTCCGTCATTCTCGAGAACGACTTGCGCGGAATCGTCCACGATGCCTGCAACGTCGCTCGCTTCGATAAAGAGCAAGCGAGCTGCGCCTGGGACGCTCATCGCAAGACGTTCGAGCTCGGTGTGGATGGCTGGTGGCCGGACGAGGGCGATCCTCTGAACATCGAGGCACGTCTTGCTCGCAACCGCATGTACTGGGAAGGGCCCCAGCTCGACCGCCCCAACGAACGCCCCTACGCGCTGCATCGCAACGGTTATGCCGGAATGCAGCGTTATGCATCCTTCCTCTGGTCCGGCGATGTCTACTCGACCTGGGAAACCCTGAAGACCCACGTTCCGATTGCCATCAACACCGGGCTCACCGGGATTCCCTACTGGGGCACGGACATTGGCGGCTTCGTTCCCACAAAGGAATTCACGGCAGAGCTCTACCTGCGCTGGTTCCAATTCGGCGCTTTCTGCACGCTTTTCCGTTGTCACGGTCGTGCCTGGAAGCTCCGCCTGCCTTGGGGTTGGAATACCGGTGAAATCGGCCCAACGGAAATCAGCGGTTACAGCGGCTCGGCCCTTCCCGACGCCGGGGAATTGCACAACGCGCAAGTCGAACCGATTTGCCGCAAATATTTGGAGTTGCGCTATCGCCTGCTGCCATATTTGTACAGTGCGGTGCACGAGGGCACTCTCACCGGAATGCCCGTGATGCGCAGCCTATGGCTACACTACCAGGATGATCCAGAAGCCGTCGGCCGTGGCGACGAGTATCTCTGGGGCCGCGACGTACTCGTTGCTCCCGTCGTCGAGAAAGGCGCCACATCGCGCCGCCTCTACCTCCCGCGCGGACGCTGGTTCGATTTTTGGACCGGCGAGCGGTTTGACGGTGGGCGCGAAATGGAACGCGCCGTCGACCTTGAGACGGTTCCGCTTTTTATCCGCGAGGGTGCGATTCTGCCGTTTGGCCCCGTCAAACAATATGTGAATGAAAGGGTCGCGGGCCCGCTCTCGATCGCCGTCTATCCCGGCCGAGACGGCAAGTTTCTTCTCTACGAAGATGACGGAATTTCTTTCAACTACCGTAAGGGCGATTGGATGGGTGTCGAGCTCAAATGGAACGAGACGCAGCGCGCGCTCGCAATTCGCTTGGCCCCGGGCTCTCGCCTACGTCAACCATTGCGACGCAACATGGAAGTCAAGGTCGGCGATCTATCGAAAAACGTAGAATTTGACGGCCGCCCTCTCGACGTACGGTTCACCTAGGCTGATTGCATTTCGACCGCCCGCCAACGCGGACGGTGTATTGCTTGGTCACGCAGGCCCTTGTACAAAACTCGGTTGTTCGATGAAGAAACGCGGGAGAGGGTCGAGAATCCACTCGCGTTTCGAGCGCCGGAATAATCGCACCATGCAAGGGGCCTGGCCTGGAACCCAACGGCGCTGGTCTTGTTGCCGCAGGCGGGACGCTTGGCGGGAAATCTACAGGGGCGGACGCTGTGAGCGCGTTCTGCGGAAACGTCGCGGGACCCGTTGGTGTTGGACTACTCTCGGTAGCGGTCCACGGAGGGCTTTGTGGTGGAGCCTGCGAAGCACTCTCGGCCAGGGCCCCTCGAGTCGCGACCAGCAGCAGCAAACCTGGCAAGAAGGCTTTGGCCGCAGCATTCATGGCCCGTGGCCAAGACGGCATCCTCTTCATGGCTGGTAGTGCGCCCGGAATTCTCCTCAAACCGACACCTCCCTAAGGTCCCGGGCACAATTGATCTTGGCTCGCCGGTGTCCAAAAGCAATCAGGTTATGTCTTGAAGGGAAGGGGCGGGAAAACCTAACGGCATTTTTATTGGTAAAATGCGTGCGCTGCTCTCCCTGTGAATTTGCGGATCAAGTGTGCGTTGTAGAATAACGTGCCTGAGGTAAAAACCATGCTCATGTATGCGCGCTCACGGCAGTGCCGTGCAGGCAAGCTTCCGGCTTTTTCGCTTGCGCTCATTTTTTCCTTTGGCCTTTCCCACTGCGTCATCTGGGCACAGCTTCACGCACAGGAAAAGTCTCGAGCACAGCAAGAGCCTGAGAATGCGGCCACCCTCGATCGGGGACGCAAGCTGTTCGGGCAATCCTGTGGTTTCTGCCATGGCCCCGATGCCACCGGCGCGCGCGGTCCCGATCTGGTTCGCTCGCCGCTCGTCGCTCATGACCTCAACGGAAACCTCATCGGCGAAGTCATTCGTCACGGCCGCCCGGATAAAGGCATGCCGCCTATGGAGGCGATGACCGATGAACAAGTAGCCGATATCGCCGCGTTTTTACATGCGCGCGCTGCCGAAGCGATCGGGTCGTCTCGCGTTCCAAATTCTTATCCGGTTGAGAAGCTGCTTACCGGCAATGCCGATGCGGGAAAGGCCTTTTTCAACGGCGCCGGCGGTTGCAAGAATTGTCATTCACCCACTGGCGATCTCGCCGCGGTCGCTACCAAATACTCGCCTATCGAGCTCGAGGCCCACATGCTCTATCCAGGCGGCCGTCAGGCAACGGCCCAGGCCACGGCCGTTGTAACACTTCCTTCGGGCGAGCAAATCAAAGGTCCGCTGGTGCATGTCGACGATTTCATGGTCAGCCTGCGCGACACCTCCGGTTGGTATCGTTCCTTCTCGCGCGACCGTGTCCAAGTCGAAGTTCATGACCCGCTCACCGCCCATCGCGAGTTGCTCGGTAAACTCACGCAAGCGGACGTTCACAATCTTTTTGCCTATCTGGAAACCCTGAAATAGGTCGAGAGCCCTAAGTCGGAGGAGGAGCCGTGATGCTTTCTCACCTTTGTCGAATCATCCAAGACGCGCGCGCTAGCACGAATCGTGGTCCTATTCAGGCTAGTCTGAGCTGCTTTTCGAGCGGAGGCCGCGCGGCAGTCCTTTGGCTGTTTCTCGCTTTCCTGCTGCCCGCGCCCTTCGTTGCCGCGCAGGGTCTCGACCCCGCGGCGCTGCTCAAGCCAGCGACCGACACCTGGCCGACCTACAATGGAGACTATTCCGGCCGCCGCTTCAGCCCGCTCGACCAGATCAACGCGACAAACATCGATGCCCTAACGCTCGCCTGGATATTCCCGGCACACGTGGCCGCCATCAAATCCACTCCCCTCGAAGTCAACGGCGTCCTCTACTTCACCACGCCGGACAACGTTTGGGCCGTTGACGCTCGCTATGGCCGGCAGATCTGGCATTACCAGCGTGTTTCCGAAGGCGATCACATCGGTCATCGCGGCCTAGGCATGTATGAGAACTGGCTCTACTTCACCACTCCCGACGCGCACCTGGTTTGCCTCGATGCGCGGGACGGCACGGTTCGTTGGATCGTCGAACTCGCCGACCCCAAGCTCGGCTACTTCTCCACGATGGCTCCGTTGGTTGTCCGCGATCACATCATCGCCGGGGTCTCTGGCGATGTTACCGATGTTCGCGGTTTCCTCGAGTCTCTTGATCCCGAGACCGGTCGGCTCCAATGGCGGTGGTACACCGACCCGGATCCTGGTCAACCGGGTTCGGAGACCTGGCCTAAAGACACTGACGCCATACTTCATGGCGGTGGCATGACTTGGATGAGCGGAACCTACGACCCGGAGCTCAATCTACTTTATTGGGGCACCGGGAATCCCAATCCCGTGCTCGCGGGCGCCACTCGGCCCGGAGACAATCTTTATACCTGCTCGATCGTGGCTCTCAATCCCGACACCGGGAAGCTCGTTTGGTACTTTCAGCCTTCCCCGCACGACGTCCACGACTGGGATGCCGTTGAGACGCCCGTTCTGTTTGACGCGGAGTTCCGAGGCAAGCCGCGCAAGCTGCTCGCTCAGGCTAGCCGCAATTCGTTTTTCTTTGTGCTTGATCGCACGAATGGCCAGCACCTGGTCACCGCTCCGTTCATCGACGAGACCTGGGCTTCCGGCGTGGATTCGCGCGGCCGCCCCATCGCTAAGCCGGAAGCTGCTCCAGCTCCGGACGGAGCGCTCGTCGAACCCACATCGGACGGGGGCAGCAATTGGATGGCGCCGAGTTTCGATCCCCAAACCGGTCTGTTTTATGTGAACGCCCGCCGGGGCTTCAGCGTTTATTACCTCACTGCCACCGGGAAGCCCGAAGGCTGGGCAGGCCGCGACCGCATTTTGTGGGCCGATTCGACTGTGCGTGCCGTGGACTACCGCACCGGGAATGTGGTTTGGAACCATGAGATCGGCAACGGCGAAAGCATCGCAGGGATCCTGACCACCGCCGGGCACCTGCTTTTCACCGCGGACAATTCCGGCAATCTGCTTGCTCTGGATCCCGCAACGGGCAAGACTCTCTGGCACCTCAATGTGGGCGGTCACCTGGTCGCCTCCCCCATGACCTACCAGCTTGACGGCCGGCAATACTTGATCATCCCCGTCGGGGACATCCTTTACGCGTTTGTCTTGCCGGAGCGCGTCGCGGCGCAAGGCCGCTAGAGGAGCAAAGGGAGCGAGCAGAACGGGCTCTGTCGAATCGCAAAACTTCACTCGTAGCGCAGGGCTTCCAGGGGATCAATCGAGGAAGCGCGCCGGGCAGGGACGAAAGCTGCGAAAGTGGCGGTCAAAATCAACAGCATCGTGGCAGCTATGAAAAGAATCGGGCTCTGCGAACTGCCCTCGGCCCATCGTGACAGGAATTTGCTCAACGCAAGACTGAGGGCAATACCTCCGGCAAGCCCACCAATGACATTCGTGGCCGTCGACCGAAGGACGAGCTCGAGGACTTCGATACCGTTCGCTCCGAGCGCCATGCGAATCCCGAATTCGTTGGTCCGCTGCGCGACGGTGTACGAAACGACGCTAAAAAGCCCGGTGGCGGCCAGCGCCAGCGCCAAGAACGAAAAACCAGCGAACATACCTGACACCAGCCGGCCATACGAGTATTCCGGCATGCGCTCGATCCACTGATGGAGGTCGCGCGTGCGCCCAAATACCTGCTGATCGGGATCAACGGTTTTGACCGCGGCGCGAACCCGGTTGAGAGCTGCCAAGGGAGCTCCATGAGTGCGCACAAGAATCTGCGTCCAAACGCGAACCGTGAGAGAGAACGGCGCATAAACCGCCGGCTTGACCGGCTTGCGCAATCCATCGTTCCGCGCATCGGCAGCCACGCCGATGACCTCGATCCAATCATTGCTGTCGGGTACGGCTTCGACGTACGGCGGTTCACTTTTCAAATCCGGGAAGCGCAGCTGCTTGCCAATGGGATTTTCTTGCGGCCAATATTGCTGCGCAAACTTTTGGTTAACCACACACAAACGTGCCCCGCGCATCAATTCAGTCCGGTCCCACAGCCGGCCGGCTAGCAGCGGAATGTGCAGAACCGAGAAATACCCCGAGTCGACGTAATTCAGACGCGCGCTCTGCTGCTCTCCGGTGGGCCGCCCGAGAATCTCGAAGCTCCCATCGCCGCCGTTCCAGGGCGGCGTGGCATTGGTTGAAATACCGGCCGAAACGACTTCCGGTAACGCCGCAATGTGTTCACGGATTTGCTCGAAGTAGTTGGTGCGGTCTTCCCAACTGACGTGTGCGTTCTGATGCACCGGAATGCCTACGGACATGACATTCTGCGGGTCGTAGCCGAGATTGGTGCCGACAATGCGGGCAAAGCCGTTAATCGCCGCCGCGGCAGACGTAAGCAAAAGCAGCGTAAGCGCGATCTGCCCCATTACCAGCATGCTGTGCGCTCGTTTTCCTGTCACGCCGCCTGTGGCGCGCCGCGATTGCATGAGTAGGGAAAGGTTAGGTCGCGAGAACTGGAACGCGGGCGAAATTCCCGCCACCGCGCCCGTGACGATGGCGACAGCGACGCTGAACGCCAGCACCGGCAAATTAATCCGGATGACCACCTCGTGCGGAAAGGAATATTCGGGCAGCCAGCTTACGAGCACGGAGAGCAAACGATAGGCTAGCAGAATGCCGCCAAGGGCCCCGGCCAGAGAGAGAGCCAGGGCTTCCGTCAGGAGTTGCCGCTCGATTCGCCAGCGGCTCGCTCCAATCGCGGACCGCACCGCCAGCTCTTGCTGCCGGGCAGTGCCCCGGGCGAGAAGCAAAATCGAGACGTTGGCACATCCGATCAGGAGCAACAAGCCTACGGCGCCAAACAACAGAAAGAGTGAATGCCCCAAGTGAGCGACGTATTGCTCGTTGAGACCCTTGACATGCACACGAAACTTTTTGGGGAAATGGCTGGGCGTTTCCTTGGCGAACTGTTCAAGCAGCGGTTGCAGTTCGGCGTTGGCCGCGGCGTGAGTCACTCCTGGCCTGAGCCGAATCGTTGGGTCATAAAGGTCGTTGGCACCACCTGGCACCTTCAGCGGGAGATAGACATCGGCATCTTGCCAGGTAAATCGGGAAGGCATCACACCCACGATGGTGTAGGTCTTGTGAACCAACTGGATCGTGCGGCCCACCACCGTCGAGTCCCCGTTGAAATGGCGCTGCCAGAACGAATAACTGAGAACCGCGACGGGTTGGGGATCCTGCCCTTCGGGCGCGTCGGAAGGAATAAGCGTGCGGCCCAGTAACGCGGGGACGCCAAAATAACTTCCCGCGTTACTGGTCATGTTTACCGAAGGCACGTCTTCCGGCAGCTCCTCATCGGTGGTAGTAAGATTCCAGGTTCCGAACGTTGCGGCGGCATTTTCGACACATTTGGCCTGGCTTAACAGCTTGAGCTGCGGGCCCGTGATTCCAGGCCACCAATCCTCGCCCCGTTCGTTCAGAAGGACTAGATGGACCATGCGGTCGGCGGCGTGGTAAGGGAACGGGTTCACGAGCAAAGCGTAGATGACGCTGAAAACCGCCGTCGTCGCCCCAATGCCGAGCGCCAACGAAACCATGGCCGTCAGCGCCAGCCCAGGCCGCTTCCTCCACTCGCGACAGGAGAACTGCAGATCCTGGAGGAGAGTTCGCATGGCGCGCTCCTTACCTCAAAGACTCAAAACCAAGAACGTGAACAGGGAACTGCCCGACGGATCATTAGACGAAGCACGGCGGGTACCAGTCAGGCGTGCGCATCACCGAGCTCTAAGTGTTTTGCTACCTTTAACTTGCGAGAGGCCTCGAATCCGTCTCTTTGGTGGTGCGCTCGCTCCCGCAAATCACCGTCCCAAGAGCGAACAGGAACACCAGCGGCTCGCGGCGTCTCAAGCGGTGCCTTGAGCGGCGGACCTGGCCTCGCGCCCGGCAACGACATCGATTTGCAGCGCGGGATCGGCCGCTGGCACATAGGCAGTTGCCAAGCCCAATTCGCGCCTCACGATGTTACAGCCTTGGGCGATGGCGCTGGCTTTGTAGAAGGCAATTTCGCGGTTGCAGCCCTGGCGCCCGAACCCGCAGTCGCTTGAGACCACCAGTCGTTCCGGCGGAATGAATTCGAGCGCCTTGCGAATCTCTCCGGCAACATCCTCCGGCCGGTCGGCTTGCAGGACGCGATGGCTGACCGCGCCGATAGCAATCTTCTTTTTGAGCTCGTTCTTGAAAGGCGCGAACAGTTCAAGGTCTTTTTGGTTGCGGTCCTTCATCTCGAGCGTCCACACGTCGCCGCGGCAGCGCTCCAGGTAAATTTCGATGGAGTTGGCGTAACTCGTATCCTCCATGACCCGCTGCATGTTGGGATTGCCCCAGCAGGTGTGGATCCACAGCTCGACGTCGTCCAGGCCCTCTACCTCGCGGTTGAACGCGTCGATCATGAACTTCACCTGTTCGTGATTTTTGCCGTAAGTGTTGGCCATGAAGTGAAATGTCGGCTCTTCGATCTGAATGCAGCGGCAACCGGCGTCCCGCAGCGCCCGCAGCTCCTTGTTCATGGCCTCGGCCATATCCCAGATCACTTCGCGCTTGTCCTTGTATTTGGGCGTGTGGATGTCGAGGAACAGCGCCATCTCCTGCGAGCAGCACGTGCCGAACTTCACCGGCTTGCGCGTCTTACCCTGCGCGATGCGCCACAGTTTTGCATAATCCAGAGGCCGGTGCGCGATCTTGTCCACGACGTGCGGCCAGCGCCAGCCCGTGTAAATCTCGTTCAGCAGCGTGCCCGGCGGATAATGCAGCCAGGGCGCGGTGGTCTCCTCCGGCTGCAGGTAATCGCCCTCAAAGCCAGCCCAGCGTTGCAGCGGGTAATGGTGCCAGGCGCGCCCCGCCATATCCTCATCCACGTGAAGGTCGCCGTGCGTCAGGATGTCCAGCCCGGCGCGCTCCTGATCGCTGATGACCACGGCCATCGCATCCTGAAACTTCTCGCGAAAGCGCACGTCAAGCATGCAGGTGTCCAGCGGACGACCCCACATACTTACGTCAAACCAGCGCGGCCGTGGAAAAGACCCCGTGGTCGTGCTGGGCAGAATCAAGTTGGCGGTGGCAGTGAACATCGCGTCCTCCAGGGTCCGCATTATACGTCCACTCGCTAACCCCCGCTTTTGGCATATAATGCACACACTGTTTCCCGCCCAGCCAGCAATCCTCGATAACATTTCGGGGGGTGCCATGTCCGATCGGGCTCGCCTAGCTAACTATCTCGAAATCGGCAACGGTGACAGCCTCAGTGTCCTCGAAGCTGCAGCACTTGACGAGGAAGTTATAGCGGAGTCGACCCCCAATGAAAAAGCCAAGCTGGCGGAAACGCTCAAGAATGTAGCCGACGCAAGAAGCTCGAGCGAGCTGGTGCGCATCAAGCGATCGCAGCTCAGAACGACCGCTATTGCCGCATGGGTCGCAATCATCGGAGTCGTCGCACTGGCCTTTATGACCATTTCCGAACAGCGAAAGCAGTCTGAAAGGCTGGCCGTTTTGCGAAGGGAAGCGAACGAGGACGCCCAATGGAGGGAAGCTTTGAAGTCGGTTTCTTTTCGGGATTCTGCGTCTTCGCAAATGGGCGTTCTTGCCAT
>Ga0126373_10004851_pt1 | contig 10356 bp, 5 predicted proteins | sample PanSoiMetPlot_11_FD_92545 | JGI IMG/M metagenome (GOLD analysis project Ga0126373, IMG submission 92545) | Tropical forest soil microbial communities from Panama - MetaG Plot_11 | ecosystem: Environmental > Terrestrial > Soil > Tropical forest > Bulk soil | place: Panama | collected 2016-02-17 | reverse complement strand
CGATGCCACGCAGGATCGGCGTGCAGAAGGGATCGGTCATATCAAAGACCATGACACCGACGGTGTGACTGCGCTTGCTGCGCAGGGACCGAGCAAAGAGATTGGGGCGATACCCCAGCTTCTTGGCGGCTCGTTCGATACGCTTCTTGGTGGTCGCGGGGATATAGCGAGCCAAGGGCGCATTGTTCAGTACGATGGAAACCGTAGTCGACGAGAAGCCGCTCTCTTTGGCTACGTCACGAATTGTGACCATCGAGCCCTTTCCCAACCAATCATATCGACGCAAGGCGAGGTTGGCGCATAGGCCTAAGCTTGTAAAGCAAGCCGATGCTGGCGGACACTACAGGAGAGTGCAAACACTGTCAAGAATCGGCATGGTTGTGGTGGCTGTCGTGGCGACGATTGGCGCATGCAGGGCGGGAACTGCCCAGATGCAGGCGTCGCCGGAAAAGAACGAAGTTCACACTGGAGGGAGCGGATTGGCGCGGGGGGCAGGCGATCCTCGCGCTGAGTTTGAACAGGGCGAAAGTGCGCTCGCAAAAGGGGATCTCGACGAGGCGGAGAAAAGTTTCCGGCGGGTCGTGTTGCTTGATCCGAAGTCTGCGGCCGCGTACGCCAACCTGGGCGTGATCGCCATGCGCCGCAAACAGTGGACGACGGCACTGGCGAACCTTCACAAAGCCGAAAAGCTGGCACCCGAGATGACCGGTGTGCGCCTGAATATTGGATTGGCCTATTACCGTCAGAACGATTTCTGGCACGCAACCCCCGCGTTTGAATCCGTAATCAAAGATCAGCCGGATTCGGTTCAGGCGCACTTCCTGCTGGGGCAGTGTTACTTTTTCACGGAGAGATGGGTCGAAGCGGTCGACACTCTCGAGCCGATCTGGGCGCAGGAATCCAACGATCTGAATTATCTGTACGTACTGGGTATCGCGGCGCAAAGAGCCGAACGCAAAGATCTGAGCGACCGCGCACTGACACAACTCGTTCAAGGGGGCCGTGACTCGGCAGAGGTGCGGTTGCTGGTCGGCAAGGCGAAACTAAACCTTGAGGCGTACGATGACGCCATCGGCGAGTTGAAAGCGGCGGTCGAGGCGAATCCGAAGTTGCCCTATGCATATTTCTATCTAGGGTTGGCATTTTCGAAAAAAGGCGATTACGAGGCGGCCAAGGCGGCATTTCTGAAGGACATCGAGTTGGAGCCGGAGGTTGCATTCAACTATGACGAACTAGGAAACGTCAACTTTCTCACCGGGCACGATTCGGACGCCGAGAAAGCATTCCTGCAGGCCCTCAAGCTCGAACCAAAGATGCTGACATCGCACCTCGGATTGGCGAAGGTGTATCAGCGACAGGAGCAGTATGAGAAAGCATTGAGCGAGTTAGCTGCAGCGGGAAAGCTGGATCCGAATTCCTCGCGAATCCATTACCTGCTCGGACAAATCTTGCTGAAAATGGGCCGTAAGGAAGAGGGCAAGAAGGAACTCGACACCGCAGTTGCCATGAGCAGTGCGCACCGGGATCAAAGGCAGAAGGAGTTGGAGGGTGGCGGCATTCCGAACCCGGAACTGGGTTCGAGTGCGAAGTAGAAGCAGCGTTTTTGGTACACTTTTGGTCGCCTGTTGGGGCCCAGGATCGCAGGTTTCTTCTGGCGTTCTTTCCTATCCACGTCAATCAGCGCACTTCGGAAGGTAGGTGAACATCATGAAACGCACGCTCAAAATCGGCGCAATTGTTATTGCTATACTCATCGTGATTCTCATCGCACTTCCCTTCCTCATCAATGTGAACAGCTTCCGTCCCAAGATTGAAGCAACGGCGACCGACGCGTTGGGACGCAAAGTGACGGTGGGAAATCTCAGCCTCTCCATCCTCACGGGGTCGGTGACTGCCGACAATATTTCGATCGCTGAGGATCCAGCGTTTGGCACCCAGCCGTTCGTGACCGCGAAATCGCTGATGGTGGGCGTCGAGATCATGCCTCTGATCACGTCCAAGGAGTTGCACGTCACAGAGATCACTCTAGAACAGCCGCAAATCACGCTTTTGAAGAATGCGGCGAACAAGTGGAATTTCTCCAGCCTGGGAGGCAGTTCGACGAAAGCATCTTCCCCGCCTTCGAGTTCAGCATCGTCAGCTCCGGGAAATTTGTCGGTTGGGAAACTAAGCGTAACGGATGGAAAGTTAATCGTCGGCAAGGCCAATTCGAGCGCCAAGCCCCACGTGTACGACAAAGTCGACATAACGGTATCGGATTTCTCGCCCACATCGCAGTTTCCTTTCCAGCTGACCGCGAACTTGCCCGCGGGCGGGAACGCAGATATTTCCGGCAAGGCCGGCCCGATCAATGCAACCGATGCAGCGAAGACTCCCTTTGAAGCCAAAGTGAAAGTGAACAACATGGATATCGTCGCTTCGGGATTCATCGACCCGGCAAGCGGCATCGCCGGCCTGGCGAACTTCGATGGCACGCTGAACTCGAACGGGACGATGGCGAAGGCGGTCGGCACATTCACGGGCAACAAGCTGCAGTTCTCGCCGAAGGGATCTCCAGCTCCGAAGACAGTGGTCATCAAACACACAGTGGATGTGGATCTGGACAACAACTCGGGAACGATCTCGCGGGGCGACGTTGAGATCGGCAAAGCCCTCGCGCACCTGACGGGCACATTCAAAACCGAGGGCGAAACTCAAGTGCTCAATATGAAACTTAACGCGCCTAACATGCCGGTGGAGGAACTGGAAGCTATGCTCCCTTCGCTGGGTGTGGTATTGCCGTCGGGCTCGCAATTAAAAGGTGGGACGTTGTCAGCTGAGCTGGGAATTACCGGGCCGATCGACAAGCTCGTGATCACTGGTCCTGTGAAGCTCTCCAACAGCAAGCTGGCGGGATTCGACCTAGGACAAAAGCTGGGAGCACTTTCCACGTTTGCGGGCAAAGCCGCGTCGAATCCCGATACGACGATCGAAAATTTCAGCACAGATGCGCGAGTATCCCCGGAAGGCACGCAGGCGAACAACTTGAACCTGAACGTGCCAGCGATTGGAGTCATTACCGGTGCCGGAACAGTAAGTCCCGCGGGCGCGCTGAACTTCAAAATGCTCGCACAACTACATGGTGGAGTTGCAGGCGGACTTGGAGAGGCGATATCCGGCGGTAAGGGGATTCCGTTTGCGATTGCCGGAACAACATCGAAGCCTGAGTTCGTGCCTGACATCAAGGGGCTGGCGGGAGGTCTGGCAGGGGGCGCCCTGCAGGGCGCGATGGGCGGCGGAAAGATGGGCGGCACCAAAGCCAACGATGCTGTGAACGCGCTTGGCGGGCTGCTAGGGAAAAAGAAGAAATAGATCGCTATGGAAGTTTGAGTTGGGGAAAACGGCACCTTCGGGTGCCGTTTTTATTGAATTGGCCACTGCGGAGTGGAATCACAATCGGATTTCTGCGAAATTGTTGGTTAGGTCACTATGCAAGGTGTTCTCGCGGGGAGAAAGTGGGATGGTCAACCGGACTTCATGGCTGTCGTTTATACCCTTCCTGGCAGTTTGCCTCGCAGCGGGCGGACTCGGAGTCGCGGTTACGAATCGCTCAGCGCAGATCTGGCATCCCCAATTGCAAAAGCCTGATTGGAATCCTCCGAACTGGGTGTTCACCCCGGTGTGGACGTTCCTGTACACGCTAATGGCGCTGAGCGTCTGGCTGGTCTGGCGGCAGGGGAGCTGGAGAGACGTTGGGGGCGCGCTCGCCTTGTTTTGGATTCAGTTGGCACTCAACTGCACCTGGTCGATCATCTTCTTCGGACGGCGTGCAATCGGGACCGCGTTCGCGGCGATCCTAGTGTTATGGACAATGACGATCGCAACCGCAGTCGCGTTTTACTCGATATCCTTCCTGGCAGCGTGGCTGCTAATTCCCTACATCGCCTGGGTCGCTTTCGCGTCGTACTTGAATTTTCGGATCTGGCAATTGAATTAGGTGCGACGGGCGCCGTATGGCCGAGCGATCCGGTTGCTGACGGCTCATCGTTACTGTCTGGTGATATCGATCATATTGTCGTCGGCGATACGGTCGACCAGCTTGTTGTAAGGATCGATTCCGGCACGCGTCGGCATTTCGTCAACGACAATTTCAAGAGTCTTCTGTTCCTGTGACAGCTTCTCCTTCTTCAGATACAGCGGCTTCTCCTCGTCTTTCTTTCCGCTGAAAACGACGATCTCGATGTAGTCGTTCAACGGCATTTTGGTCTCATTGCCGTTGCCGTCTGCTTTGACCTTGCGAGCTTGCACCGCAAGGGAAACCTTGTACTTGTGATCGGCGGTTGGCGTGACGGTCGCCGACAGCGCTTTGTTGTCGTAAAGGACGATGGAATCGAAACCGTCATCGATCAGGTATTGCAGTTCAGGAGGCGTTTGAGCACGAAGAGCGTCCACCAGCTCTCGCGTGTCGGGATACGGAACGGTCTGGGCATCGTTGGCGTTGGCGTACCGGTACTGCATGAGAAAGTTGTGCAGGGCGGCGTCGACCTTGTCTTCGCCGATATAGTCGGCGAGCGTGTACATGATCTGGCCTCCCTTCTGATACCAGACGTAAGCTTCACGCTGCACAAGCGCTAAAGGCGTTTCGTGGCGAACTTCGGCGCTACGGCCTCGAAGGTAGCGATCGAGTTCGTGCTTCAGGAAGCGATGCATGTTGTCGCGGCCGTATTTCTTCTGCATGACCATCAAGGCGGAGTATTCGGCCAGGGTCTCAGACATCATGTTCGACCCTTCCACATTCGCGCCAATAAGCTGGTGTGCCCACCACTGATGGCCGAGCTCGTGGGCGGTCACGAAATAGGTAAAGTCGATGTCCTTTTTCTTCTCTACCCTTCCAATGAAGCCGATGCCTTCGGAATATGGAATGGTGTTCGAGAAGGACTGGGCGAAGGTGCGATAGCGGGGAAACTCCATAATGCGGAACTGCGCGAACTGATAGGGACTGAAGTTGCTCTGGTAATAATCGAGGCCGGCTCGGGCCGACTCCAGCATGTCGTCGACGTCGAACTCGTGCCCGGGAGTGTAGTAGACCTCGAGGTTCGTCCCCTTGTACTGTTCGCGGCGTACCTGGTAATGGCCGCTGATGTAGGCAAAGAAAGCCAGGATCGGCGTCGATCCCATGTCGTATTCGAAGTAATGGCGGCCGCCTTCAAGCCAGTCACGTTTCAGATATCCGGGAGCGATGGCGATCTGGTCCGCGGTAGTGCTGACGACCGTGTGATAGGAGACCCAATCCGATTGCTTATAGAAGATGTTGTACAGAGACTGCGTGGGATCGCCGCGCTGAGCCATTTCCTCGAGCGGGCCGAGGTTCTCTTCGCGACGGCGGCGAGGATCATCCAGCTCCAGTTGCTGGCTGTAGCCGATGTAGGGGAAGTATTCGGAGTCGAAGAAGGTCCCATTGTAGGCCAACTCGGGCAGTTCATTGCCATCGCGGAAACCATGCGATGCGTGGCCGAGGTTGAACGTCAATTTCATGATCTCGCCTGGCGCGAGCGGCTGCTCGAGAGCATAGATGGAATACAGATTGCGCGGGCTCGAGCTGACGAGGTGGAATGGACGATCGAACTTCACGTCAGATACAGATTGCTTCGAGTTGGTGATGTGCACTTGGGAGATGGGTTGAGAAGTCTTGTTTTGAAGAGTGAATTGTCCCGAGCCTGAAAAGGAGCGGTGCGCCGGTACGATGTCGATGTGGGCATCGACCGCGATTATCTTGGGTTGAGCCAGATTTTCGTATTTCTTGAAGCTGCGTTCGTAGTCGGCCTGAATGCCACGACGTTGCTTGGCATTGAGATATTCGTTCAGAACGTGGCCGTTGTAGTAATACCAGGCGCCGCTTCCGACTGTGAGCAGCAGAAAGAAGACTGCGGCGGGAATCAGGCCCGGCATGCGCCCCGCAGCCACACAGCGGCGGGCCAGCCAGCTGTCATCGGCTCCGCGCCGAGCGAGGGCCACAGAGAAAACCGCGAGGAACGCAGAGACTGCGAACCAGTAGACGATCGACCAGAACAGCGCTGGGACAAAGTGCCCGTAACCATTCATGTCACTGTAGGTATAGGGCGGAACGTTCCCGTACAGGTACAGCGTATTTTCCCAGCCGAAATTGAAGAGGATGGGAACGATGACGACGATCCCGATGGCGACTCCGTGTCCGATGAACTTGTTGCTGACTACCGTTTGCAGAAACAGCGCAAGCAGGGCAAACAGCATGATCTGCGGGAAGGTGATGACATAGAGTTCCTTGAAATACTGCAGCAGCTCGTAGTGGTAATAGCCGGCGATCGTCTGCATGAGGATGCCGCAGAGCATGGCAACGGTCAGCATGATGAGTTCCACGACTGCGATGGCCACGAACTTCGAGAGCCAGTCGACACCTTGGCTGAGCGGAACAGCGTCGTGAATGCCGTCGAAGTGAATGTCGCGCTCGCCCCAGATCAGTTCCGCGGCGTAAAGAGCGGCGACGATGAGGAAGAAGAGGGTCGCGCTGCCCTCGACCGCCTGGACCATCAAGTATGTGACCGGCCAGACATTGATCCCACCGACTCGTCCGGCGAAGTAGCCGTTGTTGATGGCGAACACGATCATGACGCCCACGATGACCCAGAACGGAATCTCACGGAGGATGATGGTGACGCGCAGGCGGGATAGGGTCCAAAACTGGGCCCAGGTCGTTGACGGCGAAAATACCTGGTGTACTTGTGGCAAGCGGCCGGCGACAAGCGAGCGGACAGAGCGCTCTTCGAATTCGTCCTGCTGCTTTGCTTTGGCGGCTCGACGTCCCTGGGAACGGCCGGTGAGCGCTTCCACTGACATGGGGAACAGCGCCCACATCACGCCGAGCGACAGGCAACCGATACTCATCCAGAACAACCGGTTGTAAAGAAACACTCCGGCTCCAACGTAGGGAGACCAACTCAAAAGCTGAGTATTTTTCTCCACCACGGTCCAGTAGCGCGTGATGTCATCGACCAGAAGGAAGCCGATCGGGTCGAGGATGCCGGACCAAAAGTGCTCGAGGGACCGGGTGGCGCTGAACACAGTAATGCCGATCACGTAGATCATGAACAGTGCCGCTCCTTGGGCGTAAACGACAAGCACCCTGCGCGAGAGCGCGGCCACGGCGAAGAACATCGATCCGACGACGAAGATCTGCACGACTGTGATCGAGAGGAACGGCTGAACGTACCACCCGAGATGATTGGGTCCGATGCGTGAGTGATCAGCCCACGGGGCGAACGTTCCTGCATATGTCCCGAACATCGAGCCCGAGAATGCAAAGACCGTCGTGACCAATGATCCGGCCCAGCGTCCACCGAGATAAGCGAACTTCGAAATGGGCTTGGTGAACAGGATCTGGTAGGTATCGCGTTGGAAGTCACGCAGGATGGAGGTCCCAAAAATCGCGGCGACAATGATGATGCCGAAAAGGCTGATGCCCGTGGCATTGAAAGAATTCGCATACGGACCATTGAGAAGGACTTTGCCGTTGCTGTTGCCAATGGGTCCAAAGCTTTCCGAAGCCACGCAGAGAAACGCGAAGGCGAACCAGACGAAGAAATAAATGTAGGTCGAGATGCTCTTCCCACGCAGCCTGAGTTCGAACGTGAAGAACTCCCAGAACATGTTCATGGTGTTTCTCCGATTCACTCAGTTCTTGGGTTGCTTTGCGAGATTGAGGAAATACACATCCTCGAGATCAGAATCGACCGGCTGGAAGCCGGCGCCCGGGGAAGCATCCGCATAGACTCGTATTTCGTGCTTGCCACCCACCAGGTGTGTCGAGATGACCTGCATCTGTGATTCGAGCGAGCGCAGCTCGTCGTCGGTTTCAACAACCTTGCTCCAGATTTTCCCTTTGATCGCCGCTAAGGCGTCTTCGGGTGAGCCTTCGAGCAACAGCTCGCCGGCGGCGAGGATCGCCATGCGCGGGCAAAGTTCGCGCACGTCATCGACGATGTGGGTGGAGAGGATTACGGTAACCTCTCGGCCGATCGAACTGAGCAGGTTCAGGAAGCGGTTACGCTCGGCGGGGTCCAGGCCGGCAGTCGGCTCGTCGACGATGATGAGCCGGGGATTCGCGAGGAGCGCCTGTGCGATTCCGAATCGTTGCTTCATGCCGCCGGAGTAAGTGCTGAGGGCTTTCTTGCGTACGCCCCAGAGATTGGTTTGCTGCAGCAGTGCATCGACCATCTCCTTGCGCTCGCCTGCTGAGGTCACGCCCTTCAACACGGCAAGATGATGGAGCAGGTCAACCGCCGAGATCTTGGGATATACGCCGAATTCTTGCGGAAGATATCCAAGCACTTTGCGAACTTCGTTCTTCTGTTTGAGAACATCGAGGCCGTCGACATGGACGGACCCGGAATCGGGCTCTTGCAGCGTTGCAACCGTGCGCATCAGTGTGCTTTTGCCAGCTCCGTTGGGACCAAGCAGGCCGAACATGTGATTTCCAATCGTCAGCGAAACGTTCTTAAGAGCTTTGACGCCGTTTGGATAGGTCTTCGATAGACCGGATATGGTGACAGCCACGCAGATGCCCTCCCCCAGGCATAGTCAGCAGCTTTGGCGGGCCATTCTACACAAGGAGAGCGGCGGAGCCTCGATTTTTCGGCAGAACGCCATGGTTTCCCCACAAGACGAACATTGAAGTCGGCGAAACGAGGAACGAGTAAGGGGCCGACTCGTTCGCTATGCTTCAACTCCTCCAGGCTGACAGATTTGGTCGTGAGGGGGGATCTTGCGCAGTTCAGGACATAACAGCGAGCACGTGTTTAACGTGAGCCCCGCTGCGCTTCAAATCTGCGTAGCTACCTGGCAGTAGGAGGCGAGCAACAGCCAAATTCAGTGGAGAAGGCGATGAACAATGCCCGGGAGGTCTTCCCTTCCCGGGCGTGGTTTTCTTAAGACGTTATCCGCGAACTCAGCGGAAGTAGATCCACAAACCGATCACGGTCGCCAGAAGAAGCACGCTGAACGCGATGTTGATGCGGTGCTCGGTGGCAGTTTCGTGGGCGGGCTTGCGGACAGGGGTCCCGACGGGAGTAACGTCCATCTTCTCGTCGACCGTGGCAAAGGTTAGCCCAGCCAGTTTGTGGCGATCAGGGGCAGGCGTTGCAAGGCTGACCCCAACAAGAATGACGCAGCACACCATGAACATGAAGATGGCGTAGTGCAGGAAGTTCATCTTCACCAGCCACTCCAGCACGCCGCTGAATTGCATGCCTTGAGCCGCCATCAATTCGGCGATGAAGCGGACTGCGCCCAATACGAAGCCAGCCAGCAAAGAAGAGATCGCTCCCTGTCCATTCAGACGGGGCCATAGAATTCCGAGAACAAAGCAAGCCGCGATGGGAGGGCTGATGTAGGCCTGCACGCTCTGCAGGTAGATGTAGAGCTGGCTGCTGATGAGATGAATGAACGGCACCCAGAGCAGACCCAGCAGAACCATGACCCCGGTTGCGATGCGTCCGAAATTGACGAGCTGGGCTTCTGAGGCCTCGGGGCGGATCTTTTTGTAGAAGTCGAGCGTGACCAGGGTCGAGGCAGAGTTGAAGACCGAACTCATCGCGCCCATCACGGCCGCGAGAAGAGCCGCCATAACGAGTCCGACGAGGCCGACGGGGAGGAGGTTTAGAACGAGGGTGGGATACGCGTAGTCGGGTTTGTTCGCAAGCTGGTCGGGAAAGAGCGCGAAGGCGATGATGCCCGGCAGAACGAGCATGAAAACCGGCAGGATCTTGAGGAAACCAGCGAAGATAGTTCCGGCCTTGGCGTGGCCTTCGTCGCGCGCGGAAAGCACGCGCTGCACGATGACCTGGTCGGTACACCAGTACCAAATGCCGAGGATGGGGGCGCCGAAAAAGATGCCAGTCCAAGGAAAACTCGGGTCCGACGCCGGCTTGATCATGTGGAAGTACGACTCGGGCACCATGGTGCGCAAATGCTCGAGACCTCCTACCCTGTGCAGTCCGATCACGGTGAGGGCGACAGCACCGGTGATCAGGATCAGCGTCTGCACGGTGTCGGTGTAGATGACGGCGGCGAGTCCTCCAGCGATGGTGTAGATGCCGGTCGCGATCACGAGGACAATTGCGGTTTTGACGAGCGACCAGCCAGCGATGCGTTCGAGCACGACGCTGGCCGCGTAGAGCTGAACCGAGATTTTCGTGAAGATGTAGGCGATGATCGAAATGCCTGCGAGATACACGGCACACTGCCGATTGAAGCGGCGCTCCAGAAACTCCGGCATAGTGAAGACATTCGTGCGCAGATAAAACGGTACAAAGACCCAACCGAGGATCAGAAGCATCAGGCAGG
>Ga0126373_10004850_pt1 | contig 10356 bp, 8 predicted proteins | sample PanSoiMetPlot_11_FD_92545 | JGI IMG/M metagenome (GOLD analysis project Ga0126373, IMG submission 92545) | Tropical forest soil microbial communities from Panama - MetaG Plot_11 | ecosystem: Environmental > Terrestrial > Soil > Tropical forest > Bulk soil | place: Panama | collected 2016-02-17 | reverse complement strand
TGCCATTCCCCGTCCTAGAACTCGGGGTTGGCGAGCCGAAGAGAATGCCCTTGCCCAGCCTGAAGGGCGTTCGCACAGTCACCTTCTCATATTTCTATGGTTGGGTGAACCAGGGCCCGCCGTTGCGGCGAAGCCCAGGAAAGTTCGACCGCAGCCTGGAAATGATTGCGGATTCTTTCGACCACACAAACTGGAACAACGCCCTGCTGCCCCAAAGCCTCCGCGAGTTATTAACGAGTAAGAATGTCTCGATGGGGTCGCCAGCGCAATGCCCTGCGGACTTTCGGTGATGTTCGCAGGTATCGTAGTGTCAGAAGTCTTTACTCAGAGAAATTAGACCGTCCGACAACGTATCCCTCCAATGGACTGGTTCATGCGTCCCGCCAACTTCTTCATAGCTGACCTCGTACTTCTTCTTTCTCAGGATTTCGACGAGGTGACGGTTCGCTGCCAGGAGGCTAGGCCCCTCCTGCGCGATGTCCTCCAGCGAACCTGCTTCGATGAAGAAATGCAGTGGAAGCTTGGGTGTCTCGGCATACTGACTCGCCAAGAACTCGGACTTCGTCACACCGTGCCCTTCCCAAAAAGCACCGGACAGTGACAGCACGTTTCCAAAAAGATCGGGCCGCTTCATCGCTGTGAACAGCGCAGCAGCACCGCCATCGCTATATCCGCCAATGATCGTGCGATTCGCATCGCGGGTCACGGCGTAGCGTGTTCTAATCCAAGGGATCACCTCATTTGCTTACGTACTCTGCGAACTCAGCGTTGTACCCCAAGTCGGAAGAGCGTGTATTGGGCGGATCGTCAATGAGGACGGCGATAAACGCTGGAATTTTCCGCGCATGAATCAAATTATTCAGAATGGTAGGCGTGGGCATCCAGTGCAGGAAGGAAAAGCCGTCGAAAAGAACGACTAAGGGGTAGCTGGTCGGCGATTTTGGATCGTAGCCGGGGGGCGTGTAAACCCAAATCGTTCGTTGCCCAAACCGGGCTCCGCCGTTAAGCACGTTCTTGACAACGATTCCTTCCGGCGCAGTCGACTGCTTCGCAATCCACTCTTCAGGTGGGGCATTTGGCATCGATGCGATCGCAAGCTCAGTCGTGGGCACCGTTCCGCCCTCGAACGAGATCGTCATGTTGCGCAGATTCAATGGGTCTGGAACAGCGAGTTGCTGCGAATTACCTGCACTTCCGATCGGGATCAAACGATATGTGAAACGAAGATCGTCTGGCATTCTCCAGCTTCCATACCAGACGTTTGTGCCCTGCAGTCGATTTAGCGGCAAACGAGGCATGCGGGGAACATTTTCAAGCGGAGCGATCAACTCGACGGATTGTGTTTCTCGACCTCCGCGCAATAAGAAGGTCACCACGACATGGTGGCTGTCGCTTTTCGTGCGCTCGATTACCGGCGTGCCATTATGTTCGATCTCGCGCCAGAATCTCTCAAGAGCAACGTCCTTCTGCGATCGAATTTGCGTCTTCAGAGCTGCGATTAGGGGAGCGGTTTCGACCGGCTGAATGGGGTAATCGGAAGGAGGGTTGCGAGTCGCCTGTGCAAGAAGGACATGCTTGCCGTAACCAGCAAGCATTAACCACAGAAACAGGACTCGAACGGCATTCACCATTGTTCCCCGATATTCAATGAGTTGATAGTACTCGCGTTGAGGTCAGTCGGTATATTGGCAGAACGCCAGACGAATAGTCGGCAACGGTTCTCCCGAAGGCCTCGCGATATTAGGCGCAAGTGCCCTCATAGGACTGACAATCGATATTGCGAAGCACATCCAAGGTCAGTAGTTGGAGAGTGACGTCCTTATATGTGATTCTTGCAGCGCCGCGTTCGTCTGGGTCAGTTCCGGGACAGACCGTGTTCAAAATAGAACCTGACAGACTTCCGTGTCTCTTCCCCAGTGGAGTGCCGTCGAGAATCAAAACAGTGACATCTGCCGGTTGCCCGCATCCCTTCGTGAGGAGTGACGATTCAACGCCTCTTCCACCAGAGCAGAATTCGCAATCGGTTCGGGACTGGTGTCGGGGGAGAAGGCCAGGTCCTCCTCGTTCAGCGATGGTTCTTCTTCGATCTGCCGCGAGCTTGTCGGCTGCAAGGCGCCGAGCCCCCTCCAGACCGAGTCTGCGGATTCCCCAATCCCTTTGTTCTGGACCAATTCCCTGGCCATCGCGGTCAGAATATCGTCATCGCCGTCGATGGCCTGCAACCCCTCTGAGGCAAACTTGCCCTCCATAGCCAGGGCCACCAGAAGTTTCTTCCCCATCAGGCGCAAGCACACTTCCTGCATGGTGCCCTTGTAGGCGAAGAACTTCACTTCCACTGGCCGGCGCTGGCCGATCCGCCACGAACGACGGCTGGCCTGTCGCAGTGTGTGCAGGGAATATCCAGTTTCGTGAAACAGAATTGTTGGAAAGTCTAAAAGATCGAGCCCAGTCTCCACAATTTTGGGATGGCAGATGCAAACATCAATTCCCCTGCGCAGTTGTTCACGGTACCAGGCTTCGCGCTTGTGCGTGGGAACACTGGCTCTCAGAATCGCGGTCCGTATTCCCTCCTTCATGAATAACTGTTCGAGGCGGCCTATAACATCGTGCTTGTGGGTATAGACCGCAAACACCTGGCATTTGCCTCCACGCGCCAGTTGAGCCTTCACCTCTTCGATCAATGCGCGCTCTTTTTCATAGGCCAGGTTCTTCTCCAGGTCCACCGTTTCCGCGATGACAAATCGCTCGCGGCTTCGAGTCTCCGGATCGAATTCCGATCCGTAGAGTGTTCCGAAATCGTACGGATGATCAGGCCACGACAGGAGTGCATTCAACATCGTGCTCACTACGCTGCTGTTACCCCTGTGCTCTTTCAGGCATTTGCGGATTTCCTCTTCGAGCGCGTCATAGGCGTCCCGGAGCGGCCTGTCCATTGTGACTGGTACGACTTCTTCGCGATAGGGTGGCAACGCATCAGATATGTCTTCCAGACTGATGAATGCACAGTGGTCCATCAGGTACTTGCCAAAAAGAAGCGGCGAAGCACCCGGCCTGCGTTTGATCGTTACTGTGGTCTTGGTTTTCTTGGAGCAGGCATTGTCTTCGACGGTGATGCGCTCAATGGTCTCAATCACACCAAAGTCATGCGTGAACCTCTCCCGGCCTGCCGAACCCCACTGGTATCCGTCCTCAACCATGCGCTTGGCATCGGTGCGAAAGAATGTGTTGAAGAGGTCGTCGGCGTATCCCGAGAGTAAGGTTCCCGTTAAACCCAGAAACCGTCGTGACACACGGTTAAGCACGCCCAGTGCATTCCCCTGAGCCGTATCGCCAGCGAGCTGATGAATTTCATCGGATATGGCATAGTCCCACCACTCCGGCATGTAACGCCCTATGTACTCGGCCGGGGCCATGCGCAGGATCTTGGTGCGGTCCGCTTGCCACAGCGCCGAATACCGCGTCCTGCCGCCTTTCAGCCCTCCCACGACTTCGTGCAGACGCTTCTTGTCGAAGTCAAGAACGGTTAGTCTGGTCCCATCGGTTTCGATTGGGCACCCCGTGTCGGGGTTGATGATTGACCCTCTGTACCGTCCAGACTGACTTTTAGAGAAGCAGTGCTTCCAGAAATACGAGAGCTTAGCTTTTTCTCGGCCAATACAGAACACCGCCGTACTCGGGCAGAACTTCCGCCAGTTCTTGCGCCCCAATCGACGCATTTCGGAAAGCGACGTGTGCAGACCTTCGCGCACGATCTCACGGCGGCGAAGCCGTACTTCGTTCACACCGTGCGGTTCTCTCGGGTTGCCGCCGTTGCGCATATCGTCAATTACGAATACCCGCACTCTGGGAATCGTGAGGAAAGTTTCCCGTGCCCATTTCTCCACCAAATGCGGCGGCGACATCACCAACCCGCAGAACGGCCGCCCGGCGCTGTGGACGAGCATGCTGCCAAGGGCAATCAGGGTCTTGCCAGCACCGCACTCGGCAATGACATTGGCGTTACGAGCCGATTGCCATCGTTTGCTGACTCCCATGATGGCCTGGGCTTGAGCTGGATATGGGGTCCGCAACATCTCGGAGACTAGGGGCGAAAGCCCCTCGCCCGGAGCATGCAACGAGGGATACGAGGAAAGAATTCGGGCGCCGATTTCTTCGGAGTGCGAGCGTAGATAATCGTGAATCGTCTCGAGGGTCTGCATCGAAATACCCAACACAGGAGTGGCAGCGATCCTGGCAATAATTGAAGAGAGTGTCTGTAGCTATTTGGGGCAAGAATATACTTGACACAAAGGGGACGTGACATGTGGATGGCGTTAGGCGTGGGAATATGCGGAAGTTTAATCGCTGGTGCATATGTTTATTGGGTAACGGAGCATCAGCTAGTCCCAACCCTGTTGATCGCGGGAGCCGCGATAGCTAGTTTTCTCATCACACTTTTCTTCGTCAAGAGAAAACCAGAACCATCACCCTTGCCGGCGTTGCAAAAAAATAACGGCAATGCGACGGCGAACGCAACGGGCGGAGCCGGAGGGAACGCATCGATTGGCGACATTATCGTCAAACCAGAAGTACACATTCATCAACCCCGTGAGACCGGAGCGGCGTCCGCTCCCGCTCCAGCACTTGTTGACATCGAAGCAATCCGCGACGATGCTCGGCGCGACGCAATCATTGACTTCCTAAAGAAAAGTCCCGCTAACACGGGCTATGACGTGCGTGAGCTATCCGAGGCAGTAAACATCACCATGCCGGACGTGCGCGACATAATGAAAGCACTCGAATTCAGAGGCATAGTTTGGAGCGTCGAGCAGCTTGATGCTGTCGGCGGCAGAGCATACTTCCTAGACCAACTACATAGACCTAGCCCTGCTCCTTTGGACGCAGCAACGCCAGAGCAAAAGCACAACATTAACTTCGACAACATTTGGTACGGGGAAAAATGGCAGGGGAGCCCTCTCTCGATATTTGCGGGACAAACACTACCATTCGCCACCGCCAAATTTGAAAATGCAGCGATTCAAGGGATGAAATTAGGAATTCCACGAGTAAAGGCCCGTGCGATTTATCGCAGGGCAGATGGAACTTCTATTCTCGATATTCCACAAGCGCCGTGGATTCCCGGTCAAGGCAATCAATCCCATGCGATTTTTGCAGCAAATACGCCTCAGTATGTATTGCTCTTTTTCCTAGAGCGGGAGAAACTTATGTGTCGTTCTGTTGAATCGTTCCCGACACGCACTGCTGGTCGAAAACAACGTGTCCGAGAGGGTCGGGACTATGAGCTCAGGGAGCCTATCGCCAGTATTGAAATTCAACTCCTGACCGAAACCGAACAGTTATGCGGCGTGCTGCTCTACTTTGATCCTCCAACCGCTCAATACCCCCTTCCGCAATACCGTGGACACAAAGAACTCGTCTAAGAGGTGTTTTTGGCAAGACTGATGTTCGGCCACTCTACCGGGCCGTTTTTTGCCGGAAAGCGTAGCTGATGATTCCGAAGCCCCCTGGAGAGCAGGGCCAATAATTGCTGGCGCGTTGCAGCTACGGCAACGCCTTGGTAGCCGAATCCTGGAAGAAATTGGATCCGTTTCTGTGACCTCAACTCAGCCAAGATCCACGTTCCCCATTCGGGGGTGGCCGGCAGCCCGTAGTGGCTCACCAACGAGGACCAGATAAATTTGTCTTCATTGCTCAGAACCAGAAGCTTGCCATCGGAATTTGTCTCCGCCAGTTCCTGTGAGCACGCGACGAGGTGGCGAAGCGGCCGTTTGCGTCCCGTAACTGCGATCGAACCTCGGAACAACAGAGGCTTGTCTCCGAGCGAGACGATACTTTCGGTGAGCGTAGGGTCTATCACCGTAAACAGGTCACCGTTGCCAAAAGCCGCTGCGACTGCCCCAATCTCCACGTCGCCGCCAATGACTGAAACAAAATGAGCCTTGCCGCGCTCTTCGCCAACAAAAGCATCCAGGTAAACCCGGACATTGGTCGAGGCCTTCTCGGTCCGACGCACATAGACCAGCCTCCCAAAACGCTGGTGCGCGTTCTTCATCGTGATTCCTTAATCGTGATGGATTTGGACTGGGTGAGTCGGTAGGAAATCTGCGCCTTAAAACGCGCTTGCGGCACCCACGTGCTCGAGTTCCTGAGAGGGCTCCACAGATTCGTCCTCAGGGTTCTTCTTGGTCTCCCTCAATTCGAGAATCCGGCCATTCTCGAAGGCCAGGGTCAATTCGTGGCTGAATCTCTCGCGACGACGAATGATGGTTTCGCCTTCTTCCTCGCCTTCCTCGTTGAACTCATCTACGTGCTTCACCGCCCGCCAGTGGGCGATGTGCCGGTCCTCGCCCTCCCCAAAGAAACCGTTCAACATCCCGCTGCACGCGAGGAGCCCCACGTGCCCTTTGTGCAGAGGTGTCACCGGCCGGCCGCTGAACTTCTGCTGTTTGCGAACCAGTACGCCACGGGCATTTTGGACGGCCACGGAGCGCGCAATTACATCCTCAATTTCATCCAGCGGCAGCCCTGTGTAGCCGATCGAGATTCGATCCGATGGAGGTATGAAATATCGTTCTGCCCCATCGGCTTTGAGTATCGGAATCGAACTCAGCCGGTATCCGGCGCGAAGGAGCGCATTTATCCCTTTTGGCTCCCCTCGCGCATGGGCCTTTCTGCGTGTGGCAAAGACCACAATCTGGTGGAAGCGAACGCACTCGGGGTGTTCCAGCCGGAAGACCCTGATCTGATCGAACTGGCTGGCCAATAATCGTGCACACGGATTGAGAGCCGCCACTGGAATCACGAAGATGAGCACGCCGTCTGCCTTCACCCAGGGATAACAATGTTCCAGAAATACCGACTCCATTCGCCGGTTGTGGTGCGGCCCAAGCTCGGTATCGTACGGTGGATTCAGATACAGCAAGGAGCAGCTTTCCGCTGGCACTTTGCACTCGAAGGCACTGCCGTGAACGGTTGGGATTCCCCTTTGCCGGCAGGCGGCAGCGCGATCTGCATCCATTTCGATTGCGGCAGGTTGAGCGCCCGTATCGGTTATTTCCAAAAGCGCAGCACCGTCGCCCGCGCAAGGATCTATGGCGCAGTAGGGCCCGGATGGAACCAGCGCGGAACGGATGTTCCGGGCTTCTTCGATTGGTAGCGGATAATAACCCAATTTCAATCGCGAAAACGGTCTGGACATTGTCGAACCCTCTATGCCGAAGTGCCCACGTGCGCTGAAAAGGATTTTCGGACACCAGGCTGGAATGTACACAGACTCCCGTACAGTCCGCGTCAAAATGTAAGTCCGAAGCCGAGCCCAAAAAAGGTCTTGACAGAATATCCGCTACTGATGTATCTGTCACTGATACACTATGCCTTCAGCCAATCGCATTCCGGACGATCTGCAACACCTGCTCCCGCTGACTCCAGCCGTGTTCTTTATTCTTTTCGCGTTGGCGGACGGGGAGAAGCACGGCTACGCCATTATGCAGAGCGTCTCCCGACTCTCTGACAATCAATTCCGTATGGGCCCTGGCACGCTCTATTCAACAATTCAGCGGTTATTGGATCTCGACTTGATTGAAGAAACGGAGAATGCCGGCAGTCAATCCGACCACGAAAGCCGAAGGCGGTATTACAAGCTGACCCGCACGGGAAAGGCAGTCCTGGCGGCTGACCTCAGTCGGATGGAATCTGTGGTGCGCTTGGCACGTGACAAGAAGTTGGTGCCGAAAACATCGGAGTGATCTTATGACCAGCGCTGTACGAGTGAGTTGCGGCCTCTACAAAGTGCTGTTGTTCACGTATCCAAGCGATTTTCGCCTGCGGTTCGAAAGCGAAATGGTAACCACATTTTCTGATCTGATCTGCAGCGAATGGAAACACAATGGTCTGCCGGGAGTCGCTCGAGTGTGGCGGTCCGCAGTTGGGGAAGTGTTTTCTGTAGCTGTACCTCTCCAACTGCGAAGCCCCGCTTTGATTGCGGTGTCGCTATCCTTGCTCTTATCTATTGCATTATTTATGACGATCTTTCATGCAATGGCACATGTGTGCAACGGCCAATAGTTCACCGGCTCAGCGACTCAGATAGGACTCGAATCTCTGTCGCTTCGATCGCCTGGCTCGAGCAGAAAGAAGCAACTTTAATTGGAGCGCTCGCGTTGGGAGCAATTGCGGAGGCCATAACGGGCGTCCTGAACCCAGGAGCCAAGGAGAGCGGGATATGACATTCCTTTTCTCGCGAAAGCGGCGACAAGCAGAGCTCAATGACGAGATTCAGAGTCACCTTGAAACGGCCGTGCGTGGCCGGATAGAGGGAGGCGAAGGAGCGACCCAAGCGAGGGCCGCCGCACAGCCCGAATTCGGAAATGTTGCGCCGTTTCGCGAAGCGACGCATGTCCGGCGGGGATGGGCGGGGCTTGAGAACCTGTTTCAAGACTTACATTTCGGCGTCCGCATGCTCCGCAAATCCCCCGGTTTATCGACCATTGCCGTCCTCACACTTGCACTCGGCATCGGCGCAAATGCGGGAGTCTTTAGCGTAGTGGATACACTGCTGCTGCGTTCCCTGCCATTTCGTGAGCCCGACCGGCTTACCCTGTTGCAAAACTTCGTTCCGCCTCACGATACTGCCGCGCAGTTTCACGATTGGCGGCGGCAGCGTCAATACCTTGCGGACGCTGCCGTCTTTGAGGACCTAGACCTAAACCTTCGTGCGGGGCGAGGCGAGATTCGGGCGCATTGTGCGGGGATATCCTGGAATTTCTTCTCGATGCTGGGCACCCAACCAATACTGGGAGATGCATTCGCTCCGGGGGACGACGCACGCACGTCAGGGCAGGGACTGCCTGGCCGCAACGCAGTTGCAGTGATCGGTTATGGGCTTTGGCAGGAGCTTTTTGGAGGCTCGCCCAAGGCGCTAGGTACCACTATCCGGGTTCAGGGAAACTCGGTTACCGTCATTGGTGTCGCGCCGCCTGGGTTTGACTATCCGAATAAGACGGTTGTGTGGATGCCGGGACATTTCAAACCGGGCAATGACGCTTGGGTAGTCATTGGGCGACTGAAATCCGGCATTGCGTTGGCGCAGGCGCGAGCCCAGTTTGCTACCGAAGCATCTCCGGAACGCCCAGGTGACAACAATCTCGATTTGCGTCCCAAGATGACTTCACTGCGGGATGCGCTCTTGGGTCCGGTCAAGGACGCCTCACTCATGCTTATGGGGGCAGTGTGTTTGGTCTTGCTGATTGCTTGTACCAATCTCGCCGGGCTTTTGATGGCGCGAACAGCCGAACGCTCGGCGGAACTGTCCGTACGCGCCGCAGTAGGAGCAAGCCGCGGCAGGCTAGCGCGACAGTTGCTGACAGAATGCCTGCTCCTCTCTTCCCTTGCCGCTGTGGCCGGATTGCTGGTGGCATTTTGGACGATTTCTCTCGCGGCGAAAGTCGCGCCACCCCCACTTGGCGCGGAGTCATATTCAATTCTGAACGGACCGGTTCTGATTTTTACACTCGTGGCGTCAGTAGTTACGGCGGCGCTTTTCGGCGTTCTGCCCTTGCTGTACGTGACCCGGCTTCACTCTTTCGGCGGACGAGACTCCGTCAGAACCCGCGACTCACGGATCATCCACGACGGCCTGGCTGTCGCACAGGTGACGCTCACGATCGTTCTTCTCGCAGCCGCAGTGTCGGTGGAGAGTGCTTTCGCGCGCTTGATGAGACTCGATCGCGGGTACGATGTGCAGGGGATTGCCACTGTAAGCGTCTCGTTGGCGGACACGACCCATCAAGGCCCTGGGAAGGACCTGGCTTATTTTGAAGAGGTCCTCGACCGTATCCGCCAACTTGCGGGTGTCCACAGCGCAAGCGCTACGGAATTTCTGCCACTTTACGCCACGATATTTGTTGGAGGAGGGTTCGGCATGGATGGGCATCCAGCGAATCACGCTTTTGCCAACCCAGTCACTCGAGACGATGCCATGATGGTCCCGATCTTCTCGGACTATTTCCAAACTATGGGCGGACGAATTCTCTATGGGCGCGAATTCAATGACGCGGAAGTACGCTCCGGCGCCAAGGTCGCGGTCGTCGATGAACGATTTGCCAGGGAGTTTGGATCGCCGGCCGATGCTGTTGGGCGACAACTCACAGATCCCGGCGCACCGCCCTTTGTGCCCGTGCCAGCCAAAATCGTCGGTGTAGTCAGAGAGACGGACTATGACACTGACCCCGCAGTCACAAACGAACGTCAGGTGTTCGTGCCGTACAGATCCGTTTTTTCCTCGGCGACTATCGTGGCCCGCGTGGGCGGCCGCGCAGAAGATCACCTCGCTTCTATCCGCGACACAGTTCGTTCAAT
>Ga0126373_10004847_pt1 | contig 10360 bp, 11 predicted proteins | sample PanSoiMetPlot_11_FD_92545 | JGI IMG/M metagenome (GOLD analysis project Ga0126373, IMG submission 92545) | Tropical forest soil microbial communities from Panama - MetaG Plot_11 | ecosystem: Environmental > Terrestrial > Soil > Tropical forest > Bulk soil | place: Panama | collected 2016-02-17 | reverse complement strand
TCAGCCGTAAAGCGAAGATGGTTCGCGTCAAAAGGGCGTGCTACAAGGGTCCCCTCTTGCACCGCCAGCAAGTACCCGCTCTTGCCCCTTGGTGCCGCCACGTAGACTGCATTGGACTCCATTCTCCACAGTTGCCTAGTCTCGTTTGAGTTCAGTGACCCAAGGAAGACACCGCTGTTTTCCGCGTCATGCGAGCGAGCGAAATAAAGGAAGTGGCGGCCATCGGGCAGGAAGGAGGGCCACCGATGGGAATTCTCACGCCGGGAAGCGTCGAGGGTGGTCACTGGAACCGCAGCGCCTCCGGTGTCCGGCACGCGATAAAGTCCGGTTGTTACGGAAGGTGCAAATACCACCGTCCCGTCGCGGCCCCACGTACCTCCAACGCCCTCGGGGGCGTCGCACAAGGTTTGGGCTGGTCCCCCTGATACGCGGACTTTCCTTAATTTGCCGTCGGCAAAAAATCCGATCCACCGCCCATCGGGGGACCAAAAAGGGGCGCTTGCACCCTCCGTTCCATTGAGCGGATGTGGAAGCGACGAGTCCAAAGAGCGTATCCAGAGCTGTGTCTTACCACCCGAACCGGAGATAAATGTTAAGGTCCTCCCATCAAGTGTAATGGCGGGAGCATCGATGGTGAACGCGGTGCCCGCCGGCGACGATACCAGAAAGCCGATAAGTTCATTCCGGGTCGGCGGGCGCCAATACCACGCCACAGCTGCGGCTAGGGTCGCAATTACCGCAGCGGCTACCCACAAACGCAAACTCTGTCGCGAAAGCTTGTGCGCCGGCTCGGGCAGCGCACCAGCTGGGTTCTTTAGATAATCATCAATGGCAATCCGTGCCTCCCCGATGGCCTGCAGTCGTTGCATGCGATCTTTCTGCACGCAGCGCTTGAGCAAATCCAGGATGCGCGAAGGAGTTGTACTCGGCAGAGCGCGCCAATCGGGCTCGGCGCGCACCACCGCAGCAAGCACATCGGCCATGGTTTCGCCCGAGAAGGCTTTGCGCGCGGTGAGCATTTCGTAGAGCACCACGCCGAAGGACCAAATATCGGCCCGCCTATCGACACGCACGCCCCGAGCCTGTTCCGGAGCCATATAGGCCGCCGTACCCATGATCATGCCCGTCCCTGTCGTGACATGCGTCAATGTCGGAGAGGTGAGGGGATCGGCCATTGCCGATGCAGCATCGAGCGCCTTAGCGAGTCCGAAGTCCAGCAGCTTCACATTCCCTTCCGTCCCAATCTTCACGTTCGCAGGCTTGAGGTCACGATGCACCACACCTTTCTCATGGGCATATTCCAGCGCTTCCGCCATTTGCCTGGCCACAGGGAGCGCTTCTTCGAAGGTCATTGGCCCGGCCGCGAGCCGCTCAGCGAGGGTGGGGCCCTCTGCAAGCTCCATGATCAACGCCCTTGTCCCATCAGATTCTTGCAGACCGTAAATAGCGGCGATACCCGAGTGATTGAGCGAAGCCAGTACCTCGGCTTCGCGCTGGAACAGTGCCCTGCGAGTGGAATCTACCAAAAAGGCAGTGGGCAGTACTTTTAATGCGACATCGCGGCCGAGCTTAGTGTCGCGGGCACGGTATACCTCGCCCATTCCGCCTGCACCAAGCGGTGCGACGATCTCATAGGGACCAATTTTGGTACCGACTTTTAGTCCCATAGATTGGCAGTATATCCCTGGGGCTTCGGCTTGATCTAACTCCCGGCAATGCAAAAAGGGGGTCTTTCGGGGGCCACACAGTGCGCGACTAAGAGATCACCTCGTTTTTCTGTAGTTTTACCAACGCCCGAAATTGTGAAATCACCCATTCGGCGCGTAGCACTGCTAATGAGGTCGAGCCGCTTGTGCGGATGAACGAGCGTCAACTGCTGGGTGAGCGGGTGGCGGCGCGAGCGCGCGCGTCGAAAAGGAAGCCAGAACGGCCAGTAAGAATGAAATCAGCACTTTTCGCATCGTGCATTCTCCCAGACAAGCGACCAAAGCTTACCCATGTCGGGTGTCAATCCATCAAACGGTAGGTCGCTCCACAGACTGCGCTCTTCAGAGTGGGGATCGTTCACAACCTGTGACGTAGAGCCTAGCTCCATTGTGGATCGAGTTTTCTTGTCATATCTCGGCCAAGAGTGACCCGGTTGGCTTGGATCGGCAGTGCGGGCAAAATTAACCCAAGCCTGCTCAAGCTGGTTCGTGAGCGCTTCGCGACGGGCGTCTCTTCCCGTAAACACGATCACGTCCAAATCGTCAATCGTCCCAAATACAAAGTCCACGATGCCTTCGTCGCAGGCCAATCTTAAGCCGTGTCACAGTTGGATACGTCAGTGCTCACGCACGGGAGCAACCCGAAAGCCACAGAGTTCACCCTTGAGGAGTTGCAGGCTGCGGTGGAGGAAGCGCATGCCTTCGGCTTGCGCGTGGAGGCACACGCACACAGTACACAAGGCATTAAGAATGCAATCCGTGCAGGAGTGGCTTCGGTCGAGCATGCAACGTTGATTGACGACGAGGGAATCGCGCTCGCCAAGCAACAGGGCACTTACCTTGATATGGATCTTAACTATGCAGAGTGCCCCCAGGAGAAAGGCGAGCAAGTAACAATCCCTCCAGACTTCCTTTCTGCTCTGCGCTCAACCAATTGCCGGAACGGAATCCGAGCTGTCGATTTTTACAGCCGATTAAGGAACTCCAGATTCCCCTTCAGCAGCTCTCGAGTGAGCCGGCGCTGAGCTTTCGCTTCCACCGAATAAAACCCATGCTTCCAACGCGCTCGCCGCGAGCGTTCTAGTCCCTCCCGAGTTCGCGGACCAGTGCTCGCCCCTCCATGCATTCGACAGCGGCCATTGGACATCGATAGGGCGCTCGTAGGTCTGCATCATTCTCCCAACTGTATTCGGTTGCGACAAACTGCACCGGAACGTTGACCCTCAATAATGAAGGCGGAACCACAAACCACTTCAATATCTATGTGAACGCTGGCGCCAAAATGTTCCAGATGATTGAGACTGATGCCGCCTCGAATCAACCCGGTTTCGCCCTAGCCGGGGGCATTGTCACTTGTGGGCTTGACCGGGAAAAAGCAAATCCTCACGACAAACCTTGTCGGACTCACCAAATGGCCAAGTGGCGGACACCGTCGGTCAAGTGACTCTCGATGGAAAAGGAAACATTTCCGGTAAGGAAGTCTTCACCCTGAACGGGTCGATTTCGATAAATTCGGTCTCCGGCGCCTATACCGAAAATTCCACCTGCATAGGCACCTGGCAGATCACACCGACGGGAACAGGTACCACGTACAACTTCAATACCGTGGTGGTAAACGGGGGCAAGGAAGTGCTGTTGATCGAAACCGACAACAACACGGTCACTGAGCGCATTCCGCTCGCGTTGGTGCCGCGCCTACCCGACCATGGTCCGGCGGTTGCAGCGAGACCTGCCTGAGTTGCTGTCGTTTTTCGCCTTTCCTCGGCATCTGTGGCGCAAGCTGCGCACTTCCAATGTGATCGAGCGCTGCTTCGTGGAAGTGCGCCGCCGCACCCGGCCCATGGTTTGCTTTGTCAACGTCGAGAGCGTTGACCGCATCATCTACTCCATCTTCCAGAGATTCAATCTGGAATGGAAAACCCGCACCCTCAAGCTATTTACACAAGCAGCTTGACGTCACCCGGTTTCACCATTGAATGGACAGCTCTTGGAGACTCAAATAGAATTCCTGACAATCAGGTTGATGGTCATGAAACTCTCCGATGCGATTTCTCTCGGCTCGATGCTCAATCCACAGGCGGTTGGAGCCTTTTACGATGCCCGTGGAAGTACATGCGCTTGGGCCTCGGCACTTGAGGCAACGGGGCTCTCGGTTCCAGATAAGGAGTGGAGCTGGACTAGGCGTCCAACAAACTGCCCCGAGTGCCACGGAAAAACCCTGAGGGTGGTTGATGCAATCATTCACCTCAACGACTTCCATCGGTGGAGTCGCTATCAAATTGCAGAATGGATTTCCAGAATCGAACCAACGGACGAAACCTCATCCTCGGGAGAGGAATTCTCCTGCGTTGCATAAGCGTTTGTTTAGCCCTGGGAGTTTGATCCGAACCCTCTGTCGGCATGCGAATATCCCGTCACGAATGGGCTTCTTGCCTTAAGACCTTTTTTGGGTGGTGCAAGGCTGTGTCGCCCCTTCTAGCGATGATGTGTTGGCCATTCACGGTTTCCGGGCTGAATCACCCTTCGTGATTCGCGGTGGGCTATCTTCTGGAGGTCCCAGAGTCCATTCAGCGCATTCATCAGAACCTCAAGCTCAGAAGTGCCACCAGACTTGCCCAGGACTTCCATTCTGTCCACAATGGCGTGCTGTGCCTCCTTGATGCGCTGTGGGAGCTTATTCAGGTCCAGTTCCAGGATGGCTGCTTCATAAAGGATGAGCCAATGCGGGTTGGTCTCCATAAAGGTCCCTCCCAGGAAATGCCAGAGGTACATACCGAGCAAACCCGACTGGGTTGAGAGTGTTGCGCACTCTGATAGGGAAAGATGGGCCAGCCAGGAAGGCGACCTCTAAACCATAGAAGCCTAAGTCCCTGTGTCTCCACACGACGTTGCAGCGGTCTGTGAATTTGGCAGTGGACGGGACCATGGTGGGAGCCAACGCCAGCCGACAAAGCCGAGTGCCACGAGAGCGCTTGCAGGAAGCGGCGCAGGTTTCACGCTGTGTGCGAGAGTATCTGGCCGAGCTGGAGCAGGCGAACCCGGTCTCCGACACCGAGATGGCTTCGACAACCGATCCGGATGCGATTTACACGACGAAGGGGAGTGGGCGAGTGATGATGGCGTACTACGACAACTATCTCATCGACACCAGGAGTCGGGTGATTCTGGGAGTGGAAACCACGCCAGCACTGTTCCATCAGGAGGCGGTGGCGGCGCGAAAGATGTTGGAAGCAGTGGCACAATTCGGCATTCAGCCAGAGAGTCTGGGAGCCGACAAGGGCTGTGGCAGCGGAGAGTTCTTGGCTTGGCGGGGATGTCGGTGAGCAGTTCCTGTTGGCGGCAACCGCACAAAACTTACAGATCTTCGTCAAGGCCAAGCTAATCAAAGATCTGAGCAATTTAGCTACGCAATCCACAAGACCCTGCAGCAACTGGACTCGATGACCACTGTCCGGGAGCTGTTTCACATCTGAACGTAACCATCTCGCGTTTACCCTACGGGTGGCACTTGGTCGGTGCGCCTCGATGAGAGGCGAGGAATAGCAGAATCGGCTTGAGAGGTCGAATTGTTTGTGATAGCAATAACGAGCGCTTACGAGCAGAAACGGTTTAGCTGAATCAGCAAGATAGGACTTAGATGAATGCGAGCTGCTTCCGTAATATTTTCAAGCGTGCTGGCGATCTGCACGTCGGCGGCGGCCCAGACACCCGGGGCCGATGCCAGCAAACTCTTCGCGTATGACGCAACGAAGCCGCTCAATCTCACGATCGCCAAGCCAGAAACTCCAGCAGCGGCGTTACTGTATTCGAAATTTCCTACGATTCTCCAAAGGCCGGGCGCGTGCCGGGCTATCTGGTGGTCCCGTCGGGTAAGGGACCATTCCCCAGCCATTTCTACATGCATTGGGGACAGGGCAACAAGGGCGAATTTCTGTCCGAAGCAGTCGAGATGGCGCACCGCGGCGCGATCGGTATCATGATCGACGCGCCTTATTGGCGACCGGATGTGCCGCCCCCGGCAAAAGGCAAAGAGGCCGAGTCCGAACGAGACAGTTACGTTCAAATGGTTATGGATCTGCGACGCGCGGTGGATGTGCTAGTCGCGCGCCCGGACGTTGATCCTGGGTGTATTGGTTACGTTGGGCACTCGCTCGGCGCAACCTGGGGCGCGCCCCTGGCCGCCGCCGAAAAACGAATCAAGGTGCTCGTATTGATGGGCGGGTTGGCGAAGGTACCCCCCGACTGGGACGATGACAGCTTCTACCAACAGGTACAGCGCGCGATGACCCCAAGAGAGGCATTCGATAAGGAAGCCACCGTGCTGGCGCCCATCGAGCCTGAAAGGTTCGCCCCGAACACGGGCCCGGCCAAAATCTACTTCCAGTGGGCAGAGCACGACATGTATATCAGCCGGAAGTCAGCCGATGAATACTTCACCGCAGTCGGTGGCCCAAAGGAACAGAAGTGGTATTTCACGAGCCATGAGTTCAACGACGCAGAGTCGAAATCTGACCGTACATCGTGGCTAATGCACACACTCGGAATCAAACTCATACGCATTAGTCAACCGCCGACCTTGGGTCGTGGTTCGTAACCAGCCCCCGTTTTTAACGCCCCGGCCCCCCTGACCCTAAAACGGCGATTGCGCACGGCGCGCGCCCTGGCTCTCACGGACCGCCCGACAATCAAGTTCCTGATCGCGGGACCGAGGAATCTCATGCCCCTGGCGGAGGAGCGGGCGGTGGCGTTGGAGTTACAGGTAACTCCCAGGTGTCGGCCAGTTGGTTTAATCCATCTATACCTCCGAATAGCACAACAACGCTGCGTGCCTGGTCGTAGACCATTGCATGTTGCGTATGCGGACCCGGGCCCATGTCCTGGCGTTCCGTCCAGAACTTGCCGTCCCAGGACCAAGTATTGCCGCTATTGCCGAGAGGTGTGACACCACCGAACAAGACACTTTCTGTTCCGTTGTAGGCCATGGCCGCATCGAAGATTGGCCCAGGTCCGGTCTCCGACTTACGCGACCACAGCGAGCCATCCCATTCCCAGGTCTCACCCGACACCCCCTGGACGGCCAGCCCCCCAAAGAGCACAACCCGTCCCCGAGTACTGTCGTACGCCATGCTATGTTGGCGACGTGCTCCGGGCCCCATGTCTTCCTGTTGCGTCCACTGCTCGCCATCCCACTCCCAGGTGTCGCTCAGCACTGGATCCTGTGGTACCACCTCTCCCCCAAACAGAGTGACCCGCTTGCACACACTGTCTCCCGCCATAGCATGACGAAAGCGTTTGATGGGGCCGGAATCTGCTACCTGCGTCCAGTTCTCACCGTCCCACTGCCAAGTGTCACCAAAGAAGGTTGCATCTGCTATCGTGTCCGTAATCGATACGCCACCGAACAACAGGACTTTGTGAGCTGAGAAGTCATAGGCCATGGCTGAAGAGCGTCGGTTCTGAGGCCCATAGTCCGAATAAAGCATCCAGTACTGCCCATCCCATTCCCAAGTATCGCCTAACTCCTTATTAGAGGTTCCCACTCCTCCAAAGACCACAGTCTTCTTGCGCATGGGGTCGTAGGCCATGCCATGCAATACACGCCCAGGTCCCAGGTCCTGTTTTTGCGTCCACAGGAATTTTGCCATCGTCATTCTCCAATCATCGTCGACTCCGTGAAAAAGATCTTAAATGAAGTACTGCTTCAAAACTTAAGCGACATGTTTTTCTCTCCATCCACGTGCATGACGACGATGTTACGCTCCAGTTCCGTCGCCGCGAAGCCAAAGTGGAAACACATAATGGGTCTGTGGCAATGGCACGCTCGGGCACCTCCACGCCATGAATGAGCACCCGAACTCGTCTAAAGCCTATCCATGGATGCCCACCTCACCAACGTCAAAACGGCCAAACTGGTACAAAAAGCTCCCAGCACCTCTGAAACACCCAGCCGCCCTGAACCCCGTCGCGGCAGCCAAATCGCCGTCGAATCCAGCTTTCTATGGCGCAAGCTCGTTAGCGTGGGAAAATGGTCCCCAAAGACACTGGAGACCGTAGGCGGACGAACATTCGGGGAATCCGGCCTTGCTTGTGAATCCTCGGTGGCCGACAGCCCTCGCCTCGCTTGCAGTCGGCGCGGCGTTCTTTGCCCTTTGGTTTTGGCTCCTACCGAAATGGCTCGGTTTCAGTGTCGAGATGGCAGGAGCGGCGCGTGGGCGATGGTTGGCGGCGATTCCGTCCCTACTCTAGGATTCGCCGTTAGCCCTGCGTTGCGTTTGGGACTTCGCGTGGACAGGGCGCTGCACGCACGACCAACCAGAGATAGCCCATCAACAATGCGATTCTTGTGGGACCGGGAAATCATCCGTTCGTGTTTCGTTGGTTCCGCGGTACGGGTTGCTCTTTACTTGTATGTAAGCGCGATTAGCGGTAATCTCTCCGGCCTTAATTTTCTCGAATAACTCAGGGTCAGATTTTTTGACCGCGATGGCGCGACTTACGGTCCAATTACAGTCAACACGATAAAGGCTTCCGGTAAAAGAGTGTTTCTGACGGAGGAATTGCTACGAGACCTCTGCACGCAACAGGAGTGAAAACTGTGAGGCATCAACGACGGCTAACTGAGATTCTCCGGGCAACGCGAACACATTGGGATCACCAGGATGTTCGGCCCGCTGTCCGCGAGAATTTCGCGAAGGTGCTCAAATGCCAGACTCTCCACTTGGGAGCGGAACTCTTTTCCTCAGGGACTAAAATTAAGGTGGTTCCTCACACCTGCAAATCACGATCCTGCCCGAGTTGCGGGTATCGCGCCACTCTCTTATGGCAACGGGAGCAGTGGGCTTTACTCCCTGATGTCTCGTATGCCGGCGTCGTATTTACGATGCCAAACGTCCTATGGCCCATTTTTGAACAGAATCGGCGTTTGCTCCACGATCTTCCCGCTCTCGGAACTGCCGTCATACAGCAGTGGGCAAAGGTGACATACGGTGTTCACCTGCTGCTTATGGTTGTGCAACATACGTCCGGCAGGCACTTAAATTTCTACCCACACCTTCATATTCTCGTTTCCACTGCTGGTCTCAACGAATCGCAGGGTCGTTGGGTTGGCCTACTAAAGTTTGACAAGCGTGCATTGATGCACATGTGGAGGTATGCACTAATTATGTACTTGCGACAAGCGCTCCAGGCGAAAATTCTCCAGTCGCATTTGTCGGCTGAAGAACTCAAAGCTGTCTTCAAGACACAATACGAACGCTGGTGGGACATCCACATCGACCGTTTTCAATCGAAATCGCAATTTCTACGATATGCCGGTCGGTACCTCCGGCGCCCACCTCTCGCTCAGCGCCGCATAGTCGAGATGACTGACCGAGAAGTTCGGTTTTGGACGAAGGACACCAGAACCAAACAGGTAGTTGTGACTCGGTGCTCATTGCAGGGATTCGTAGCCATGCTCGCGGATCACGTGCCGGACCGGTATCGACACGCGGTTCGCTATTTCGGCCTATTGTCGCCTGGCTTAAAACCCCATACCTCTGCGGCACTATTCATGCTCGTCGGACAAGTGAGGCGTACTCGTCCAAGACGTTTGAGTTGGGCCAATTCTCTGCAGAAGTACTTTGGGGTAAGCCCATTGGTAGACAGCGAAGGTCGGCCTATGAGGTGGGCGGGACGACTAAGGCCAGGTTCATGCTTGGGCGGCGTTGATCGAAGAGGTTTGCCCGACAAGGCAGTTGCCAGCCAAGTGTGAGGTGAGCCGAGTTTCTGCTTCTGAAGCAAATGTGACGAAGAAGAGAGGAGAATATGAAGAATAAGCAATCTCTGAAATCCGAAATCTGCGAGATGATGGTGTGCTTTGAGTTTTTCGAACAGTTCTCACCGGCCGAGCGGGCCCAGCTAATGGAATGGATTGAGACGCTCGTCGCAGAAGGGGAAGTGCGGATTGATGGAGATCACCCTCTATTCAATGCATTCGATGGTCTGGCGAAATACATTGGTCATCAGAGCGACCAGCTACCCATACGTAAGCAATAGAAGCTCTGGCTGGCTTCCGCCAACCACCGCAGACTACCTGAGCCTGTCCCACGGATCTATGCCCGATCTCTTCTGGTATGCGGTGTCCTCGCGGTAAGAAATTGTTTTTGATTTTCCTATACGTCGAGATTTGAGCACACCTTTGGGCACACTCATTTTCCGATGCGAGCAGTGTTGGCGTGGGGCTGCCACGTCCTGTGGCCGATGGAACGTTAGTCGTTTAGTGTTCAGAATTTCTAAGAGCGACCAGCATTTCGGGTCTGGCCCGCTCCCACTTCCGAATCGCCGCGTTCCGGGAGTAACTGCGGTCAAATCAGCTCGTTTTGGTTGCGGGAAAGAAACAGATCATGCCGTGGTATCAGTCTAAAGCGAAGAAAGGTTTAAGCGACGCCTCCAGGAACCGGGCCGACCCACACCCGCGTTCTTAAATCGTCTCGAATGCGGAGTAGTTCTGCCATCGAGTAATGTTCGCCAGTTCGTTGGGCGAGCAACACCGCATCCACTGCAACAGCCGAAGCCTCGTTTAGGCGACCCGCGCTGGCCAGTGCAGTCGCGAGCATTCCGAGGAAGTGCGGCCGCCCAAGCTTCGCCCCTGTAGCTTCATAGGCTTGCAGACCGCG
>Ga0126373_10004846_pt1 | contig 10360 bp, 6 predicted proteins | sample PanSoiMetPlot_11_FD_92545 | JGI IMG/M metagenome (GOLD analysis project Ga0126373, IMG submission 92545) | Tropical forest soil microbial communities from Panama - MetaG Plot_11 | ecosystem: Environmental > Terrestrial > Soil > Tropical forest > Bulk soil | place: Panama | collected 2016-02-17 | reverse complement strand
TGAATTCGTGCACCGTGCCGTCGGGGGAGCGCGTCCCTTCGGGGAACATCAACACGCTTTTCCCAGCCGCGAGTTCTGCGAGCGCATCGTCGAGCGATTCCAGCTGCGCGCGTTCCCGATCGAACGGGATCAGAGTGGTGAAGTTCGATGCCAGAAAGCGGCGTGCGCCCGTGTTGAAGAAGTAATCCTTGGCAGCCAGCACGATGAGATCGTCCCCCAACGCACCCAGCGCATAGCCGACCAAACCAAAATCGACGTGGCTTGAATGATTCGCGACCACCAAGACGTTGCGGTTGGCGGGAATATTGCCCCGTCCCAGAACTCTGGGCTTGAGCCAGCCGGCAAAGATCGCGCGCTGCGCGCTGCGGGTCGCGGCCCGTGCGAGCCTGCGGATCGGATTGGGCAGCATGGGTGTGAAGGGTTCCGCAAAGCGTGCATACGACGGAAGTCGGGCGCGGCCGTTCGCAGTCTCGGTCGATCCCAGTCGCTGCAGGTCGGCTACGGTCCTCAGGTCAGTAGTTTCCTCGGGACCGATCTCGCGGCCGGCGTGCTCGGCGATATGCTCGGCGAGCTCGGCCATCGCCAGCGAGTCCAGTCCAAGGTCCTCGATCAGACGAGTTGCCGGGGTGAGATTGACCGCATCGCTCGAAACCTGAGCGAGCGCCTGCGCAAGCCACGGTTCGATCTCCGCACCGTTTGCTATCACCAGCTGGTCCGCGGTGCTTTCGACCATTTGGCGCAGGGTCGCTACGACTTCGTTGCGTTTGATCTTGCGCGTCCGGGTGCGCGGCAGCTCCGCGTCGGTGAAGCGGAGAATCCGAATGTGCTTGTGGGGGCTGAGTCCGCGGGCAATCTTGTCGAAATCTGCGCGCAGGCGATCTTCAACCGAGCGCCGGCTTTCGCCACGGGCGTAGGCCGGGACTGCGAGCGCCGCGACCTGCTCACCTTCGCCCACTTTAAGTCCGACGACAGCCAGCTCCTTAAGATATTGCGAGTGGCCGTATGCCTCTTCGAGCTCATCGATGTAGACGTTGTTGCCGCCCGAATCGACGATGACTTCCTTGGCACGCCCGACCACGTAGAGCATGCCCTGCTCATCAAACCGTCCGAGGTCTCCCGTATGCAGCCACCCGTCGCGAAGTACTTCGTCGGTGGCGGCCTGGTTGCGGTAGTAACCCGCCATGATGTTGGGGCCGTGCGCGACGATCTCGCCGATGCCGCCTGACTCACCGTCGAGCTTCACCTCGATGCCGTTCAACGGGCGACCAACCGAGCCAACCCTGAGTGGTTCGTCGGGACGCGCGGCGCTCAAAACCGGAGCGGCCTCGGTTAGCCCGTAACCCTCCAGCAGGCGAATTCCGATGTCGTTGAAAAACCGCGCGACGCGCTGGGGCAGGGCGGAGCCGCCGCTGACCGCGAGTCTAAGCCTCCCCCCCAACGCATGATGTGCCTGCCTAAAAAGAACCGAGCCGAGGTTGATTCCGGACTCCTCGTCCAGGCGCCGGTTGAGATTGCGCAATTGCCCGAAGGCCGCGCCAAAAAACGGCCCGCGTCCTTCGACCTCATCCATGATCCGGCGATGGACCGCCTCCCACAACGCGGGCACCCCGATCAGTGCAGTGGGTCGGATGTCGGCCATGATGCGCGAGAGTTCCTTGGAGTCGAAGTGCAGCGGGTAGGCGATGGTGGCGCCGCTCGCGAGGGGAAGCAGTAGGCCGCAGGTGAATTCGAAGGCGTGATGAAGTGGTAGCAGCGAGAGAAGCGTGTCCTCGCCGGAAAGCGAGAAGACTCGCCCGATCATTCCGACCTCCGCGCCGAAGTTTCCGTGGGTGAGCATGACACCCTTGGGTGTGCCGGTACTGCCCGACGTGAAAACGATCGACGCGAGGGTCTTGCGATCCGGCGGAGATGGGGGGGCGACTTTGCGGCCGAGGATAAACGGCCGGGACAGCTCCGCCAGGTCGAGCTCGGTGATCCCGGGGACCGCATCGCGAATGCCGCTGCCCAGTCGCTGCGCGACTTCGGCGGAAACCAGAGCGGCCCGCGGTTGCGCGATCTTGCAAATTGGGATCAGCTCCTCGGCAGAAACCAGATGGTCGAGCGGCACCGCCACCGCTCCGGCGAATACAATCGCGAAATACGCCAGCACCCAGTCCGGGGAGTTCTCGGAAATCAGCAGGACCCGATCACCCGGCTTGATCCCGCGCTGCGCTAACAGGATTCCGGCGCGATGCGCGCGATCGCGGAGCTCGCGATAGGTGACAGAAGTCCGGGTCCCCGAGGCAGTCCGTGCGATTAACGCCTCCGAGGAGCCGTAGCGCTCGGCCGCGCGGTCGATCAGATCGATCAGGTGACGAAAGCGCGGCAGCGGCGCGCGCACCCGCGTGTGCAGATCGAGTTGCGGGTAGATATGCCGGCGCAATCCCGGCATGTGGATGTCAATCCAGAAATGGCGCCAATCGATTTGGTCGGGCCGGAACGGATGCCGGGCCACGTCAGGCGGGCGCAGCGACGAGTAGAGCGCGCGGATGTTGGCGCCGTGAAAAGTGTAAGAAAGCTCGAGGATGTAGGGCCGGTAGACATCAACCAGTTCGCGCGCCAGGTCCGTATTTTCCTTGAGCGAATCGATACGGTTCTCGAGTTTGCGCAACCGTCGCGGAGTGTTCTTACCTACTGTCCCTATCAGGTCGATCGTCCGCTTGAGGACGCGCGGCAGCATCTCACTGCCCAGGTTGTAGGTTCCTTCTGAGACCGCGGTTGCTTCGAGATGCCGCGCGAGCCAGCCCATCTCTCCCTTGTCCCTGCCGTGCTCGCGACGATTGGCGAGTCCGGTCAGCTCGACCAGGCGGCGCATGGACATCGGATTCCGATCTGACGTGCAGAGCTGGTAAACGGGTTTCTGGCGTCTAAGGAGCAGCGCCGCGAGAATTGGGATCATCGCGTGGGCAGCCAGATCGACCGGGATTACGTCGAGCACCAGCTCCTTCTTGGCGGGATAGAAGCGGTAACCGCGTCCCGCCAGATAGGTCAGGGGCGCACTAGTGTTGACGCCCTGGTTCCATCCCGGGAATGGATCCGCCAAGGCACCTTCGATGACCGCGGGACGTACTACCGTGACGTCGAGGCGGTCGCGCGCGGCCAGCACCAGCTGCTCGCCGAGACTCTTCGTGTAGCTGTAGGTGTTGGGCCACCCCCAGCTTAACGACCGCTGTTTGCCAACTTCCTTGAGGCGATCTTCGACCCATCGCTTGCGACGATGTTCGATGGTCCGCGGCTCGTCGCTGCCTAGGTCGTCCTCCTCGTCCACTGCGCCGCGCAGTTCCGCGTTGCGGACCTGATCGCGCGACTCGGCCTCTACTCGAGCAATCGCGCCGAGCGCATCGCGAATTTCATGCTCGAGGTTGAAAGTCTTCTTCCCGATTGGGCACCAGTTTTCCGGAATGTCGTCTTCGTACCGATGCCCATCCGCTGCTCCGGCGACGTAGCAGGTGGAGATGTGCAGCATCGCGGCACCAGACTTGCGGCAGAAATCGAGCACGTTGGCAACGCCCGTGGTATTCACCTCCAGCGCCTTGGCCAGCGAGGCCTCGAAGTTCACCAGCCCGGCGCTGTGCACGACCGCGTCGAGACTGTCGCGTTTGAACTGCTCGGCGCCCTGGTTGAGGAGGCCAGGATCGGTGATATCTCCGGGCACCACGGCAATCTTGTCCTCGATGTAGCGGTCAAAGCGGGAGCCCAGGTGTTCGCGCAGCGGGGTCATGACCGGGGAGTCGAGAATTTCGCGCCGAAATCGATTCAGGCTGCTGCGTTTGTCGCCACGGATTAGCAGGTAAATTCGCTCAACCTCGGGGTGATGCCGCAGCATCAGCAGGAGAAACACTTTGCCCAGAAACCCGGTAGCGCCGGTGAGCAGAATTCGGCGATGCCGGAACACCTGATCGAGCGGAGGCATCGCGGCGGCGGCCGCCGCGTGTGCGTGGTTGCGGCTATTCGACATCAGCAATCACAATCGGCGGCAAATGTAGATACGTGATGGTCGCCGAGCGTCCCAGCTCGGAGGTTGCCATCGCGATGGCTTCATCGAGGGTATCGGCGGCGTCCCAGCCCAGGCGCGCGGCGACTTCGGGTTCTTCGCACCCTGCCGCAATTACCCGGCCCAGGTGCTGGCGAGCTGGTTCACCCCAGTACCACATGTAGAAGGGATGCACGCCGTGGTAGGCGTGGCCGTAACGATACATGTGGATGTAAGTCGGGTTGCGCGCGAATTCCTCTTCAAATTGTTTTTCGAGCTCGGTTGCTTCCGTCGTTTCGGCCAGACAGCGATGGAAGAACTCGATGTAACTCGGATGATGCTCGGGATGGAACTCGTCGCGCAGCGGATGGCACAAAATCACCGTACCGCCTTCCCGCACCAGCGGCTTGCCTCGATACATATTGAAGAGGTAGCCGAGGCCGGTGCACTGCACCAGCACCGGGTTCATGATCGAATTCACGTTGTAGGGGCAGATGAAGGGAACGCCAAGGATCAGGATGTCGCTCTGACCCTTGACCGGAACCGCGTATTGTTGAAAAACGCGCGCTAGCGCCTTGTGATGTACCGCTTCCGTCTCCCCCGCCCACACCCCCGTCATTCCATACGGGGAGCTGTAGTTGTACATGACCTGGCGGCGGAAATCGTTGGTCATGTTGCCGAGCGCCCACCGAAAACCCTTCAGGCGGGCGCGATCCCAATCTGTAAACCGGTCCTCGTTCTTGTGCAGAAAATCCAGCGTTGGGCCGAACATGCGAGTGTTCACCGCGGACTCTACCGTAAAAACCCTCAGGTGCTCGTTGACAATTCGGCCCATCCGGTTCGTGCTGCGATGCATCCCCGAACGGGTCGGGTCCATATATGAGTGCGAGTCGCGCAAAGTTGCGGCGTTGTGGTGATGACGCAGGCTCTGGTACGGCGCGAGTCCGACCGCAACCGACTTGTGCCCGCCATCCATCGGCACCAGGTTGATATTCACGTAGATGACCAGGTCGGATTCGGCGGCGCGTCGCGAGAGCCAGACATCTTCGTTGTGATCCGTCTTGCCGAGCATGACCAGCTCGGCTTTGTTCTCGCCGTCAAAGTTGTAGAGCCGGTCCGGCCAGAACTGCTTGAAGACCTTCTCGCCGACCATTCGTCGTATCTCGGCTTCGGTCATCCGCCGGTGCAGCGCCGTTGCCACAATGAGATGGACGTCGTCGACGCCGTAATCAGCCAATGTCTGTAGGACCTGGTTCAGCATGCGCTCGCGGATGTCCGGACGGCGCATCTGCGGCAGGGGCAGGCTGATATCGTCGATCGCGATAGTAACCCGCATGTTGGGATTGAGCTGTGCGAACAGCGGGTCGGCGTTCTCGGGGCGGAGCAGGGCGTAGCGAATTGCCTGATCCGGATCGGGCAGCTCGTCGAGCGGTGGCGGCGCATAGATGACGCGGGTCCCAATCGGCAGCTTTTCGTAAAGGTATTCGTCGCCGTACGCGATCAGACGGTTTTCCGAACGGCGATTCACCGTGACCACGAGATCGCGCCGCGCGCCAACCTGGTGCTTAAGGTCGGCGGTTTTGAGTTCTTTGAGCTTCGCTTCAGGACGCGCCATGCACGGATCTCCCGGGAGGTTCAAGGACGGCGCCGCCGGACGCCTCGTCCGACTCGTCATCGGTGGACTTGTCAAATCGCAGGATCGGCCACTGGCGGCTCATCGCGGCTGCACGCAACTTGCTATCCGGATTCACTGCTATTGGGTGCCCGAGCGCAACGAGAAACGGTAGATCATAGTAAGAATCCGCGTAGCCCCAGCACTTGCGCAGATCGATGTTGTGCTGGCTGGCGAAACTCTCGCACCAGTGGGCCTTTTCGTCCGCGGCCATAACCGGTGGTGCCAGTCTTCCGGTGGCACGGGCTTGAGAGATGATCAATCGATTAGCTGCGAAGTCCTTAATCTCGAGCTGATGACAGAGTGGAGCCACGATGAAGTCTGGTGATCCGGTGACCAGGACCGGCTCCAGACCGATCTTGCGATTTGCTTCGAGCAATTCGATGGCAGAAGGGTAAAGATGCTTGATTAGCACGCGGTCGCAGTATTCCTGTCCGAGTTCGATAAGTCGGTCCACGGAAACACCTTTGAGACACTCGAACAGGACCTGATTCAGCAAACGACGGTCCTTGCGCTCGGCCAGGTACAGCTTCGGAGCGCTGGCCACCAGCCCTGCAATCGAACTGATACGCCGATGCCACTCGCCGAGGTTGGTCAGGATGAACAGTGCGGCGTGAACCAGGTTGAGGTCGGCCAGAGTGCCATCGAGATCATAAAAAGCGGCGCCCCGCGCGAGTTTGCCACGCCCGTTTCGTGACGGCCTTGAGCGTAAAACTGACATGTCATTCTATTTCGCGGCAAATAAAAAGCCGGGCTTGGTGCCGCAATCGCCGCTCCGCCTTACCGCCTCGAGCAGCTCCGGGCGCGCCACACCACGCAGCCCGAAGTCGAGGACTTCCTCCACCAGCTTGTCGGTATCAGCGGCCGCGCTCCGCGAGAGCAGCCCCACCACTTCCTTAATCGCGCCCAGAATGCAGTAAGCGATCGCACGCGTGTCGCTCTGGCGGACCAGCTGCATCTCGATACCCAAGTCGAGCGAACGCTGGATGAGCGCCGCGATGCGGTCGTAGAAATTCAGAATCTTCTCATCCAGGTCCCGATCGAACCCGGTCGAATGGTTAAGCAAAATGTCGGTCAGCTCACGTTCATCAAGGACATAGGTGACCACCCGGCGCAGGTTGGCGCGCAGCTGCTCGACGGGGTCGGGGCTGTCGGGACCCACGCGCAGGCGAAGAATGCGGGCCGCCAGCTCGGTCAGGACCTGCTCGAGGAGTTCTTCGAACAGGTCTTTTTTGTTTTGAAAGTAAAGGTAAAAAGTACCACGCGCGATACGAGCGCGGCTGATAATGTCCGCGACGTTGGTGCGATGATAGCCCTTGCGGGCGAAAATTCGCTTGGCGTGGCGCAGAACCTGCGCGCGCCTGGCCTGTCGTTCCATCCCGATACCTTGCCGAAGCCTTGAGGCTAGTGGCCGCGGGCAGGAGTGTCAAATCAGAAGCCCCATAGAATTGTTGGGTTTTCCACATCCACGGCGAATAGATTCTTCCGGTAGGTAGGCATAAATTCGACGAAACCATAGCCTTTTCGGAGTCGGCAAATGACCGAGGCGGAGTTCTGGAACAAAGCGCGCGAAGTCGGTGCGAAAGCAACCTGGGCGTACCTGGCCACAGCTATAGGTGATCAGCCCAAAGTGCGGGTTGTACACCCGGCAATCGAGGGCAGGCGCGTGTGGGTCGCCACCGGCCGAAACTCGGCCAAGGCAAGACAGATCGGGAAAAACCCGCGGGTCGAGCTCTTCTATCAAATTGGATCTGAGATGGTTCATCTGACCATCGCGGGCGCGCGCGGTTCGTCGAGGATCCCCTCGAGAAAAAGCGAGTTTGGGAAGGTAAGATTTTTGACTATGAGTTGGGACAGTTCTGGCTGCAGGGCCCTGGCTCAAAGATTTCGGGTTGATGCTGATTGAGCCGGAGAGGGCTGAGCTGACTTCATTGCCTGACATGACCCAAGGGAAAAGTCCCGAACGCTGGCAGATTGCGAAGTAGGGTCGACGCTTATCGTGTGCGCGGTGAGCGCATCCTCCCGCCAGGCTTGGGACGCTGGGATTGCGCCGGCGGGCAGGTTTAGCCTCGCACGCGTTCACGAGCGAAAATTGCGCGTTCCTCAGCAGACATCTTCTCGCGGATGCGCGAACCTTTGCCTAGATGCCGGTAGCGGCCGCCTTCCGAGAACAGTTCCTCGTAAGGCTCGGCAGGAATCTGCTCCGCAGGAGCCTCATCTCCGATTTTAACGCTGAGCGCATCTTCGACCAGCTTGGTATCGTACATACGCACCGCGTCGTAATCAGTTAGGAGGGCGCAAACTTCGACGCAGATGTAGCAACCGATGCATTCCTGGAAACGGTCTTGAACAGGCTGCACGCCGCGGCCCGGGACAGAGCCCGGGCTAAGATATTCGATACATTGCACCGGGCAGAATTCTGGGCATTTGCCGCAGGGAAAGCACAGGTTGATGTCCATGAAGGCGACTTCGCGTGGGCGCTTTTTCTTGCGCCCAACGTCTTCAGGGGTTTCCGGAATGCGATCTTCCTTCAGGCGTCGCTTGATGATCTCGATGGCGCTCATGGAATTATCTCACACCGGCGCTCTGCGGGCGGTCAAGCTTGAAAACGACGCAACGTCAGCTATTTCAACGCACGGACGTTCCCGTCCGAGGAAGCGACGTACGCGGTGCCCGAGGGTCCCGCACTCACCTGAACTACGGTACCGAGATCCCGGGTGGCCCACTCGACGTTCCCGCCGAGGTCCAGCATCACCGATGACGCTTCGACCCCCAGCGCATCGAAAGTAGTGCCATCGCTAAGCGCGGCGATCGCGCGCGGCAACGGCAAAAGTGATTTTGACGACCACTGGAGGGTACCGCTTGAATCAACCGCATAGAGCGCATCGGACCCAAAAAAGACCAATCCGGTGCCACTCACCGAGGGTCCCGAGGTCACTGCCGTGCCGCTTGGCACCCGCCAAATGATCGACCCGGTGCTCGCATCGAGGGCATAGATGCCGCCCGTGGTCGAGCCCGCGTACACGACGCCATTGGCGACGGCGAGCTCCCCGGAAAAGCCACCGGCGGGAGTAAAATTCCATAGCCCACTTCCGTTGGCGGTTGCGGCCACAAGGTCTCCGGCGTTGGAAGCGACCGCGACGCCGCCCGGTATGATCACCCCCCGAATCGGATTTCCCACCGGGAGGCTCCACAACGTCTCGCCGTTACTGACCGCGATGAGGTTGCCGCTCTCGCTCGCGTACACGGCGCTGCTGTCGGCTGCGAGAGGGCCGTTGCCGGTTCCCACCTGAGCCTTCCACTTGGGGCGACCACGATTGTCGAGCCCATAGATCCACGAGGTCGTTCCCTGCGCGAAGATGGTCCCATCTGGAGCTATGGCCGCGGCCAGGCCGCCTGCGGGCCGGTCGAAGACCTGGTGTCCCGATGTGTCGATCGAATGAAGCATTCGGTCGCTGGTGATGAAATTAGCGGTGCCGTCCGGACCTGAAACAATTGGGCCAGCGACGGGTGCGTTCCCGTCAAAGGTCCATAGGACCGTTGCGCTGGAATTATTTTGTCCTTCCGCGCTCAAAATCTGCGCCGTGGCGGCGGCTGGCGTCGGGGTCACGGCTGCACATGGGGGGCAGGAGCCGGAGCTTACACCGACACCCACGGTAATCGACCGGGAGGTGATTCCACTGGAAGTGGCGTTGATACAGGAACAACCGTCGTTCTGACCGGTGTATAGTCCGCCATGATTGCTCGTCGGCGGTTGAAGCACTTGTGCACCCCCCGGCGGGTTGTTGTTGGAGGTCCAAAGGGTGCTGATGGCGTTGGTGATATCGGTGAAGGTGGTCTGCTTGCCCTTGACCAGGACTCCCTGAGCATTGAAGTTTATCGAGACCCCGCTGCCCGACACTGCGGTACTGGTCGCCATCGGTGAGCATGCGGTCGGAGTGGGGGTTGGCGCGCCGGATGCAGTGGGGGTCGTTGTCGGTGGTGGCGGTCCCTGGCAGATGTTGATGGCCGCCAGTGAAAAGGCTGGCGAAGGGCTCGCGGTCGGACAAAGACCCGCGACGAATATCCCCTTGCTGTTGAAGGAGCCGAAGCATCCCCCTCCGCCTCCGCAACTCGCCATTGTGACGCCAAGAACGAACAGTGCAGTTGGGAGGACCACCAACCATAACTTCCACCGAAACATCGAGCACTGAGCTTTGACGGCGACTTGCGGCCCTGTCAAGCACGAATCCGCAACAACCCTCAGCCGCAGCCGATCATCGTGATCGAGTATCGAGGCAGCCAGTCTCTCGTCCCCGGTCAATCTGGTGGCGGGCGTCGAGGGACAGTTCTGGTCAGGGTAGACGCCTGCCCGTCAACCGATCGATGCTCGCGACCGCACGTGGTACCGCGGTTCACCATAACATGAGCTGATAGCGGGCAACCTCCGGCATGAACGCAGAATCGCCCCTAGTCCGGTTTGGACAAGATTTTGCCTGGCCAGGCTCTTCTAGGAATGGAGAGGTGGTTTCAGCTTTAAAACTGAGAATTGTGTGGGAAAGCGGTCGCGTCTCAAAAAAAAGCGGGCGTTAGGAGAGGGGGGGAACTCTCCAACGCCCGCCCGTTCGTAGCGGCCGTCCGCATTACGGTACGGACGGTGTCCCCGGTCAGTGGGAGGAGCAACCAACCGGGTCGGT
>Ga0126373_10004845_pt1 | contig 10361 bp, 9 predicted proteins | sample PanSoiMetPlot_11_FD_92545 | JGI IMG/M metagenome (GOLD analysis project Ga0126373, IMG submission 92545) | Tropical forest soil microbial communities from Panama - MetaG Plot_11 | ecosystem: Environmental > Terrestrial > Soil > Tropical forest > Bulk soil | place: Panama | collected 2016-02-17 | reverse complement strand
TGACCACGATCTCCTGTACGACCGGATCGCTTTTGTCCGTCGGTGCCAGCATGAGCGCGCTCGGATAGATCCAGGGGCTGGTGGCACTCCCCTGTGTCAGATAGCCGGATGTTCCGTCCCGATCCTCTGCCTGCACCACGAGCTGCTGCGGGGACTCCCAGCCGAGGAGCTGAGCGCCAAAGTCGCACGGCGCAAGATAGGTCTGGGCACCGTTGGCGAGATAGCTGACTCCGGCAGTGAGGGTCAGCACGTCCCCGGGCGACAGAGGACGCAACGAGCCGTCGGCAAGTGCGAGCCACAACCCCCCCGCACTCGTCGTGACGGCGACCTTCTGCTGCTGGCCGGAGACCGCCACACTCTGGCCGGGCGCGAGACCCTGGATCAGAGCCGCGAAATCGATCGTTTGGCCGTAGAGCGGATAGAGCAGCGGCTGCGGTGCCACCGCGAGCTGCTCGCTCTGCGCCAGCGCCAGTGTGGTTCGCAAGGGATAGCTGCCCAGGTTCACCGTGGTGTCGGGCACGATGGAGGTGATCTTGGCGCTCAGAGCAAAGTCGGAGCGCGCGATCTGGCTCACCGTACTGATGTGGTAGAGACTCACGAACCCTTGCAGCGAGCGCGCGGGATTCGAGGTGTCCGGAAACACCAGCACCACCCACCCGCCTTGTGTGATTTTCGGGTAGGCGGCGTCGAGATCGATCGTGCTGCCAAGCCCGTAGTTGTTCCAGTACCAGTTTCCGGCGCCACCGCTCGAGACAATGGCGCTGCCGAGCTGCGGCTGGCCACTCGTGTTGTTGAGCAGGTTCGGGTTGATCGCGTTGTAGCCGAACAGCGCCGCCTTCTGCCGGAACACGAACACTTTCGGATTCTGCTGTGCCGGGTGGACCCAGCCGCCGGGTGAGCCCAGCCCCTCGTTCCAGGTCACGAGCGTGCGGTTCAGCGTCGTGTGCGGAGTGACGGTCAGCACGACGCGCGCGTCCCACCGGTTGCTCGGCAACTGGTTGTTCGATTGCGGGGCGCTGCGCTCATCCCCCACGATGAGAATGACGTCCCCTGGGTTGAGCTGCGTCGAGGTTCCTGCGAGGTAGACGAACGTCTGTCCCACCTTCGGTATCCAGGCGTCCGTGGTCTGAACCGCCATCGCGCACCAGTCGCTGCGCGCCGCGATGTCCTCGATGGTCTCGAAAGTCTGTGCGGTCTGGCCGGACACGGGTACGCTCTGCACCTGCGTGCCGGTGGGGATGGTCACCGGAGCCGCGCCTGACTTCAGCGAGAACGCCAGCGATGTCTGCGCCGCGACACCGGGGTTCAGCGTGTAGGCCACGAGCGCCGCCAGCTGCAGTACCGAGTCGCGACTCTGCGCCGTGCGCAGATAGCTCTCGTTGGCGAGCCGCTCCTGGTAGAACGTCAGCACATCGAGCATCATCGCGGTGCTGTCGAGGAGCGCGATGCTGAAGTCATCGTCGCTGCGGGTTCTCAGGGGCTGCAGTGCCGGGTAGTCGGAGCTCGACAGCCGCGCGAGCATGGTGGCCTTGAACTGCGCGAAGCGCGCGACCCGATAGTCGATCGCGCTGAGTCCGGCACGATTCGAGACCTGCCCCGGTGTCTCCTGCGCTATTCCGGCGCAGCAGCCGCACACACAATTGGGAGGACCCGGGCAGCTCATGGGTTATCTGCCTCCGCACAAGGTGAGCCCGAGCAGGCCGTTCTCGGGAAAGTTGGGATCATTGTCGAGGCGCGCGATCTCGAGGGCGCCGAGCTTCATTTCGCCCGCGATGAGATACTGTGAATCATCGATTCCCTGACGCTGGAAAGCCGTGACGCGCACCGAGGCCACGCCCTCGACGCCGCGGGCCGCCGCGTAAATGGGGCTCAGATAGACGGTCTGTCCGAAGGTGAAGTTATCGGGGTAGAAGAGGCCCACGAGTCCGTCGGGCAGTGCTTTGTTGCCCAGCACCTCCAGCAGTGCCGTCTCGACTTCGCTGCGCAGGTAATTGGGCTCGACACACACCAGCAGGTCGACCTCGAGCGAGACGTACTGCGGCGCATCGAGCTGCAGGTCATAGCCGGCCATGCGGTAGCTTTCCAGGTAGCTCTCGAGATCCGTCTCCAGCCCTGCAGGCGGCGCGCCCCCGCCCACCGGGTCGACCGTAATGAACACGGTGTGCCAGCTGCCCGTCCAGCGGAAGTTCGCCGCGGTGCGCTCGACGCCGGCAAACTGGTTGGCGCGCGCAACATAGTCGGCCGCCGTGACTGCACGCTCCTGCGTTTGATACTGCTGAGGTGCGCGGCGACGGATCTGATCCGCAGTCTCCGGGTCGATTCCGCCAGTCGCAGACAGCGGATTGATGACGCCCGTGATGCGCGCGTCAAGTGCGAGCACGTGCGCAATCGACTCCGCTCCAACGTTGCCCGCCGTGCCATTGCCGACGCGATAGTCGGCAGTGAAGTACATGCCTGGATCCGGCTGCGCGCCGTTGACGTTGTCACCGAAGCGCAGCGAGGTCGTGCCATCGCTCTCCGTCTCCGCGACGAATTCGCATGCGGATGCTGCGGAGTCGAGCAGGTCTCTCTGCGGGTTCCAGGTCACGGGCTGTGGACCGCCAGTTTCGGTGAGGGTGATGGCGGGCGTGACCTCGTCCGGGGTCCACGTCATCATGGCGGCGGCCGAGACTCCAAGTACCATGCTGACGAGCTTCGTCGCCGGGTCCTTCACAGTCGGAGCCGAGCCAGCCTGCGTGAGAGGCGAGTTGGCGAGCGTCGGCCGGTAACGGGGCGGCACTGCGACGGGCGGCGGCGTGTTGCACCGGTCCGCCGCCGGATCGGGTGCCCAGTTCATGATGGGCTCGGGAACATAGCCGAGATTCTCTCCGGTCAGCGTGAGGCCATGATCCGCCGGCACGATGTTGCCGAGTGCCACGCTGACCTGCGCCTGCAGCAGCGACCCGTGGGCGCTATCCGTGATCGAGGAGAGACACACGGGAAAGGTCAATGCATCGCCGCTCGACCAGGCGATCTCGGTAATCGGGTTGAGGCTGCCGTCGGGGTTGGGAAGCGGATCGGTCAGCGGGCCCCCGCCGGTCACGGTGGCGGTCACCGCCGTGAGCTGCACCGCGCAGCGATGCGAGGGATCGGCATCCCGCGGGTCGCCCGTGGTCGGCCCCATCATTTCCTGAAAGATCAGCACATCGCCGACCGCGAGGTTGGGATAGGTTCCGCTCAGGGTCGCCGCTGTGGCGCCGATGGGGAGGCAGCAGCGCGTGTCGCCCCAGCAATAGAACGGCATCTTTTGATGTGCCTGATAGAGCGTCGCATCGATCATCGGCTCGAATACCTGCGCGCCGCTTTGCGCCGCGAGCTCCGCCTCGCGCGAGCCCGCCGCGAAGGAGCCCGGCAGGCCGATGACGCGCGTATAGAAACGCGTCCCGGATTTCGCCAACGGCACACCATCCGCATTCACCTGCACCTGCACCCAGGTCCGTGCGTTGCAGCCGTCGGAGACGTGATAGTCCATCAGCAGCGCGTGCCGGCGGAGCGAGACACGACGCCGCGCGGTGTTCAGATAGGCTTCCGTCGTGACCGCGTCCTGCTGATAGCTGAGGTTGTCACCCACGTAAGCGATCAGTTCCGCCAGCGTGATTCCGAGATCCGCCGCGCTCGTTGCGTTCCAGCCCGGAACGAGCTGGCTCAGGCGATCGAGGATCAGCGCGCGGAAGCTCGCATAGTCCTTGGCGAGATAGTTGATCGCGGGAGTCGTCGGCGCCGGCGGCGGACAGGGACTCTCGGCGGCGCAGTCGAATTGCGTCGGGCACTCGACCTTGAAGCTGAAATCGATGGCGCAGAGGCGCGGATCGAAACCGGCGGGGGGACTGTCATCGCCGTTGAGGACAGAGGCGACCAGGCGCAGCGTGTAAGTGGAGTGGTCGCCGTTGCTGCTGGTAGCCACCGCCAGGATGAGGTTGGCGTTGGGCAGCCCGGTGAAATTGCTCGGCGCCGTGTGGGTGATCGCCTCGGGAGGAGGATTCGAAGCCGGCGCCGCCCAGACGACCTTGATGTTCTGGATGCGGACGCCGCCTTCGATTACGACGTTGTCACTGGTTAGCGCCGGTACCGGGAGCAGCAGATATACCAGCAGCGTCCGCTGGGGTGTCAGGCCCGGCAGTGCCTCGTGATCGAGCACCTCGAGGTAGTCGATGCCGTTGATCAGGGTCGCGCCGGGGCGGGCATTGTTGGCACTGACCAGATCGCGCCGGAGCGTGTCGCAGCACTGATACATCACTGGCCCCCACCACCGGAGGTGAAGGTCTGCACCTGGCGCACCTGCGTCTGGCGGACGACATACTGCACGGTGACGCTGAGCGTCGAGTCGACGGCACTCACGCTGACCGATTCGAGCGCGATGAGACTACCGAGCCAGTTCTGCAGCGCCCCCTGCACGAGGAACTGCACGGCGGCGGCGGCCGAGTCGCTGTTGGGCGCGAAAACCTGCTGCAGCACGCCGCTGCCGAAGTTCGGCCGATTCACCCGCTCACCGGGCGCCGTGAAGAGCACCTGCTCGATGAGGCCGTTGATGTAGTCCACGTCCGCGGCCTGGGCGGTGCGCCCGCGGCCGTCGATCTGATAGGGGAATGCGAGATTCATGCGCGCGCATTCCGTTATGTCGCGACCACACGGGTTTGTGCGGAGACCGGCAGGAGCGGGGTGCCGGTCGGCACGCACAGCGCAACGCCGCTGAGAATCACGACCGGCTGGCCGAGCGAGATGACACGGGTCGCGGCGATCGTCCACTCGGCCGTGACGCACGGGCCGTTGCCGGCCGGCGGCACGAAGGCACAGCCGGCGACTGTATAGGGCACGGCGATGGTCGCGATCGGCATGCCGCTCACGGTGACTCGTGGACTCGGCGATGGCGGTATCGCCTGCCCGCCGTGCGAGCAGGTGACCACTGCGCCGAGGTGCAGGATGGGCCCTGGCATGTCACACCACCGTCAGCGCGCCGTCGTTGACATCGACGGTCGGCCCAACAAGAGTGATGATCGCGCCCTGACCGTTATCGATGTAGATACCGGTCTCGTTGACCACGATCATCGCGCCCGAGGCATCCTTCAACACGATGCCGCCGGTGGCCGGCGTCGGCGCGGCATCGCTCAGCATCACCATGTTCTCGCCCGTGGTCTGCAGCACGATGTTCTGGCCAGGTGGAATCGGCGGTGGTGCCACCGCGAGCGCCGGTACATCCGCGGCGAGTCCCCAGAACCCGCCCACCCAGATCGGGTAGTCCGGATTTCCCTGCTCGAACTCGATCCACACGCCGGAGCCGAGCGGCGGCACCATGAAGACGCCGGATTGGGCGCCGGCGGCCGGCACGCACGGCAACGCCCAGCTGGAGGTAGTCAGCCCGAGAACGTCGGGCACCTGAGCGAGAATCCGCCCCCGCTGCTCCGGATCGAGGTTCTCGATCACGGTGCCGCGATACTTGCCGTAGTAGCGGCGCGGTGCTCCCGGACCGGAGCCGGATGCGGGCTGCGCGCTCATGGCATCACCATTGGAACCGTGGACAGGAGACCGTTGCGACTCAGCTCGAAGCTCTGCTTGTATTCGCCCTGCTTGATCTTGTGTGTCACGCTGCGCACGTAGTGGAGGCCGTCGAACGCCGGGCCGGCGCCGCGCACCCCGACCAGTCCCCGCGCCTTCAGGGGCTGGCCGTAACGCACCACATCGATGCTCCCCTCCCCGGTCACGGCATCGGCCCACTGCGCCGCCTTGCTCATGCCGATCAGAATGGCTTCCGGCACCGGGCGCTTGGCGAGGTCGTCCGCCACCGGTTGCAGATCCGCGAGGCTGGTCGGCAGCGGCGGAATGAGACCGAGCGGCGGATTGAGCGGCGTGATCGGCGGGATCGGAATGGGAATGGTGATGCCCGATTCCTCGTTGTAGATGAACACCGTTGGAATCTTGTTCTTCTGACTGTCGAAGTTGAAACTCAGCGATTCGACGTTGGATGCGGCATCCATGTCGAGGTTCAGCGCGGGCTGTGGTATGCCGTTCTTGACGAACGGGCCCCAGTACGCCGTGCTGGTACCCGGCAGCGGGCCGGGGCTCAGATAGAACACATAGCCCACCTGATCGGCGAGCGCCTGGATGTAGGCGAGATCGGTGCCCTGCTGCGCGGGAATGGCCTCCGTCGGCATGATCTCGCTGATCATGATGCTCGGGATGATGATGGGGATGATGCCGAGGAAGGACCACTTCGCGAGCAGCAATGCCACACGACCCTCGGGCGGCGTGGCCGGAAACGGAAAGCCGCTGAAATTCATCTGATTCATGAGCGCGGTGAGATCCTCGCCCGTGATCACCAGGGTGCTGTGAGTCTTGTTGGTTCCGGGGACGATCTGATGATTGGTGATCACCCCGTCCATGATGACATTGGCGGTGCCGTTCACCGTGACGACCACGATCACCCGCAGGAACAGCAGCGGATTGCCGCCGGTCAGCAGGAAAACCGTCTCGAGCGGCGACTGATTGCTCAAGGTGAAGGAAATCTGAAAGGTGCCGGCACCGAGGTCGCGGTTGGTCACTTCGACATTCGCGAGCGCATCGAGCGCTTCGCGCGGCACCGGAATGGGCACCAGCGGGCCGATCATCAGGGTCAGGTTCACCCCGCTAAGCACTGGGTGCTCCCGGCACGCCCTGCGGCAGCGTGATGTTGAGAATGCGACCGATCACGGTAAGCAGATCATCCGGGGCGAGCGCGCCGTTGGCGTCGCAGAGCCGCCAGTAGACGATCGGATCACCGAGATAGACGGACGCGAGCAGGTCGAGCCGGTCGTTCTGCACCACGGTGTGCTGGCCGATCACCGAGAACGTCTGCGGCTTCGGCACGTAACGGCGCTGCAGATAAGTGATGGTCGTGCCGTCGGCCGCAGTGTAGGTCCGAGTCGCAAAGCCGACGTAGCGGCTGTCCTGCGGGAAGGTAATCGAGGGGATGACCCCCTGCTCGAGCATCGCCTGCAGCGGATTCTTCATCAGCCGCCTCCGAAGAGATTCGCGCTCACTCCGAGGGAGGCGAGCGTCGGCGAGGCGCTGCGCTTGGCCAGCTGCTCCTTCTGGATGAGGTAATTCATGAACAGCACGCCGCCCGGATGCTGGTAGCCGAGGTCATCGACCGTGAGCACGCGCATGCCGAGTGACACCTTGGCGCGGATCGGATTCAGGTTGACGTCGAAGGCCTCCTCCGTGATCGCAAAGTCGGTCAGGCGTACCGGGGCAACGCGGCTCGGACTCCAGACGAACAGCGTCAACGCGGATTCCATTGGGATGATCTCGAGCATGCCCATGTCCTCGAGAGCGCTGTTGGCGAGGAGGTCGTCCGATCTCGGGTGCACGAGTACCTCGAGCACGGCGAGCTGCGGATGAATGCCGTACTGCACCGCGTCGGGATTGCTCGTGGGATCGGCCAGCTGATCCGTCGCATCGATCTCGGCTTCCAGCTTGATCGTCTCCACTGCCGGGCCCTTCAGACGCAGCGCTTCGGAGCGATCCTTCTCGTCGGCGCCGATCGCCTGCGGCTGCAGCGTGCGATTGAGGGTGTCCGGGTTGTACTGCAGCGAGATCACGCTGGTGACCGAGGAGGTCGCGACGTCAACGATGACGATGCCTCCTTTCAGCAGACGGGGTGAGTTTTGTGGGTAGCTCACGGACGAAGCTCCGGATCCTCAGCGAAAGCGGGTGGTGAACTGGGCGCCAATGAATGGCAGCGAGCGCTGGTCGCGGGTGCGCGCATCCGGCTCAGGCAGCCGCGGGTCGAATGCCGCGGGCCGTGTGACGCCCGCGCCCATTTGGAAGAAGGTCGAGCCTCCGACCGGGATCGCTGCGCCGAGCGGGATCGCCATCTGCGAATCGCGTGAGGCTTCGAGATTACGCAGCGGACTGCCTACCCACTGGTTGACAGTTGCCGGGGTGCGGCGCTCTGCCTCGGCCAGCCGGGCATCCATGGTGGCGCCGCCACTTTGCGTGAGCGTCTCCCACCAGGGATCCTTTGGATCCGGCGGTCGCAGATAGCGCCTGATCCGGGCGACGACCGTCGCCTCCATGGCACGCACCCTTTCCTCGGGCTGCGCGCCATGCATCGCGGTGATGACTTCAGCGCTCAGCTGCTGGATCACGAGCGCCGCCAGGCGGCGAGCCGCCGTGAAACCCTGCGCCTCCGGCGAATCCTTCGCGAGACGGGAATGGGAGAACGGCTCCGTGCGCGCGGTGTTCGCCTCGGCGATTTTTTGGTAGTACGGCTGCATCTGCGGCGTACTGACGGCAGCGAACTTGTGCGCGAGAGAGACCGCGCTGTTGGCGGGATCGGTCGCAAAGCTCCCCGTGAGCAGGTCTGTGCCGAAGCTCGTGTCGCCGCGCGTCAGCTCGAGGAAGTTCGAATGCGCGAAGAAGTCCTCGACCGTATGGAAGGCGTTGCCCAGGTGCTCGAGGCTCTTCTCATCGGTGCCCTGCCGGGCGAGCGTCAGCAGCTGCCCCGTGACGTAATCGAGAGGCGAGGGATCCGGCGTGCCGGGGTCCAGATGCAGGAACTTCTGCTTGCCCTCGCCGCGCGTGCGCCAGCGCCCGGTCTGCGTGTCATAGATGAAGTTGTCGAAGTGCTCCTCCGGGCGGTAACCGCCGAAGGTGCTGGTGCTCGGCAACAGCACCGCATTCAGGGCGGCGGGTACCTGACTGTAGTCGCGCTGGGTGTTGCCGCGCTCGATGCTCTTCACCTCTTCGGGCTTGAACCCTGAATCGGCGAGCGCCGCCTCCTCGATGACATGGTGGGTCTCGTCGCTGAAGGGTGCGAGCGAGCGTCGCGAGTCGCGCGTGAGGCGCGGCGCCGGCCGCCCCGCGGTCACAGCGGTTGCGGCTTGATGGGCTTCACGCTCCTGGCGCGCGTCCGAGAGGCGCACGGGACCGGTCGCGGGGTGCCCACGCTGCTGTACGACATGCGCGAGCTCGTGCGCCAACAGGCGGCGGCGGGCGCCGTTGTCAGTCGCCGCCATGCCCGGACCCATGACGATGTGCTCGCCGAGCGTGTACGCCGGTGTGCCGAGAGCCGCCGCCGTGCTTCCCGTCTTCTGCTCGGCGTGGATGCGTACCCCGCCGAAGTCATGGCCGAAGCGGGATTCCATGAGTGCGCGCTCACGTCCCGGCAGCCGCGCTCCCGGGGCGCTGACGGCGGCATCGGCGAGACGCGCCGCCGGGCTCAGGAGCTGTGAACCGGCCGGAGCGAGCGGCTGCTGCGCGTGCGGCAGCGCCCGCACCCGGGGCGCCGTCTTGGTCGATAGCGGCCGCGCCTTGGCGTCCAACCGGGTACGTAATGCCCCGCGACTCATCGCTTGAGGCTCCCGGCGATACCCTGCGCCACGCTCGCACCGATGCGCTCGGGACTGCTGCCCGCAGGGAGGGAACAACGGGGCACCCGCAGCCGCTCCTGCGACGACTGCCGCGACAGATGCTCGGCGAGGTCCCGGCCGCCGAGCAGACGCGCCAGCTCCTTCTCGAAGCCGGCGGCGACGCGATGATGCTCACCCGGCGCAACGCCATGGACGCGGAGGGTCCCGATGTGAACGTTGATGCGTTTCATACCCAGCCCCGGATCTCGACGTCGGTGAGCGGCCGCTCGATCTTCTGCGCCTCCCCGCGCGCGGCCTGCAGCAGATGGCTCATACGAAGCGGTGTGTTCTCTTCGGCCGCGAGAAAGGCGGCGTTGAGGACGATGTTGCGGATGCTGCCGCCGGCGAGGTTGGCCTGCGCCAGGCGTCGATGGTCGATATCGAGCGTCAGCGCGCGGCCAGGGAAGCTGCGCCGCCAGATCTCCTCGCGCTGCCGCGCATCGGGGAAAGCGAATTGCACCACGAATCGCAGGCGGCGCAGGAAGGACTTGTCGAGCGCCGTGCGCAGATTGGTGGTCAGGATCGCGAGCCCCCGGTACCACTCCATGCGCTGCAACAGGTAGCCCACCTCGATGTTGGCGTAGCGGTCGTGGCTGTCCTTGACGTCGCTGCGTTTGCCGAAGAGCGCGTCGGCCTCATCGAACAGCAGCACCGCGCCGCTGTCCTCGGCGGCATCGAAGACCCGCTTCAGATTCTTCTCGGTTTCGCCGATATATTTGCTGACCACCGCCGAGAGATCGACCCGATACAGGTCGAGGCCCAGCTCGCGCGCCATCACCTGCGCCGCGAGCGTCTTGCCGGTGCCGCTGTCACCGCAGAAGAGAGCCGTAATGCCGAGGCCGCCCGCGCGAGCACCATAACCCCAGGTGTCATAGACCTTGAGGCGCTGACGTACCTGAGCAGAGATCTGCCGCAGCGTCGCCTTCTCGGGTTCCG
>Ga0126373_10004844_pt1 | contig 10361 bp, 6 predicted proteins | sample PanSoiMetPlot_11_FD_92545 | JGI IMG/M metagenome (GOLD analysis project Ga0126373, IMG submission 92545) | Tropical forest soil microbial communities from Panama - MetaG Plot_11 | ecosystem: Environmental > Terrestrial > Soil > Tropical forest > Bulk soil | place: Panama | collected 2016-02-17 | reverse complement strand
TTCGTCGGACTGGGCGCTCGGGGGGAATTCCCTTTGTGGCAAAAGCTATTATATTGCCCGCGGGAGTTCCCCATCCCGTTTGGTCCGCTCACCTAGGGCCGCTCGTCTGTCCATGGAGGTCCTGATGCAGGAACTTGCCGCGCCCGCGGCTCGTCGCCATTCAGTGGCGGTCAATGTTGGCCACATCACTGTGGGTGGTGGGACCCCGATCGTCGTCCAGTCGATGACCAACACCGACACAGCGGATGCGGCTGCTACCGCTGCGCAGATTGCTGCGCTCGCCCGCGCCGGCTCGGAGATCGTGCGCATCACCGTTGACCGTGACGAAGCGGCGGCCGCCGTTCCAGTCATCAAGGACAAGCTTCTGCGCATGGGCGTCGATGTGCCCATCGTCGGCGATTTCCACTACATCGGCCACAAGCTGCTCGCCGACCACCCTGCAGCGGCCGAAGCACTCGACAAATACCGCATCAACCCGGGCAATGTCGGCTTCAAGGAAAAGAAGGATCGGCAATTCGCCGCCATCATCGAGACGGCGATTCGCTATGGCAAACCCGTGCGCATCGGCGCCAATTGGGGGTCGCTTGATCAAGAGCTGCTCACGCGGCTCATGGACGAAAACGCCCGGGCACCGCACCCGCAAACGGCGCGCGCTGTGACCCGCGAAGCCATGGTGCAATCCGCGCTGTTGTCGGCGGCGCGCGCCGAAGAAATCGGACTGCCGGCCTCGAAGATCATTCTCTCCGCCAAGGTGTCAGCCGTGCAGGACCTTATCGCGGTCTATACCGAGCTGGCGCGGCGGGCGGACTATGCGCTGCATCTGGGCCTCACCGAAGCGGGTATGGGCTCTAAAGGCATTACGGCTTCGGCAGCGGCGTTGTCTGTGGTGCTGCAACAGGGCATCGGCGACACCATTCGCATCTCGCTCACGCCCGAGCCCAACGGCGACCGCACCCTTGAAGTCCGGGTTGCCCAAGAGCTCCTGCAGACCATGGGTTTTCGCACGTTCGTGCCTCTCGTGGCCGCTTGCCCAGGTTGTGGACGCACCACTTCGACAACATTTCAGGAGCTCGCACAGGAGATTCAGACGTTCATCCGCGACTCGATGCCGGAATGGAAGCTGCGCTATCCAGGAGTGGAGACACTCTCGGTCGCCGTCATGGGCTGCATCGTCAACGGGCCGGGGGAATCCAAACACGCCGATATTGGCATCTCGCTGCCCGGCACCGGCGAGCAACCGGTCGCTCCCGTGTTCATCGACGGCAAGAAGGCCGCCACTCTGCGGGGGCCGAAATTGACCGCCGACTTCAAGGCCATGGTGCTCGCCTACATCGAGCGGCGCTTCTCGGCGCCCAGCGCGGGGCATCAGACGGCGGCCGAATAGCGCACCCGCGTCTGCAATTGCGGTCGCGGCGGGGGATCGAGCCGCTCGCGACTTCAATGAGTCGGCGCTCGTTAATGAGTCGGCGCTCGTTTCGAATGCGTCCTGCACTTTAATAATACCCAATATTAAAGTCTTAATTCTTCAGCGTTGCACAATGATTGTGCACGCTGTGGCCGCGGCGCCACGCCAAACGAGGGCGTCAATCTGTTTGCGTTAATTAAGCCTGCCGCTCCGCCACGAAGCGCGCCGCCGCTTTGAGAATATCCGCGCTCTCGCCGAAGCGCGCCAGCGCCGCCTCGGCCTCGGTGATAAGCTCGCGTAGCTGCGCCTTGGCGCCCTCCACACCCAGCGCGCCGACGAACGTCGCCTTGCCGGCTGCCGCATCCTTGCCGGTCGATTTGCCGACAATCGCCGCATCGCCTTCGACGTCGAGCAAATCATCGGCGATCTGGAACGCCCGCCCCAGCGCCGCCCCATAGTGGTTGAGTGAGTCGTAGGCTGCCGGCGCGGCCTCGCCCAAGAGCGCGCCAGCCGTACAGGCGAAGCGAAGCAGCGCCCCGGTCTTCATTTCTTGCAAAGTGCTGATGGCCGAGAGGCCGTCCGGGCGATCCGCGGGCCCGAATCGTCCCTCCGCTGCCAAGTCGAGCATCTGCCCTCCCACCATGCCTCCCAAGCCCGAGGCACGCGCCAAGGCGGCGACCAGCGCGATGCGCACCGCCGGCTTGGGATGAGTTTCGGGTCGGGCGAGAAGATCGAAGGCCAGCGTCAAGAGACTGTCGCCGACCAAGATCGCGGTCGCCTCGTCGAAGGCTTTGTGGACCGTTGGCTGACCACGCCGGAGCGCGTCATTGTCCATGGCCGGCAGATCGTCGTGGACCAACGAATAGCCATGCACGCATTCGAGCGCCGCCCCCACCATCAGGGCGCAGGCGCGCGGCACCTCAAAGAGGGCCGCAGACTCGACCACCAAGAACGGCCGCAGCCGCTTGCCGCCCCCCAAACTGGCGTAGCGCATCGCATCGATGAGCCGCTTTGGGCGCAGAATTTCACCTTCGATCCGCGCCGGCGACAGCAACCGATCGAGCAGCGCCTCGGTGTCGTTGGCGGCCGCGCTGAGCCGCGCCACAAAAGACGCGTCCTGCTTCGCGTCGTCCGCCACATCCGGCATTTTGATTCGAATCGGCGAACCTTCCCCTACGGCATCGCGTTGACTGATACCACTCTTCGCTCGCTGCACCATCAATCATGTCCTGTCAAAATCCGAGCGCCGCACGCAGCAGCACAACCGCAGCGTAAATTTTACGCAAACATTGTATGCCAACGTTGCAGACCCCACGTCCGGTTTATCGATACCAGAAGCTGTAATGAATACCATCACTATTTCCGGCCGGGGGTTGATCGCACATTGAATACCTGTCTCACCTATGCTTTAGTCGCGCCCAATCATGGTTTGTTCCCGATCTGACGCCGCAGCCTGCGCGGGTCTTGGCGCGGCGGACATGTGCGACCAAATGCCCCCGGCGAGGCGGCTATCTTGTCTGGGTCAGTGCTCTTGCCCATTTGGGCGACGTTGACACCGGATAGGATTTCCTTTCAACCAAGGGCCCGACGCCTTTCCGGCCCCCCAACGCTTTCATAGAGATGCTCAAGTCGACAATTATCCGAACGGTGGATTTCTGCTCGCGCAATGCTCTGTGGGTGATCCTGGCGGGTGTGGCGCTCGGGGTCGTGTCAGGCGGTTATGCGGCGCGACACTTCGCGATCACCACGGATATCAATCAACTGATTTCTCCCGACTTGCCGTGGCGTCATCGCGAGGTGACGTTCTCCGCCACCTTCCCGCACCGGGACATTCTCGCGGTCGTCGACGCGCCGACGCCCGAACTCGTCCAGCAGGCAACGACCAAACTGGTGGACGCGCTTCTCAAGCGCAGCGACGTCATCAACGACCTGCGTGAGCCTGGAAGCGGCAGCTTCTTTGCGCGCAACGGGCTACTGTTTTTACCGTCTCAGGAGGTCGCGCGCGTCTCCAAAGGGCTGATCGATGCCGAGCCCGTGTTGGAGACGCTGGCAGCTGATCCGAGTCTGCGCGGCGAACTCGATGCGCTGTCGTTTGGCGTCATGGGGGTCGAGCGCAAGCAGATCAAGCTCGACGACCTCACCCGACCGCTGACGATGGTGTCCGATACGCTCGATGACGTACTCGCCCAGCGGCCCGCGACCTTCTCATGGCAAGTGCTGGCGCGCGGCGAGGTGAAACCACGGGATCTGCTTCGCTATGTCGAGCTTGATCCGAAGCTGGACTATAGCTCCCTGGTGCCGGGTCTCGCGGCCACGAGTGCGATCCACAAGACCGCCGACGATCTCAATCTCGCGGCCGATTACCGGGCGCGCGTGCGCCTGACCGGGAGAGTGCCGATAGACGACGACGAATTTGGAACGCTTCAGGAGGGCGCTGGGCTCAACGCCACGATCTCGATCCTTGCCGTGCTGACAATTCTGTGGATGGCGTTGCGCTCAGCGCGGATCATATTGGCGGTCGTGATCAGTCTGGTGATCGGGCTTGCCGCAACGGCCGCGTTAGGCCTGTTGATGCTCGGGGCTCTCAATCTGATCTCGATTGCGTTTGCGGCGCTGTTCATCGGCTTGGGGGTCGATTTCGGCATCCAATTTAGTGTGCGCTATCGATCCGAGCGCCACGATCATGACGACATTCACGTCGCGCTCTTGAGCGCTGCCGCCAAAGCCGGGGGACCGCTGGCGCTTGCCGCCGGGGCAACAACGATTGGATTTTTCTCGTTTCTACCTACCGACTACCGCGGTCTGTCCGAGCTCGGACAGATTGCTGGCTGCGGCATGCTGATCGCGTTCCTCATGAGCATCACGCTGCTGCCAGCGTTGCTGCGGCTGTTTAATCCGCCGGGCGAACCCAATTCGGTCGGTTTCGCCTTTATGGCGCCGGTCGATCATTTCACCGTGCGCCATCGTATTCCGGTTCTGGTGATTACGCTCGTCATCGTGGCACTGCTTTCGCCTCTACTGTATTTCGTCCGTTTCGACTTCAATCCGCTCAACTTACGTAGCCCGAATGTGGAATCGGTCGCGACCTTTCTGGATTTGCGAAAGGACCCGGAGGCGGCCGCAAATGCTATCGACATTGCCGCGCCCTCGCTCGCCGACGCGGACGCCATCGCCAAGCGCGTCTCGGTGCTGCCCGAAGTGTCGCGGGTGATGACGCTGAATAGCTTCGTGCCGGACGACCAGGATGCGAAGCTCAAAGAGATCCAGCAAGCCGCTCAGACGCTCGACGCGACCATCAACCCCAAGGAGATCGACCCACCGCCGACCGACCAGGAAACCATCGACGATCTCACAGCGACGGCCGACAGCTTGATGCGCGTGGCCGCCGCCGACCACGCGGGCAGTGGGGCGGATGCCGCGCGGCGCGCGGCCGGTCTGTTCCGACGCCTGGCGAACGCCGATCAGGCGACGCGCACCAAGGCCGCAACGGTCTTTGTTCCCCCGCTGCAGTTGTCGCTCTACGACCTTCGTCAAGCGCTCAAGGCGACGAAGATCACGGTCGATAATCTCCCCTCCAATCTTAAGAGCGATTGGCTGGCAACCGATGGACAGGCGCGCGTGGAGGTGCTGCCCAAGGGCGATCCCAATGATAATGATGTGTTGCGCGCCTTTGCTAATGCGGTCCTGAAAGTCGAGCCGAGCGCCACCGGACCCGCGGTGTCGTTCCTGGAATCGGGCCGCACCATCGTGCGAGCGTTCATCGAGGCAGGAATCTGGGCCTTGGCAGCGATCGCGCTCCTGCTGTGGCTCGCCCTGCGCCGGATCAGCGACGTCCTTCTCACTCTCGTGCCGCTGTTGCTTGCCGGCGTCGTGACGATGGAAATCTGCACCCTCGTCGACCTGCCGCTCAATTTCGCGAACATCATCGCCCTCCCGCTGTTGTTGGGAGTCGGCGTCGCCTTCAAGATTTACTACATCATGGCGTGGCGAGCGGGAAAAACGGGTCTGCTGCAATCCACACTCACCCGCGCGGTTATCTTCAGCGCGATGACCACGGCGACCGCATTCGGAAGCCTATGGCTGTCAAACCATCCGGGCACGTCGAGCATGGGCAAACTGATGGCGCTGGCTTTGGTTTGCACGTTGGCGGCGGCGGTCCTGTTTCAGCCGGTGCTGATGGGGCCGCCGCGCGAGACGACTTGAACCGACGATCCCACTTGCTAGGGCGAACGGCCAGTGGCGGCGGTATCATTGCCCGCGTGGGCGGTGGAGGCGGCTGCGCCACTGGTCCGCGTCCAGTTCTCCCCGCCGCAGAATACCAGGAGGCAACCCTCGACCCGAAGTATGTCGGGGCTGACAACCTCGATCGACCCCGAATAAGTCTTGCCATCCTCTGGGTTGTAGATTTGGCCGTTCCAGCGGTTGTTGCCTGACGCTTTCATATCGATCAGGATGGTGGTGCCGATGATATTCTGGCCGCGTTTGGACGCGTCGGGGTTGTGGTCATCAACGCCCTCCCCTGGCGTCCAGGCGACCTTGCCGCAAAAGGCTCCTTCACCGCAGGGTGCCACCCGGATCACGGCGGTCCCGTCCGCGACGAGCCAATCCCCCGCGGGGGTGGATGCCGCCGCGGCGGGCATCGCCCAGACCAGCGCGACGAGCCAAGATGCTTTCATATCTTGCTCCCGTTTTGTCCACGCCCCCAAGACGAAGGCGCACACTCCCCCTGCGCGCGCATGTCGAGGCGACCCGACCATCCGCTCGCAAGGCCCAGGGCGCGCGGTTCTTGGGACCCAATGTTGCCGGACCGGGGCCCGGAAAGGCAATCTCGATGCAGCCTGATCCGGGAAGATCCCAACACCGCAAGGCCGTGGTCGACGACGTTTTCAAAATGTCAGCGCCGCCGATGCGGTTCCGCGGGCCGCGGCCCGTAACGACAGGCACCCAAGCCAGAAGGTGGCCGCAGCGATGATCGTTGGTCTCGCCGTTGCGCTGGTACCATTCGCCGTCTGGCTCTACCTCATCGGCGCGCATGGCCGGTTCTGGCGTGGACTCGAGCGCGACGATCTTGATCCGGCGCCCGCACCCCACTCCTGGCCCGCCGTGACTGCCGTGATCCCGGCGCGCGATGAGGCCGACAACATCGCGGCGAGCCTGGGGTCATTGCTCCGGCAGGACTATCCCGGGCCGCTCCGCATCACCCTGGTCGACGACCAAAGCAGCGACGGTACCGCCGCGATTGCCGCCCAGGCCGCCCGGGGCGCCAATCATCCATTAACGATCGTGTCGGGTCGACCGCTGCCCAGCGGTTGGACGGGCAAGGTTTGGGCCCTGCAGCAAGGTGTGGCGCAGGCGGACGAGGCAGAGCCCCGCTACCTGTTGTTCACCGACGCCGACATCGTCTATGCGCCGCACGTCCTGCGCGGGCTTGTGGCCCGCGCCCAGTCCCAGCATCTGGTCCTAACATCGCTGATGGTCAAGCTTCGGTGCGAGAGCCGCGCCGAGCGCACCCTGATTCCGGCCTTCGTCTTTTTCTTTCAGATGCTATATCCGTTCTCTTGGGTCAATCGGCCGTCGGTCAAGACCGCGGCCGCCGCGGGCGGATGCATGCTGGTGGAGCGCCAAGCATTGCGGGCCGCTGGCGGGATCGAAGCCATCCGTGGCGCGCTGATCGACGACTGTGCGCTTGGGAAAAAGCTTAAGACCGTGGGGCCGATTTGGCTTGGCTTGACGCAGCAAGTCGCAAGCCTGCGACCCTACCGATCCTTCGGGGATATTCGTCGTATGGTGGCGCGGTCGGCCTATTATCAGCTGGGCTATTCGCCCCTGCTTCTAGCCGCCACCATAGCCGGCCTATCGCTCACCTTCCTTGCGCCACTGCTGATCACGGTGTTCGCCGCGGGCATTGGCCACCTGATCGGCGGCCTAACCTGGGGGCTGATGGCCATCGCGTTCCAACCCACGTTGCGGCTCTATCGTCTGGGACCCCTTTGGGGATTTGGGCTGCCAATCATTGCTGCCTTTTATCTCTCCTTCACCCTGGATTCCGCCTACCAGCATCGTCGCGGCCGCAGCGGGCTTTGGAAGGGCCGGATCCACGCCAACGCTTCAGGACGGCCATGACAACAGCGGCCGACGCCGGATCGGGAAAAACCCATCGGGACGAGAATTTTCCCGTCGCCTCTCGCTTGATCGCCCCTCGTCATCGCGCCCCCATTCTGGCCTTCTACGGTTTTGTCCGGGCGGCCGACGATGTGGCGGACCATCCCACGCTGGCTGCGCCCGACAAACTGGCGCTGATTGACCGGCTCGAAGCCACGCTGCTCGGCCGCAACGACGCGGAGCCCGCGGGCGTGAGGTTGCGCGTCGCACTGGCTGAGCGCGGGCTTTCGCCGCGCCATGCCCAGGACCTGCTCACCGCCTTTCGGCTCGACGTCACTAAACGTCGCTATCGTGACTGGGACGATCTTCTCGGCTATTGCGCCTATTCGGCCATGCCAGTCGGACGCTTTGTGCTTGATGTACACGGCGAAGATCGCGGTACCTGGCCAGCCAACGATGCATTGTGCGCCGCGCTCCAGGTCATCAATCACTTGCAGGATTGCGCGCTCGATTATCGTCGGCTCGACCGCGTTTATATCCCCCTCGACGTGCTTGAGCGTGAGCACGAGGGCGTTGTCGCATTGGGGCAAAGTCACGCAACCCCCGGATTGCGACGCACTATTGGCCACCTTGCCGAACGCACGGCCGCAATGCTGACCGAGGCCGGCCCGCTCTCCTCCAAGGTCGCGAACTTGCGGCTCGGCCTGGAGGTCGCGGTCATCGAGCGGCTCGCTCACACCCTCATCGGGACGTTGCTTCGCCGTGACCCGCTGTGCGAGCGAGTGCATCTTTCGAAGCCCCGTGTTGCCGGTGTCACCCTCGTGGGCATTGCGGAGGAACTCGGCCGACGGGCGCGGCGTTCGCGTCGCGTCGCGATACATAAGGCGCAGGACGCGTGAGTACCGTGGCGACGATCGATCCTGGAGCAGCAACTGCCAAGGCCCGGGCCTCGGGGAGCTCGTTCTATTTGGCCATGCGCATCCTGCCGCGCTCGCAGCGCGAGGCCCTGTTTGCCATCTACGACTTCTGTCGCGCCGTGGATGATGTCGCCGACGAACGCGGGCCGCGAGATGCGCGCTTGGCCGAACTACAGCGGTGGCGCAGCGACGTCGAAGCCCTCTACGCCGGCAGCCCACCCGACCGCCTGCGCACGCTCGGCGTCCCGGTCCGACGCTACGACCTGGAAAAACCGGATTTCCTCGCTGTCATCGACGGCATGGAAATGGACGTGGTCGCCAACATCCGCGCGCCGGACTGGCGCACACTCGACCTTTACTGTGACCGGGTCGCAAGCGCGGTCGGACGGCTGTGCGTGCGCGTTTTCGGCATGGCAGCGACCGAAGGGCGTGCGCTTGCCCACCATCTTGGGCGCGCGCTGCAACTGACCAATATCCTGCGCGATTTAGACGAGGACGCCACGATGGGCCGCCTGTATTTGCCGCGCGAAGTGCTTGACGCCGCCGGCATTAGAACGAGCGAACCCATCGTGGCCCTGATGAATCCCGCCCTCGACCGGGCCTGCGCGCGTCTGGTCGAAACCGTCCGAGCCGAGTTTCAGGCGGCCGACGCGGTGATGCGCAGCTGCCCGCGTCGGCGGGTGCGCGCTCCGCGGATCATGGCCGAGGCCTACAAATTGCTGTTTGACAAGTTGATCGAGCGGGGTTGGTCCTCGCCCCGTGCTCGGGTGCGGCTGAGCCGTCCACATCTGGTGTGGATCGTGCTGCGTCATGCCGTGATCTGATGTCACGGCGCACTCTTCACATTGTTGGCGCCGGGCTGTCCGGCCTCGCGGCGGGACTGCGCGCGGCCAACGCCGGCGCTGACGTTGTCATTCATGAAGCCGCAAGCACGGCCGGAGGCCGTTGTCGGTCGTATCACGACAACAGCTTGGGAATGACGATCGACAACGGCAATCACCTGGTGATGTCAGGTAACTATGCTACTTTAGATTATGTCCGTCACATTGGGGCCGAACATCGCCTCTCGGGACCACCCACCCCTCAATTCCCATTTGTCGATCTTGCCACCGACGAGCGCTGGTGCCTGCGGCCCAATTCCGGGCGCGTGCCATGGTGGATCTTTGATCGCGACCGCCGTGTCCCTGACACCCGAGCCGTGGACTATCTCGGCTTGATCCGCCTGCTCTGGGCCGGTTCGGACGCGTCCGTAGCTGACGCCATGGCGCGTGAGCGCCGGCTTTATGAACGGTTGTGGCGGCCGGTCTTGCTTGCCGCGCTCAATACCGATCCGGGCGAGGCGTCCGCCGCATTGGCGACTGCGGTGATGCGCGAGACGCTCATGGCCGGAGGCCATGCGTGCCGGCCGCTGGTCGCGACGCAAGGGCTTGGGCCAGCGTTCATCGAGCCGGCGCTTGATCGGCTTCGCGCCGGCGGGGCTCGCGTGCAGTTTGGACACCGTCTGCGCGCGATCACCTTCGGGGCGCGTCGGGCGGAAGCGCTTGATTTTGGCGATGATGAGCTCAAGCTCGAGGCAACCGATGCCGTGGTGCTTGCGGTTCCGGCGTGGGTTGCGACCGCGTTGGTTCCGGGGCTTAGCGCGCCCTCCGAATTCCGGGCGATCGTCAATGGGCATTTCCTGATCAATCCACCGGTCGCGGTGGCCCCAATCACCGGTATCGTCAATGGCACCATCGAATGGATCTTTGCGTTCGCCGACCGGTTGTCGGTGACCATCAGTGGGGCAGATCGCCTTCTCGACGTCCCCCGCGAGTCGCTGGCCCACAGCTTGTGGAAGGAGGTCGCGAGGGTAACCGGCCTTGCCGCCACCCTACCGCCGTGGCAGATCATCAAGGAACGTCGGGCCACTTTCGCGGCATTACCGGCGCAAGACGCCA
>Ga0126373_10004843_pt1 | contig 10362 bp, 9 predicted proteins | sample PanSoiMetPlot_11_FD_92545 | JGI IMG/M metagenome (GOLD analysis project Ga0126373, IMG submission 92545) | Tropical forest soil microbial communities from Panama - MetaG Plot_11 | ecosystem: Environmental > Terrestrial > Soil > Tropical forest > Bulk soil | place: Panama | collected 2016-02-17 | reverse complement strand
TCCGCAACATATCGATCACCTGCTGCGTAAGCCCGTGAATGTAGCTCTCAAAGTGAGATCGGATTCATGGCAGAATCGAAAATCGGGCTTGCGCTCCAGGTCTTGGATATGCACATCGCTCTGCTGCGCGCGAAAGACCCCCTTTCGGATGCTCTCGTCTATGAAATCCGGGAGGGATTGGGTCTCTATTTCAATCGGGTGCCATGCTCGGCGCTCGGAAGATTGCATGCCCAGCCATACATAATCGGAATCCGGCTCCAGCCATGCGCGACCAAGAAATCGGCGATGTCATTGACGCTCTCAAGGATTTGATCAGCGCTGAGCTGCTCAGTGCGAACCGGATCTACTAATGAGGGTTCTTGATCCACTTAGTCAGAACATCAACTTCAGCCCGAACTGGATCTGCCTCGGCGTCGTCGCGAGCGTCGTGATCACGCCTGCCGACGGGTTGATGGCGCCGTTCGAAAACACCGTCGCGTTGGGCGTTCCGAGATTTACGCGGTTCCCGATATTGAAAAACTCCGCGCGAAACTGCAGCGAAGCGCGCTCAGTAATGGACGCATTCTTGAACACAGAAAAGTCCACCTCCGCAAGGCCGGCTCCGCTATACACGCCGCGGCCCAAAGTTCCATATGTCCCGAACTGCGGCAACGCGAACGCATTCGGATTGAACCACTGCGACTGCGTACCCTCGATCACCGAACCCGTGAACGCCGGATTCAAGTTCGGCCGGTCGGGATTTCGCGTGTCCCCATCACCCGATCGGTTCGACCCCACCTGCGGCGTGAACGGAAATCCGCTCAGCAGCGTCGTGATCGTGTTCACCTGCCACCCGCCGATGATCTTCTGCTCCACTCCCGTCGCATCTCCAAACCAGCGCTGACCGTGCCCGAAGGGCAGATCGTAAATCGCAAGCAGGCTCGCCTGGTGCGTGATGTTCAGCGCCGACGGCCCCCAATCGAGCGGCAGATCGTTGCGATTCAAAATCATTTGCGCCTGGTTCTGCGCTTGCGCGCCCGTCGGTCCCGAGTTCATGTCCAGATTCTTCGACCACGTGTAATTCCCGCGGAACAGCAACCCGTAGCTGAAGCGCTTGCTTACGTCCACCTGCAGCGCGTTGTAGCTCGAGTTGCCTTCGCTGTACCAGAAGAATCCCGCGCCCAGTGCTGGATTCGGCCGCATCCCAACCGGAATGTACTGCGCTCCCTGCGGCACGTGGCTCTGGCTCGCCGCTGCGGCGGGCGCGCCGCTGGTTGCCGCTCCGCCCGCCGTGCAGCCCGTGGAGCTCGAGCAAATCGCTGCCGGGATAGTGTTGGGATCGATGCTCAGCAATCCGTGATATCCGTGCGAGCCGACATACCCAAGCCGCATTACGATGTCATGGCTCAGCTGCTGCTCGGCCGTGAAGCTCCATTCCTGAACGGTCGGCGTCTGCGCGTTCGGCTGCACTCCTTGCGGCGCGTATGTCGCGCAACCGGTGGGCGTGTTGAACCCGGTGCATGTCGGCGGGGGCGGCGTGTTGGGAATGATCGGCACGATCGACGCCAGCGGCCCCGAGAATGTCAGCGATCCGTTGTAAGGCGGCAGCGCATTCATTAGGAACGCAAGCGAATCGATCAGCGAGTAATAGGTCCCGAACCCGGCACGGATCGCTGTTCTGCCATTTCCGAACGGATCCCACGCCAAGCCGGCTCGCGGGCCCAGCAAATGTGTCGCGTTGTTCCGCGAGTAGATCGAATTGCCGACGTGCGGGCTGGTGATCAGCACGCCGTTCGAATCCGTGAAATAGTTCGACGCGCGCCCCAGCGGCTCGTTCCAGCCAGTCGTGAACTCGTACCGGAGCCCCAGCGACAGCGTCAGATTCGGCCGCAGCCTGATTGCGTCCTGCGCGTACCACGCACCGAATAGGCTGCGCCACGCCAATTCATTCGCGGTCGGAATCACTTGGAAACTGCTCACGGTCCCCTGCAAGAATGACGTCAGGCTCGCAAACGTCGCCTGGCCGAGCTGCCGCGATGCGCTGTCTTCGTTATCCTGCATCCGCTGCAACCAGACGCCGAAGCTGAGCTGATGCCGGCCTTTGCTCCACTGCATCCCGTCGGTATAAGTAAAAAGGTTCCGCCGATTCCACGCGCCCGCCGCATTGTTCGGACCGGCCGAGGTAATGCTGCCGTTGCCGGTCGTCGTGACTCCGCCTCCGATCACGATCCCGCCCGCGCCCGCTCCGCTGACGAACGAGAGATTCGTCGGGATCTCCGCCAGCAGCGAGGAATTCAGCTTGTACGCCGCACGAGAAAACCCCGCGCGAAAAGTGTTCAGCATGTCCGGCGAAAGGACGTGCGTCTCATCGATACTCGCCACCTGGTCGCGCAGAATCGTGTAGGAAGCGAACAGCGGATCGGCCAGCGGGATCAGGCTGGTCCCATCGTCGATCAGATAGGAGAACGAAAACGTATCGCGAGTGCTGATCGAGTAATCGCCGCGCAGCGTCCCGAAATCCTCGCGAATCGATTGTTTGGGGTTGTTGTAGGAATACGCTACGCCTGGCTGTCCCGCGATCGGCGGCAGCTCTGCGCCATTGGGTAGCGGGAAAAACGACAGGTACGCCAGCATCGACCTGTTCAGACCGGTAATCGGCGTGCCGTTTGGCAGCAGCCCCTGACGCGCGTTGGCGTCGGGCACGATACTCAGACTCGATACCGCCAGCCGCTGCTCAAAGCCTTCGAAATTTCCGAACAGAAACAGCTTGTCTTTCTTCAACGGCCCACCGAGCGCTCCGCCGAATTGATTGCGGCGGAACGGCGGGACGGTCCCGTTGTCAAACGCGCCCGGCGAGTCGAGCGCGCTGTTGCGTAAAAACTCGAACAGCGTCCCGTGCAGTTGGTTGGTCCCCGACTGCGACACGACGCTGACCTGCCCGCCCGACCGCTTGCCGTATTCCGCCCCATAAGTGTCCGTTAGCACGTTGAATTCGCGCACCGCATCGATGCCGAGCAACTCGCCGCTCGCGCCGCCGGGTGTGACCGCAAGTTGGCTCGAGCCGGTGTACTCAATTCCGTTCCATAAGAAAATGTTGTCCGACGGCCGGCGCCCCGCCACGGTAAACGTATTGCCGTCGCTGGTCGAAGTATTGGCGCTCTTCAGCGTGTAGTTCACGGCGCCGGGATTCAATGTAATCAAATTGTCGAAGCTGCGGCCGTTGAGCGGCAGGTTCTTGACTTCGCTTTCGTTCACTACGCCCCGGACCGAAGACGTCGTCGTATTTACTACCGGCGCCTCGGCGGAAACTACCACTTGCTGGGCGAACTCGCCGACTTGAAGCTGGACGTTCACCACGGCCTGCTGCGCCACTTCCAGACTGACGCCCGTGCGCACCGCTTCCTTGAATCCCGACTTGTTGACCCGAATCTCCTGCGGGCCGACCGGCAGTGAGAAGACGCTGAAGTTGCCGGCATCGTCGGTTGTAGCGCCGCGGCTCGCGCCCGTCTCGAGACTCTTCACCGTCACCGTCGCTCCGCCGATAGCCGCGCCTGTGGCGTCCTCAACCCGGCCCGAGATCGCGGCTGCCACCTGGCTCCAGACCGGAACCGCAGCCGTCGCGAGCAACGATATAACAAGAACGGCAAACCGGAGCATAGGGTCCGCAGAGCGAACCGGGCGCTGCTTGGTCACGAAAACCTCCTGTAGCAACCAAAACGAGAATTATATATATTGTGCCATCGCTGGAAGCAGCTTGTGGGGCCGTGGGGCGGGCGGTCCCGCTCGATCCGCGGCGCGTTAGCTTTTGAGGAAATACTGGATCGACTTCGTTGCTTGCCGGATCCGATGCTGATTCTCCACTAACGCGAACCGCACAAAGCCTTCGCCCATTGGCCCGAACCCGATCCCGGGCGAAACAGCTACCAGCGCTTTCTCCATCAGCAGCTTCGAAAACTCGAGCGACCCTTGCTCGCGATAGCGTTCGGGAATCGGCGCCCAAACGAACATCGACCCGCGCGGCGGTTCTACCGGCCATCCCGCGCGCTGCAGCCCGGTGACCAACTCATCACGCCGCTTTTGATACGTCGCGCAAATCTTATCTGTCTCGCCCGCGCACTCGCGCAAAGCAATGATCGAAGCGATCTGAAGCGGCTGGAAAATTCCGTAATCGAGATAGCTCTTGATGCGCGCCAGCGCCGCGATCAGCTTACGATTCCCCAGGCAGTAGCCCACGCGCCACCCCGCCATGTTGAAGCTCTTCGACATCGAATAAACCTCGATCGCCAGCTCCTTCGCCCCATCCACTTGCAGAATGCTGGGTGCACGGTAGCCGTCGAAACAGATGTCGGCATAGGCGAAGTCATGCACGATCCAGGTCCCATGCCGCTCGGCCAGCGCGACCACGGTCTTGAAGAAATCCAGATCCACGCAGTGCGTCGTAGGGTTGTGCGGAAATGAGATGAGAATCATCTTCGGCTTCTTCGACGACGTCTCGTAAAGATGTTCCAGCCGGTTCAGGAACGTCGCAGGATCGGGCATCGGCAGCATGCACGCGTGCCCCTCGGCCATGATCACGCCGTATTGGTGAATCGGATAGGCGGGATTGGGTGAAACCACCGCATCGCCCGGCCCTATCACGGCGAATAACAAGTGCGCGAGCGCATCTTTCGCTCCCACTGTGACGATCGCTTCCGATTCGGCGTCGAGTTCGACTCCATAGCGCGTCCGGTAATGCTGCGCGATCTCCTCGCGCAGCCGCGGAATCCCCCGCGACACAGAATAGCGATGATTGCGCGGATTGCGAATCGCCTCGATGGCTTTTTCCACCACCGGCTCGGGCGTCGCGCCGTCCGGATTGCCCATGCCGAGATCCACCACATCCATCTGTGCCGCGCGTGCCTTCGCCTTCATCTCGTTGATGACGGCAAACACGTACGGCGGCAGCTTTTGGATGCGATAGAACTCGTCGGAGACTGAAGCCATAATCTATTGTAAGGTCATGCTCACTGATTTAGTCCAGATCCGGCGGCTCGGCTCTCGAAAAGAAAAAGAGAACAAGCGCTTCACCACATACATCGAGCGCCACAAATATCCGGGCCGGCGCCTGCGCCGCCTCGCACAAGAGATTCACGACGAGATCGACTGCCGAAAATGCGCGAACTGCTGTCGAGAAGGCGAAGCGGGCGTGTCCAAGCGCGACGTTGAGCGCCTCGCAGACTTCCTGGGGCTCTCACCCGACGAGTTCCGCGAGCGCTACACCATGCGTGCCAAAGACAACGATCTTATCCTCAAGCGAAGCGACAAAGACGGCTGCGTTTTCTTGAAGGACAATCAGTGTTCCGTTTACGAGGCGCGCCCGAAAGCCTGCGCCGACTATCCGCACCTGGTGCGCGTCGACGGCTCCGTCGCCGCCCGCATGTGGATCATGCCCGAGCGCGCCACCTACTGCCCAATCGTCTACAACTGGATGGAAGCTGCTAAGAAAGAGGTCAACTTCCGCTGATGTAGCGCACGCACTCCTGCGTGCCGTGTCGAGACTCGTCTCGACACCAAGTTCGGTTGAAAAGAGAGTGCCGAACCTACCCAGACATTAACGCAGCTTTTCGTCCCAAACATCACAGCCTCCCGTAGTACAAATTCGTATCGTACGCGAAATCGACCGTTCCACCCAATTGGTGCGCATCAAACAACTCGCGCAACCCGCGCATCAGGGTTTCGTAATTCGCATCGCCCGCACACGGCGCATACGACGACGATTCCAGCCGCCCGCGAAGTCCCGTCCAGTCAAAACGCTGCACATTCGGAAACGTATCGAGCTTCCAATCGCGATGCTCGAAGAAATCAGTGATCCGCTGAGCATCGATCCGGCGATGATCCACCCTTGCATACTCACCCGAGTACCGATCGAGCAGGCGCTCATACCCGACGAGAAACTCACCGATCTCCAGCCGTTCGTTCCAAATCAACGCGACCCAGCTCGGCTTCCGCAAAATCCGCCGGAACTCAACACGCGCCCGGACAGCATCGAACCAATGGAACGCCTGCCCCGCCGCGACCAAGTCGACACTCGCACTGCCAAGCCCCGTCTCCTCCGCGCGCCCCTCACGGCTGACGAACTTCCGATGACCTTCCAGAACTCGCTCGCCCGCCTCGCGCATCTCCTTGTTCGGTTCGACGCCGATCACCGAACAGCCCGCATCCAGAAAAAGCTTCGCAAGAAACCCTGTGCCCGAGCCAATATCGGCCACCACCGACTCAGCGCTCAACCCGCATTGGCGCGCGAGCGTCTCGACAACCTCGCGTGGATACGATGGCCGATAGCGGATGTAGTCATCTACCCGCGATGAAAAACGCCCGGTCGGATCGAGCCCTGTCACGGCCCGCTACGCCAGTGCCTGGATCGCGGCCACCGCCCGGTCGATATCCTCGCGCGAGTTATAAATGTGCGGCGAGAATCGCAATCCTCGCGACTCCCCGTTATCGGTCTTCGCAATGGAAATCCTGTTGCGCTCCCACAACGTGTCGTACGCGCGCTGGATCGGCACGTTGCTCAACTCGAATTTGATGACGCCCGCCGAAAGCTCCGGCTCGCGATTCGTCTTCATTCGCACAGTGGGCATCTGGGCCAGCCGATCCTTCATAAAGCCCGACAACACGCGCATGCGCGCCTCGATCTTGTCCACGCCGATCAAGTTGAGAAAATCCACGGCCGACTCCACCGCCACCAGCCTCGGATCATCGCGCTGGCCGTACACCTCGAACTTGCGCGCTCCCTTGATCTGATCCGACCACCCCACCGTCACCACCGACGGCCAAACCTGCGCGATGCGATCCGCGCGGACATAAAGAATGCCGCACTCCAGCGGCCCCATCAGCCACTTGTGCGTGCTCGCCGAATAGGAATCGCAGCCGATCTCTTTCAAGTTGACATCGATCGCACCGAAGCTCTGCGCGCCGTCCAAATGCAGCCAGATGCTGCGGCGCCGCGCAAGTTCAGTAATTTCACGCGCCGGAAACATCATGCCGGCAAAACTGGACACATGCGTGATCGCGATCACCTTCGTTCGCGGCGTGATCGCTTTCTCGATTTGCGCGACCAACGCATCGCGGCTCGGCACCGGCACAGGAATCGGCAGCGTCTTCACCACGAACCCTTCGCGCTTGGCGCGCACTTTCCAGGAATCGTCGTTCGAGGCGTGGTTCTGATCGTTGCTGATGATCTCGTCGCCAGCCTTGAGATCCAGCCCCTGTACGATGATGCTGTTGCTCTCGCTCGTATTCCGCGTCAGAGCGATCTCGTCGGCCGAAACACGCAACAGCGCGCCGATCTTCCCTCGTAGACGCTCGTGCAGCGCATCATATTTGGAACGGTTCTGAAACGACGGATTCGAGTGAAAATCGCGCAAGTATTCCGAATACCGGTCCTGCACCGGGCGCGACGCAGGACACACGTTCGCGGCGTTCAGATAAATCAGATTTTCATCCAGTGGAAATTCGCGCTTGACAAGTGACCAATACGACTCATTGTTTGCATCGGGCGAGCCCGGAGCTGCCCGCAGTGCCTGCGAGAATGCAGCCCAGGAAGCGGGTAGCGCTGCGAGCGCGGGAACGGAACGGAGGAAACTGCGTCGCGAGCTGTGCATGTGATGATTGTACTTCGTATCGGATTCGTGCATGTGGCGCCGAAAAACCAGCGCTCAGCTCCGCTGCTTCAAAAATTCAATCAGCAGCCGGCTGACTTGTTCGGGTTGCTCCTGCTGGACCCAGTGCCCCGCGCCCTCGACCAGATGAAAGCCGAGCATTCGTGTGCACGCTGTGCTACGCATTCTCTCGGCCGCGCCCGCGGTCTGATAAACGCCCCAATCGCTCTTCCCGGCAATAAAACAAGACGGTACGTCAATGGTTCGGCCAGAAAAAGTAAGCAGCTCTGCATTGTTCTTCGGATCGCTCCCGCGGCGGTAGCCATCGAGCGCCCCCTGGAATCCCGTGCGCCCGTACTCTTCGGCGTACACATCGACCTCGGCATCCAGGAACCATTTGCATGCGGCAACCTCGGCGTCTGACGGCATCATCGGCGCGACGGTCTCGCACATGCCTTTGTCGCGATCCATCACGTAGTAGGTCGGCATTTTGGCCATCTCTTCGGCAGTGCGTGCTTTCAAAGGGAACGGCTGGTTGCCTTTCCAGTCAGCGCTTTTGTAGTGGTAATAGGCGCGGAAGAACGCATGCAGACCCTGCGGACAGTTGCGCATATTCGGATCGGCTTCGCGCGTGCGGTAATAATCTTGGTAATACTTGCGAGGGCGGGGAAGCCCGGTGAGCTGGCGATCCAAATCATAGGCCGGCGAAGCAGTGGAACCGGCCGCGTTGGCGGAGTTGAACGGGAACGTCGGCGCTCCCGCGAAGGGCGCGCTCATCATCACGACTGAACGAAACACGTCAGGCCGCGTCAAAGCGCACCATGCGGCCGCGGGTGAACCCATGTCGTGTCCGATCACCGCGCCGAAAGATCGATAGCCGAGCCCCGCGACCAGAGCCAAGGCGTCGCGGACGATATTGAGCTGACTGTAGAGAGTCAGGTCCGCGTCATAACTCGCGTCCCACCCTGTGGTCCGTCCGTACCCGCGCTGGTCCGGCGCAATCACGTGGTAGCCTTGCGCCGCCAGCGGCAGCATGACCTTTCTCCAACTGAAGGCGAGCTCCGGAAAACCGTGCAGCAGGAGCAGGCAAGGCCCGTTGCGATTCTCGAACCCAGCCTCCAGCATGTGCACTCTAAGTCCGTTGACGTTCTCGACGAATCGCGATCGAATTCCTTCCGGGATCGTCGTTGGACCGTAGGCGACGTCTCGGTTCGCAGCGCGCGCTTTTGTGATCCAGACAGCTTGCGCCGCGCCCGCAATCATCGTTTGAATCTGCCGGCGGCGCGTGATCGCTCTACTTGCCATAGTTCGCCAGCCTTTACCTTGATTCCTTTTCCTGCACGCGCCCTCCGCCGAGGATCAGCACAGGCGCCTCGTTCCCCTCGTGGCAGGCGTACTCATACATCCGGTAGTCATCGTCGCGAACAAGCGGAATCGCGACCTTCCATGGCGCGGAGTACATCACAGGATCCGTGATCGTCACCTCATAACGCAGCGTGTCGGCATCCATGCGCGTGAACCGCTCAACCACATGCGTCGCCTCGGTCTGCGGCACGCCTTTTACGCGCCCGGTCGCGGCACTAGTCGCGATCCAACCCTTATTGTTGAAATTCGTCGTGTCCACTACCAGCGTGTTGCCTTCCCAGTGCCCCCTCGAATCCCCGTCCCACAAACGCACACTCGCTGGAGGGTGCGGGCTCCCATCGATCGGAATCACTCTCACGTTGTGAATCATCTCGGAAATGAGGGCCACCTGCCCCGGCGTCTGGATGATCTGATATGCATTGTTGTAGCCGGCCGTGAACATTCCGCCGGGAACGCCGCGCGTGATGCAGCGGTCCCACACGCTCATATATTTGTAGTCTTCGCTTTCGTGCGCGTGGTTGTAGTCGCGCGCCGCTTCAGCAGCAGCCGTCAACGGGACGCGCCCGTTCGCCGGTTCCACCACCAGCGACGTCTGCCGTGTCTTCACCACCTTCGTTCCGGAATCGATCCAAAGGTCGTTGTAATTCCCGACGTCACCCGCCCTCGGCGGACGATCCACGCGATTCTCAGCCGCACGCTTTTCCGCAGCGGCCGCCTCCTGCGCGGTGAGGTACGCCTTGTTTCCGAGCGCCACGGGCCGCTCGAACGGTGTGATCGTGGCGCCGATCCACATGCCCTGAAGATCTGGTTGGCCGTCCGGGGTGCGCTTGCTGAAGGAATCGGTGGACGATGCCTTGGCCGCGCCACTCGGCTTCGTTTCTGCGGCGATCAAGGTTTGCGCATAAGCGGCGAGCGGCCAGAGCAGTGCGGCCGCCAGCAGAACAAATCGGTGGACCATCGGTCACCTCTTTCTTGCATCTACTTTACGCCCGATGAGCCAGCACTTGCACTACGCTAGATTCGGATCGTGGCCCAATACGCCTATGTCGTCGGCTCCGGACCAAACGGTCTCACCGCCGCGATCACTCTCTCTCGCGCCGGCCTCCCGGCGACGATTCTGGAGGCCTCGGACACCATCGGCGGTGGAACTCGATCGGCCGAACTGACTCTGCCAGGGTTCACGCACGATGTGTGCTCAGCCGTACATGCCATGGCCGTCAGCTCACCCGTGTTCGCTTCGATGCCGCTCGCCGATTACGGCCTCCAATGGATCCAGCCGCCCATCCCCGTCGCGCATCCCTTCGACGATGGATCCGCAGCCGTGGTCCACCGCTCGCTCGCCGAAACCTGCGCACACCTCGGCGGAGATAGCGATTCC
>Ga0126373_10004842_pt1 | contig 10362 bp, 6 predicted proteins | sample PanSoiMetPlot_11_FD_92545 | JGI IMG/M metagenome (GOLD analysis project Ga0126373, IMG submission 92545) | Tropical forest soil microbial communities from Panama - MetaG Plot_11 | ecosystem: Environmental > Terrestrial > Soil > Tropical forest > Bulk soil | place: Panama | collected 2016-02-17 | reverse complement strand
CCGGCCAACCGCTACCACGCCCGTAACGACGAGGATTTCGCGTTCCTGCAGGAAGACCCCCGCTTCACCGAATTGCTGTATCCTGAAAAAGAAGGATACTCGGGTTAGTCGCTCTCGGATCCCTTCGAATTCCCCACGCCCTGCCGCAGCCTGGCCGAGTTTTTGCACCCAGCTTCGTGTCGGCCCGTCCGTGGTGAGTGTATGAAAGGGACGATGCTTCCACCTCGGCGTCCCTCGGATTTTGCTTCTGTACTTGAGCGCCTCGTGAAAAAATCAGTTCAGAAAAACAGCCAGTCTTCGCGCGGCCTACAGGTGGTCGCGCTTGGCGGGGGGACCGGGCTGTCGGCGTTGCTGCGCGGTTTGAAGCTGCACGTTGTGCGCCGGACCGACCAGCACCCCACGGCGGAGCGCCCAATCGCCGACATTGCGGCAATCGTAACGGTTACCGACGACGGAGGGAGTTCCGGCCGGCTTCGCCGCGAAAACCGGATTCTGCCGCCGGGCGACATTCGAAACTGCATGGTGGCGCTGTCGAAAGACGAAGCACTTCTCAGCCGTCTCTTCCAGTACCGGTTTCAGGCCGGCCGCGGATTGCGCGGGCACAACTTCGGCAACCTCTTTCTGGCGGCACTTACTCATGTCACCGGCGATTTTGCCGAAGCCGTGCGTGTTTCGAGTAAGGTGCTCGCGATTCGCGGACGCATCTTTCCTTCCACCATTTCGAATGTGCATCTGGTTGCGAAGCTGGCGAATGGCAAGCGCGTTCAGGGTGAAACGAATATTTCACGCAGCTCCGTTGCTATCCGCAAACTAGAACTCGTGCCGCGGCGTGTTCGTCCACTTTCCGCCGCCGTCGAAGCCATTCGAGAAGCAGACCTGATTTTGATGGGGCCCGGCTCTCTGTACACCAGCGTGATTCCCAATCTTTTGATTCCGGAAATCGCCGACAGCATCACTCGGTCTCGGGCGCCGCGAGTTTATGTTGCGAATCTCATGACCCAGCCGGGCGAAACCACAAATTACGCTCTGAGCGAGCATATACGCGCCATTCAGGATCACGTGGGGAAGCGCTTGATCGACTCCGTGGTGGCCAATGTGCGACAGGTCTCGCCCGAAGTCGCCGATCGTTACCGCGCGCAAGGCGCCGCGCCGGTGGCGATTGATCCCGAGAAAGTGAGGAAATTGAAGGTGAAACTCGTTACCGGCGACCTGCTCGAAGAACATGGCGTGATCCGGCACAATTCCGAGCGCCTCGCGAAGCTGCTTGTCGAAAGATTTTTGCTTCGGAGAAAGAGCCGCTAGCTCAGTGCCACTCAAAGCCCAGCCCACCCCTTACGAAAATCGGAGGTCCCTCGGTGAGGACAGGTGTCGCCGACACGCAGAAGCGGTCGTTGGTGAGGTTCTGGACGGCAAAGAAGAGGGAAGTGTGCCACTTGAGCTGTCGCGAAACCTGCGCGTCGAGCGAAAATGCGCGGCCGAGCGGTAGCAGGTTTTGGTCGTCGTCGTAGTGATTCCCCAAAAACCGAGCCTGAGCTGCCAGCGTCCAACTTCTTCCGAAGTAGCTCACTTGCAAGCCGAATTGATTCTGGGCTACCTGTGGCAGAAACAACCCTTGGAGAGACGGATTCGCCGCGAAGCTCACCACCGTGCTATTCACGAACAAAAAAAGCCGCGGAAACCTGGAGGCGTGCCGTACCATGCATTTCACCGGCAAGCTCAAATCCGCGCGCTTGAGTCAGTCCCAGATTTTCTTTTTGCCTGGTGATTAGCGCGGGAGTGGTCGATAGCGTTACGTTCGCCACAGGCGGCGCAATCTCGCTCCACAAGAAATCCCCCCCGCAATGTCAGCCGGTTGTCCCAGGTGGGCAGGCTCGCACCCGCCTCGCCGCCGGTCAGGTGTTCACTGCTCAACGCGGGGTTCGCGAGGGTCAGCACGTTGCCGACGCGGAAGTTGCGGTAGAGCCCATTCAGTGTAAAGCTGCGTCGCGCAGAATGCGGAACCCATCAGACCAAAAACCTTTTGCAGGTGTGGAGCGAGTCATGACGCAGTCAGATTCTTTCGACCGGTCGACGGAAACGGTTCGCAGATTAGAATTTCGAAGACAGCAGCCAGGTACGTACAGCCTATCTAAACTTTCTGCCTTTGCATCGCCCGCGCAAGCGAAAGTCACCTAAGCTGCAAGTGCAATCCTACCCCTTTACATACCGCCGACCACTTTGCCGGTCAGCACTGTGATGGATGCTCGAGGGAGCAGTGCTGTTTGCCCGCTCTTCCACTCCACTCTTCTTTCTTTCGGTGGGCCGTCGGGATCGGCAAAGCTTGCTGCGCCGGATGGGTGCCACACATACTCGGCTGCGCCAAACGTCACCACCTTCACGGTCCCACTAAGCTGAGCGGCCGTTTCTTTGCCCCCGTTTTCGAAGCCGATCGTTACATCGTGTGCGTTGCTCGGATCCTTGTTAATGATCAGCAACGACCATTCTCCGTCAGGTCGTTTCACCCCATAGGCGGTAATCAGGTTGTTTCCGACTTCGTCCTCCAGGTCTGCCGTTGCCGGAAAAAGCTGGTGCGTTCCACGGCCGTGCTCCACCCAATCGCGATTCAAAACTTGGCTCGCGAAATACTGCGCGGTGTACTGCTTGATTTCCAGTTTTTCGTTGGCTACAAAGTTTCCATAAGTGCTCCACGCATAGCATCCCGGGCGCAGCGCCTCCGGCTGAATTGGGGAATGATAGTACACGGCACCCGGACCACCGTGGGTGAGAAAGGCGCCGACGCTGTCGGCCAGCCACAGTCCTGCAAACAGGTCCTGCATCGGGTCGGTCAGCGCCCACGAGACATTGCTTTCGGTATTCATCAACGGTACATCGGCCGGAACGCCATCGTCCCGCCACACTTTCAAGATCCCTTCCACAAGCTGCGGCTCGCGGTATAAATCGGACCAGTTCATTACGCACGGCTCGAACGGGTAGTGCTCGAACGAAACAAACGCGAGGTCGGCTAACCTTCCGTGCGCTTTCAGATAGTTGAGAAAGCGTGCCAGCCAAGAAGTGCGACCCTGCGCATCGGGCCACACCTTGATGTCTTCGTTCACGCCCGTGAAGATCGGGCCTCCCAGCTTCAGTCTGGGATCGACCTTGTGCAAGGCGGTCGCCCATTGCAGGTAGAGCTCGGCATAATCCTCGGGCACGATGTACGCTCCGTCCGGTTCTTCTCCCATCTCGACGTAAGAAATCGGGTAGCCGCGTTTTTCGAGATAGGCGAGTTCGGCTGCACTGTCTTCCGGCGTGGCATAAATCATCGCGATTGGGATCATTGCCGGCAGGTGATTGGTGTAGCCGCTGGTGAAAAACAGGTCGAAGCCGGTTTGAATGCGATTGGAGATGATGTCTTCGGCGGTGTGCCATGAATCTACGGACGAAGCCTGTGTCGCCGTCTGCGCTTGTCCCGGGGCGTGTTTCACGAGGTCCACGAACTGTCCCAGGGAATTGAAATTGCCGGCGGAAATCTCGAAGATCGCATAACCCACGCAGTTGCGCCGGTCGTCGTCTCCGTGTGTGTCGCAGGTGTTCGACGACTCCGTCATCCAGATGCGCAGGAAGCGCGTGGCAATGGGATGGTCGGCCAGCCGTTGCACTTTGTTCCCACCTGTTCCCACGGTGACCTCGCCTTGCGGGAACCGAACCCAATCGCCGGATGTCTGCTTGTTCAGGGCGTCTTCTTTTCCGTTCCAGTATTCGACCACGTATTTCTTCGCGTACGGATTGGCCCATGCGATCTGAATGGCGTCGATTTCCTGGGGCAAGCCAAACTCGATCACCACCCATTGCGGATGCGTTGAATCTGGTGCTGCGGTGAATTTTTCCGCGAGATAGGGATTGCTCTTCCAGTAGCTCTTTTCGTCGCCATCGGTCAGACGGGAAAACTCGTTCTGACCCGCATCGCTCCGTGTCGTTCCGCGATGAGCGATGTGATACCCGAAGGATTTTCGAAGAAAATCCTTCGGTTCCGCGTTACCCACGAAGTATCCGCTCCTGTTTTTCTCGTCGCTCCAGGTTCCGTCGGGATTCCAGTGCCAGGCGGAGTAGGTAAGTTCCGTGTTTTGCCGGTACGTGATCGGTCCCCAGCCGGCAGAGAGTCCAGCCTTGATGATCGGCTCGCTGTAGACGGCGTCAAATTCCCTGGCCTGGAGAATGTCCATCGAAGTTCCCAAGGCTTTGTCTGGGTCAAAGGCGACGGCATGCGACGGGGTCACATCGACGTGTACTGTCTGGGCGGGCGCGACCCCGGCGAGGGCGCCGAGCGACACAGCCAGTTCGAACACGGAAAGACGTATCCACTTCGGAGCAGGGAACCGCATGGCATCCTCCTTTAAGTCGCGAATATTATATCGATTTAAGTGTTCTCTCTGAGGCAGTGCTTCGCATGGCACAGGCACGCTCGACGAACGGTCTGGCACCCGGTTAGACTTCCAGCTAACCTTTCTCTCGCAGGCATTTTTTGTAGGACGGAGAATGTTCATGTCGACTTTTGGGCTCATCGAGTACAAGGACGCCAAGCCGCAGGTCAAAGCCGTGTATGACGACATCATGGCGACCCGCAAGACCGACTACATCAATAATTTCTGGAAAGCGATCGCTCACGACCCCGCACTCCTCGAACGTACCTGGGAAGATGTGAAAGCCATCATGGCTCCGGGCGCACTCGATGCACTGACCAAGGAGCTTCTCTACATCGCTATCAGCGTCACAAACAATTGCCACTATTGCATTGCCTCCCACACCGCTTCCGCGTTCAGCAAGGGCATGACACCGGCGATGTTCAAGGAGCTCCAGCAAGTGATCGGGATGGCGAATGAGACCAACAAGCTCGTCACCGGCTACCAAGTACCGATCGACGCGCGCTTTCAGCCGCCGCTACCGATCGGGAAGTAGCTCGAAGTGTAAAATCCCACGCCCTCTCGAGACACATCCGGCGGCTGTGTTTCCATTGTAGTACTTGAGTACTATAGCTGCTGGTATCCGGCAACCCCACCATAAAAGAGGTACAGCAGGAAAACCCTGTTTTGCGCAGGGCTTTTCTCTCAATCCTCATCTTCCGGGGTACACCATGGCTCCAACCACGAAAGACGCCGAAAACTCGGCGGAATCGTCCTCTCTCGCGACCCCTGTGTCTGGCGCGCCGAAAACAGCCGATGGTTCCACCCGCACACAACCGGTCGCCCTGGAAATTCCTGTCACCGTGAACGGAGCCAGAACCGTAGAAGGATCCGACAAGCGCGAGCCCTTTTCCGAGGCCACAAAAACCGTCTTGATTTTCAATCAAGGCGCGGTGATTCGCATAGCGACTCCTGTTGCAGCCGGCCAGTTGGTCTTTCTCACCAATGAAAAATCAAAGAAGGAAGTGGTTTGCCAGGTAGTGAAATCCAAACCGGGTGGCGGCCCGGGAGCCGGCTACGTTGAACTTCAGTTTACGGAGCCAGCCGTGGGCTTTTGGGGACTGCGGTTCCCGGCGGCACCAGGTGCGCCTGCGGCTCCTTCCGCTGCCGTGCCTGCAGCTGCGCGAGCTACTACACCCGCCGCAACTGCAACAAGGATTTCTGCCACGGCGCAGGTCCCGCCGGCATCCACCGCCTCCAGATCCGCTGCGCCGGCTGCTTCTGTTCCTGTGCCCGCACCCAAGGCAGCGCCGCCGGTACCACCCGTGGCTCCGAAACCCGTAGCGCCAACACTCTCCGCTCCGCCACCACCGAAGCCAGCGGCAGCACCGCCCGCTCCGCCGGTGGTCAAAACCGAAGCGCCCCAATCGCTGGCTTCACCGACCCCGCTCTCACCCGCGCCAGCTTCGTTCGCGCCTCCTCCGGCACCTCTTCCGCCCGTGGCTGCGCCAGCTCCTCCGGAGGAAAAACGGGGACGCGGGATTCCTGAGATTCACGACTATTCCAAGGAGATCGCCGCGATTTTTGCGGTGCCTCCGGTGGGGTCTTCTCAGACCGCCACAACCAGCCCGGCACCGCCTCAGCCTTCGACGGAAGAAATCAAGCAACAAGCAGCGCGTCTCCAGGTACAGCTCGGTTCTATGCTATTTAGCGAATCGGCTGGCGCACCGTCTGCCCCGCCAACGGTGACACCGTCAGCTTCGAATGCCAAATCCCCTGCCACAGGGAACGTCGGCTCCGTTGCGGCCGACTCCGCTCAAAAAGTTGCAGAGGCTAAGCCGCAGGATGGGAAGCCCGCAGCGAAGCCGCTGCCGAAGCCGGTGTCGACGGCGCCGAAGGCCAAGTCTTACGACATCGAGCAAGTTGAAGAGGTAAAGGTTCCGGATTGGCTCGCGCCGCTTTCCCGCAACGCTGAATCCGCACCAGCGCCGACGCCCCCGCCTAGCGCCGCGGCTGTTCCTTCCGAGCAGTCCAGGATTCCGGGTTGGCTGTCGCCACTGTCACACATTGCGCCACCTGCGCTAACACCCGCAGCAGTCCCCACGGATGTTGCGACAATCTCGGCTTCGCCCGCGGAGCCGGCTGAATCGCATTCCGTTCCGGCCGTGGAAGCGGAGCCGAACTCCCACGACGAACCCTTCGGCGGGAGAATGTTGGACGACTCGCTCGAATCCTCGCCGGAGGCTTCCACCGCCGGCAGTTCGAAGAAAGGATTGTTTCTTGGGCTTGCGGCTGCCGCGCTGCTTCTTGCCGGCGGCGGCATTTGGTATATGCGTCAGACGCGCGGTGTCAATTCCGGCGGCCCGACGGTAAAGGTTGTCGAGGCGCCAGTCCCAAGTCAAACCGTGGTTGTCAGTAGTCTTCCGACGACCAAGCCTGAGCCCGCAGCAGTTCCCACGGGTTCGAATTCGCCGGCAGCGATCGTTTCGCCAGTTTCCCCGCAGCCTGCCAAGAACTCCACCGCCAATGTGCTCTCTGCTGCGCCCGCAACCGCGCCGAAGAACACGGCTCCCTTGGTGCAGAAGGAGGCTCCCGTTGAGCAACCGAAGAAGCCAAGCCTTGGTGAGGTTCACCTTTCTGCACCGCTTGTCAGTCGCGTGCACGTACAGCAAGGCGGCGAAGCGGACCCTTCGCTAAACACGGGCGTACCCACGCCCGGCGCCGAATCGCTCTCGTCGTTGTCGGGTAGCACGAAGGAGCCATCCGCACCTCTTCCCGTCGGCGGGGATGTCAAGCCGGCACATCTGATCAAGTCGGTCCCGCCGGTGTATCCGCCCGTGGCGCGAACGCAGCGTATCGCGGGCAGTGTGAGCATCGACGCGGTCGTCGATACGGAGGGCAACGTGAGCACGATGAAGGTTCTCTCTGGTCCCGCCATCCTTCATCGAGCGGCATTAGATGCGGTGAAGCAGTGGCACTACGAACCCGCGATGCTTGACGGGAAGCCCACGGCGTCGCACCTGACTGTGATCGTGCAATTCCGATTGCAATAGCCTGCTACTCGAAGATTTGAGCTTCGGGCCCTCGCGAGGCGCTCTTTCCAGGTAGAGATTCAGAGTCTATTCGCCGTGCGGATAGCCGCCTTGGGTGGAAAGCACGCCGTGTCCGAACAATGCCTCCGCGGTCTGTTGGCCCTCAAGCTGGGGGTCAGCCTGAACGATAACGATCCAGGAGAGGTGCGGGAAGGGAAGAAAGCGGTCGATGGGTCTGACAAACGGGACCAGAAGGTTCAGCAGCTTGATCTGCCAAAGGCCGAAAGTTTCCTTCTTCAGGATTCGTCCATTCAACCACCAACCGGGTGAACCTATGCGGTTGAACTTGATGACTCGATCCACGCGCAAGCCCGCCCGCTCGCAGGCGTGCACGAGTTGCTCCCGAGTGTACCTGCGATAGTGACCGAGGACGCGGTCGAGTGATCCATAAAGTCCGGGCCCATTCGGCACCAGCACGATCGCCTTCCCATCGTCGGTCAGCGCTTTTCGAATGTTCCGCAATGCGTGTACATCGTTTTCGAGATGTTCCACGACGTTCAAGCAGATCACGGTATCAAATTGGTCTTTCGGATAGGTTTCCCCGTCGCTTGCGTCAGTGTAATGGACGTAAAGGTAGGGTCTCGACGCGGTCAGAGCCTTGAGCCGTCCGAGGTAGTGAGGATTGACGTCGCTGACGCAATAAATCGTTCGCGGCACGAGGTTGGCCGTGAGGTTTCCGATGCCCGCACCGATTTCGAGCACCCGCTCTCCCATGAAAGGACGGATGGTGTCAGCCATCCATTTGGTGAAGCGAGGCGCGCGGTTCAGCCGCGCAAGAATCTCGCTGCCATGCTCATCCTCAATGTAAATCTTGTCCGAGATTCCAAATTTCACCAGCGCGCCAAGGGCTCTCACCCCGTCTTTCCACGTGATTTTCTTTCCCTCGGAATAGGTGCGCCCGGAATAGCGTATGGGCACTTCAAAAATGCGCGCATGGCGCTTGGCCAGCTTGATGGTGATTTCCGGCTCAATTCCAAAACGGTTGCTCTCCCACGGGATGCTGTTCATTAAGTCGGAGCGCACCATTTTGTAGCAGGTTTCCATATCCGTCAGATTCAAGTCGGTGACCAGATTGGTCAGCAGGGTGAGTAGTTTGTTGCCGAGGGAATGGCGGAAAAAAAGCACCCTGCGGAAATCGCTCGACAGAAATCGCGATCCAAATACCGCTTCCGCTTCCTCGGTCACAAACAACGGCAACATCGTTGCCAGGTCGTCCGGATGGTATTCGAGGTCGGCGTCGTGGATCACCACAACGTCGGTATCCACATGGGGCAAGGCTGTGCGGATGGCCGCACCCTTTCCGGCATTTGCTTCGTGCTCGAGGAATATCCATTCGAAGCGGGCAAGTTCGGAATGACTTAGTGTTTCCTGAAATCGTAACAAGGCCCCCGCCGTGTGGTCGGTCGAGGCATCATTCACAACAATCACGCGTACGCGGTTCAGCCAGGGCGATTCGAGAAGGATCATGAGGCGGCGCAGGCTGGCTTCCACCAGATACTGCTCGTTGTAAACGGGCACGATTACCGAAAGACTTAGTTTCGTTTCCATTCTGCTAGGATTCCCCTGCTTGCGCAGCCCCCAACCATAGTCTACCTCTGCCGATGCTTGAGCGGCACTCGTTCTCGTTGGGAGAGTTCTACCTCCCAAACTTGCTCTGCATGATTCCCCTGAATATACTGACAACCCGGCCAATTGGCAGGTCCGGCGGGTGGGTAGCCCGCCTCATACGGTCCCTCTTGGCCCTTCTTTTCGCGCCTGATCGCCTTTTCACAGGCCGAACCATGCCGCGCAGCCGGCCGCACCCTGGGCTGTCCGTGCAAAGGAGAGTTCTGCATGCCCCACACGCTCGCGCCGGAAGAAATGAACGTCTATCAGAACGCCGAGGCGCGTTTTGAAGTGGCCGCGAACAAGCTTGGACTCGAGCAGGGTGTTTATCGTTATCTCAAGTATCCCGACAAGGAAATTACGCTGTACATCCCGGTGGGGATGGACAATGGCCAACTCGAGGTGTTTACCGGCTACCGAGTGCTGCATTCGACGGTGCGCGGTCCGGGTAAGGGGGGAATCCGCTTTGCGCCGGACGTAACCATCGACGAAGTCCGCGCCCTGTCTGCGTGGATGACCTGGAAGTGCGCGGTCGTGGATATTCCGTTTGGAGGCGCCAAGGGCGGAGTGATTTGCGATCCACGTAAAATGTCCCGCGGGGAGCTCGAACGTCTCACACGCCGCTACACGGCCGAGCTTTCCGATTGGCTGGGCCCCGAGCGAGACGTGCCCGCGCCCGACGTCGGCAGCAACGAGCAGACGATGGCCTGGGTCATGGATACCTATGCCATGCATGCTCGACAGGCCACAACCGCGGTAGTTACCGGCAAGCCCATTGAGTTGGGAGGTTCCCGCGGCCGCCGGGAAGCGACCGGCCGGGGCGTAATGATTTGCGTCGACAAGGCCATCACCAAGCTCGGGCTGCGGAAAGAAGAGGCCCGTGTGATCGTCCAGGGTTTCGGCAATGTCGGCTCGCTGGCCGCGGAGCTCATGCAGAGAGCCGGCTACCGGATCATCGGCCTTGCCGATATCGGCGGCGGCTTGTTTAACGAAAGCGGGTTCGACGTTCCCAAGGTGATCGAGTGGGTTTACAGGCAAAGGAAACCCCTCCAGGAGTTCCCGGATGGCGGGATCAAAATGAGCGCTCGCGAGGTGCTTTTCCAGCCGTGCGACGTGCTGGTTCCTGCCGCAATCGAAAACCAAATTACCGAACAGAACGCCAGCCAGGTGCAGTGCAAGATTCTTTGTGAAGGGGCGAACGGTCCCACGACGTGGCAGGCAGACGCCATCATCGACAATAAAGGCATATTCACCGTGCCTGACATCCTTGGGAATGCCGGGGGCGT
>Ga0126373_10004839_pt1 | contig 10364 bp, 13 predicted proteins | sample PanSoiMetPlot_11_FD_92545 | JGI IMG/M metagenome (GOLD analysis project Ga0126373, IMG submission 92545) | Tropical forest soil microbial communities from Panama - MetaG Plot_11 | ecosystem: Environmental > Terrestrial > Soil > Tropical forest > Bulk soil | place: Panama | collected 2016-02-17 | reverse complement strand
CGCCGACGAGTACGGGCAGCCTGGTAATCTCGTCGTCGGCGCGAACATCGCCGGCTTCGTGAAAGTCGCAGACGCGATGCTCGATCAAGGCGTGGTGTAGGTTGGTTAAGGGGCGGAGAGATTGGCGCTAACGCCAAACCGGGCGCGCAAATCCTACGTCGACTCCGAATATCAGTTTGTATGAAAATGAAATCCCTTGTTTTCCGTGTTGCCTTGGGTTTCGGGGTGCTCTTCGCTGCGGGCTGTGAAGAATACTACGCTGGTTACCCGGGTAATTACGGACCCTACTATGGTGGATATGGTGGGCCGTATTATGGAGGTTATCCGGGCTCCGTAACGATTGCGGTTGGGGATCGGCCTTATTACGTTCGCGGGCCTGGTTATTACGCTGGCCACACGTATTACGTCTGGAGGCCAGGACACTGGAGGTGGTGGCATGGGCAGCGAGTCTGGATCCACGGCCATTACGTCGTGCGAGGATACTGATTGGAGTTCGGGGCGATCGATATTTAAACAATTGGCTGAGCCAGGCCCCACCGTGCCAAACGGAAACGCAGCCCCGTAGCCAGGCAGCCTAATCCATAGCGCACACTTCTCCGGAAATTGATCGATGACGCTTCGGGCATGTACCGGGCTGGACACGTGACCTCACCGATTGCGGAGCCGAGAGTGATGATTTGCGCAAGGATCTGGTTGTCGAAAACAAAATCGTCGGAGTTCGCCTCCATCGGCAGCCGTTCCAATAATTGGCGCGAAAAGGCGCGATAACCAGTGTGATACTCCGAGAGCTTGGCGCCGGTGAGAAAATTCTCCACCAGAGTCAGGAACCGGTTGGAGACGTATTTCCACCAGGGCATGCCACCGCGCAACGCGCCTCCGCCAAGAATCCGTGAAGCGAGCACGCAGGGATAAAGGCCGCTTGCTACCAGGGCCGCCATGGCCGGAATCAACTGCGGCGTGTACTGATAATCAGGATGAATCATGATAATAATGTTTGCGCCCGCGGCCAGGGCGAGCCGGTAACAAGTCTTCTGATTCGCGCCGTAACCGCGATTTTCCGGGTGCACCTCCACTTGCACGTTTGGTAGGGTGCGCGCGATCGCCACCGTCTCATCGTGACTGGCGTCGTCCACCACAATGACGTGATCGACTATGCCGTGGGCCATGACCTCATCGTAAGTCTGGCGCAACGTGCGCGCGGCGTTATACGCCGGCATCACCACGACAATTTTCTGGCCGTTTAGCATCTTCGTAGTCGAATATCCGCTGGATCGCTACCTTGCAACCTCGATGACGATTTTTTACGATCGGCGCTGCCTCGAATATTCGATCCCCGGCCATCCGGAAAGGCCAGAGCGGATTGCTCGCACCTCGCCATTGCTAAAGGATCGACATCCTGAATCGGATTGGCGCGAACCGGTTCCGGCGACCGACGATGAACTGTTGCGTGCGCACTCGCGTGAACATATCGGACGCGTCACCACTTCACGGCAAGACTTCGATGCAGATACACCGCGGTATCCAAACATCGAGATGTATGCGCGGCATTCGGCGGGCGCTGCGATTGAAACGGCTGGCGCCGCGTTGCGAGGCAAACCGGCGTTTAGTCTGATGCGGCCGCCCGGACATCACGCCACGCGAGATCGCGCGATGGGTTTCTGTTATTTTAGCAATATTGCCATCGCTGCGCTCGTTGCATTGGAAAACAGTTCTGAACGCGTTGCGATTTGGGATTTTGATGGACATCACGGCAACGGAACCGAAGCGATCGTAGCGCATAATGAGCGGATTCGATTCGCGTCGATCCATCAGTTCCCGGCATATCCGGGAACCGGCGCGAAATCGTTCGCAAACATCGATAACTATCCCATCGCTCCTTTCACGTCGCGGAACGAGATTGTTGAGATTGCAAAGCAGTCACTGGAAAAGCTAATTACATTTAGGCCCGATCTGTTGCTTGTTTCCGCAGGCTTCGACGCGTACGCGCGCGATCCGCTGTTGCAGTTGACACTCCAGCGCGACGATTTCGCGGAATTCGGTCAATGGTTAGGCAAGATTGACGTTCCGGTCGCTGTTGTCCTCGAAGGCGGCTACAGCGACGACCTTCCTGAACTCATCGACGCGTTTTTAACTGGGTGGAATCGCTAGATTGTAGCGGCGAGCTGTGAGCTCCGGATCTGGATGGCTTTGCTGAGCTAATCATCTGAAGAAGGTCCGCCGCTACCTTTTCGATTTCCACATAACCATTCTGGCGAGCCCTGGCTTTTGCCGCAAGCAGACCGCAGCGATGAGCACTGTTGAAATCGCCGTATGAAATTTATATCGCCGCTTCGTATTCACAGGATAGCGAGCATCGACTCCGAGATGCCATTTTGCGTATTCGCCGAATCCGTGCAGCCGGATAAACTCATTCTCCTGATCTACTGACGGCCGATGTTTGTTCCACGCGCCTTTGCCGTCCGCGATAACCTGCCCCTCCTTGATCAGTCTCGCGGCGAACGCGAAGGCATCTTCGTTTAACTTGATGCTCCCAGGCGACTCAGCACAAACCCCGCCATACGCGCAGAAAAGAACTACAACTGCGACGAAACTGACAAATGCAGGTCTTGAGATTGCGGATTTCATCAAATCAGCCGGAAACGTTTGCCTCAGACCCGGAAGTGGCAAACAATATTCGCTTCAGCGGGCTGTAGTTCAGCTTGGTAGAACGCTTGAATGGGGTTCAAGAGGTCGTGGGTTCAAATCCCGCCAGCCCGAGAGGACTTTAAGCCACGGATTAACACAGATGAAACACAGATTATGCGTGGTAAAAACACAAATCTATCCGTGTAAATCTGTGTCCATCTGTGGCTGAATGCTCAGTGCTGGAATTGTCGGATTACCGAACGTCGGGAAATCGACGCTTTTCAACGCGGTCACGCGCACTCACAAAGCGCCAGCAGAAAATTATCCGTTCTGCACGATCGATCCAAATGTTGGCGTGGTCACCGTGCCCGATCCGCGACTAACGAGAATCGCGCAGATTTCTAACTCCAAAAAAATCACACCGACTGCGATCGAGTTTGTCGATATCGCCGGCCTGGTGAAAGGCGCGAACGCGGGCGAAGGCTTGGGCAACCAGTTCCTCCATCACATTCGCGAAGTGGACGCCATCGTGCAGGTGGTTCGCTGTTTTGAAAATCCGGACGTTCATCACGTCAGCGCTACGATTGATCCAATCCGTGACATCGAAGTGATCAATACAGAGCTCAGGCTCGCGGATCTGACGTCCTTGCAGAAAAAGCATGATCGCTTGCAGAAGCAAGTGCATGCTGGTGACAAAGCGGCGAAGATCGAAGACGCGATCATCGAAAAACTGTCCGCGCACCTCGATGCCGGGAAGCCGGCGGTCACTGCGGAATTGACCCCGGAAGAAAAGGCAATCGCGGGCTGTCTTTTCCTGCTCACATCGAAGCCAACGATTTTCGCGTGCAACGTGGCCGAATCAGACCTCGCGACAATGTCAGCTAGTAATCGAGACAGCGCCGCTGCACGACACGTCGATCTTGTCGAGGATTATGCACGCCATCACTTTGCCACGGAGGCCATCGTGATTAGTGCGCAGATCGAGAGCGAACTGGTCGATCTCAGAGAGCAAGAAGCGTCGGAATATTTGCGAAATCTTGGTGTAGAAGACAGTGGTGTGCATGCGCTCATTCGGGCGGTCTATCATTTGCTCGGTTTGCGCACGTTTTTTACCACCGGCGAAAAGGAGACGCGCGCATGGACAATTCATGAAGGCGAGAAAGCGCCAACTGCGGCGGGAGCAATTCATTCGGACTTTGAGCGCGGCTTCATTTCCGCAGAAACGATTCATTACGACGACCTGGCCGCGCTCGGCTCCTTCGCGAAAGCTCGCGAAGCTGGGAAACTGCGGCTGGAAGGAAAAGAATATATCGTGCGCGATGGCGACGTGATCTTCTTCCGGTTTAATGTCTAACGACTCGTTAAAAAAGTTGAAACGTTACCTGGTTAAAGGCCAAATTTTCGCCTCATCCTTTTTAACAATTTAACTTTTTGACTCTTTTAACTGTCGCTTATGCGGCGTCGTAAAGGATTCGGCCGCAATTTTCGCAGCTCACGATTTCTTTGCCAGCTTTGGCTTGTGACGCGGTGGCAGTCGTTACCTTCATATGGCAACCCATGCACACGCCGTGCTCGATCGCGACCACAGCTGCATCGCCCTTGCTCCTGAAGAGACGCTCGAAGAGCGCGAGCAAATCCTCATCGATTTTTCCCGCCAGTTCGGAGCGCTCCGTCGTTAATTGTTGGAGCTGTGATTCTAAGGCTTTCGATTTCTCATCGAGGTCAACGGTTTGCCGGGCGATCGACTGTTGAATCGCAACTGCTTTCTTTTCTTCTTCAGTCAGTTCCGTTTTTGCCTTGTCCGCCAGCACCATCAGTTCAAGCTCATCGTCCTCTATTTTTCGAATCTCATTTTCGTAACGTTCGATCTCGTGACCAATCGCCTGGAACTCATCGTTCTTGCGCGTTTGATATTGCTGCGTCTTGAGACGTGAAATTGTCTCGGTGCGAGTCCCCACGTCCAGCTCAAGTTTTTTGCGATCAACCTCGACTTGTCGCGATCTTTGCTTAAGGGTTTCGACACTCGACTTGCTTGCCGCCAATTGCGCGTCCAAACTCTTGCGGCGCAACGGCACGGTTTCTATTTCAGTGCCAATTTGTCTGATCTTCTGGTCGCGATCTTGGAGGATGAGCAGTTGTTCCAATTCGGAATGCACGTGCGCTGAAGTTATTGACTAGGCGGAGCGGCGTCAATCACTGCCCGACAGACCCAATTTGATTGAAGGCATCGAGAACCTGCTCGGGTCGCGCGCGTACAGCGATGTTCTCTGTAAGATTGACCCAGCGAACCGTGCCGTTCGAATCGATCAGGAATTCGGCAGGTCGGGCAATGTCCGCGCCTTTAGGTCCTGCGCCGGGGTGCAACACATCGTAACGGCGAATGACTTCTGCCTTGGGATCGGAAAGCAGTGGGAATGTGTAGCCGCGCTTTTGCGATTGTCGCCGGTTCACCTCAGGCGGATCAACGCTGATCCCGACGACGCGAATACCGCGTGCATCGAATTCCCCAAGCTTTTGCTGAAAACTCCGCAACTCGGAGTTACAGAGCGGTCACCAGAAGCCGCGATAAAAGATCAGGGCGACGGCCCTTGAGCCAGAACGCAGATCGGAGAGGCTGATGGCGTTCCCATTTTGATCGGGCAACGTGAATTCGGGCGCTTTTTGGCCGACACGCGGCGCTCCCACTGAAGGCGGAACCTGACGGAGGACGTAGAAAAACACATAGCAAAAGAACCCAACCATCAGCGCGCTGAAAATCGTGAAGATCGACGCAAGAATCTTCCCACGAAAGACTTGGGGCCGGCCAAATGCTCTAAACAGACCTATAAGAAGCAGAATTCCTCCGACGCAAAAAAGGAGGAGATTTGCCCACGGAAAATCGCGCGTGATCGGAAACTTCGCGAAGAAGAACGTGTAACTGAAAAAACCGACCAAGACGATGACGAATCCGGCCCAGATCGGCCAGTTCCGCTTTCGCTTCATATCGATTTTGCCGGCGACATTCGCAAAATCCATCGATAGAGAATGAATGCCATCGCTGCGAATGTGACGCCGCCAAGGATGATTCCAGCGGTTTCAAAGTTCGCAAGAATCGGAATGCCTTTCGCCAAAATTCCATCGGGACCTACCAACGCCAGCGGCGCAGGTTTGGTGGAGAGGGCCCTAATTAGAGTGATCACGACCGCGATGATGCCTTCGCCGACGATCAAACCTGACGCGAGAAGCACGCCAAGCTGCTTCGCGGCTTCGGGCCTTGGCGTGCGATCAGCTTTCCTGTCGTAGAACCAACCGGCAACGGCTCCGACGACAATCATGAGCGTGCTCGAAGTCGGCAGATAAATTCCGAGACCAACCGCGAGCGGCGGAACGCGCATGTGTTTCGTTGTCCGCGCTAGAATTTCGTCCAACAAGATAATACATCCACCGATTGCGCCGCCGATTCCGATCAGACTCCAATCGATGTCTGCCGCGATCACGCCCTTTCCCAGCGACGAAATCAGCCCTGCTTGTGGCGCCGGCAATGCATGATTCGGGTCCGCGCCCGGCGCGCCGACGAAACCATATGTGTGATTCATTAGATCCAGCACCGGTGGAATGACCAATGCCCCCGCGACAACACCGATCACCAACGCGACTTGCTGCTTCCAAGGCGTCGCGTCGACCAGTTGTCCGGTCTTGAGATCCTGAAGGTTGTTGTTCGCGATCGCGGCCACATTAAAAATTACGGCCGTCGTGAACAGCGCGAACGCAATTAGCGCCTTGCCTGCGTCCGGTCCAACGTACGGCTTTACTCCGACCACAAGCAGCAACGCCGCTCCAATTACGACTAAAATCCCAATGCCGGAGAGCGGGCTGTTGGACGAACCGATCAGGCCGGCCATGTAACCGCAAACCGCGGACACAAAGAAACTCATCAGAACGATGTAGACGACGCCACCGATGACAAGCGTTGGCAAATGCGCACCGAGACCGCTCGAGTTGCCAAACCAGCCGAGCAACCATCCGATCGGCAACATGCAGACCAGAGTGACAAGACCAACGATGCCAATTGGAATGTCGCGCTCGGTGATCGGCAACGTTTCAGCCTGGCCCGCTTTACGCGCACGTGACGCAGCCATCGCCCCAGCCAGACCGCTGATTAAGGGCTTGCCTAGCTTCATCAAGGTCCAAATCGCCGAAATGCCGATCGCGCCGGCGCCGATGTATCTGACTTTTCCGCTCCATGCGCTACGCGCAAGCGAGGCAAGCGGTGTGGTGAAGTCACTGGCCAGCGCCGAATAATGCGGCACGCCCCAACCCCAGCCGATGAGCGCGCCGATAAGCATCGCGATCCCGACCGAAAGTCCGACCAAGTGCCCGATCCCCAACAACAGAAAGGACAATGAGAAATCGTAGCCGCTGACTCCGCCCCTCTTTCCAATCCGAAAATTTTGCGCCAGGTCCGAGGCAAACAGCTGGGTCTCGATGATTAACGCAAACGCGGCGGACACAATCGATCCCCACAAAACTGCGAGCAGACCCGCGCGGCCGTGCTCAACATCGTGAGCAGATGCGGAGTCGCCGCCGCTCCCGACCTTTAACACCTCGGCGCACGCGACTCCCTCCGGATACGGCAAATCTGAGTTCGTCACCAGAGCGCGACGCAACGGGATCGAATACATCACGCCAAGAATCCCGCCGAGCGCGCAGATCCAGAACGACGTCCAGAAAGGAAAATCGGTCCAGTAACCGATCATGATCAATCCGGGCAGCACGAAAATGATCGACGACAACGTTCCGGCCGCAGACGCAACCGTTTGCACGATATTATTTTCCTGAACAGTCGCGTCACGAAAACTCCGCAGGATGGCCATCGAAATCACGGCCGCCGGTATTGATGTCGAAAAAGTGAGAGCAGCTTTAAGCCCGGCGTAAACATTCGCTGCGGTGAACACCAACGTGATGATGACTCCGATGATTATTCCGCGGATAGTGAGTTCAGCGCGCACAAAGAGCCGAGAATAGTGTGGAACCGCCTGCCGGGTCAAGACGGCGTAGCTTCAGGTTTAAGAGACGATTAAAGTGTCATGGTTTTGACGACCTTTTTATTCGTCGCTCGTTTCGGGACCGTCTAACAAGTATCCGAAGTATTTCACATCGTAGATGTGGTAGAGAATGTGCCGCAACTCGTCACCAACATTATGAATGGTATCAATCAAATCTTCGGCGGGTGCCATCTTATTGGCCAGCTTAGGCAAGAGTTTGTCCAGGAAAGTCGCGAACGAATCTTCCCAATGCGATAGCGCGTGCGCCAACGCATGGCCTTGCGGTTCGCCGGTTTTGTCAAATTGGGCGACCTCCGGAATTTTCGACGGCTGCCGCCCGAGTTCTACAACGCGCGAAACGGTTAGTAACTTTTGATGCTTGCTCATTTTAGTAAGTTTCCACTGGGGAACGTTTGCCTTCTTCGACGCTGCGTTGTTTGGCGTGTTCTTCGCCGAGCGTCGCCACGCGAAGGTCCCAGATTTCCGTGTCGATCTTGCGAAATGCGGTTTCAGAGAATTCGTCCGGTGACGTGAGATTTTTCTTAAAGCGAGCCACGCTCTTGAGCCCGCAATCAATTTGCTTCCGTGGCAATGTGCCCAGAATCCGCTGCACATTCTCGATCTCGGGAACACGATGGCAAATCATGGCGAGATCATTCCCGGCAGCGATGGCCAGCCGAATTGTATCTTCGAGCCGGTATCCTGTGAGGATCGCACCCATATCGAGATCATCGGTCATGATGAGACCATCGAAGCCAAGTTCGTTGCGCAACAGATCGGTGATGATACCCCGCGACAGTGTGGCTGGCGTTTTCTCCGGTCCGAAACATGGATACCAGCCATGGCAAATCATCATGCTGTCCACCTTGTCAACAAATGCGCGAAAGACTGCCAGCTCGTATTGGTCTAGTTGTTCTCGGCTGCGGTTGATACACGGCAACTGGTAATGAGCATCTGAAATCGCAGCGGAGTAACCCGGGAAATGTTTGCCGCAGCTTGCGATCCCCTGCCCTCTCATCGCTTCGTTAAATGTGCCGGCATTCCGCACCACTTGCACGACGCTTTTGCCGTAGCATCGGCCGCGCAACGAATTATCGGCATCGTCATCAAATGAAATGTCCAGGACAGGACACAAATCTAAATTGAACCCGAAAAGGCGGAGCAAACGTCCGGTGATGTCACCGTGGCGCCGGATTAATTCCACGTCGTCTTTGTCGCGCAATTGTTGTGCGTTCGGCGGCTCATTGCCGATCAGGCGTAATCGCGAGACACGACCGCCTTCCTGGTCGATGGTGATGATCGGCTCGACATCACTCAGGTCGCGCAAATCGTCGATGAGCTTCCGGAGTTGTGCGGCGCTCTCGATGTTGCGGCCGAAAAGAATGAACGCACCTGGTTGCACTTTGCGGAAAAGCCTGGCCGTCGCCGGTTCCAGCTCTTTTCCAGGCACACCTGTCATGATCAGTTGACCCAGCGAATCGCCTTTCATAGGTTCGCAACTTAGATGTCGATGTCCGGGGCAGGAAATAAAAAACTGAAAAAGATCGGCATTTATGGCGGCTCATTCGATCCGATCCATCATGGTCATTTGATTTTGGCCCGCGAAGCGCGCGAAGCTTTGAATTTGGAGAAAATAATCTTTGTTCCCGCAACGGTATCGCCGTTTAAAGAACGCGCCGCGGCAGCCAGCGCCGATATGCGATTAAAGATGTTGCACGCTGCGATTGAAGGCGAAGAGGGATTTGCAATCGACGATTGCGAACTGCGGCGACCGCCGCCATCGTGGACGATTGATACGGTGTTGGAAATTCGGAAACGCGAACCCGATTCTGAGATTTGCCTTCTGATCGGTGAAGATAACGTGGCGACGCTGGACCGTTGGCGGCGGTTCGACGAATTAAATAAACTGGTGCGGTTTGTAGTCCTCGACCGCACAGGCTCACAAATGCAGAGCGATCATCAGGTGGTGCGCCGGAAGATCGACATCTCAGCCACAGACATCAGAAAGAGAGTTGCGCACGGACAATCGATCCGTTATCTCGTACCGTCAGCGGTGGAGGAAATTATTCAACGCGAGAAACTTTACCGGGAGCAATCGAAATAACGCCGGAAAACTTAGCGAAAACCTGCGCGGAACTCGCCTCGAACAAAAAGGCCGAGGACATTGTGGTGCTGGATTTGCGCGGCATCTCGACGTTTACGGATTTTTTTGTGATTTGCTCGGGCACGTCTGAGCCTCAATTGAAAGCGATTGCAAACGAAATCGAAACGCGCTTACGCGAGGATCATTCACTTCGACCCGTAGCGATCGACGGATTTCCGGCTAGCCAATGGATGGTCCTCGACTACCTGCAATTGGTTGTCCACATCTTTCACCGAGACAAGCGCGCCTTCTACAGCCTCGAAGATTTATGGGGCGACGCGCCCCGAATAGAATGGCAAGCGGTTCTCAAGCAGTGACGGCTTCCCAGCCGTCTCGGCTGCCCAGGCCGTCGCTCCTTGAAACAATTACGCCGCTGGGATTATTTCGGCGACGGCTTGGGTGGCGGCGTACCTTTTGGTGCAGTTTGCGCGCCAGGTTTGGAACCTTGCGGGCCCGGTGTCGGAGGCGGTTTAACCTCCAGCAGCCCTACTTCAAAAACCAGAGGCGCGTTACGAGCAATGTCCGGACCGACGGCCCGCTCGCAGTATGCCAGGTTCGAGGGGCCGCCGAAT
>Ga0126373_10004838_pt1 | contig 10368 bp, 9 predicted proteins | sample PanSoiMetPlot_11_FD_92545 | JGI IMG/M metagenome (GOLD analysis project Ga0126373, IMG submission 92545) | Tropical forest soil microbial communities from Panama - MetaG Plot_11 | ecosystem: Environmental > Terrestrial > Soil > Tropical forest > Bulk soil | place: Panama | collected 2016-02-17 | reverse complement strand
TGCCAGCCCAGGAAAACCCCCTGTGGACGAATGATTACAGCAACCTACTCCAATCCTTGCGCTGGCGCTGATGAGAGCCCCGAAACGCGCTGTAAGTCCCTCTGTTTTCTTCGCGCCCGGTGTTGCATTTTGGGGCAAACGGACACAGATTAAGATAGACCGCTATGGCCCGTTCATTGAACATTCAAACAGACGTGCAAGCTTGATTCAGGGATGCAGCCGCCCACCTTACAACAGAATCCTTCGCGCGAATCCAGTGTTCAGAGCCAGCTCGCTGCCCTTAGTGAACACCTGTCGTGCGCCTTTTCCAAGCTGGCCGGTTCAGAAGCTTGCTGGAATCGCACCACCATCGCTGCGCTCGCAGGTCTCGCTGTGCTTTGGGGCTTGCTGTTCTATTCGACCTGGGCGACCTGGGGCAACCTGACCATCGACTGCGGCCGCGAGATGTACGTTCCCGCCGTGCTCTCGGAAGGAAAAATGCTTTACCGAGATGTTTGGTACCTTTACGGGCCAGCTGGGCCCTATTTCAACAGTTTTTTATTCCGTCTGTTTGGCGTACATCTGAATGTATTGTACTGGGCTGGCTCCTTATCGGCCCTGGGATCCGCCATGTTTCTTTATGTCGTCGGCATGCGATTATCGTCGTGGGTGGTCGGTTGGGCTGCCGGAGCTGCCCTGCTGTTGCAGTCGTTTCAGCAGTCACATTTCTGTTTCCCTTTACCGTACAGTTTCGCGTCGGTCTACGGATGCCTAGTTTCGTGCCTTTTCCTCTGGCTGATAATGCGAGCGGCGAATTCGCCCGGCTGGTTTTGGATGTTCGGTGCGGCAACGGCCGCCGCTATTGGGCTCCTTCTGAAGTTGGAATTTGGCGTGGCCTGCTACGCCTCGTACATCCTTCTGATGGCGGCACGTAGTTTTCGAGAGAGATCCTGGAGACGTGTTCTGGCTGATACTGCGGCAATTCTGCCCGGTTCCGTTTTGTGTATTGCGGTTATTGGTTGGATGGTCTCGATTCGCGGAGTCGAGTTTATCACCCAAGAAAACCTCGCCAGCTGGCCCACGAATTTTTTCATGAGGAAATACGGCAGGTTCTGGCTGGACGTCACTGGATTTGGGCTAAACCGTGAGGCTTTCTTGGGTGCAATGTTTCGCACGATCGTGTTTGCGGCAGTGGCGTTTTTGTTCTATTCGATTTTGCGATACAGACGATTACAGGGAACTTCCGTCTTCTGGCGTGCCGGCTTTGTCGTTGCAGTCCTCGCTTGTGTGGTGATGTTCCTGCCCGAGAATGCCAAAACGCTATTTTGCTGGCTCTTTTTTCCGCAGGATATGGTTCTGTATATTGGGTTGGTGGCGATTCTTTTGTGGTGGTACTTTCTGCTGCGTCACCCGGCAGAGGGTCGAACACTGCAGCTAGCAATCCTGTTCTCGTTCTCTGTCCTGCTCGCCTTCCGTATCCTGTTTGGCACCCGCCCCGAAGGGTATCCGATCTTCTACGATGGGCCGGCCGTCCTAGCGTTTCTGCTGATGTTGCCACCCTTGATTATTCCATGGCGGCGTCAGTCGCTACGCTTCGGATTGCGACATGCGCAACTGCTGGTGTGTTTCGCGTGTTTAGCCGCGGTGGTCCTGAGCACGAAACCATTCACGTCTCGCCCATCCGTACCCTTGCACACGGCACGTGGAACTGTTCGAGTTTCAGAGCACATGGCCGCCGCTTATCAAGCAGCCATCACTTTCATGAGCGACCAGGCAGCCAAAGGAGAGAGTGTTCTCTCAGTTCCAGAAGATACCAGCTTGTATTTTCTATCCGCTACACATTGTCCCACGAGGCTTTTTGCGTTGGCTCCCGGAGTTTTGGTACCGGGCAAAATGACTGAAGAGTTTATTCATGAACTCGCACGACGACCTGCACGCTACCTTATCTGGTCAAACCGCGATTTCCCCCAATATCACTACCCGCTTTTTGATGCGGATCCGGCGCGGATCGTATGTGAGCACTATCTCAAAACACATTATCGCCCTGTGAGGCCTTTGCTTAACGATGGCGCCGGTTGGAATGCCACCATCTGGGAGCGTAAGGCCGAAGTCGATGCTCTTGGGGGCAAAGGCAATTTTGAATCTGGAGGTCTCAAAAAGTGACTTCGAATTCGGGAGCCACTTCAACGACGGCACGCGCGAGCACACAGGGCCGCGGTCTTGACGCTTTGAATCGCATGCGTGAAGCCCGTCGGGCTTTCCAGGATGCAAATGCTGAAACCCGAGACAAGTGGATTCGATCAAATCGGTATTTCTACCGCCGTATGCAAAGCCTTCTACGGTTCATTATCGGACCGGGTAAGCGAGTTCTCGAAATACGATGCCTGACGGGTGATTCACTGGCTGCTCTGGAGCCAAGCTACGGAGTGGGAGTCGAGATCGGGAACGTATTGGTCGCTAAGGCGAGTCAAAAGCATCCAGGGCTTCACTTCGTGCAAAATGACCCCGAATCTCTGAAACTCGGCGAGAAGTTCGACTGTATCGTGTTCAACCACGTTTTCGATACCGTGGATGTGCTCGCTGCATTTGAACGCATGCGGATGCACTGCCAAGACGACGGCTTATTCGTCATCATCAATTACAATGCGTTGTGGCAGCCGATAGCCGGCTTGGCAAGCAAAATTGGGTTGCGTTCGCGGTTTGTGGAGCCAAACTGGGTTAGTGCCGACGATATCCGGGGTCTTTTGAAGCTGGCCGGCTTCCGCGTTGTTCGACAACATCGTCTATTGCTTTTGCCGAAATGGATTCCGCTTCTTTCTTTCGTTTTGAACGATTTCGTCGCCCGGCTACCGCTATTACGGCGTCTGTGCTTGATGCAGGTGACCGTCGCACGGCCTGTGATCAAACCGCGGCGTCCGGAAGATGTATCTGTTTCCATAATCGTTCCGTGCCGCAACGAGGAGGGCAATATAGCCGAAGCCGTCCAGCGCATTCCTCCTATGGGCAAATTTATGGAGATCATTTTCTGCGATGACAAGTCCACCGACGGGACAGCCAGTGAGGTTCGCAGGATGCAAGTGTTATGTCCCGAGAAAAAGATTCGATTGGTGAATGGCCCGGGGATTTGCAAAGCGGAAAACGTCTGGACCGGTTTTCGTCACGCGCGAGGCGACATAGTCATAATTCTGGATGCGGATCTTTCCGTCATGCCTGAGGAATTGCCAATCTGTCTTGCTGCGCTGGTAAATGGAAATGGAGATTTTGTCAACGGTAACCGGCTCACCTATCCGATGCAAGAGCTTGCAATGAAATTTGCGAATATGATCGGCAACAAAGTCTTCGGCCTGATTTTCTCGTTCTTGCTGGACCAGCGAATTAAAGACACGCTTTGTGGAACAAAGGCGCTTTGGAGACAAGATTGGGAGCGGCTTGAGACAAACATCGGCGGCTGGGGAATACGAGATCTGTGGGGTGACTACGAGCTGCTCTTTGGTGCTTGCAAGCTCAACCTGGAGATTGTGGAGGTCCCGGTACATTACCAAGAACGCATTTACGGCGTAACGAAAATGACTAAGGTCTTGTCCAACGGTTTTCGCATGCTGGGGATCTGTTGGCACGCATGGCTCCGCTTGGGAGGCTAAGCGTAAGCCTAACAAAGACTCTGGAGGGGCTTGGCTTTTGGGTACATTACCGAGCTGAGAAGCCGAACTATCGGGCTTGCCTGGCTGCGAGCGCCACAATTTCAACCATTAACGGAAATCTCAAGACTATCACCTATTTTAGTTCCTGACCTGTAGATAGTGTGTACGGGAAGTTCCAGAACGCTGGCAGCTTTGAAAGAAACGCGGGAGACGCGGAACGGACGAAAGTGCTCTTCGACGTGTACGACCTGTTTGTCTTTGCTCAGAAATACTAGATCGATGGGAAACATCATCCCTATTGAATGCACGCCGCGAGACGGAATGATCCAAAGACCGCGGCCGAGCTTGGCCCAGCGTCTGGTCTTTCCTAATAAGCCCACCAGCCGCCGAATGTAATTGTCGGCAACGGCCGCATCCGTAGCGATAAACGTCTCCCTCGTCTTGTTGTACACACACACCGAGCGTCTGGAATTTCCGTTCATTTCCTTCTTCATCCCTCCCGAACAGATGCTTACAAGCGGCATTGAGCCGCCTTCAAAACTAGTCGGTCGACTGGCGCTTGCGACGCCAGATGATGATGCCGAGAACGATTAATGCCCCGATACCAGCAATGATCCGAATCAACTCGACGTTATCCATGTTTCTCTCCTTTGTTTTTTTCTGCCCTCTGATTCCCAGAATCAGGAAATTTCAGCTTTAACCGTGGAATCCCGACGATGAAAAATGCTTCATGAGCGTGATCACGCCGGGACCAAGAATCACAACCATAAGCGCTGGAAAAATGAAGAAGACCAGCACCGGAACCATCTTGACAGGGGTTTTTGCGGCCATTTCTTCTGCTCTTTGTCTGCGTTTAGTGCGCATATCATCCGAGTACACTCGTAAGGACTGCGCTACGCTTGTACCAAAGCGCTCCGTCTGCACCAGCATCGCCACCAACGACTTAATGTCTTCCAACCCTGTCCGGCGAGCCAGTTCATGCAACGCTTCGATTCGGGTTTTGCCCACGCGCATCGCGAGATTGACCAGCTGAAACTCGTCGCTGAGTTCGCGATGGGTGATGCGCAGATCCTGCGAGACCTTCATGAGCGCTTGGTCTAAACCGAGACCTGCCTCAACACAGATCACGAGCAGGTCTAAAGCGTCCGGCAAAGCGCGCCGCAGATGGAGCTGGCGTCTTCGGACAATCCAAGTCAAGAATCCGTCGGGAATCACGTAGCCCACAAGAAAAGCGCCTGGCAAAAATAGATACGGGTTATTGCGATACATGCCGCTGAAATACACCGCTGCCGGCGCTGCAATCAGAGACAGGATTTTCAATCCACGTATGATGAGAAAAGCTTGGGGATCTCGAAATCCCGCGCGAATCATCAACAGTTTTTCTTTCGAAGCGCCTTGCGTAGATGGCGCTGGGAGGATTTTCCCTAGATCCGCGAGCCTGTTTCGGACACGTTCCGCCTGTTTTTGGGCGAATTTGGGCTCCTCTAGAGGAAGCGAGGCTCCACCGATGCGACCGAGTCGGCCGGCAATATCAGCCTTTCCGGGCGCTAGTCCATAGAGGATAATCATCACGACGCCCAGAGTTACCACGAACGTCAACGTTGTAAGAATCCAAATCATCTTCGTCGCCCTTCCCTAAACTTCAAAGTGAATGATCTTCCACAGCAGCATCGAACCGACCAACTGCATGCCTCCGGCTATGCCAAGAATGTAAGGCCCTCTCGGGTCATCGAAAAGCACCTTCATATACTCATGGTTGAGCGCGTTCAGGGCGAATAGCATGAAAATGGGCATTGCGATCAAGATACCTGCAGTCAACCGGCCGTGAGCGGTTTTCGCTTGAACGTCACGGTAGATGCGGAAGCGATCACGAATAACATGGGCAAGTCCATCCAAGATCTCGGCAAGATTGCCTCCCGTTTCCTTTTGGATGAGCAATGCGGTGACAAAAAAGCGCACGTCAACTAAGGGCACGCGCTCAGCCAGATTGAGGAGTGCATCTCGCAGGGGCAGGCCGAAGTTCTGCTCCTCAAAAGTCGTGCGAAATTCACCCGCCAGGGGCTCGGAACACTCCTTGGCGATCATCTCCAGACCAGTGGTAAATGCGTGTCCGGCTCTAACCGCACGCCCCAGAAGATCCAGGGCCTCAGGAAAATGTTCTTCGAACTTACGAAGCCGTTGTCTCCGTTTAAAAGCTACGACCAGGAACGGAAGCACGGCGGCAAACAAAGCAAGTGGCACTGCGAGAAATGCCAATGACTTGTGAAGGAAGAAATCCGCTATGAGATAGCTGCCAAGACCTAACACGCCACTGAGCATCAGGATTTTTGCCGGTTTAACGTTCATCCCCGACTGCAAAATAAATTCCTGCAGTTTGGTTGCCCAGGACCATTGGAGCAGGATGCGATGAAGGGCCGGCACATCGCTCAACAACTCATCGCGAACCAAGATTAGGCTTTGAGAAACCTCACCGCGCCGCTCAGCTTTATGGACGGCACTCATGCGCTTGCGGATCCGCTCCTGCGTGGAGTCTCCGGCCGCAAGTATCCAAATGCCGAACACCATGACCGTTGCAACCAGAAACGTAAGCAGGAAAATGAGTATTGCCATAACGCCGCCTCAGTGAAAATTGCCGCCCTCAAACATCGAGGTTGGTAAATGGATACCGCTGACCAATAGGCGCTCGGAGAACTTTGGCCGCACTCCAGTAGCCACGAACTCCCCCAAAACCTCGCCGTTTTCGAGAATTCCGCGTTTGCGATAAACGAATATGTCCTGCATGGTAACCACATTACCTTCCATGCCTGTAATTTCCGCCACATTGATGATTTTTCGTGTGCCATCGCTCATGCGATTGACTTGAATGACCACATCCATGGCTGACGCGATCTGTCGCCGAATGGCATTTTCTGGCAGATTCAAGCTGGCCATAGCCACCATGGTTTCCAAGCGGCTCAACGCGTCCCGTGGGGTGTTCGCGTGAATCGTAGTGAGAGAGCCATCGTGACCAGTGTTCATGGCCTGCAGCATGTCCAAAGCCTCTTCGCCGCGCACCTCGCCCACAATGATACGATCCGGGCGCATGCGCAGAGCGTTGATGACCAATTGTCTTTGTGCTACAGCGCCCTTACCCTCGATATTGGGTGGTCGGGTCTCCAAGCGAACTACGTGTTCCTGATTGAGCTGAAGTTCCGCCGCGTCTTCGATGGTGACAATGCGCTCGCGGTTTGAAATGTGAGATGAAAGCACGTTCAAGAAAGTGGTTTTACCGGCGCCGGTGCCTCCAGAGACAAGTACATTGAGGCGGGCCTTCACACATCCACGAAGCAGTTCCAGCATTGCGGGAGTGAGAGAATTGTTTCTAGTCAAATCATCTGCGGTGAGCCGGTTCTTGCCAAAACGCCGGATGGATAGGCATGGACCGTCAACCGCCAACGGAGGAATAATCGCGTTGACGCGCGAGCCATCCGAGAGGCGAGCGTCAACCATCGGAGACGATTCGTCAATTCTCCTGCCCACTGCTGACACGATCCTGTCAATGATGCCCATGAGATGCACGTCATCTCGGAATTGCACGGGCGTTAATTCCAGCAGACCCTTTCGTTCGACATAAACACGTTTGTAGGTATTCACCAGAATGTCGTTGACACTTTGGTCGGCAAGCAGCGGTTCCAGTGGACCGAGCCCAAAGACTTCGTCCATGACTTCTTGGACAACTCTCTCTCGTTCCTGCAGGTTCATTGGAGCGGATTCTCCAAGAACGAGAGACTCCAGAAGCTGGCTGACTTCTCTCCGAACGTCTTCGCGGCTTGCTTCCGTGAGCCGTTCCAGGTTCAATTTCTGAATCAGTTTGCGGTGAACCGCAGCTTTGACAGATCCAAAGTCGGTTCGAGTGGTCGGATTTACGATAGGCGCCATAGGTTTCGATTACCTCTTGTTCGGAAAAGAAAAAAGTCCAGATAGCGCTCCTTTTTTTCCCTTTAAAGCTGTGTCGATTCCAACCAACTGGCCTGCCACTTGGCGGTAACGGTCGTTAAGGGTATTGTTGTGGTTCTCTTGAAGCGGTGTACCCAGGTTCATTGCTTGGCTGGCTTTTCGAAAATCATTCGGGAAACAGGCAAAAACAGGTCGAGTGATCTGTTTCTCGATGCTTTTCAGAACTTCGTCATCGCCTTTGTGCCAGCGGTTAATAATGACCCGAGCTCGGTTCTGGTCGATGCCAAAACCTTTTAGCGCCATTAGCCTCCGCTCGAGCGTCCACAGTGATGGAACGTTTGCCTCAGCCACAATCAGAATCAGGCGAGCCATGCGGAGCATGGCGCTCCACTCGGAGGAGAATTGCGAGCCCATGTCGACGAGAACGATGTCAAAGGAGTTTTGCGCGACGTTAACGACACGGTCGAGGCGGGTTACGTCGATGTCCTGCCACTCTTCGGGTTGCGTCACCCCACCGAGCAATTCCAATTTCGTTTTATGGCTGGTCAAGAGGCCGGAAAAGAAATGGCTGTCCAAACGATCGAGGTTTGCCATGGTGTCGCGGAGCCCAAACCGCAGGTGCAAATCGAGCAACAGGTGGGCGTTACCGAGTGGCCGCGCGAAATCCAGCAGGGCCGTCCGTTTCCGGGCGAAGGTTGCCAACTGCACGCCAAGATTGACTGCAACCGTGGTGGTACCTACTCCGCCCTTTGAACCCATGATCACGATCAGCCGATCATTGGATACCAGTTCCTTGCCTTGAGTATCCTTTGCGATTCGTTGCACCAGGTCCCGTAGAGTGATGTCTTCCACTGGTTTTGAAATGAAGTCCTGGACTCCGCTCCGCATCGCTTCGAGCAGAAGTTGCGGATTAGGTGGCATATTCGACGAACAGGCAACCACCCTCACGGCCGGCCAATTCCGCCGCAGTTGTGCGGCAAACTCCAAAAAGGGTTCGGGATTCCGAGCCAGATCAAGAAACACAACGTCCGGCATACCTTCGTTCGGATCGGGCATGTGGTCCGTGGGAACTGCCCATTGCCGCACAGACTTCACCTTGCCAGTCTGCTCCAGGCTGGCTAACAGTTGCGCGGAGCTTGCTAAGTCACTGCTGGCAATTGCGGCCGTAAGCATCTAAAACTTCCTTTCGATCTATCAAACGCACTGCTCAACAACTCATTTCGAGCCTGGGGCTTTGGGCTGCTGCTCCGTTGTTGGTTCAAGAAAGGGCACCGGAAATGTCGGCAGCTGTGGTTGACCTACGCCGGGTTTTACAATAGTCGGAGTCACCACAACAAGCAACTCGTCCCTCGTTCGATTGTAGGAATGACTCTTGAACAGCTCACCGAGCACTGGCACATCGCCAATCCAGGGAATCTTCTCGAGCTGCTCGGTTACGCGATTGTCCAAAAGGCCGCCAATCGCGAAGCTCTGCCCGTCAGCCAAATCGATTTCAGACTCCATTCTGCGTGTCGACAACGCTGGGACGAGGAATCCCTGGAACTGTAGCGCGTTGGTGAAATCCAAGGAGCTCACTTCGGGCTTCACTTTGAGGTGAATCCGGCCGTCGGGATTGAAAGTCGGAGTAAAATTCAGACGCACGCCGAATTCCTTGAACTGGATCGTTATCGTGACAAAGCCTCCCGCACCTCCGCCCTGCGGCACTGGATACGGAAATTCGCCACCAGCTAGGAAACTGGCTTCCTTCCCCGCAGAGGTCATCAGGTCTGGCTCTGCAAGGATCTGCAGAATGTTATTCGATTGAAGAGCTTTGATGATGGCCGCCAGATTGATATCTGGCCGAAAGATGAACACGTTCAAAAGATCGCTCAAGCCAATCTGCGAGCCGGAGACAGCAGTACCACCTGTCAGTTGAGGAGGAGCAAACTGTTGAGTGGAAATCGTCCCTACATTCTTTGCGCCCGGCAAGCTGATCCAGTTGATACCAAACTGGTTCAGCTTCGTGCGGTCCACTTCAGCGAAACGCACCTGCAGAAGGATCTCACCGGTCGGCGGAGCGGGTATCTGCATCATGCTGGTTACCTTGGGTGCCGCCCCTTTGACCACCTCGAGGATTTTATCGGCCACGGTGGATGAAGAGGCATTCCCGGTCAGGATGACTACGTCTCTCGACGTGTCGATGTGCACGTTCTCAGTCGGGAACACCTCGTGAATCTTTTGGGTCAACCCGAGAATGTCAATGTCCACCGATACCTCAAACGCCTGGCTCTGGTCCTGCTCGTCCCACAACATTAAGGAAACCCCTCCAGGCTTCTTGCCATTAACCAGAACCTGCGTGGGGCTGACCACGATGGCTTCGGCGATTTCCGGATCCGCCAGGGAAACCCGCTTGATTCGCGTTGGCGAAGAAATCACCAGGGAGCGTCCGACCAACAAATGCAGAGTCTGCGGCTCGCTCGATTCCTGCCCGGAATTCGGGCTTGCCGGCGCTTGCGTCGTGGGGTTTGCTGTTGGCGGAGTCGCCGGCGCTTCTTGTGCTTTAACCAGCGGGGCACCGATTAAGATACCCGCGATGACCAGATTCCCCAGCCACTTCATTCCACGAAAACCAGCAAAGTTGTTTGACATGGCTCCTCTTAGTGATCCGCTGTTGCCGGAAAAGATTTGTTCTCTCGCTTGTTACCGGTAATCACTTCAACTGTGTAGGCTTGAGGTGGCGGCGGAGGAAGCACGTGCTTCATCCCGTTATGCTCGGCCACTACCGGTTTCGGAATTCCGCCAGGCGGCGCGAACAGAACCGCCTGCAGGACCG
>Ga0126373_10004836_pt1 | contig 10370 bp, 7 predicted proteins | sample PanSoiMetPlot_11_FD_92545 | JGI IMG/M metagenome (GOLD analysis project Ga0126373, IMG submission 92545) | Tropical forest soil microbial communities from Panama - MetaG Plot_11 | ecosystem: Environmental > Terrestrial > Soil > Tropical forest > Bulk soil | place: Panama | collected 2016-02-17 | reverse complement strand
GATAGCGGCGTCGGAGGCGGTACCCACACCCGCGTCCACCAGGATCGGCACGCGCGCCTGCTCCACGATAGTGAGGATGTTATAAGGATTGCGGATACCGAGCCCCGAACCGATCGGCGCGCCCAGCGGCATCACCGCCGCGCAGCCCAGTTCCTCCAGGCGCTTGGCCACCAGCGGGTCGTCGGTGGTGTAGACCATCACCTCGAAGCCTTCCTTCACCAGGGTCTCGGCAGCCTTGAGGGTTTCGCTGACGTCGGGATAGAGGGTCTTTTCGTCCCCCAAGACCTCTAGCTTCACGAGCTTATGGCCGTCCAATAACTCGCGTGCGAGCCGGCAGGTGCGCACCGCGTCCTCCGCGTTGTAGCAGCCGGCGGTGTTGGGGAGGATGGTGTATTTACCGGGCGGCAGCACTTCCAGGAGATTCGGCTCGTCTTTTTTCTGGCCAAGGTTGCTGCGGCGCACCGCCACGGTGACGATCTCGGCGCCACTCGCCTCCACGGCGCGTCGCGTCTCCTCCAGATCCTTGTATTTGCCGGTGCCGATCAAGAGCCGCGAACGGTACTGCCGCCCGGCCACTGTGAAGCTGTCGGCGTCTGGAAGATAGGGTTTGGAGACGGTGTTCATGTGTTCACGCTCTTTGGAGTCAATTTTATGACTTCCGCTAGTTTCTGTACGGCAAGGCATCTTGCCTCGCGTTCGCAGAAAACGAAGCTGTGCTTCGTTTCCTGCTCACCCTCCTCCCACTGCATGGATGATTTCAACCTTGTCGCCTGCATTGATTTTGTGTGTGGCATACACGCTGCGAGACACGATCTCGCCGTTCACTTCCATGGCGATGCGCTTGCCGCTGAGTTCGAGGTGCTCCACCAGCTGCCGGGCGGTGAGACCCGGAGGGAATTCGGTGGCGTTGCCGTTCAAGAGGATCTGCATGGGGTAGCCGGGAAGGGGAAAACACCGATTTTACCGCAAGCAGCTCGCGGGCTTTCCCCGTGGTTTGACAGTCCCCGGAGCCCGGCTAGAATGGGTACCCCTCGCGGGTGTAGTTCAATGGTAGAACTTCAGGTTCCCAACCTGATAACGTGGGTTCGATTCCCATCACCCGCTCCATCCTTACCCTAGCCGTCAGTTCGTTGAGAAAAAACATCCTGTTTTGTCTTGCTCGCCGGAACAGCTCGCCCAGCTCTGCATCGTGCCTCGCGCTCGCGTCAGACGGGGCCGTGCCCCGTCTTCGCTCGCCCAGATTAAGTTTCATTGCTCCCGAAGTGAACTTGCGGGGGCGGAACTTCTGACGGGGAGTTTCCATATAACTCCGGGATATTGTCATTCTTGTTTATAGGTGTAGAGGCGGGAGGCCTGGGAAATGTCAGCAACGGGAAAGAGGGGTTAGACTCAATGTCCGATTTAAGACCGGAAGCGAGCCGTTCCCATCCCGTTCGGGTTGCACTATGCTTGAACATGTGGGAAATGCAGACCATGGTTTATCGGCGCCAGGATGGCGCGATGAGCAGCATTCCGACGTGCCACGCAGTGGGTTGTGGTGCTTCGCCGCGAATGCTGCAGCAAAGGAGGGAGGTCGCGTTTCGATGGGCTTGAACCGCTCTGACCGCACGCTACCGAAGCACCGCCCGCTGCCGGCCTCGCCCGCTGCCGACAAATGCGTCGGTTTGCTTATATTTCTCGTCCCCACTTCACTCCGTTTCCCCTCGCCATGAGATGGCGCAACCCCATGGAGCGCATCTTGCGCTCACGGCAGCACGACAGCCTGGGCTCGCGGCTGCAGGAGAGCGAGCGCCGTTATGCGGAACTGGTGGAACAGGCGATCAACGGAATTGTGGTGCGCGCGCCCGACGGCCGCTTGTTGCTCATGAACGAGGCCTACGTGCGCATGACGGGTTACAGCCGAGCGGAGTTGCTGCAGCTCCGCGCCCAGGACATGGTGGTCGATCATACGGTTCTGGACCGTGTGGCGAAACTCAAACCCGGCGAGTCCATGCGACTCCAGACCCTGATGAAGCGCAAGGACGGCACGCTCCTGGACGTGGACTACGTGACCCAGCACCTTCGGGACGGGAACCTGCAATCCGTAGTTCTTGACGTCAGCGAACGCAAGAACGCGGAACGCGCTCATGCCCTGAGCGAACAGCGCTATCAGGAATTGGTGGAACAGGCCCAGGAGGGCATCATGGTCCGGCGGCAGTCGGGCGAGTTGACTTACGTGAACCCGGAACTGTGCCGCATGCTGGGATACAGCCGTGCGGAGTTGCTCTGCTTGAACATTCGTGACCTGGTGCACCCCGATGACGCGGATACCATCGCACAGGTGCATCGGCTTGAGCGCGGCGAAAGCGTGCGACTGCAGAAACGCCTGCGCGGCAAAGACGGACGGGTATTGCAGGTGGAGGTGGGCGCGTGGCGACTGGCGGACGGCGACGTGCAGAGCACCTTTCATGATTTGACCGCGCGTGTGCACGCGGATCGGGCGCGGCGCGCGAGCGAGCAACGCTATGCAGAGCTGGTGGAGCAGGCGGCGGACGCGATCTGGCTGCGCGACCCGGCAGGCCGGATGGTGTATGCGAACGAGGCCGCTTGCACCATGCTCGGCTACAGCCGGGATGAGCTTCTGCAATCGGGTTCAAAAGAGTTGGTGCATGAATCCGATCGGGAGACTTCGGCAAACATCGATGCACTCAAGCCCCTGGAAACCTTACGCATCGAACGGGTGATGCGCCACAAGGACGGCCATCCAATCCCGGTGGAAGCGAGCGTGCACCGCTTGACGAGCGGCGACATCCAGGTGATTTCCCATGACATCACCGAACGCAAGCGCATCGAGGAAGAACTGCGGCAAATGGCGCAGCGACTCCTGGAAGCCCAGGAAATGGAGCGCCGCGCCATCGCCCGGGAACTGCACGACGAAGTGGGCCAGGCGCTCACAGCAACTCGCATCAACCTTGGGCAGCTTGAAAAGGATGCGGGCGACGGTCCCTTCGCGAAACGAGCGGGGGAGGCCTCGGCCATGGTCGGGCAGCTGCTGCAACAGGTGCGTCAACTGTCCCTGGACCTGCATCCCTCGGTGCTGGACGACCTCGGGTTAGCGGCCGCGCTGCGCTGGGTGGTGCGTACCCGTACGGGCGGCGGTGGATTGCAAGTGACGCTGGAACTCGCCGAGAATCTTCCGCGGTTCACGGAGGTCGTGGAGAACACCGCTTTCCGCGTCTTCCAGGAGGCTTTCTCCAATGTATTGCGCCATTCGGAGGCAAAACAGGTGAATGTAGTCCTCGAACGCAAGGGCGCGACCCTGGAGATCGGAATACGAGACGACGGCAAGGGTTTCGAGCCCGAGGCCGCGCGCAAGCACGCCTTGGACGGCAAGAGCCTGGGGGTCTTAGGGATGCGCGAACGGGTGCGGCTTGCCGGCGGCCACATCGAGATCGAATCGAGCGCCGGACGCGGGACCCGGATTCACGCTTGGCTTCCTGCGTCCGAGCGCAAAGCTTGAACTATCAGTGGTCATCGGGAGGTAGAGGATCATGAAAGTGCTGGTGGCAGACGACCATACCCTGATGCGCGCCGGCCTGGTGGCGCTCATCGCGCGCCTGCCGGACATGGAAGTGGTGGCAGAGGCGGAGGACGGCCGCCAAGCCCTGCGCCTGGTCCGGGACCTGCAGCCGGACATCGTGATCATGGATATCGCCATGCCGGGATTGAACGGCCTGGAAGCGGCGGAGCGCATCCACGGCATCCTGCCCCAGGTGAAGATCATCGTCCTGTCCATGCACGCCAGCGAGGAATACGTGGCCCAGGCGCTCAAGGCCGGGGCCTCGGGCTACCTCCTCAAGGACGCCGCCACAGCGGAACTGGAGATGGCCCTCAAATCCGTCTCCTTGGGTCAGTTCTACCTGTCACCCGCCATTTCGCGGCAGGTGGTGGACACGCTGCTGCACGGCGGACCCACGGGTCTGGATCTGCTCACCCCCCGCCAGCGGGAGATCCTGCAGCTCATTGCCGAGGGCAAGTCCACCCGCGAAATCGCGGAGACCCTGCATCTCTCGGTCAAGACCGTGGAGACCCACCGGGCCCAGCTCATGGACCGCCTGGACATCCATGACGTGGCCGGATTGATTAAATTCGCGCTGCGCAAGGGCTTGGCCTCCCACTGAGGCCTGCGTGGTTTGACCGTCCTGGGCACGGCGGCGCCCTGTCAGGCCTTTAGGGGCTTGACCCCATTCTCGAATATCAGGGAATCCCTGATGCCAAATCAGGGAGTCCCTAATGCATTCTTTATCCGGAAAGGCGCACAGTGTGGGCCGTCGCCGGAGCCTTGGGGGAAGACGCCTTCGAAACCACGACAGCGCACCCACACGGCTCTTGGGTAACTGGGAATTAATTCCCGAAAGATTTGAGGACCGGATGACCATGCGCACGATTTTGGTGGACGATTACCCGCCCTTCCTGGATGCCTTGGCGGCGCTGCTCAATGGCCATCCGGGCGTCGCGGTGGTGGGGCGCGCGCATAACGGCCAGGACGGCCTGAAGCTCGCCGCCGAACTCGTGCCGGATCTCGTGCTGGTGGACTACAGCATGCCGGACATGGACGGCTTGGCCGTCACCCGCCACCTCAAGGCGGGACCGAAGCCGCCGAAAGTGGTCATCGTCACCTCCCACGCGGAAACCGAATACCGCGAGATGGCCCTGCGGGCCGGCGCGGACGGCTACGTGGTAAAATCGGAAATCTATCAGGATTTGGTGCCGCAACTGCAAGCCATCAACGCCTGACAACCCGTCACCGGATCAAGGATGATCTGAAATGGGCACTCAAGTCCCACCTCTTTCTTTCACCGGCTCCACCGCCGGACGCCAAGACGACACGCCCGCCCCGGGTTTCGATCCCCTCGATCTCCTGGAAAGCGAGAAGCGTGCGCTCGAACGCATCGCGCATGATGCCGAACTCAAACAGGTGCTGGACGAGGTCGCGCGGATCTGGGAGAAACATTCCGCGAATTTCCCCCATTGCGTGGTGTTGACCGCCAACGATGCGGGAGATCTGCTGCAATTCGCTGCCGCGCCGAGCCTGCCGCGGGGACAGTGGACGTTCCGCGACGGCACGCGCGTCGGTCCCGATTCGAACGCCTGTGGCGTGGCCGGCTGGAACAAACGGTCCCTGCTGGTGGAGGACGCGGCGGCGGACGCGCGTCCCGGCGCCCGGCAGGACGATTTGCTGGCCCACGGCATGCGCGCCGGCTGGGTCGAACCCGTGCTCTCCTCCCGTGGCCGCCTGCTCGGCGCCATCGCCGCGTATTCGGCCAGCGCCGCTAGCCCGGCGCCGCAAGAACGCCTGTTGATGGAGCGGCTGGTGCACTTCGCGCGCATCGCCATCGAGCGGGACCTCGCGGCGCGGGATATCCTGCGGCTGGCCGATCGCGACGTGCTGACTGGTCTGCCGAACCGCAGCTCGCTGTTGGACGCCCTGGACGGTGTTTTGTTGCACGGCGCCAAGGCAGGTTCATCCACGGCGGTGCTGTTGTTCAGCCTGAATGCCATGCAACAGGTCAATGACGCCTTGGGCTACGAATTCGGCAGCCGCTGTATCAAGGCGATGGCCGGACGCCTGTGCGAGCACTTCTCGAACCATAAGATATTCGCGCGGATCGACGGCCCTGAATTCGGCGTGGTTGTGGACGGTGCCGCGGATGACACCGCCTTGGAGGACATCGCCCTGGCGCTGCTGCAAGCCGTCAGTGACCCGCTGCGCGTGGACGAGCACGACATGTTCCTCACTGCCTGCGTGGGCATGAGCCTCGCCCCCCGGGACGGGACCGACGCCGACACGCTCTTCAAGCACGCCGATGCCGCTTTGCACCGCGCTAAGCAGCGTGGCAGGAACTGCTTTTGCTTCTACAGTCACGACATGGATGCTGCCTCAGTGCGGCGCCTCAAGCTGCTGGGCGAACTGCGCCAGGCACTGGAACGCCACGAGTTCCGCGTCCACTACCAGCCACAGGTGGAACTCGCGACCGGACGCGTCGTCGGGGCCGAAGCGCTGCTCCGCTGGGAACGCCCGGAGCAGGGTTCGGTGCCGCCGGCGGAATTCATTCCCTTGCTGGAAGAGACCGGTCTCATCCTCGCCGTCGGAGGATGGGTGCTGGAGCAGGTGTGCTCGGACCTGGCCCGGCTGGAGGCGTCGGGCGCGCCGGCGCTGCGCATCGGCGTGAACCTGAGCGCGCGCCAGTTCCTGCAGCCCGATCTGGCGGAACAGGTGGAGCGCCACCTCGCGGCGCATGGCCTGCCCGCTGAACGCCTGCTGCTGGAGATCACCGAGACGCTGCTGATGCAAGATCCCGTGAGCGCGGTGCAGGTGCTGCAGCGGCTCCGCGCCATCCGTGTGGGCGTGGCGCTGGACGATTTCGGGACCGGCTACTCCTCCCTCGATTATCTGAAGCGCTTCCCGGTGGACGAACTCAAGGTGGACAAGTCATTCGTCACGGGGGTGACAGATTCCGCCGCCGATGCCGCCATCACCGACGCGGTGATCCGCCTGGCCCACAATTTAGGGATACGTGTGGTGGCGGAGGGCGTGGAAACCGAGGCGCAGTTCGCGTTCCTTAAGAATCACGGTTGCGACTTGTCGCAAGGGTATCTCACGGGACGCCCGCTGGAGTTCGACGCCTTCCGCAAGGTTCTGGCGCGGTAAAACGCGTCCGTGTGCTAGGCCGCCGCAGCCCAAGCTGCTAACATGGGCCGCATGCGGTGCGCCAGGGCGCGCCCCAGGCCGAGGCAGCCCGAAGAATGAAGAAAGCGCTGAAGATCACCGGTATCGTGGTCGGGATCCTGGTGCTTTTGGTCATCGCGCTCGCCGTCACCCTGCCTTTCCTCATCAATCCCAACCGTTTCAAGGACGACATCGTGCAACTGGTCAAGCAGAAGACCGGTCGCGAGCTCGTCATCCAGGGCGACATCAAATTGTCCGTGTTTCCCTGGTTGGGACTCCAAATCGGGCCGCTGGAGCTGTCCAATGCCAAGGGCTTCGGCGCAGTGCCGTTTGCCGCCGTCAACGAGACCGACGTGCACGTGGCGTTCTGGCCGCTGCTGCACCGCCGTGTGCAGGTGGGCGAGGTCAAGATCGAGGGTTTGAGCCTGGACTTGGAGCATGACGCAGAGGGTCATAGCAACTGGCAGGACCTGAGCGATCGCCTGACGCGCAACGCGCGCGGGGAAGGCGAGGGCGCCGGCGGTGCGGTGGACCTGACCGGCGCCACCGTGGACGTGAGCGACAGTCAGGTGCGCTGGACCGACGCACAGAAGCACCAGCAGTACACGGTGAGCGATTTCACCCTCAAGCTGGGCGCGCCCGCCTCGGGCAGGCCGCTGGCCGCAACCGCGGGCTTCGATTTCAGCGGCACCAACCCGGCGCTCACCGGGCATCTGGATTTCACCGCCACCGCTACCGTCGACCTGGAGCACCGCACGTATAGCGCCGACGACGCCGTGCTCAAGCTGCAGGCGAAGGGCGAGGGCGTGCCCGGCGGCGAAGTGGACGCCGGTCTGAGTTGGCAGCACGCCGTGGCCAACCTGGAGCAGCAGAGCGTGGCGCTGAACGGCTTCGAGGCGGAACTCTACGGCCTCAAGCTGGACATGGAAGCCCAGGGCCGCGACATCGACAAGAGTCCGAGCTACACCGGCACGTTGAAGTTCGCCCATTTCTCGCCGCGCGACGTGCTCAAGGCCGTCGGCCGGACGGCCTACGCCGACATCCGCGACGCCAACGCGCTCACGGGCGCCTCCGCCAGCCTGACTTTCATCGCCACACCCACGTCCCTGGCCTTGAACGGCCTGGACATGACCCTGGACAACACCCACCTCATCGGCAGCGCCGGTATCAAGGACTACAGCACCCACGCCTTCTCCTTCGACCTGACCGCGGACCAGCTCGATGCGGACCGCTACCTGCCGCCACAGCAGGCGAGCACGCCGGAGAAGCCGCGCGAGGAAGTCGACATCGACAAGATCGGCATTCCGCTGCGCACCGTCCGCAGCCTCGATGTCGACGGGCACCTGCACGTGGGTCAGTTTCAGTTCATCGGCACCAAGACCAGCGATCTGGACATGAACCTAGGCGCCCACGATGGCCTGGTGGTGATCAAGCCGGTGACGGCGTCGCTCTACGGCGGCAGCCTGGACGCGGAACTGCAGGTGGACGCGCGCGTGGCGAACGCGGACGACCCGGTGGTGGACGAGACGCTCACGCTCAAGGGCGTGCAGCTCGCGAGCCTCGGCCAGGATCTCGGCAAGCCCAGCCACTACTCGGGCAGCCTGGACCTCTCCAGTACCGGCCACGCCCACGGCCGTTTCGTGCTCCTGCTGCGCCGTACCATGAAGGGCCGGCTGAGTTTCGCGCTCAAGAACGGCGCCATCGAGGGCGTGAACGTGGCGGACAGCCTCGCGCGCGCCTACGCGGCGGCGCGCCATGAGCCGCCCCCGCCGGCCGCCGCGGCGCATACCGATTTCACCGAGCTCAAGGGCTCCGGCAACGTCCAGGGCGGCGTACTGAGCAACCGCGACTTCACCGCGCTGCTGCCGTCCTTGAGCCTGAGCGGTGCCGGCAAGCTGGACCTGGCAGACTTCGCCGTGGATTACAACCTCAAGGGCCGCGTCATCGGTCCCGGCGGCAGCCTGGCTCCGCTCAAGGGCGAAAGCCTGCCGCTGCACGTGGCGGGCACGATTTCCGAGCTTACGCTACGGCCGGACATGAGCACGGTGGCCAAGGACAAGCCGTGACGGTTTATGTCGCGGGGAATAGCCTGCGGCCGGGCGCGGTAGGATAGCCCGGACTCATGTCGATGGGAGGCGGAGGATGCGCACATGGCTCATTTTGCTGGGCCTCTTGAGCGGCCCCACCGCCGCCGCCCAGTTCTATTCCCTCCAGGTGAGCCACGACAGCGGTATCTACAAGATGGCGGCCGACGTGCACTTGGCCGCCCCGCCGGACCAGGTCTACAAGGTGCTCACCGACTACGCCCATCTCACGCGGCTTTCCCCTTCAGTGGTGAAGAGCACCCTGGTGCGGCGCTTGGACGCGGCCACCGCGCTCGTCTATACCGACACCCGCATCTGTATCTTCATCTACTGCCGCCACGCCCGGGAGCTACAGCGCATCAAGGAGGTCTCGCCAGAGGAGCTGAGCGCGGAAGTGGTGCCGAAAGCCGAGAACAACATCAAGTCCGGCAGCGCCAGCCTGCGCCTCGAGCCCGAACAGGACGGTACGCGCCTGCATTGGGAGCTGGAGATCGAGCCCGATTTCTGGGTGCCGCCACTCATCGGCCCGATGCTGCTCTCCGGGAGCCTGCGGGCCGAGGGCGAGCGCAGCGCGGCGGGCATCGAGACGCTGGCGCGGGCAGAGGCCCACCTGCCGCCCTTGAACGGTGCAGAGCATGAGCAAACCGAACCCACCCCGCCTCGCTAAGCGTTTCGCGGCCCGGCTGCTGGCCTGGTACGCGCGCCACGGGCGCCACGATCTGCCCTGGCAGAAGCGGCGCACGCTCTACCGGGTGTGGGTGTCGGAGATCATGCTGCAGCAGACCCAGGTGGCGGCGGTCATCCCGTATTACCGGCGGTTTTTGCAGCGTTTTCCCGACCTTCGCGCACTCGCGGACGCGCCCCTGGACGAGGTGCTGCACCAGTGGACGGGCCTTGGCTACTACGCGAGGGCCCGCAACTTGCACAAGGCGGCCCAGCAGCTGCGCGACGGCCACGGCGGGAAGTTTCCCCGCGACTTCGAGGCGGTGGCGGCCCTGCCCGGCATCGGGCGCTCCACCGCCGGCGCCATCCTGGCGCTGGTCCTCGACGAGCGACACCCGATCCTGGACGGCAACGTGAAGCGGGTGCTGGCCCGCCACGCTGCCGTGGCCGGCTGGCCGGGCGAGAAGCGTGTGGAGGCGAAGCTCTGGGGGCTCGCCGAAGCGCGCACACCCTGGCAAAGCGCGGCGGCCTATACCCAGGCCATCATGGATCTCGGCGCCACACTCTGCACCCGCACCCAACCCCGCTGCGGCGACTGCCCCGTATCCGCCGATTGCCGCGCCCACGCCCGGAAGCGCGAGACCCGCTTCCCCTCGCCGCGGCCGCGCCAGGCGCTGCCGGTGAAGCAGACGCGCATGCTCTTGGTGCGCCAGGCGGACACGGTGCTTCTGGAGCGCCGTCCTCCGGCGGGCCTGTGGGGCGGGTTGTGGGGTTTCCCGGAGATCGCCGCCGACGCGGACCCGCGACACTGGTGCCGCGCGCGCTTCGGCGCCGCGCCCGAGGCGGTGCGGCCGCGCCCGCGGCTGCGGCATACTTTCAGCCACTTCCACCTGGACATCGAGCCGGTGGAGCTC
>Ga0126373_10004835_pt1 | contig 10372 bp, 5 predicted proteins | sample PanSoiMetPlot_11_FD_92545 | JGI IMG/M metagenome (GOLD analysis project Ga0126373, IMG submission 92545) | Tropical forest soil microbial communities from Panama - MetaG Plot_11 | ecosystem: Environmental > Terrestrial > Soil > Tropical forest > Bulk soil | place: Panama | collected 2016-02-17 | reverse complement strand
CTTGAAAGAAGGTAAGCCCGACGCCGAGTTCGGGAAGGTTCATATTTTTGCTCACGTGTCCCCGACAAATGCTTTCCAGGGTTCATGCCTTGCATTCGCGGCGCTACGTTTGCCGGCTATTGAAATGGTGCGGGGCGACTGGGAAACGTTACAGGTAAGTTTTAGATCGGGGGTGTCGCGAGCGCGCCATGGCGTCAAACAAATCAACAAGCCCGTTGTCGTTAGAGAGATGAGAAGGCTGGAGAAGGACGCGTGCAGACTCCGTCCCGTTGCGAATACTACACTTTCAAGCTACTTAGGCTGCGGCAACCTCCGCGGCCAGTTTGCTCTCCGCGAGGATTGGGCCCGGACCCTCGATCAAGGCGCTCTGCACGCTGAAGTGGCGCCCGTTACGACTCCCTCGATTCGGGTCGGCGCGGAACGTTCGTACGTACTTGCCGCTGGGCAGGAGCCATCGGCTCTTCGCGGAATCCTTCAAGTAGCTGTGCAGCAACTCGGTAACTCGATCGCGCAGCCCTGGCTCTCTCAGCGGGAACATCACCTCGACACGTTCGTATAAATTGCGCGGCATCCAGTCGGCGCTGCCGAGATAAATCTCCGGATTGTCGCCATTCTCGAAATAGAAAATCCGGCTGTGCTCAAGAAAACGTCCGATGATGCTCCGCACCCGGATACGATGGCTCACGCCTTTGATTCCCGGACGCAACGCGCACGCCCCTCGCACGATGAGGTCGACTTCCACTCCCGCCTGCGATGCACGATAGAGCGCCTCGATGATGGGCTGGTCCAGCAGCGCATTCACTTTGGCGATGATTCGCGCCGGCTTGCGGCGCCGGGCATGTGACGCCTCGCGATCGATCAACTGCACACAATTCCGCGCCAGGTCCACCGGAGACACAAAGAGCGGTTTGTAGCTGCGCTCCTCTGAGTGCGCCGTCAGAAAATTAAAGACGGCATGCACCGCTGACGTGATCTCGCGATTCGCGGTCAGCAGGCTCAGGTCGGTGTAGAACCGTGCCGTCGACGGGTTGTAGTTGCCCGTGCCCAGATGTGCGTATCGGCGAATCTCGCCATCGGGATCGTTTCGCGTAAGCATTGCGAGTTTGCAGTGGGTCTTCAAACCTACGACGCCATGAAACACTTGCACTCCGGCCTCTTCCAGAGACCGCGCCCAGCGGATATTCGAGGCCTCGTCAAACCGCGCTTTCAACTCGACCACCACCGCGACTTCCTTCGCCTGGGCAGCCTCCATCAGAGCGCGTACTATGGGGGAATCCTCACTCGTTCGATACAGCGTCTGCTTGATCGACAACACCGCTGGGTCCCTCGCTCCCATCTCAATAAATGACACGACCGGCTGATAGGAATCGTACGGATGATGGAGCAGGACATCCCCCGCACGAATCTGTTCGTACAGACTCGTCACTTTGGGCGAGAGAGTAATCGATTTGGGCGCGAATGTCGGGAACTTCAGGTCGGGACGCGGCGTTTGTTCTGCCAAGGAGAACAGACGCGAAAGATTCACCGGTCCCGGGGTCTTGAACACCTGCCACGGTTGTAGCCCGAACTGCTCGGTCAGAGGATCCACGATCTCGGCGGCAGCGTCGGATTCGATCTCCATACGCACGATGTCTCCGCGTCGCCGATTGTGCAAAAGGCTATCCACAGATTCGAGCAGGCTTCGGCTCTCCTCTTCATGCAAATACAAGTTGCTGTTCCGCGTCGCGCGAAACGCTCCTGACGAAACAACCTGAAAGCCTTTGTAGAGATTGCGTGCATGGGCTTCTACAAGGTCGTGCAGGAAAACGTAATTGATACTTTCCGTTCGCGTCGGCACACGTACAACCCGCGGAAGTTTTCGCGGGACCGTGACTACACCGAGATACGAATTAACGGGGCGGCGTCGCGCTTTCAGGCAGAAGGCAACACAGAGTGCTTTATTGATCACATGGGGAAACGGGTGAGAGGGATCGATAGTCACCGGAGTCAGCAGCGGATCAACCTGCCGTATGTAATACAAATCCATCGCGTCGCGCGATGCATGATCGAGAGACTTCACCTGCAGAACGTGAATCCCCTCTCTTGAGAGAGCCGGCAACAGAACCTTGTTCCAGCACTCGTATTGCTCCCCCACGAATTCGTGCAATTCCACAGAAATTCGTTGGAGTTGTTCCTGCGCGCTGAGCCCGTCCGGCCCGGTTTCCTGAAGGCCGTGCTCCACCTGCTGGAGAAGACCCGAAAGCCGCACTTCAACAAATTCGTCAAGATTGCTCGCGGTAATGGCGAGGAACTTCACGCGTTCAAGCAACGGGTTGGTTTCGTCGAGAGCTTCCTCGAGAACTCGGCGGTTGAACGCGAGCCACGACTGGTGGCGATTGAAGTAAAACCGCGAATCGTCGAGACGGGTGCGCATTCTCACAACCTCTGATCGCGGGCAGATTACGCCATGATTGTTAACCGCGTGTTACAGGACCACTGCGATCCATCTCGTATTGAATGCCAGCAAGGTTTTTTCATCTCCCTGTAATAGAGCTTCATTACCATTCCCGCCTCGCAACAATATCGGAATCCGATCTGAACTTATAAAAGTCGCGTCCTCGCGCGGAGGAATGTTCCATGGCAACAACAGCCGCCCCGGCTCTAGAAGCAAAGCTTTCTCGCCGTCCCGGCATGATCGGTATCGCGGGATTTGGTGTGGTTCTGGTCATTGGAGTCACCTACTCCGCCTACCATCTTCTTTCCGACCTCTCGACGGTCCACGCCAGTTCGCTCACTCCGTACATTCTGTTAGGGCTCGCTCTACTCGTTGCGCTCGGGTTCGAGTTCGTCAACGGCTTTCACGACACCGCCAACGCCGTTGCCACCGTGATTTACACGCACTCGATGGAGCCGCACATCGCGGTCATGTGGTCAGGCTTTTGGAACTTTCTTGGTGTGCTGACGTCGAGTGGATTGGTCGCCTTCGGCATCATCTCGCTTTTACCGGTTGAGCTCATTTTGCAAGTTGGGAGTAAAGCTGGATTCGCCATGGTCTTCGCCCTGCTCGTCGCGGCGATTATCTGGAATCTTGGCACCTGGTACTTCGGTCTACCTGCTTCCAGCTCACACACGTTAATTGGTTCGATCATCGGCGTGGGCATCGCCAATCAGTTGATGTCGGCGCGGACGGGCACGAGCGGGGTCGATTGGGCGCAAGCCACGAACATTGGCAAATCGCTGCTGCTATCCCCGGTCGTGGGTTTCGTTTGCTCGTTCCTTCTGTTGTGGTTGATGAAGCTGGTTGTGAAGAATCGAAAGCTCTACGAAGCGCCGGAAGGCACCGAACCACCGCCGTTCTGGATTCGTGCTTTGCTCATGCTCACCTGTACCGGCGTCAGCTTTGCCCACGGATCGAACGACGGGCAAAAAGGGATGGGTCTGATCATGCTGATCCTGGTCGGAACCGTTCCCACCGCATACGCACTGAACCACGCCGTCACGAAGCGGCAATCGGATGACTTCATCGCGGTCTCGCAACAGGCCGCCACCATTCTCTCGAAATACGTCAGTCCTGACGCCGTCGTCGGCGACGACCGTGAAGAGGTCACCGACTACATCCGCACCAAGGAATTCACGCCGAATACGATGTTGGCCCTGCGCCAACTCGTCAGCGACATCAGCAACGAGACCGTGCTGTTCGGAGAACTTGCTCACGTGCCGAACGATCGAGTCCGCAACTTCCGCAACGACATGTACCTGGTCAGCGAAGCGCTACGCCTGATGAAGAAGACGGGCAACCCTGCCCTGAACGCCGCCGATTGGAAGGCCCTCGCCAACTACAAGAGCCACGTCGACGGCGCGACGCGCTTCATTCCAACTTGGGTGAAAGTTGCGGTCGCACTCGCGCTCGGTCTCGGCACCATGGTGGGCTGGAAGCGCATCGTCGTCACTGTGGGTGAAAAGATCGGCAAAGAGCACCTGACGTACGGGCAGGGGGCTGCCGCGGAAATCACCGCGATGCTGACCATCGGTGCGGCGGATTGGTTCGGACTGCCCGTCAGCACAACCCACGTGCTCTCATCCGGCATCGCTGGAACAATGGCCGCCAATCACTCCGGACTGCAATGGGCGACCGTGCGCAACCTGGCGATGGCGTGGGTACTCACTCTTCCTGCGTCGATGGTCCTTGCTGGATTTTTGTTCTGGATGTTCCGGGCGATCTTTTAGTGTGCAGGCGGCCGTTCTTCACAGTGTTCACGCGCCCATCGCGTGAGCACCCCACTAGGGTTGTCTTGCGCCGCTGCCCCGTGGGAACAGCTTCTTGGGCTGGAACAGGAACTCCCCGGCTGCCGTCACGTTGTTCGACACATTGGGCTGAATCACCGGGAACAACCAGCGCTCATGTTGTACCCACGCTGAAACGCCGAAGTTGTGTCGAAACCAATATTCGCCCGAAACACCGAAGTCCGTGAGCGAACCGCCATCTGGAATGAACTGCTGGCTTACCTTCTGATGCCGGAAGTTCAACTGGACGTTACTGCGCGGACTCAGCCAGTACGTGGCCCATGCTTGCGCACCCTGCCCCTGCCGGCCAATCCAGCTTCCAATCAGATATCCGTCGTTCGTATACCCGCTTTTGAATCGGCTGTTGCTATAGAAGAATCCATGTTGCACCGTTGAGTTCCCACCCGGCGGATCGGTGTAGACACCTTCCACGCGCAGATCGAGCTTCGGAATTCCGGGCACTTGCGACAGGTACAAGCCAGAGGTCACAGCAGACTTATTCCACGCCAGCCACGGATTCGCTTGATCGTCAGTAAAGGCATCCACGTAAAACGTCAGCCCACCAAGTCTCGGCATTCTGTACGCGACGTCGAATCCTCCCCTGCGATCGCCTGCATCTCCCGAACTTCCGGGAAGGCCGTTGCCCGACGAGAACATCGCTTGCCCAAGTTTGTGTGCGGTCGCGGGAACGCCGGGCCCTGCAAACAACGCGGTCGCGCTTAAGCCGATCTCCAGATTTGGCATCGGTTTGAAGCTGAGTTTCTCGCCCATGATGAACGGTTGATTGCTGAGCGTCTCGGTCCACGCTCCCAAAAAGCCCGTGTTGACGCCGAAGACCCAGTGATAGCCGCTGATGCGACCTACCATGTAATCGACCCGCATCGATCCAAGGAGTGGCAAGCGAAAAGGCGACACACGGTTGATTCGCAGCATCAATATCGGCGCAGCGTTCGTACTGAACAGCATCGCACCGCTTTGATCCGCTCCCCACCATGCGGACTGTTTGCCAAACGTGAATTGCCAATTGTTGAGTTGAACGCCGACGTAACTCTCCAGCAAATCCACGCGATTCACTGAGGAGATGGGGGTGGTTGGTGGAGCGACGGGAAGACCGTCGACGGCTTGAATGGTCTGCGCCGCCAACGCCGACAAGGCGGGCCCCGAGGGTGCGTGTTGATACTCGGCTCGCACGTAGAACGACAACGGTCCCGCCACTACGTGCCCCGAAGCGCCCGTGATGTTGTTAAATCCCTCAGCGTAGGGCCGGCCGTAATCGTTGATGATCGTCTGCCCGAAGTGCAAACCATCTTGCAATGGCCTGCCAGAGATTCCCATCAATCGCGTGTACACCGAGTCGACATTCACGCCAAGATTCGTCTCGCCTCCGAGGCGAGCAATTTCGTCCGCGAAGTCCGCTCTCAGCGAGTCGTAGATCTGTCCCTCGTTTGTATTTTCAGCATCCTCGTTCTCGAGCACCGGACCGGCTTCTTTTGCCAACAGGCGCGCGCACTCCATGCGCGTCCACGGACGCATTCCCAGAAACCCCGACTCGACGTATCCCTTCGCGATCAGCCTCTCCATCGCGGGATAAATCCAGCTGTCCAACGGCACGAACGGTGACGCCATGTTTTGCGGGTCATGAGACGAATCGTCTTCACCGCGCGTGAACGTTCCCCATCGCGCGATCTCGGCACTGCTGTAACGAGAATGAGTACGAAACACTTGCCGTCCCAGATACCATCCCAGGGCACCGCCCGCAATCACGTCGGTTGCGAAGTGCTGCTGACCGATCACGCGTGCCGCGCTCACCGTCGCGGCAGTGCCGTAGGCCAAAATCTGTGTAAGGGGGCCTGGATACTCGTGCGCTATGACGCTCGCGATCGCCCAACTAACCGCCGCGTGCTCCGATACAAACGACGTTCCGCCCTGAAAGAACTTACCTTTCCCGTCTCCTGTCAACGGCCGTTCGCGGCCGAAGATGTATTTAAACGCGTAAGCGTCGATGGTAGCGTCGATTGCAGCCTCTCCAGCCAGCAGACCGGTCTCGCGTAGCTCATCCGTGTGCTTTGCATAGCCCCACAGGTACATCCCTGCTCCAACACCGGCGAGCGTCGCAACACCGGCGTTCGATGCCGTCACTCCACGAGATGTAGACGTATGGCTTGTCGGCACATGCCCCTGGATCGCTGTATCGCTGGCGAGCAAACCAGCCCCCACAAAGGTCAGTGGCACAGTCCACTGCCACTGCGACTGCGTCATGCGAAAGGGAGTCGTCCAAAACTTTGCCTGGTCAATGACGAGATTTTTGGGAAGCGATTTCAGAGATACTGGTGGAAGCAGATCGAAACGATGATCGGCCGGCTTATCCTTTGGATCTGGATTTTTTTTGTCCCCACCTTGCGGGTCCGCATTCTTGGCGTCTGACCGGCGACTGTCGGAATCAGGTACTTGTGAGTACAGCTTTTCTGGTACCGCAGCGCATATCATTAAGGCAATAGGCAGAACCATCCCAAGGCAGGCGTAGCTGCATCTACTGTTAAGGCTATTGATGATAGCTTTGACGAAGGTCATTCTATTTTTAACTGATAGCCCAGTGGACGCTCAGTGCCCAACCTGCTTCGCACAGATGCAACTTCGAGCGCTTTGGGCTGTATACCAGACGGTCACCTTGCCGCGACATTCGTTCAAAAGCTGGGACAGCTCCAAACTACTATCGCACTTGGTTGCGGTCTATTTATCAGGACGACTAAGATTTTTGTCGGAGACTTGTTTTTAAGATCTGCAGACTTCTGACACTGGAAGCAGAGTGTCCACCAATTGCGAGAAATGATTCCCGCGGAAATTCAACCCGTATCAGTTACGGCCAAGGTACCAGCGGAACCGTATCGCACTGATACCGAGATCTCGCTGCTCGATCATCTGATCCTTATGCTTGAGAACAAGCGCTTCATCGCGTTATTCGTGCTCGGCGCGGCGCTTGTGGCGACGATCGTTGCATTTATCCTGCCGGTTCGGTACGAAGGAACGGTTGTTGTTCTCCCCCCTGCGCAAAATTCATCGCTCGGTTCCTCGTTGCTCGGACAATTGGGAAACATGGGCGCGCTGGGATCACTGGCATCACTGGCAAGCGGGGGCTTGAACATCAAAAATCCGTCGGACATGTACGTAGCCCTGATCACGAGCCGCACCGTTGAAGATGCAATGATCGAGCGGTTCAACCTGCTGCAGGAATATCACGAAAAGCGAATGTCCGACGCGCGCAAGGAACTCGAGAATCGCACCTCTGTCTCAGCGGGCGCTAAAGACGGGCTCATTCGACTGTCCGTCGAGGATCATGATCCCGCGCGAGCCGCGGAACTCGCCAACGGTTACATCGACGAATATCGCAAGCTCTCCGCGACACTCGCCATCACTGAAGCTTCTCGCCGCCGATTGTTCTTTGAGCAGCAACTGGTGCAGACAAAAGACAACCTCACCGCGGCAGAGAACGCGATGACGCAGACGCAGCAATCGACTGGCGTGCTCCAAATCGACAGTCAGGCTCGTACCCTGATTGAGTCTGCCGCCGTATTGCGAGCCCAGGTGGCGGCGAAACAAGTACAGATCCAGGGCATGCGCGCTTATGCTGCCGAAGACAATCCCGACCTGGTATTGGCGAAGCAAGAACTCGCGGCCCTGCAATCGCAACTTGCCCGAATTGCCAGTTCTCCGAATGATCCTGGCTCCGATATCAATCTTTCAAAGGGGAGAGTCACCCAGGCGGGCATGGAGTACCTCCGCCGCTATCGCGAACTGAAATATCAAGAGACCGTCTACGAGTTGCTGGCGAAAGAATTCGAAGTCGCGAAACTCGATGAAGCTCGCGAAGGATCAATCGTTCAGGTCGTCGATCCGGCAGTGCCTCCCGACAAAAAATCTTCTCCACATCGACTGTTCATCATTCTTGGCACCACAATCGTCGCCTTTATGTTCGCCATTTTCTGGCTGAGCCTACGCCAGCGCTTCCGAATGGCTTCGAAGCTGCCAGAAAATCGTCACCGACTTCGTGTTATCAAGGGGTTGTGGAAATCAACTACGGATTCCGTGTGAGCAACTTTTCAGCGTAAACTGGGATTAACCACTTCAGACACTCTCGCCAGTTCGCCGATGCAAACCATTGTCTTTTTAGTTGCATCGAAACGTAAAATTCTCGTTCTACTTGACGAAACTTTGTCCGGACCGAGCAACGGAAGCATCTAACTCCTACTAATTTCTGAAGAAGGAGCGAATCACCTCCAGAATATGCGCGTTCTGTTCTTGAATCCCCCTTTTCATCCTCGCTTTTCGCGTGAACAGCGCAGTCCAGCCGTCACCAAAAGTGGCACGCTGTATTACCCAAAGTGGCTGGCAACTGCGGCGGGTGTTGCGATCAAGAACGGACACGATGTTGATCTACTGGACGCTCCGGCTGCAGGATTCACTGTACAGGGCGTCATCGATCGCATTAATGCCAAGCGCATCGAAGCCGTGGTCTGCGACACATCTACACCCAGCATTCTGAATGATGTCCACGTAATCGAGTCTCTCATCGCAGCGAAGCCTTCTCTACACGTCCTGATGGTTGGCCGCCACGTCTCTTCCCTGCCGGTTGAGACGCTCGAAATGACTAGCGCTCTCGAAGCAGTTGCGATCAAGGAATACGAGTACACGGTGCGCGACTGGCTGGAGGCGAAATCCTGCGGCGCCGATCTCTCGTCTGTCGATGGGCTGGTTTGGAGAAATGGCAAAACCGGAGAAATCATTCGCAATCAGCCGCGACCGGCAATTCACAATCTGGACGAGCTACCTTTCGTCTCGGAAATCTACAAACGCTTCCTGCACACGCCCGATTATTTCTACGGCCATTCTCTATGGCCTCTGGTTGTTTTCGACACTAGCCGGGGTTGCCCGTATCACTGCTCGTTCTGCGTTTATCCCCAGACCTTCAGCGGCCACACCATGCGTTACCGCTCGGTGAGCAACGTCGCCGACGAGTTCGAATTTGTCGCGCGTGAGATGCCCACAATCAAAACGGTGATGCTGGAAGACGACACGTTCATCATCAGCAAGCCGCACACCATGCAGCTCGCGAAAGCAATGATTCGCCGCGGGAACAAGCTGCCCTTCGATTCCAATTGCCGCGCTGACATCGGCTCCGAAGGTGAATTGCTTGCAACGCTTCACCAGGCTGGCGCACGGCTTTTTTGCGTTGGCTTCGAGAGCGGTGACGTCGACGTGATTCACGGCATGAAGAAGAACAACGACGATCGTCGCGACGCCAAGTACCATCAGGAGGCCTTCCGCTTCGTGCAGCGTTGCCGCGAGGCCGGGATTATGGTTCACGGCTGCTTTATGGTCGGCAATCTCAACGAGACCCCGGCCAGCATGGAAAAAACTCTGCGGTTCGCCAAGAAGCTCCGCCCCGATACCGCACAATTTTTCCCGATCATGGTTTATCCAGGAACGACGGCGTACCAGGAAGCGAAGACCCGCGGCTACATCCAAATTGAAGACTGGGGCGCGTGGCTGACCAAAGACGGCCTTCACAACAGCGTCGTGAACCTCCCGAACATCACGCACGAGGAGTTGGTCCGGTTCTGCGACCGTGCGCGCCGGAGCTTCTATCTGAGCCCATCGTATTTGGGATACAAGCTCAAACAGTCGTTGAAAGACCGCCGCGAACTCCAGCGCAATCTGAAGGGCTTTGTGACCTTGTCGAGGTATCTTCTGCGCGGCAGCCGCCCCGACAAGGAGAACCGCTGGCCCGATCAAGATGCGCACGAAACCGCCGCGCACACCGCGGATTCTCAAGTCGGCGTTTAGAGAATCCGCACGCGTGCCTTCTAGACAGCTGGTTCCAGATCGCCCACTTGTGCACGGACAGAGCACGACACCGGAGCCTCCTATCGCAACTCGAGCCATTTCGATCGTCATCCCCACCTACAACGGAGCCTCGCGCATCGCGAATTGCCTGACCGCACTGCTTCCTCAGGCAGAAGCGCACGGTGCGGAAATCCTCGTCGTGGATGATGGTTCCACGGACGACACGGCTCGCGTGGTCTCCCAATACCCGTCCGTTCGCCTCATCCAG
>Ga0126373_10004834_pt1 | contig 10372 bp, 7 predicted proteins | sample PanSoiMetPlot_11_FD_92545 | JGI IMG/M metagenome (GOLD analysis project Ga0126373, IMG submission 92545) | Tropical forest soil microbial communities from Panama - MetaG Plot_11 | ecosystem: Environmental > Terrestrial > Soil > Tropical forest > Bulk soil | place: Panama | collected 2016-02-17 | reverse complement strand
GCTGATCAGCCGCCCCCGGCTGCTCATCCTCGACGAGCCGCTCGCCAACCTGGACATCCGCAGCAGCCAGGAGATCATCAGCCTGCTCGCCCGGATCGCCACCGAGCAGCAGATCGCCGTGCTGCTCTCGGCGCACGACATGAACCCGCTGCTGCCAGTGATGGACCGGGTCGTCTACCTGGCCGGCGGGTGCGCGGCGAGCGGCACCACCGCCGAGGTGGTCCGATCTGAGGTTCTCAGCGGCCTCTATGGCCACCGCGTCGACGTGCTACGGCTGCACGGCCGGGTCATCGTCGTCGCGGGCCCGGGCGGCGCGGACACGGGCGAGGCGGACACCGGCGAGGCGGACACGGGCGCAGGCGCCCTGGACGATGCCACCATCGCTGAGGTAGCCAGGACGGACTGACCGGCATGCACGCGCTCTACAGCGCCGTCTTCGAGCCGGGATTCTTCAGCAGCCCGCAGGTCCGTGTGGCCGCGACAATCGGCGGCCTCGTTGCGATCGTCTCGGCGGTCACCGGCGTGTTCACGGTCATGCGCGGCCAGTCGTTTGGCGGTCACGCGCTCGGCGACGTGTCGGCGGCGGGCGGTGCGGGCGCGCTGCTCCTCGGCCTGAGCCCGGTGGTCGGCTTCGTCGGACTCGGCATCGTCGGGGCTGGCGTGATGGACATGATCGGCGTGCGCCGGCTTCGGGGGCGCGACCTGGCGACTGGCATCGTGCTGGGCACCGCCATCGGGCTGTCCGCCCTGTTCCTGCACCTGACTACCACCCGCAGCGCTACGACCGGAGCCGTTCAGCATGTGCTGTTCGGATCCATCTACGCGACGCCGCCCGGCACGCTTCCGATCGTCGTGGCCCTGAGCGTCGTGGCCCTCTGCGCCCTCGCGGCGGTGTGCCGCCCGCTGCTGCTGGCGACCGTCAGCCCGGACATCGCTGCCTCGCGCGGTGTCCGGGTTCGCTCGGTCGGGCTTCTGTACATGCTGGCGCTGGCCATTTCGGTGGGTCTGTCGTCCCTGGCCATCGGGGCCATCCTGTCCACGGCGCTGCTGATCGGCCCGCCCGCCGCGGCGCTGCGCATCGCACAGCGAACGGGCACCGCGGTCGCGCTCGCGTGCCTATTCGGGGTGGCAGCCACCTGGATCGGAATCCTGCTCGCTTATGACTCCTATTACTGGGGAACGGCGCACGCGGCCCTCCCGGTGAGTTTCTTCGTGGTGGCCGTCGTGTTCGCGGGCTACCTCACCACTGGCCTCGCGGCCGCGCGAACCGCGCGGCGCACGGTCACACCAGCGCCTCCGTCAGCTGCCGCGGTCCGACGCGACGAGATTGCCGCATGACCACGATCTACCCGAAGCGCGGGGAGGGGACATGTTCGCGGCCGGCTTCATGACGAACGCATGGATTACCGCCACGATCGTCGCTGTCGTCGGTGGCGTGGTCGGGTTCTTCGTCGTGCTGCGCGGCGCGGCGTTCCCCGCGCACGCCATACCGAAGGGTGCGTTCGCCGGCGCTGCCGGCGCCGCCCTGCTGGGCGTCAGCACGCTGATCGGGCTTGCGGTGTTCGCCCTGCTGGGCGCATTCGGCATTGCCTCACTGAGCCGCCGGAGCCGTACCGACGTCGCGACCGCCCTGACGCTGGTGATGATGCTCGCCCTCGGCGCCGCGTTCCTGTCCAGGACGGTCCAATATGAGTCGGCGACTTACTCACTGCTGTTCGGCGAGGTTCTCGGCGTGAGCACCAACCAGGTCCTGCCGACCGCGCTATTCGGCATCGCCTGCATCGGTGCGATCACTGTGGTGTATCGGCCGCTGCTGCTGTCGTCCGTCGTGCCGGAGGTGGCGGAGGCCAGGGGTGTCCGCGCGCGGCGGATCGAGTTGCTGTTCCTGATCATCGTCGCCCTCGCGACGGCCATGACTGTCCCAGTCGTCGGCGCGCTGCTGATCTTCAGCCTGATGATCGGCCCGCCAGCCGCCGCCCGGTCGGTGACCAGCCGGCCGCTGCTCGCCATGGTGCTGTCGGTCGCGATCGCGCTGGTCACCGTGTGGACTGCGATCGCCGTCGCTTACCTGGACAACTGGCCGATCGGCTTGTGCGTGGGCGCGCTCAGCGCGCTGAGCTACGGGATCGGCCGCGGCTGGGCCGCATGGCGACGTGGCCGGGCCGCGCCCGTCCTCGAGGCTGCCTGACCAGACGACCCCGTTCCCCTCTGGAACGGCACCGCCGGCCATGAGTCCATGGTCGCGCTCATGAGCCCGGCGGCCAGCGCGCATGATTGCAGCGATGGCCATCTACAAGCTGCTGTTCTCCGCCGTGTTCCGGCGGATGCCCGCCGAGCTTGCGCACCGCGTAGGGTTCGCGCTGATCCGCGGTGCCGGGGTGGTGCCCGGCGTTTCGTGGCTGCTACGGCGCTGGCTCGCGCCTCGCGATCCCGTGCTGCGGGTCCATGCGCTGGGGCATGACCTGCCGGGCCCACTGGGGCTGGCGGCCGGATTCGACAAGGACGCCGTCGCCCCGGATGCGCTTGGCGCTCTCGGCTTTGCGTTCGTGGAGGTTGGCACCGTCACGGCGCAGCCGCAGCCGGGCAACCCGGTGCCACGGCTGTTCCGGCTGCCGGCGGACCGGGCCCTGGTCAACCGCATGGGATTCAACAACCGTGGCGCGGCCGCCGCGGCGACCCGGCTGATGGCGCGGACTGCCGGTGTGGCGGGTGCCAGACCGTGCTCACGGGTGCTGGTCGGAGCGAACATCGGCAAGACAAAGACCGTACCGGAGTCCGGTGCGGGCGCCGACTATGCGGCGAGCGCCCGGCTACTGGCGCGGGCCGCCGACTACCTGGTCATCAACGTCAGCTCGCCGAACACGCCGGGTTTGCGGAACTTGCAGGCCGCCGACGAGCTTCGGCCGCTGATCGCGGCTGTGCAGGCAGCCCTGCGGGCAGCCGGCCGTCCGCGGCTGCCGCTGCTGGTCAAGATCGCGCCGGATCTGGCGGACGAGGACATTGATGCCATCGCCGACCTGGCCGTCGAGCTCGGTCTCGACGGGATCATCGCGACGAACACAACGATCAGCCGGCCGCAGCTGAGGAGCAAGCCCGCGGAGGTAGCCGCCGCCGGGGCGGGCGGCCTGTCCGGCGCGCCGCTCAAGCCGCTCGCGCTGCACGTCCTGCGGCGGCTACGTGCCCGGGCGGGTGACCGCCTGGTCCTCATTGCCGGCGGCGGGATCGAGACGGCTGACGACGCCTGGGAGCGCATCGAAGCCGGTGCGACTCTGCTCCAGGGATATGCCGGGTTCATCTACGGCGGGCCACTGTGGCCGCGCCGCATTCATCGCGACCTCGCCCGGCGGGTGCGCGACAAAGGCTTCCCCTCAATCGGGCATGCTGTCGGCAAGGGATGATCTCCGCCCGGCATGGGCGGTAACCACGACTGAGCCCTAGTTCCGCTCGGGCGGTCACACCTCGTCGGCCTCATGGGTCAGTGAGGTGACCGACAGAACGGGCTAGGAGATTCACGATGGAAGCCAGGATCAATGTGTACGGCAGTGCCTTTGTGGGGAAGTTCGGCAAGGCGCTCAACTCGGCAGGGGCGGTCGTGACCGGCTCTACCCTGCCTGCTGCTACTCAGGAGCTCGTGAAGATCCGCGCGAGCCAGATCAACGGTTGCTCCGGCTGCACCGACATGCACACCAAGGACGCGCAGCACGCCGGGGAGAGCGCTGTGCGCCTTAATCTGATTGCCGCCTGGCGCGACGCGACGGTCTTCACCGAGGCCGAGAAAGCTGCCCTGGAACTCACCGAACAGGGCACTCGGCTCGCCGACGGAAGGGGCGTCACGGATGACGCATGGGCTCATGCCGCCAAGCACTACGACGACGAGCAGCTCGCCGCGCTCGTGTCACTCATCGCGCTCATTAACACCTACAACCGGCTGAACGTCATCACGCGCCAGCCCGCAGGGGACTACCAGCCCGGCCAGTGGGGATAGCCGCTCGCCGCGATACTCCGGTCCACCGAACCGGAGTATCGCGGCGTTTGGGGGCTAGTTGATGGCGTAGCCGGTCCAGCCGGCGCCGACCTTGATGCGCCCGCCGAAGGTGTGCAGGCCGCTGCCGCCGGTGTTCGGGTAGTACCACATGGTGCCGGCCGGGTCGACGCCGAGGATGCTGGCGCGGCCGGTGGCGGTGAGCTGGCCGGCGTCGATGGCCTGGTAGCCGCTCCAGCCCGCGCCGACCTGGGCGCGCACGCCGAAAGTGTTGCCGCCGGTGCCGCCGGCGTTGGGGTACAGCCACATACTCCCGGAGGGGTCGACGGCGAGCAGGTCGGGACGGCCGTCGCCGTTGATGTCGGCGACATCGGCGGTGTAGCCGGTCCAGCCGGCGCCGACCTGTGACCGGGTGCCGAACGTATGCAGGCCAGTGCCGCCGGTGTTGGGGTAGTACCACAGGGTGCCGCCGCTGTCCCTGGCCAGGATGCCGGGCCGGCCGGTGCGGTACAGGTCGGCGAGCCCGAACACTGTGTAGCTGTTCCAGCCGCCGCCGACCTGGATACGGGTGCCGAAGGTGTGCGTGCCGGTGCCCCCGGTGTTGGGGTAGTACCACAGGGTGCCGGCGCTGTCCCTGGCCAGGATGCCGGCCCGGGCTGAGCCGTACAGGCGGGCGACTGCGGCCAGGGTGTATCCGGTCCAGCCCGAGCCGACCAGCGACCGGGCGCCCCCGAACATGTTCGCCCCGCCGCTGCGGGTGTTCGGGTACAGCCACAAGTTCCCGCCCGGCGCGATCGCCAGCACGTCCGCCACTCCATCACCGGTCACGTCCCCCACGACCCCGCCCGCCGCGTTGACCACGAGCGTGAACGCCTGCGTCGTGGACCCGGCGGAGTTGGCCGCCGAGATGACGATGGGGTACCGGCCGCCCGTCCCGGCAGCCGGAGTGCCCGCCAGCACCCCGTCTGAGCCGAACGTCACGCCCGCGGGCAGCGCACCGGACTCCGAGAAGGTCGGGGAAGGGACGCCCGAAGCCGTCACGGTGAAGCTGCCGGCCACCCCGGTACCGAAAGCCACCTGGGCGGCCGACGTGATGGCGGGCGCCTGTTGCTGCTGGACCGCCCAGGTGAATGACACCGTCGCGGGCAGTACCGCCGCGGAACTGGACGCGGTGACCGTCACCTGGTAGGTGCCGGGAGCTGTCGGCGTGCCAGTAATGCCCCCCGTCGAGCTGATCGAGACGCCAGGTGGCAGGCCCGTCGCGGTGTAGCTCACCTGCTGGCCAGCGAGCGCGTTCAGGGTATAGATCTGGACTGAAGCAGGCGCATTCGCGGCGGTCTGCTCGGCTTGCGGGCCGCCGCTGAAGTAGTCGAGATCGACCGCGCCGGTGATGCCCGGCACGCTGCCGCTGCTGGTGTACTGCCACATAGCCCACGTGTTCCACCCGGCGGGCAGAGTGCCCGGCGTGGCCACTGAGTACGCGGGTATCCAGAGCACGTCACCGCCGAAGGCGGTGCTGCCGCCGGTACAGGTGTCCCACCAGTTCGCCGGCGTGTAGATCACCGGTGCAGCCCCGGTGAGCGTCGTGGCCTCGGTCATGAAGCTGGAGATCCAGCTCACCATCGCGGACGGGGTCAGCCCGTAGCACTCGTTGAGGTGGTCGGTCTTGTTGTACGGGTCGTACTCCAGGTCCAGCATGAGCGGCAAGTAGTGGCCGCCAACCTGGTAATCGGCCGCATTCTGCGCCGTGCCGGCATTCTGCGCTGCCCAGTCGGCCTGCGCCGCACCGGTGGAGGCGTTCGGGATGGCGAAATGATACGCCGCCACGTACATGCCCGCAGTCGTAGCGGCCGTGGCGTCGTTGCTGTAGTACGGGTTGACGTAGTTAGTGTTCTCGGTCGCTTTTACCGCTGCGAACGTGTACCCGGCGCCCGCGACCTGCGTCCAGTCGATTGCTGCATTGTTCGGGTGCTGGAAAGACGCTACGTCGATGCCGTTCAGGAAGGTGCTCGCGGCAGTGGTTGTTGCCTGCCGCGACCTCGTCGACAGGGCCACGGCTGAACTAGAGCGGTGCACGCCGGTTCTGCTGAGCGGGCCGGAGAGCTCACGCGTCAGGCGCGGGGAGTGCCCTTCGGCCGGGCTGGCCGGCGGCAATGCGGTCGGGGAAGGGGCGCTAGTGACGGCGGCGCGCTTGGCCGCCGCGGAACCGCCAGCTGACGAGACGGCATAGGCCGCCAGCGCGCCAGCCACGAGAGCGGCACACGTCGTGACGGCTGCAACCCGGACCCGGACCTCTCGACTAGCCCAGTCGATGTGCCGATGCCGCCCGCTGCTCATCATGGTCCTTTCGTTGGTGGCGGCTCGCTCATGGCGAGCCGTTTCCCCCCGAACAGACCCAGAGAGACCCTACACGCATCGCGCAGGGATGTGCGCCAGACCCCGAACTCCCCGGCGGTGGCATGACGTAGCGGAACCGGCGACCTGAGCGATGTTATGTACGGCGAGGACTACGAGGGGGGCACCAGGTGGCATACGACCCAGTGCAGCGTTTCATCCAGCTCGTGCCCGGCGGCAACGGCGTCATCTATGCCATCCAGGCCGACGGGTCGATGCTGTGGTACCGGCACACCGGCTGGCAGACCGGAGCGGCAACCTGGGCTAATAACGGCACCGGCCGCGAGATCGGCTCCGGGTGGAACGAGTTCAGCAGAGTGCTCGCGTCCGAGGACGGGCAGGTGTTCGGGTTCATGCCCGACGGCACCATCAGCTGGTACAAGTACGTGTGCACGAACCTGGACACCGGGGCCGGGTCATGGGTCGGCGGCGGGTCAGGACCGGTCATCGGCTCCGGGTTCAATAGCTATCCGCGCATCATCGGCGGCTGGGAGGGCCAGTTCTTCGCCATTGATGATTCCGGCATCATGTGGCACTACCAGTACCTCGCCGGGAACGGCTCGAGCGGCGCAGGCGCGTGGGCGAACGGCGGCGCGGGGCTTCGGATCGGCGACGGCTTCGCGCCGCTTATCCGCGCCTGGACGGAGCCGAACGGCGTGATCTACGGCGTCCGGCAGTCGGGCGCGCTGGACTGGTACCGGTATCTCGGGTCGGGCACGTGGGCGAACAGCGGCAGCGGCGTGGTGATCGGCTCGGGCTGGGGAGAGGGTTTACAGAAGACGGCTTTCGCCGGCGGGTCGGGCAGCGTCTACTCCGTTGCGCTCGATTCCGACCAGCTGAACGGCAGCGACTGGACACTGGAGTGGTACCGCCTCACCAATTCCCAGACTGTCACTGCTGCCTCCGGCGGCGTGTGGGCGAACCGGGGCACCGCGCAAGCCGTCGGCAGCGGTTTCAGTTTCGAGTCGACTGCCGCGCTCCAGGGCTACGCAGTCAGCCAGAGCGTCGCACAGGGCGGCACTCAGCAGATTGCCGTATCCACCACATTCAGCTCGTTTACCGGGTCGATCGTCCGGCTCACCCCCGCCGCAGGTGACCCGGTCACCGTGCAGGGACCGTCGCCCTACAGCGGTCAGCTTCAGCTGCTGGCATCCGGGTACCGGGCGAACGGCTGCGGCTGGCAGCCGTCTATCAGCTTCAGCGTCCCCGGTAGCTGGCCGTCGGGCATCTACGCGGCGCTACTGCAGACCCCACAGGGAAGGAACTACTACGCCCCGTTCGTTATCCGCCCGTCCACGCCGTCGGCGCCACTGGCGTTCCTGATGCCGGGCAACACCTACCACGCGTACAACTCGTGGGCAGGCCACAGCAGGTACACCCTCCAGGACGGGGTTAACCCGGTGACGCTGACATTTCAGCGGCCCAGCAACACCGTGCAAGTGGATCCGCCGGCAGTGATCAACCACACCCTGTACAACGACCTGTTCCTGCTCCGCTGGATGAGCGGCAACGGCGTCAGCTTCGACTGCTACTGCGACAGCGACCTGGACGAGTCCGGGTCGTGGCTAGCGTCATACAAGGCTCTGGTCCTTGGTGGCCACCACGAGTACTGGTCCGACAACATGCGGGCAAACCTCGTCACGTACCTGGCGGGCGGCGGCAGGCTCATTTCCCCCGGCGGCAACGCTCTGTATGAGCGGACCACGTTCGGCGCCGGTCAGACGTCCCTCACCTGGTCTCCGGTGGGAAACCGCGACATCTTCATTAACCACGGCAAGCCTGAAGCGCAGATCATCGGCGCGGAATACAACACCGGCGTGTACCTGACGTTCGTGCCGTATCAGGTCGAGGATGCTCCCCATTTCCTGCTGAACGGCACCCACCTCGGCAACGGCGCCCGCTTCGGCGCATCCGGGTACAACGGCGCGGCGTCTGGCTGGGAAATCAACGGCCCCATCGACGCCGTCAATGTCGTCGGGACACCGACGCTGCTCGCCCAGGGCACCGGCCAGACGGGCAACGGCGCGGCCATGGTCTACATCGACCGGTCTGGCGCGGGCGGCGGCTGGGTGTTCGCGGCCAACTCGATTGCATTCTGTGGATCGGTGCCGGGGGACGCCGCGATCCATCAGATCCTGACGAACGTGTTCGCGGCGGCGGTCGCGTGACGCCAACCCGGCGTGCGCGACCGGCGGACTAGCTGTCTGGTGGTCCGGGGTCGGGTCCAATGCGTAAAGGCCCGAACTACAGGCCGATAACCTGCGTAACAGCTGTGTCCGAGGGGGGACTTGAACCTCCGGGGCACTCGGTACCCCGAGAGTCACGTCAGGGCATCGACGCCAGGTCAGCCAAGCAAGACGGAGCCAGCCAATCCTGCTGATCGGCGCAACGACCGCTGTGGCCGTCTGGTCCGGCTGGGTAGCGCTCGGCCAGCTGCTGGCGTCTATGAAGGCGGCTGTTACCGCGATCTTGTCTAGGCGTTGTCGCATTGATGCCTGTCGGCGTACAGCCAGCATCATGAGGGGCCCTGCCGCCTGCGGCCGGGCCCCTCATGACCGGTGAACTGCTAGATGCTGGCCTGCCCGCAGCGCGGCCGCGCTGAACAGGCGCTCAGAGTCTGCGTCACGGGAAGATTCCGGCGAAGCAGATCAGATACTGCGTGTTGTTGGGCGCGGCCGCTTGAAGGTTGGGAAGGGCAAAAGTGCTCGTGCCGTCTCCGCCGTAGTCCGTGCCTATCAAGCTGAACAAGGCAACATACGACGAGATCGGCAACAGCTGGCCGTTCGCTGGCAGGTAGTTGCTCGGGTATTGAGTTGACACGTTCAGCAGTATCGAGCCGAGCGTGCACTCGGCGCCGGCGACGCCTGCGCCGTAGTTGATGTTGTTGGTTCCGAAAAGGCTGGAGGTTCCCGGTGGCCCCTGCGGCCCGGCAGGCCCGGCAGGCCCCGCAGGCCCGGTCGGCCCCTGCGACCCGGTAGCCCCGGGTTGCCCTGCAGCCCCGGCTGGCCCGACTGGACCGGTTGCTCCCGCTGGACCGGTCGCTCCAGCGGGTCCCGCAGGCCCCGCTGGTCCTTGCTCGCCCCAGGTCACCGCCGAGGTGCCATTCGGGCAGTTGGTCCCTGCGTCCTGCAGGAACAGGGCGTGCGAGCCTTTCGGACTGCTGCTGGTGGCGTAGCAGCCGGTGATCACGTTGCCATTCACCGGGCCTGGGTTCGCGGCCAGTGCGGTCCCTCCTACCATCAGCGCGGCCGAACCCACCCCCGCCGCCAGCAGTCCGATCCGTTTGTTCATTGCGCGTTCCTCTCGGATAGAGCGGCCCGCCGGTCCGAGAGGTTGCCGACGGGTCCGCCTGCCTCGAAGACTGCGCGTGCAGATGCTCCGCCGAAGCATGGAAAACCACACACTTTAACGGCGGACACCCCTGCAATTCGCTTCCGGAAGAGCGGCGCACCAGGGTGCAGGGATAAAACTTGAGCCGCGGTGATGCCGACACGCGGCCTTGCCTCTCCACAGCGAAGATCGGGCCGCGGCCGTTGCGCGTCCAGCGGCGCCGCGCACGCGGCCTCTTGTCAGGGGCTCACGCTGGTGGCGTCGTCCGCGTCCTGCCCGCGTTCATGCTCATCGCGGGGAACGCACGCTTCCTGGTCGGGCAAAGGAGCGGCCGCGCCCGGTGGCAGCCTGAAGACGTGCGACTCGCCGACGGCAGCCGCAGCAGCGATTTTCCTATCTTTCATCACGTCTGCCGGCTCTCATTCCGGCTCGATGACGCAGCGAGGATCCTGGGTCGCGCAGGAAGTCGGCCATCTCGGTGCGCGACCTGACGCCGAGCTTGCGGTACACCCTGGACAAGATCGCTTCCACGGTACTAACGCTTACGAACAACTGCTCGGCTGCCTCGCGATTCGTCGCGCCCGCCGCCACGGCCTCAGCCACGCCCCGCTCAGACGCGGTTAGGTCGAGCGAAGACCGAGCCCGGCCGCCGATCCGCGATAGCTC
>Ga0126373_10004832_pt1 | contig 10375 bp, 10 predicted proteins | sample PanSoiMetPlot_11_FD_92545 | JGI IMG/M metagenome (GOLD analysis project Ga0126373, IMG submission 92545) | Tropical forest soil microbial communities from Panama - MetaG Plot_11 | ecosystem: Environmental > Terrestrial > Soil > Tropical forest > Bulk soil | place: Panama | collected 2016-02-17 | reverse complement strand
AGCGTCGAGATGTAGATCACGAGGCCGCAGGGATCGCTGCTCACCATGGGCGCGATGGGCTGGGAGCGGTAATGGAATTCGTGGTCGTAGTCGTCCTCCATCAGGGGAATCTGGTGGCGGCTGGCGAGCTCGTAGATGCGCAGGCGCCGTGCCGTGGGCAGGGTCACGGTGGTGGGGTACTGGTGGTGCGGCGTGAGGTAGATGAGGCGGATGCGGTGCTTGGTGATGGCCGCCTCAAGCGCATCCGGGTCCATGCCGTTGGCGTCCACCTTCACGGGGACGGGCTCGCCACCGGCGGCGCGGATGGCATCCCAGGCGGCGGCGTAACCAGGCGTCTCCACCGCCACCTTGTCGCCGGGGCTCACCAGAAGCTGGGCCACCAGGAAGATGCCCTCCTGGGCGCCGTGGGTGACGATGATGCGCCGCCCGGTGAGCGCCCGCACCCGGCGCAGGTATTCCTGGAGCTGCTCGATGAATTCCGGGTGTCCCGCGGGATGGCTGTAGCCGCCCTTGTCGGTGGGCGCGCGCCGCAGCGCCTCCGCCACGTTGGCGCGGAATTCGTCATAGGGGAAGAGTCTCAAGTCCGGCTGGCCGCCCTGGAACACGTACCGGTAGCTGCTGGTGTTGACCAGACCGCAGAGCAGGGTGGTGCTGTGGCGCGCCAGCCGCCACTTGAACTTGCGCTCGAACACTGTGGGCTTGGAACCGCCTTTGGGCTTGAAGAACTCGGAAGGCAGCACCGCGCAGACCCGGTGGGCGCGGCGCTGGCCCGCCTCCAGCCAGCCTTCCGCCACCAGCTCGTCCATGGCGGCGATCACCGTATGGCGGTGCACCCCCAGCATCGTGGCCAGCACGCGGCTGGAGGGCAGGCGCTCGCCGGGTTTGACGAGGCCCGCCTGCACGGCGTTGCGCAGGGCCTCGGCGATGCGCAGGTAGCCGGGACGGCCGTCGTCCGGGATCGAAAGGGTGAGCTCATGCATGGCCTGCAACCTCCCCTAGGCCTTATGGAAGGCCGGAAATCTGGTCTATCAATAATAACAAAACTGGTACTTAAAATTATACCAGATAAACCCGATGATTACGCCCACGAGCAGTCCCGTTGACCGGTCCGAAAACCGCCGGCAGGTTCCGGCCGGAGTCGCGACTCACTCGTCCCAGTAACTCCCGGAGACGCGCATGCCGATGCCCAAAGACGAGAATGAGCGGGTGGAGTTGTTGAAATCCCTCGGCCAGCAGCCGGGCGTGAGCGCCTGGTTCAGCGTATGGCAGATGGCGAGGATCGGGCAGCCTGCGCCCGAGGTGTGGGGCGGCGCCACGCGCCAAGCCGCACCTCCAGCACTCATGCAGCTCCTCCCCGCCGTGACGCTTTCCGAGGAGGCACGCCTGGCGCTTTTCGGGAAGCCGGGGACGAAGGAGAGCAAGTCGGCATGAATATTCCGTCACGTCAGGGATCGGGTTTCGCTTACTGGGCCGCCGGTCTCACGCTTTTGCTCTGGTCTTCGTCCTACGCGGCCATCAGTTACGGACTGAGGATCTTCACTCCGGGCGAAGTGGCGCTGATGCGCTTTGCCGTTGCCTCGCTGTTCTTCGCCGTGCCGGTGGCCCTCGGCGTCATCAAGCTGCCGCCCCGGAAGGAGTGGACGGCGGTGATCGTGCTGGCGCTCTTCGGCAACACCGTCTATCACCTCTGTCTCGGCTACGCCATGACGCGCATAACGGCCGGCGCGGCGGCGGTGGTGATTTCCACGGTGCCGAGCGTGAGCACGGTGTTCGCGGTGCTGCGCCTCAAGGAGAGCGTGAGCGGGCGTGCCATCGTCGGGCTCGCCGTGGCCTTCGCCGGGACCCTCTTCGTGACCCTGGGGCGCGGCCACGCGGTGCAGTTCGAGCCTATGGCCTTCCTGGTGTTCATCGCAGTGCTGTGCAGCGCCACGTTCTTCGTGTTCCAGAAGCCCCTGCTGGCGCGGGTGGACGCCCTGAGCTTCAATGCCGCAGTTACTTTCGTCACCACCCTGAGTTTTCTGCCCTTCGGCCTCGCGTTGCCGGGGAAAATCGGCGCGGCACCCCTGGGGGAAATCCTCACGATGCTCTACCTCGGCCTGCTGCCGACGGTGGTCGGCTACCTGGCTTGGTCCTGGGCGCTCAAGCACGCGCCGGCTTCGAGAGTCACGAGCTTCCTTTACCTGCAGCCGGTGGGCGCCTGCCTGATCGCCTTCTTCTGGCTAGGGGAGGTCCCCACCTCCATGACGGTGCTTGGCGGCGTGCTCGCCGTCGCCGGCGTGGTGCTGGTGACGGCCCGGGGCATGCGTTTACCCTCCTGGCGGAAGCGGGCCGGACTCGTGGAGGATACCTGTGAAACTTGAAGAAGCCCTTTCCGCTTTACGTTCCATGCCAGATGCCCTGGAGCAGCGCCTCGCGGGCTTAAGCGAGGCACAGTTGCGCTTCAAGCCCGCCAGCAGCGTGTTTTCAGTGGTGGAAAATATCTGCCATCTGCGGGACATCGAGGTGGAGGGTTATTCGGTCCGCCTGCGGCTGATGCTGGAGACCGAGAATCCCATGTTGCCCGATCTGGACGGGAGTGCACTGGCGCGTGAGCGGCGCTACAACGAGCACCCCTTCGCCCAGGCCTGGGAGACTTTCCTGATCGCACGCCGCGGCAACCTGCAGCGCCTGGGGGCGTTGAGCGAGGTGGATCTCAAACGCCGCGGCCGGTTTCAGAATGTGGGCGAAGTGTCCCTGGAGCGTCTCTTGGAGCTCTGGGTGGAGCATGACCGGAGCCACATCCAGGAGCTAGACGCCTTGCTCACGGCGCTGCGTGATCTCGGCTGTATCCCGAAACCCTCCCTTTCCTTGGCGAACGCCTGAAAAAACCCGGCCGGAGTCTCCGGCCGGGTTCTTAAAGATCTCAACCCTTCCTTCCCATCATCGCGTCCAGCGAGATCGGCCCACCGCCCGCGGCGGCGAGATACAGGAACGCGAAGCAGTAGAACACCGCGGCCTCGCCGTGGTTCACGTAGGGCAGGAATCCGCCCGACGCATGGACTTTGAAGTACGCGATCGCCATCTCGCCAGAAAGTAGGAAAGCCGCCGGTTTGGTGAACAAGCCTACGCACACGAGGGCACCGCCCACCAGCTCCAGCACCCCGGCAAACCAAATAAGCGAGAACATGGGAAGGTCGCCCATGCTTTCCGGGTAGTGCAGCAGCTTGGCGCAGCCGTGCCAGAAGAACAGGAACCCGACGACGATGCGCAGCAGGCTTAGGATCTGCGGGGACCATTTATCCAGGAGGGAGAACTTGACCATGAAAGACTCCTCTGGGTAGTGGGAGCAACAAGTATAGGCGGTGCCGGGATTGGCGGCAGGATTATGGCTACATGGCGTCCAGGCGTCGCTGCATTTCCTCTGGGCTCACGTCCTCGATGTGGGTGCCGATCCACCAGTTGTTGCCAAACGGGTCCTTCACCCCGGCGTTGCGGTCGCCGTAGAACTGGTTGGAGGGTTCCATCAAGCTGGTCGCACCCGCGGCGATGGCCCGGTTATAGGCCGCGTCCGTGTCGTCCACATAGACAAACACGCCGCAAGGCATGGGTTTCCAGGTGTCGCGGGGCTCGGACAACATGATCATGGAGTCGCCGATCCTGAGTTGGGCGTACATGACCCCGCCATCCGGCCCAGTATGGCGCTCGATTTCCTCTGCGTTGAAAGCCTGCTTGAGAAACTCGATCAAGTCGCCGGTGGCCCGCACGAATAGATAAGGCGTGAGGGTGTGGAAGCCCTCGGGGATGGGGTTCACTTTGTCCGATTGGCTGGTCATGCCTGGTTCCGGAATTACGTCGTGAGTATGACTTAATTCTAACCAGGGCCGCGCCATCCGGGAGGAGAGACGCATAAAAATTTTCGGAAAATCGCAGTGATTCCTTCCTGCCTCAGGATATCCGGTCGAATTCACGCGACCAACGGTGCTTCATGTGCCGGGCCTCGGGCGCCCGTCGCCGCTCAACCCTGCAGGGTGGTGCTGAAGGTCCAGCTGTAGTCGCCCCATAAGGAGCGACCTTCAATATCTTTTATGGCGCTGTCGACTCTGGCCGTGTAGCGAGTCAAGGGCTCGAACGGAGCCTTAGGCGTGAAAAACGCGAGATAGCCGAGATAGGTGACGGCACCGGAAACAGGCTCGCCGTTTGCAGCGGTCACCACGATGTTCTCGGCCGTGACGGTCGTGGGGTCCATCACGTCGCTGAAGGCGATGGTGAGCCTGTCATCGGGAGACACGCCGCTGAAGCCGCCGGATGGATCGGTGAACATCACCCTGGGAGCGTTGTCTTCGGCGGCGTGCTTCGCGGTGAAGCTTGAGACGTAGTCCTGCGTGGACGGCTCGATTCGGGCGGCGGGGCGGTTGGCGGGGCTTTTCATGACAAGGACCTCCTGTTCCTTTGGTTCGATTCCAGGGCGCCACTTCACCACGGGCAAGACCAGCGAAACATCGGCCGGCGGCTGAAAAACACTGCGCCGAAGGCTGAAAAGGGTCTCAGGTTTTGCCCGAGCCGGGGGTGGCGGGTTTGAGCGTGAACGCCGTAAGGGCGATTGGAGGGGCGAACGCCCCTCCTGGTGCGGAATCAGGGTTTCCCTTAGGCGCAAATCAGGTTACGCGAGCCGGCGTTTCATCCCCGTGCCGATGGGTCCGAAGCGGACCCCGTGGTTTACTGGGTTCGACGACGGTAACAAGCATCTAGGGACATCGGCATGCCTCCGTCGTCGAGGCGCATGCCAAGGAGGGTGTCATGAACGACTCAAGCCTGAAAAGCGATATCGCCGGACTGACCATCTATGCCGCGTGCCTCGCGCTGGCGGGCGCCACGACAGCCGTTTTCCCCGACGCCTTGGGTGCCACGGCTCTACTGGAGCTGTCCGCCGCGGCGCTGGTCGCTTCCCTGCTGACTGCCGCGGTGCGGCATTCGGCGCTCGCGGCGCTGTTCCGCGACCGGGACGCGGCCTTTAGCCAGGGGTTTCTGGGCATTTGCGTCAACAGCGGCTTGTACGGCTTGCTGAGCACGCATCCCCGTCCCGAAGTCATGTTCCTGTCGTTCCTGCTGTGGTCGGCGGTCGGGCTCATGCAACTCCATCCGCTCAGGGTGGCGATCTTGTTCGTGCTCAATGCCGGCATCTATCTCAATACCTTCGCTTCAACGCTGTTCGCATCCAACGGGGACGCCGAGCACGCCGAGACGGTCTTGATGCTGCTGACTTCGGCCGTGATGGCGGTGTTCATGTCCTGGCGGGCGCGCAATTACACGCGCATCCGCAGGGAGAAGAACCGCCTCCAGGCCGACTATGCCGAGCAAACCGAGGCGCTCGCGGCCGCCGAGGCCCGCATCCATACCTTGACGATACAGGATATGGACACCATCGCGCTAAAGTATCCCTATTTCAGGAGCGCACTGGTGGCGCAGAAGACCTTGGCTGACCGGAGCGGCCACACCTTCTCCATCGGCTTGGTCGACATCGACCACTATGAAGAGATTCGGAAGCACTACGGCGACGTCGCCGCCAGGCAACTGTTGCGCGAATTCGCGGACCGCACCAGCAAGCTGGTGCGCAAGATGGATTTCCTGGCGGACGCGGGCGAGGACTACCAGCCGCTGGGGCGCGTCGGCAAGAGCCTGTTCGGCTTGGTCTTGCCGGGCACAAATCTCTCGGGTGCGCTGCACTGCGTGCAGCGTCTGCACGAGGCCATGGAGTTCCGCAATATTCGCACGGAAGCGGGTCCCATCACCGTCACCCTTTCCATCGGCGTGGTGGAATACAAGCGGGACGAGAATGTGGACGAGATCCTGGCTGACCTCAGCCGGGCCCTGGAGAAGGCGCGGCTCGGCAACGAGGAATTCGCGCAAATCAAGGAGCGTCCCAGAGTGATTCAGCCCCCCATCAAGGCTGCAGCCTCGGTGGAGGAAATGGTGCTGTTGGATTACAAGGATTACAGCCGGCCAATGCATTGATCAGTGGCTGCTTTTAGCTGGGGGTGGGCAACGGGCGGTCGGCGGGGCGCTGCGCAAGCGGCGCCCCGTCGAACGTTTTAACCGCCGGCTGCCGGGATGATGCACGGGCGGTAGAATCCCGCTAGTCCATCGAAGCGAGAGGTGGGTGATGAGGCGCCTGGCCTGGGTTTTCCTGTGGGTTTTCTGCTTCTCCAGTGCCCGGACAGCGGAGCCTCCCAAGGCCTACTTCACCCTCCACGATCTCGGCCGGGGCGTGTGGGCGGCGGTGTCGGTGCCTGGCAGTCACGCCGGAGGGAATTCGGGCTTCGTGGTGGGTTCCGGGGGTGTGCTGGTGATCGACAGCTTCCAACTCCCGGAGGCGGCCCAAGCGCTCTTGGACACCATCCACAAGACCACGTCCCAGCCGGTGCGCTACGTGGTGAACACCCATTACCACCTGGATCATGTGGCGGGGAACGGCGTGTACGCGAAGGCGGGCGCGACGCTCCTAGCCCAGGACAACGTGCGCGCCTGGGAGCGCATCGAGAACCACAAATTTTTCGGCGACCACCCCAAGCCCGATGACCGGGCCATGCTGGAGTCCTTGACACTGCCATCCGTGACCTACCGCGACGGCGTGACTCTCTATCTCGGTGACCGGCAGGTGGTGGTGCGGGTGATGCCGGGTCACACCGGTGGGGATTCGGTGGTGATCGTGCCGGACGCCCAGGTGGTGTTCACCGGCGATCTTTTCTGGAACCACAGCCTGCCGAACCTGATCGATGCGGACACGGCGGCGCAGATCGGCACCAACGACGCGTTTCTCCAGGACTATCCCGACGCCACGTTCGTGCCGGGCCACGGCGAGGTGGGCAAGGCCTCGGATGTGAAGGCCTTCCGGGATTATCTAGCGGCATTGCGCCAGGCGGTGGCCGACGCGCGCACCGCCGGGAAATCCGGCCAAGCTCTCACTGACGCGGTGCTGCCGGGACTCAAGCAGCAATATAGTGGCTGGAGCTATTTCGATTACTTCGTCCAGCACAACATCGAGCAGACGGAATCCGAGCTCGCCGGCACCAAGAAACGCCCTGTCCAGGCGCACTGACACCCATGCTGGTGCTCAACCGCAAACAGGTGGAATCGTTGCTGGATGTTGGGGTGCTCATCGCGGCGCTCAAGCCGGCCATGATGGATTTGAGCGCGGGGCGCGTTTCCATGCCCGCACGGGTGGCGGCGCAGGTGGAGGGGAAGGGCCTCTTGGGCGCGATGCCGGCCTATCTGCCGGCGAGCCGTACGCTTTCCTGCAAGCTGGTGAACGTGTTTCACGGCAACGCTGTCTTCGGCCTCCCCACTCATCAGGCGGTGGTGATGCTGTTCGACGCGGACACGGGCTCGGCCAAGGCGACGCTGGACGGCGCTTCCATCACGGCGCTGCGCACAGCGGCGGGATCCGCTCTCGCCACCCGGCTTCTGGCGCGACCCGAGTCGCGGGCGGCGCTCATCGTCGGCACCGGCGTACAGGCCCGGAGCCATGCCCTGGCGATCCGGCATGTGATGCAGGTCAATGAATTCCGTGTGGCAGGCCGTGACCCCAAGCACACCGAGGCCTTCGCGGCGGAACTGGCCAAGGAGCCAGGCACTTTGGTGAAGACTTACGGCATCGAACCCGAGGCCTTCCGTGGCGCAGACGTGGTCTGTGCCTGTACCCATGCAGAGGAGCCGGTCGTGAAGGGCGCCTGGCTCGCCCCCGGCATGCACGTGAATTCCGTGGGACTTCATCCCCAGGGGAGGGAGGTTGACATGGACGCCCTTAAGCACGCCCGGGTGGTAGTGGAGTTTCGGGCAGCCGCTACGGCGCCGTTTCCCTCGGGTGCTAACGAACTCCGGGACATGGCGCCGCACGCTGAAATCGGCGAGATCCTTTCCGGCCACGCGTCGGGCCGGGAATCGGCGCAACAGATCACCCTATTTAAGTCGGTGGGGGTCGCCGTGCAGGACGCCGTGGCGGCACAGCTCGTCTACGACGCGGCCCGCCGCCAGGGTGTGGGGCTCGAGATCGCTTTCTAGGCCGGGACTTTCTTCTCGCACATCAGCACCACGGGATTGCCGTCCATGTCCTTGAGTTGCGCGAGCCAGAGTTCCATGCCCGGCGCCCGATGGGCCAGCTCAGGGTCCTCCACGGGTACCACGCCCCGCGCCTTCAGGGTCGCGAAGGCCTGGTGGATATCCTCCACCCGGTAGTAGAGGAAGGTGGTGCCCGTCGGCCAGGGACCGGGCCCGGCCTGGCCGAGCATGAGGCGCTGGCCTTCCAGGTCGAAGAACGCCATGCCGGGCGCGGTGAACAGGTGCTTGATGCCGAGCCGGTCGCGGTAGAAGCTGACGGCCGTTTCCAGGTCATTCACCATGATGCCGATCTGGCCGACGCTGCCGAGGCTCAAGTTGGCGCTGGATGACATGGAAGTCTCCCGGAAGGGTTTGCCCCCAGTCTAACGCGCGACCTGTGGTCAAAGCAGTTTTTCCTCGGCCGGCTCCCGCAGGTTGTAGCGAGAGCTCATGGCGTGGCCGTAGGCGCCGGCATTGGCGATGAGCATCACGTCCCCCTCCCGGGATTCCGGCAGTTGCCGCTCCAAGCCCAAGACGTCGCCGCTCTCGCAGATGGGTCCCACCACGGTGTAGCGGGCGGCGGCGGGCATGCCCCAGCGCGTCAGGTTCACGATCTCGTGGTGGGCGCCATAGAGCGCCGGGCGGATCAAAGAGTTCATGCCCGCGTCCACGCCGAGGTAACGCAATTCCCCCTTGCCCTTGATCTGAGTCACCCGCGTCATGAGCACGCCCGCCCGGGCCACGAGGTAGCGGCCCGGCTCCAGCCAGAGGGCGAGATTGGGATGGGTGTGTTTTGCCTGCAGCAGGGCTTCGTTCAGCCGTTCGAGATCGAGTTCAGGTTGACCAGGGCGTTCCGGCACGCCGAGTCCGCCGCCGAGATCGAGCACACGCACCTCTGGGAAACCCGAGGCCAGTTCCATCATCAGCACGGCGTTACGACTCCACACCCGCGGATCTAGGATTCCGCTGCCCACGTGGGCGTGCAGCCCGGTGATGCGCGTCCCGGCGCGCACAGCCAGTGCGCGCGCTTCCTCCAGTTCCGCTAGGGGGATGCCGAACTTGCTGGCCTGGCCGGCGGTGCGCACGTGGCGGTGGTGCCCGGCGCCCGTGCCCGTGTCGAGCCGCAGGAAGATTTCCCGTGCATTGAAGAGTTCCGGCCATTCCCGCAAGGGATGCAGGTTGTCCAGGGTCACGGTGGCGCCGAACTCGAACCCCAGTACGTATTCCTCCCGCGGCGTGAAGTTGGGTGTGAATAAGAGGCTCTCGCGCACAAGGTCCGGGAAGAGCGAACGTACGTGCTTGAGTTCGCCCGGCGAAACGGTTTCGAAACCCAGGCCCGCCGCGTGCATCACCCGCAGGAGTTCCGGGTGGGGATTGGCCTTCACGGCGTAGAACAGGCGGTCCACAGCGCTGAGCTTGCGGAGTTCCGCGACCGCCCCGCGAACCGCCACGGTGTCGTACACATAGCAAGGCGTGCCTTCCGCCGCAATCTTCAGGAGTTTTTCCCGGCCATCCATCCACCAAGGCGCTCCCACGGGAATGGCGGCGGGGGATTGCAGGGCTTCCCAAGTGGGACCGAAGACCTCGTCGCTCTCCGCAGCGGGGATCAAGAGGCCGTGCAGCTGTTGCACCAGCCGGTCGGCGTCTCCTTCGTCCACCACGAAGGTGAGGTTCAGGTCATTGGCCGCCTGGCTGATGAGGTGCACGCGCCGCTCCTCGAAGAGTTCCAGGGCCGGTGCGAAACGGTGGAGGTTGGCGCGGATCTGCCGCCCCACCACGCTCACCGCGGCGCAGCCCAGGATCAACTTCGGGCGGCACAGCGCCGCGAGGTCCTGGAGCAGCGCGTCCAGCACGCCTTCGGGTACCGCGTTGGCCGCCGGGTCCAGGGAGATGGTGACCGAGGTCTCGGAGGTGGACACCAGGTCCACCGACAGGCCGTGGCGCTTGAAGCAGGCGAAGGCATCCGCCAGGAATCCCACCTGCTGCCACATGCCTAAGGTCTCCATGCTCACCAGCACCACGCCGCGGCGCAGGGACACGGCCTTCACGCGCGCGGTGGAACCCGCGATGCCCGCGCCGATGACGCTGCGGGGCAGGCTGGGGTCCGGCGTGTGGCGGATGTGGAGCGGTATCCCGAAGGCACGGGCCGGGCCGATGCAGCGCGGGTGCAGCACCTTGCCGCCGCTGGTGGCGATCTCCTGGGCTTCGTCGTAATCCAGGCGCTTCAGCAGCCGCGCGCCGGTGACGCTGCGTGGGTCGGCGCTGAAGAGGCCTGGCACGTCGGTCCAGATCTCCAGCCGTT
>Ga0126373_10004830_pt1 | contig 10378 bp, 7 predicted proteins | sample PanSoiMetPlot_11_FD_92545 | JGI IMG/M metagenome (GOLD analysis project Ga0126373, IMG submission 92545) | Tropical forest soil microbial communities from Panama - MetaG Plot_11 | ecosystem: Environmental > Terrestrial > Soil > Tropical forest > Bulk soil | place: Panama | collected 2016-02-17 | reverse complement strand
CCGCATCGTTTCCGCCATCCCCGACGGTGAGATCGCCCTGATCGACGGGCTGATCGCCTCGCCGACCGCAGCGCAACTGCTGCCCCACGCTGGCCGGCTATCAATGACAGTGCTGCTGCACATGCCACTGGCGACCGCCCTCGACACTCGGCAAGATGCCAGCGCGCAGCAGTCCGAACGAGAGGTGCTTCGTGCGGCCACGGGCGTGGTCGTTACCAGCGAATGGACCCGCCAGCAAGTCATGACCCGATACGAGATCCCGGCTTGCCGGGTGCACGTCGCTCGGCCGGGCGTCGATCGGGTCGCCGCCCCCGCCCGGCCCGTCCGCGGTCACCTGATCTGCGTCGGAGCTCTCGGTCGCCACAAAGGGCAGGACCTCCTCGTCGAGGCGCTCGCCGAGATGGGTGACCTGGACTGGCATTGCGTGCTGGCCGGACCGCTCGACCGCGACACGGACTTCGTCGACCAATTGCAAACCCGCATCTCCCGCCTCGGCTACGGCCATCGCGTCAAGCTCACCGGCGTCCTGACCGGCGCGATGCTCAGCGACGTGTATGCCACCGCCGACCTGCTCGTCGCGCCGTCCCGCTCGGAGACCTACGGGATGGCTGTAACCGAGGCGCTCGCGCACGGTCTGCCCGTCATAGCCGCCGCGGTTGGTGGGCTGCCCGAAGCGCTCGGCTCCGCCGCCGACGGCACCCGCCCCGGCCAACTGATCCCGCCTGGCGATCCGGCTGCCCTCGCCGCCGCGCTCAGAGGCTGGCTGGTAGACGAGCGCCTCCGGCAACGGCTACGGGCCGCCGCGCGCCAGCGGCGGCCGACTCTTCACGGGTGGGAACAAACCACACAAGAGGTAGGGAACGCACTGACCCACAGCCGCAGTAACTCTGTGCCGGACGCAGTGAACAACCACCCTGAAAGACCAGACCAGGGTCATGACTGACAAGCACGCGCACTCCGCCGCCCGGCAGGCGCTCATCCCCCTGACTGACAAGAGGGCAGGAAAGTTAGCGAGTCGCGGTTAGCCGCCTCGACTACGTGGCGCGAATCCGCGGATGATTGCCATGAGCGGAAGCCCGCCCCGGCGTGGTTCGCGAGCCGCTGTCGCGGCGGCTTCGTGGCCGGCTCCGGCTGGCAAGGCCTCTATGACGCCGGAAAGCTTACGGGGTATGACATCGCGGATCATTTGATCTTGCTGGCGTTCCAACTCACTCATCCTGCAATCCGGTCGCCGAGCAGATGATGCGCCACTCATAGCCACGCGATGCGCCAGGGCAGCGCTGCGATGCGCTGCCCCGGCGTTTTCCGGAACGATCTCAGCTTTGCTGGCCGCTGGCGAGCTGGACAGCGTCGCCGAGGTTGGAGTTGCCTTCCAGGAAGTGGATGTCAGCCACTTCCTGCGAGTGCGGTCCTGTGTACCGGAGGATGTACAGGCCGTTGCGGATGTCGATGACGTAGATCAGTCCGTTGCGAATGATCGGGTAACTCCACATCGTCACCTTGTTCGGGCCGCGGTTCAGGGCCGGGTCTTCCGTGGCTACGGACGCGAGCGGAGTTGGAGAGAACCAGCCGGCCTGGGCCGGGTTGGCGGGATCGGCGATGTCGATGGCCTGGACGCCGCCCGAATGCCAGTCGACGAAGGCCAGGTCGGGAAGCACCGTGGGGTTGTGGGACGAGTAGCTGGTGAACTGCTCGGTTGCAGGGTCGTCAGCGGGGCTGCCGCAGAACGACTGGTCGTCCTGGGCGATCTTGTACTCGCCCACGATCGTCGGGTGGGTGGGGTCGGCGACGCTGATCAGGTGCACCCACCCCCACGGGCAGCCGAATGTCGGGTCGGTGAAGGTGCCGTAGATCTCGTCGGAGGTCAGCACGTACGGCCGGCCTGGGACCGGCACCGAGGAGTGACCCTCCGGGCAGGCTTTGAGGCAGTTGGGGAAGGGGTTACCCCAGATGGGTCGGTTCGCCGGACTGGAAATCAGGTCGTTGGTGAGGTTGATGACGGTGCCTGGCGGCGGGTCATGATCGACGACCGAGCTGGTGTCCAGCACCAGCATTTCTCCGCCTTCAAGGGACAGGTAGGTGGTCCTGCCGTCGGCGGTGGGAGCCATCGAGTGGGTATACAGGTCGAACTGGAAGAAGGTCTCACTGCCGCCGTTCTCGTAAAGCCCGTTCCAGTTGCCCTGGGCTATTTCGGTGACTGGGCCGCCATTCGGCACATCGCTGATGTCGACGATCATCATGTTCGGGACCGTGGGGTCTGAGGTCAGTTGCGGGGTGGAGATCCACAGCAGCGCGCGGTTGGGGTTGTTGGGGTCCTGCCACAGGTACATCTCGTGCGGCTTGACCCGCATGCCGGCCGCGGACGTGGGCACGTAGGTCGAGATCAGGGTCGGGTGGACTGGGTCCGCGAGGCTGTAGAACGCCAGATCGTAGGGGAATTGCTGGTCGGTGCCCCTTGGGCAGGCGTGGATGACCGATGAGCAGCGGAAATTCATAACGATCAGCAGCTTCTTCTGCGGCCACACCCGCAGCTCGCGGGAGGTGATGCCGACATTGCCCTCTGCAGGAGGGCCGATCTCGCCGACGACATGTGGGTCAGCCGGGTTGGCTATGTCGTCAATGAGTACGCCTGGGTGCACGTGCGGGCAGTTGGCCCCAGGCCCGCGAGGGTCGCCAATGCCGCATGTTGAGGAGCCATCGGTCCGGTTGCCGATGTAGATGTAGTGGTTGTAGATCGTCGCCGCGGCGTTCATGCCACGGTTGAACAGGGGATCGTGGCCGACCAGCGTGAAGTTCTCCGACGTACCGGGCGTGCCACCGCCAGGCGCGACAGTCACGGTGTCAGGATGCGGCTGCACCGCCGCCGCTGACGCGCCGCCGCTCAGTGCTGCGCCAAGCAGGGCCAGCGGGGCTAGTAAGGACAGTAACGCTTGTAGACGCCTCATGGTTCGTACCTCCTTGTACCGATTTACTTCGAGCGGGATGTACCGGATTGGAGCGCGATAGCACGGCGCCGCAGCGGATGTGCCCATCAGGGCGACAATTAGTCGCAATTGACAACGGGCAAAACGGGCCCGGGGTTCACGGACTTACGCAGCCCCGAACGCAGCTGACGGCGTGCCCCTACTTGGATTCACCGGGGTTTGGCAGTCGGCGCCCGGGGGGCGTCTGCGGGTAACGGTTTAGTGCTGGCGCCTGCCTAACGTTTCCAGCCGGGTCGCGAGCACGTCTGGGTGCGCTTCAGGCTGGACGCGTCGGGCGCTGGTGAGCATGACGATCCCGCCGACTATGGCCGCCAGGCGATGAAGATCCGGCCTCGCGCTCAGCCCGGGATTGTACTGACGACGCGCCACGCCGGGAGGCGTGGCACGAGGACCGGGCGCGGTGCAGCTGAGGTGTTCATGATCTTCCCTGCATTACCCCACTGGGGTATATTGGCGAAGTGCCAGGGCAGGGGGCCGGGGCTGTCTGTCCGGTTTTCGTGCTTCCGGTAGTGCTCCAAGCCTCGGCGAGCACTGCGCCTTCCGGGGCAGGACGATGGCGTTTCGAGGTCGCGGCTTCGGCCGGCCGGCACCTGTCCCGGACGCCGAGGTCCGGGTGATGTGGAGGGGAGCAGATGGCGCGGCGCGCGGAGTCCAGCGACGCGAGGCCCGGGCAGCATGACGGCCCGGCCGTAAGGCTCGCCACCGCCGTCATTGATGTGAGCGGTCTCAGTTGGGCGAGCGAGAAGGCAGTCGTGGAGAAGGCGCTCGGCCGCCGTCCCGGTGTACGGCTCGTGGTGGCTAATCCGGTGGCGCAGACCGCGACGGTCACGTTCGACGCCGACCGGGCGTCAGTCGCCGGACTGCGAACGTGGGTGGAGGACTGCGGCTTTCACTGCGCGGGCCAGTCGGTGCCTGCCCACCTGTGCGATCCGATGGCCGAGCCCTTTCAGCAGCCGGCTCATCAGACGCCCGCTGACGTTCCCATGCCTCCCGGGCATGTGGCCGCCGACGGGCACCCGCCGTCTCCGCACGTGGCGATGGGTCACGCGGGTCACGCGGGCATGTCGATGCAGGCGATGGTCGCCGACATGCGCAACCGCTTCATTGTGGCAGCGATGCTGTCGGTGCCGATCTTGTTGTGGTCCTCGATCGGCCGGAACGTGCTCGGTTTCACCGCGCCAGCCCCGTTCGGGCTGCGCGACGATGTCTGGCTGCTGCTGCTGAGCCTGCCGGTGATCTTCTACTCGTCGTGGATCTTCTTCGACGGCGCAGCCCGGGCGCTACGGGCCCGGACGCTGGACATGATGGTGCTGGTGGCGGTGGCCATCGCCGCGGGCTGGCTGTATTCGCTGGTCGTGACTCTCACCGGTGGTGGTGACACCTTCTACGAGGCGGCTACCGTGCTCGCCGCGTTCGTGCTGCTTGGGCACTGGCTGGAGATGCGGGCCCGCGGCGGCGCTAGCGACGCGATCCGCACTCTGCTCGACCTGGCCCCGCCCAGAGCCACGGTGATCCGGGACGGCCAGGCTGTCGACGTCACCACCGCGGAGGTCGTGGCCGGGGACCTGCTGCTGGTGCGGCCCGGCGACAAGATCGCGGTCGATGGGATGGTGGAAGAGGGGCAGAGCGAGGTCGACGAGTCGGTCGTAACCGGCGAGAGCCTGCCAGTGTCCAAGGCGCCGGGCTCGGCGGTCATCGGCGCCACCATTAACAAGAACGGGACGCTGCGGGTGCGTGCGACCCGGGTTGGTGCCGACACGGCCCTGGCCCAGATCGTCAAGCTGGTGCAGGAGGCGCAGAACTCTAAGGCGCCGGGGCAGCGGCTGGCCGACCGCGCCGCGTTCTGGCTCGTGCTCGTGGCGCTGATCGCGGGCACGGTGACACTGCTGACCTGGCTGCTGGTAGGGCGGTCGTTCGCCGCCGCGATGCTGTTCGCCATCACGGTCGTCGTGATCACCTGCCCGGACGCGCTCGGCCTGGCCACCCCGACCGCGATCATGGTGGGGACCGGTCTGGGCGCCCGGCGGGGGATCCTGTTTAAGAACGCTATGGCGCTGGAGACCTCCGCGAGGATCCAGACCGTTGTCATGGATAAGACCGGCACGCTCACCAAGGGCGAGCCCGAGGTGACAAGCGTGGTAACTGACGGGCTCCCGGATCTCGAAGTGCTACGGCTGGCGGCGGCGATCGAGCGTGAGTCGGAGCACCCGTTGGCCGCAGCGATCGTCCAGCATGCGGAGGGCGCCGGCGCTCCGGCCGCCCGCGCCGACGGTTTCGAGAACGTCCCAGGCCACGGCGCTGTCGCTAAGGTCGATGGCCGGAGAGTGGCAGTCGGAAACACCCGGCTGATGGAACAGCAAGACATTGCCCTGGGGACACTCGCGGTCCGGCAGGGCGAGATGGCATCGGCCGGCCAGACCGTCGTCTGGGTCGCTGTCGACAGCCGGGCCGTGGCGCTTATCGGTATCGCCGACGCGCCACGCCCGAGTTCGGCCGCCGCCGTTGCCGCGCTGCGCCAGGCCGACATCGAGGTTGTCATGCTGACGGGCGACAATCGGGCCACCGCACAGCGGATCGCCGGCCAGCTCGGGATTCAGAAAGTCATCGCCGAGGTGCTGCCCGGCGACAAAGCCAGCAAGATCGCACAACTGCAGCAGGCCGGCCAGAGAGTCGCGATGGTCGGCGACGGCGTGAACGACGCCCCCGCCCTGGCCCAGGCTGACCTGGGCATCGCCATCGGCGCCGGCACCGACGTTGCTATCGAGACCGCCGACGTCGTGCTGATGCGCTCGGACCCGCTGGATGTGCCCACGGCGCTGCGGATCGGCCGCGGCACGCTGCGCAAGATGCGTCAGAACCTCGGATGGGCCGTCGGGTACAACTCCATCGCGTTGCCGATCGCGGCCGGCGTCTTCGAGCCCGCATTCGGGCTGGTGCTCCGCCCGGAGATCGCGGCCCTGGCGATGTCCGGCTCGAGCTTCATCGTCGCGGTGAACGCCCTCCTGCTCCGTCGGCTCCGACTACCGGCGGCGCCCGCGAACCAGGCCGCATAGGGCCAGCCGCATGGCGGCTCCCGGTCAGCGCCATGGTCGGCCGGTGCTATCCGCGACGTTGATATTTCCGCCGGCTGCCTTACGGCTACTGGCCATGAACCGCGGCGCTGTTATACCATGCTGGGGTATAGTAATCAGCAGATGGACATCAGCTGTAGAGCCTGGAGGATGGGGTGCACGGATACAGCCAGAACAAGGAGGACTACCTCAAGCGGCTGCGCCGGATCGAAGGCCAGGTGCGCGGCCTGCAGCGGATGGTCGAGGAGGACAAGTACTGCATCGACATCTTGACTCAGGTCTCGGCCGCGACTAGGGCGTTGCAGTCGGTGGCCCTGGGCCTGCTGGATGAGCACCTGAGCCACTGCGTCACGGAGGCGGTCGCCGAGGGCGGCGAGACGGCTGCCGCGAAAGTTCGCGAGGCTTCCGAGGCGGTAGCCCGGCTAGTGCGCTCCTAGCGACATCGCGCGAGAACATGAAAGGAAACGGGATGACAGCGACGACGTACGCGGTGACCGGTCTGACGTGCGAGCACTGCGTGCACGCGGTCACGGAGGAGCTGACCAGCATCGGCGGCGTCACCGGGGTGACCATCGAGCTCGTGCCAGACGGGGCGTCTTTGGTGACCGTGACTAGTGACGCGCCGCTGCGGGACGAGGCGGTCTGCGGAGCGCTGGACGAGGCCGGGGATTACCGGCTCATCTCCAGCTGACGAGGCCGGACAAGCCCGCGACCGGGTCGTCGACAGGAAGGAACAGGCTAATGAGCACCGTCACCGGTGACGGGCCGGAAGCCGCTGAGGTGACCGCCGAACACAGCGTCGATCTGGAGATCGGCGGGATGACCTGTGCGTCCTGTTCCGCACGGATCGAGAAGAAGCTAAACCGGCTGGACGGGGTCACCGCCACGGTCAACTTTGCCACCGAGAAGGCGCGAGTCACCTACCCGGACCGGATGAGCCCGCGGGACCTGGTCAGTGTCGTCGAGCAGGCCGGCTACACCGCCACCTTGCCCGTTCCGCGGCAGGTCAGCGCCACTGGCTCGGCTGGCGGGTCGGCCGGACAGCCGGACGAGGCCTCCTTGCTGCGTCGGCGCCTGATCATCTCGGCGGTGCTGACCGTGCCGGTGGTGGCGCTAGCCTTCGTGCCCGCGCTGCAGTTCCGTTACTACCAGTGGATTTCGCTGGCGCTGGCTACCCCGGTGTGGGCGTGGGCCGCCTGGCCGTTCCACGCGGCGGCGTGGGCCAATGCGCGGCACCGGGCTGCGACGATGGACACCCTGATCTCGGTCGGCGTGACCGCTGCCTACGTGTGGTCACTGTATGCCCTGTTCTTCGGGTCGGCAGGCACGCCTGGTCTGCGCACCGGCTTCGTGCTGCTGGCGCGCGATGCGACGGCGGACTCGACCTACCTTGATGTGGCAGCCGGGGTGACGGTGCTGGTCCTGGCCGGCCGCTACCTCGAGGCGCGGGCTAAGCGGCGGTCGGGTGCCGCGCTGGCCGCACTACTGTCGATGGGCGCCAAAGACGTCGGGGTGCTGCGCGACGGCGCAGAGGTCCGGATGCCGGTGGACCAGCTGGCCGTTGGCGACCGGTTCGTGGTCCGGCCAGGCGAGAAGATCGCTACCGATGGCGTCGTCGAGGACGGGAACTCGGCGGTCGACACCTCGATGCTCACCGGGGAGCCGGTTCCGGTGGAGGTGACGGCCGGCGACCAGGTGACCGGCGCGACGGTGAACGCCAACGGTCGGCTCGTGGTCCGGGCGACCAGGGTCGGCGCCGACACCCAGCTCGCCCAGATGGCCCGGCTGGTGGAGCAGGCACAGAACGGCAAGGCAGCGGTGCAGCGGCTCGCCGACCGGGTCTCGGCGGTCTTCGTTCCGCTCGTGCTCGGCATCTCCGCGGTGACCCTGATTACCTGGCTCGCGACCGGCCACCCCGCTGCGGCGGCGCTCACCGCGGGGGTAGCCGTGCTGATTATCGCCTGCCCTTGCGCTCTCGGGCTAGCCACGCCGACGGCGCTGCTGGTGGGGACTGGCCGGGGAGCCCAGCTCGGCATCCTGATCAGAGGCCCCGAGGTGCTCGAATCGACCAGGAAAATCGACACCGTCGTGCTGGACAAGACCGGCACCGTGACCACCGGGCGGATGAGCCTGACGGCGGTGATCCCCGCCCCTGGCCAGGACGCTGCTGAGCTGCTCAGGCTGGCCGGGGCCGTGGAGGATGCCTCCGAGCATCCGGTCGGCGCGGCGATAGCTGCAGGCGCGGTGATTCGGCTGGGCGGTCAGCTGCCGGCCGTGACCGGCTTTAGCAGCCACCGGGGCCGCGGCGTTTCCGGAGTTATTGGCGGGCGTGCGGTGCTGGCCGGTCGGCGCGCATGGCTGGCAGAAGCGTTCGCGTCGACGGTCCCGTCCGGCCTAACTGGTCCGGCCGACGACGCCGAGGCCGCCGGGCAGACCGCGGTCTACGCCGGCTGGGATGGTCAGGTTCGCGGCTTGCTGGTGGTCTCAGACACTGTCAAGCCGACCTCCGCCGAGGCAATCGCCGAACTGCGACGGCTGCGCCTGCGCCCCGTCCTGCTCACTGGCGACAACGCCCGCGCCGCCGCGGCCACCGCCGCCCAGGTCGGCATCGACGACGTCATCGCCGGCGTCCTGCCCGCCGGGAAAGTCGAGGCGATTAAGCGGCTCCAGGACGCCGGACGGGTAGTCGCCATGGTGGGTGATGGCGTGAATGACGCCGCGGCGCTGGCCCAGGCCGACCTGGGCCTGGCCATGGGCACCGGCACCGACGTGGCCATCGAGGCAGCCGACCTGACGCTAGTCCGCGGTGACCTGCGAGCCGTGCCCGAGGCGGTCGCCTTGTCTCGCCGCACACTGCGCACCATCGAAGGGAACCTGTTCTGGGCGTTCGCCTACAACGTGGCCGCGCTGCCGCTGGCGGCTCTGGGATTCCTCAACCCGCTCATCTCCGGCGCAGCCATGGCATTCAGTTCCGTGTTCGTCGTCTCCAACAGCCTGCGGCTGCGCTCCTTCCGGCCGAGCGACGACGCCGCGCCGGGCACCGAGTAACTCGTCGTGAAGGGCTCCCTCCGGTGCAGTCAGGCCGATTGTCCTCGTGCTGTGGCCCGCTGCCTGCCAAGACGGCGTCTAAAGCCTGACCACCTGGCGGATGGTCGCCGCCACCTGGGCCAGGGTCTCGTCGCACCGAGCGTCTGATCGGCGCGCAGCGTCATAGACGCAATGGCGCAGATGGTCATTAAGCAGACCAACTGCGACTTCTTGCAGCGCCCGCGTGGCCGAGGCAACCTGAGTGACCACGTCCGGGCACCACGTATCAGCCTCGATCATTCGCTGCAGTCCCCGGACCTGACCCTCGATCTTGCGCAGCCGCTGCAGGTAATCGTCCCTCCCTGAGGCGTAGCCGCGGGCGGTGCGCCCGCTCGCCCCGACATATGCCGGGGGAGCGCACCCCGGCGGGTACTCCCCGTAGCGGGTCTCCGTGGCGGTGGTCATCGGGTTCTGCCGGTGCTAGCCGGCTCGTGCGTCGCACCGGAGTCGAGGAGATCGCGGAGCCGCCGGTATTCGGCCTCATCGATCTCGCCGCGGGCTAGCCGCTCGTCCAGGATCCTGTGCGCATCGCTGCCCACGCCCTCATCGCGATCGCCAGACTGCTTGCGCGCGGCGGAGATCAGCGCGTACACGGCCCAGATCAGCAGGCCCCAGAACACGATCATCCCGACCCACATCAGGCTCACCTGCCAGAACGCCCAATGGGCGCCATACCAGAACATCATCTTGATCACCCTCCCGGCTCGTAGCCCAGCCGCTATGGCTACAGACTCCCGCCCGCACACGGGTAGGGGGCAGGGCCATCAGTCCCCCCGAAGGTGACCAACATCCCGCGACTCGCCCTTACCGCGGTGGCCAGCCCCGTCGGCGGCCCCGACGAGACCTTCCGCATCGCTGGCCTGACCGACCCGCGAGTCGTCGTGCCGACTGGAGCCCGCGTCACCGTCCAGGTCGTCAACGCCGACCCGGACACCGCACACGGCCTGGTCATCACCGCCAGCCAGCCAGGACCTTTCGTCGTGGAGGCCGATGATGACGGCCAGACCGGCGTTTTTCCGGATCGGCGCTGTGGTTCCTTGGCAACCCGACGGCCGCGGGGATGCACGCCGGCACGTTGACCTTCACCGCCGCCACCCCTGGCGTTCACCGCTACCTGTGCCCCGTCCCAGGTCACGCCCAGAAAGGGATGACTGGCCAGTTGATCGTTTCCAGCGCCAAGTGACGGCTTGTGGTCGGAGGGCAGCCGGGCACCTGCGCACCCGGCCGCCGGTCCGT
>Ga0126373_10004828_pt1 | contig 10379 bp, 7 predicted proteins | sample PanSoiMetPlot_11_FD_92545 | JGI IMG/M metagenome (GOLD analysis project Ga0126373, IMG submission 92545) | Tropical forest soil microbial communities from Panama - MetaG Plot_11 | ecosystem: Environmental > Terrestrial > Soil > Tropical forest > Bulk soil | place: Panama | collected 2016-02-17 | reverse complement strand
TCGAAGTCGGAGGGCCAGCGCTTGTTGTGCCGGCGAGCGGCTTCCTGAATCTCCCCACAGTAGTTCCACACCCGGTTCACCGCCCGAGCCTGTCGCTCAAAATGCCGAGCGGCGGTCGCATCCTTGATCCTGTATCGGTATGTCAGCACCATGGCAACATGGTCGTAGACACGCGGTGCGAAAACAAGACCGACGCCAAACATCCTGCGGGCATTTTCACGCTTGACTTGCCGTCGGTATGCGACGCTGAAACGCTATCAATCGGATCAAATTCGATAGTGATCGGCAGCGCGCCTCCTCCTCGCCGTGAACGGCGAGGTTTCCGGCGCGGAGAAGTCAGATGAACCCGGAGCGGCCGGTCGCACCCGACCCCAAGCGTCTGAAAGTGTTGTTCGTGTCGCCGATGGCACCCAGCCCGCCCCGTTTCGGGGCCCAGGCACGCGCTCATGGGCTGCTCAGCAACCTCGCCAAAGGCCATGACGTCTCCGCGCTGGTGCTGCACGACGACGCTGCGACACCCGATGTAAGCGGTCCCGCCATGCGGGCCTACTGCCGGGAAGTGACCTTCGTGCGCAACCCGAGGCATGCCACGGGATGGCGGCGACGTGCCCTGCAGGCGCGCTCGTGGATTTCCCGCAGGAGCTACCAGCGGCATCTGTTCACCGTTCCCGCCTTCCAGCAGGCGCTCGATCGCGTGCTCGGCACCCGGCGCTTCGATGTGGTCTACGTCAACCTTCCCTATCTCGCGCATTATCACCTGCGCCACTCGCCGCCCGGCACGGCGACACCCGTGGTCGTCATCGACTCGCATGACGTGGGTTACGATCTCGCACGCCAGGTCGCAACGAGCTCAGCACCCCTGGGTCAGCGTCTGCACGCGCGCTTCAATTGGCGGAAATTGGCGCACGAGGAGCTCACCGCGTACACCGCCGCCGATGGAGTCTGCGTGTGCAGCACCGCAGATCAGAAGCGGCTCGCGACCGATGCGCCGTCAGTGAACACCGTCATCATCCCAAACGCGGCCGATGTAGAGCGTCTGCAACCGCGCCAAACCGATCCTGCTCCCGACGGCCGCACCGTGCTTTTCTTCGGTCTACTCGCCACAGTGCCGAACGTGGACGGGGTGTTATACTTCCTGCGCGAAATCTGGCCCCGGATTGCGGCCGCACGCTCGGACGTGCGATTCGTCATCATCGGGGCCGATCCGGCGCCCGCGATTCGGGCGTACGCCGGCCCACGCGTGACCATCGTAGGACCGGTTGACGACCTCAGGCCGCACTTGTCGGCGGCGGCAGTCGTCGTGGTGCCGCTGCGGCTCGGCAGTGGCACGCGACTCAAGATTCTCGAGGGCTGGGCGATGGCACGGCCGGTGGTGTCGACGGCACTGGGTGCGGAGGGGCTCGACTGCGTGCCCGGGCGGCACCTTTTGATCGCGGACGATCCGTCCGAGTTTGCAAACTCGGTGCTCCGGGTTCTCAGGGAGCCGGGGCTTGCGGATGAGCTCGGCCGCGCCGGGCGGACGCTGGTGAGCGACCGCTATTCCTGGAGCGGCGCCGCAGGAGCTCTCGAAGGTTTCTTCAGACAAATACTCGCGCGGCGGGACGCTACGCCGCGACCACACTGAGGGCCGGTGATTTGAGAGTTGCATTGATCGGCGCGGGCCAGATTGCGCGCCAGCACCTGACTTGCCTCAAGACACTTGCGGGTGTGGAAGTCGCCGGAGTGTGCGACCTTTCACCGGCCGTCGCCGAGAGCATAGCGGAGCGCTACGGTGTGCCGGCGTGGTTTACCAACCACGTTGCCATGCTCAATGACGTGAAACCCGATGTGGTCCACATCACCACCCCGCCGACGTCGCACTTCCGGCTGGCGATGGACGCCCTGCAATCGGGCGCGCACGTTGTGGTCGAGAAGCCCGTTACGGCCACCCTCGCCGAGCTGGAGCACCTCGTGCGCTACGCGGGCGAGCGCCAACTCGTGCTCACAGAAGATTACAACTACGTTTTCAATCATGCGACGCGCGAGATCGCTCGCTGGGTCGATACCGGAACGCTTGGTGCTGTCGTACACGTCGACGTAATGATGTCACTGAATCTGTTCGGTCCCGGCGGATTCGCCGATCCGAACGCCCGCCATCCGGCTCTGACGCTCGCAGGCGGCGCTCTTGCGGATTTTCTGCCGCACCTGGCTTCTCTCGCCCACCGATTCATAGGCGCTCACCGCCGCGCGCACGCAGTCTGGACGAAGCGCCGCCCGTCGATTCTTCCTTACGACGAGCTGCACGCCGTGGTCGACGGTGAACACGGGACCGCCACACTCGGGTTCAGCTCGACTGCGCAGCCTGACGCGTTTTGGCTGCGTGTCTTCGGCGAGCGCGCAATGGCCAGCACCAACCTCTGGGAGACGCGGTTGACTCTCGAACGCCTGCGCGATGGGCCGAAGCCCCTGCAACCGCTCTTGAACGGGCTCGAAGAGGGGCGGGCTGTGCGCCGCGCCGCCATCGGCACGCTCATGCGCAAATTCAAGCCCGGGCCCGGCACGTACGACGGGATGTGGCACCTCCTCGCGGGAACCTACGATGCGCTTGCGCGGGCCACGACCCTGCCCGTCCCGATCGAGCATGTCCTGGCAGTCAATCGCATGGTCGAGGCGCTGAGGCCCGTGGAGGCCGCTTCATGAGGGCCCTCGTGACCGGCGCCAACGGCTTTCTCGGCCAGCGCGTAGTCGCGGCGCTGCTGGCGCAGGGGCACGTCGTGCGCGCTCTCGTCCGTCCCGCCACTGCCGTGGGGGAGATCGGCTGGCCCGGCTCAGTCGAGATCGTCCGCGGCGACCTCCGCTCGGCTCACGAGCTCGCAGCGGCGTTTGGCGGGGTGGACGTGCTCGTGCACCTCGCTGCGGCCGTGACAGGTGGCGAGGACGCAATGTTCGCATCGACGGTGAGTGGAACGGAACGCCTGCTGACCGCGATGGCCGGCACCGCTTGCCGGCGGATCGTCCTGGCGAGCAGCTTCGCCGTCTACGATTGGAGCGCGATCCGCGGGATGCTCGACGAGACCTCGCCTGTCGAGACGGGTGCCGACCTCTACCGCCGCGACGGGTACACGATCGCGAAGGCCTGGCAGGAGCGGGTCACGCGGCGCTTTGCGCAGCAGCACGGATGGGATCTCACCGTGCTGCGTCCCGGCTTCATCTGGGGCCGCGACCACGGCTACCTCGCGGCCTGCGGCCAGCGGATCGGCCGCGTACACGTCGTAATCGGGCCATTCTCACACCTGCCGCTCACGCACGTCGACAACTGCGCCGACCTCTTCGCCCGCGCCTCAGCAGATCCCCGCGCGGCCGGGCAGACGCTCAATGTGGTGGACGGGACGGGCGAACGGATCTGGAGCTACCTCGGGGACCACCTGAAGCACTCGGGCGAGGCCGGGCTGCGCCTGCCCCTGCCGTACACGGTTGCATTTGGTATCGTGCGACTCGCGTTCGCGACCATCCTGAAACGAAATGAGAAGCTGCCGCACGTGCTGGTCCCGTGCCGTTTCGAGTCACGCCTGAAGCCGCTCCGCTATACGAACCGGCGCGCGCAGGAGTTGCTCGGCTGGCGCCCGCCGTACGACTACGCAGAGTGCCTGCGGCGTACTTACGGTCCAAACGGCAGAGGCGTAATACAATCGCCTGCGCCTGCATAAAGGCGACCGACGGAGCTCGACCCCAGGCGAGGCCCACTACATGCATTACGGCCGACCAATGTCAGCTTCTTCCCGCCCACTCAATCCGGGCGGCCGGATTGCCAGGGCAACCGCTCGCGCGCCGGCCCGCGGCGCCAAGGGAGGTGTCCTTCCCGCAGTGCTGCTCACGGTACAAGCGGTGATCCTGATCGTTCCACAGGGATTCGACTACACCCAAACGGTAGCAGGCGGCCAGGCACCGCCGACGCAAGGCGACATGCTCAGCCAGCTCACCTGGCTTTTTCTCACGTTCGGGGGACTCTATCTTCTGATCAGGAACAGGTCGCGAACTGTTGCCCTGCTCAAGAACTTCAATCCGTACATTCTCGCGTTCCTGGGCCTGGCAGCCCTCAGCGTACTCTGGTCGATCGAGCCCGGCGTAACGATACGAAGGGTTTACCGCTTCGTCACCGTAATCATGGTGTGCGGCGCCTTTGCGGTGCAGGGGTGGCATCGGTGCAGGTATCAGAACGTTGCCCGCACGCTGCTCACGGTCATCATGATCGCTTCCCTCATCTTCGCATTGGCCGCACCCCAATACGCGATTCAGGCACAAATTGTTTCAGAGCTGAAAGGAGCGTGGCGCGGTATCACGGACGGCAAGAACACCCTGGGCCCCCTCTCGAGCGACACAGCGATCCTATGGCTCCATGCCTGGCTTTCCAAGGAATCGAAACCCGTCATTGCCGCTGCGGGCCTCATGCTGTCCCTTTTCATACTGGTCAAAACGCGCAGCGACGATTCAATCCTGGCGACCGCGTTCGGCCTGCCCTTCATGCTTCTGCTTCTGCGGCCCGCCGGATCGCTGCGCCGCTACATGAAGTATATTGTCGGACTATTCGCAATCACCATCGGGACTTACGCGCTTGCGGTACTCAATCTCATACCCGGATCGGTTACCCTGCTGAGTCCCATCAGTGTGCTCACCGGCAAAAGCCTGACGTTCAGCAACCGAACCGCAATCTGGGCGGTTCTCGAAATGCACATACGCCTGCATCCGTGGTTCGGGACAGGATACGGTGCGTACTGGTACGACACGCCGGACTCACCCTCCCAGGAAATGGTCCGGTACATATATTTCTACCCGACGGAGGGACACAACGGCTATCTCGATGTGATAAATGATATGGGCTACGTCGGCTTCGGCCTGCTCATCGCTTACTTCGCCAACTACATCCGGCAGTCGCTGTACCTGATGCGTCGCGACAAGTGTCAGGCTGGTTTGTATTTGACTTTGATCTTTACGGCATTTCTCAGCGATTTGTCGGAATCGCACTGGTTCAATGTGCTGCAGATCGGATTTCTGCTCATGACCCTGGCGACTGCGGCGCTGGCAAGAAGCTACCTGGAGGCGCGGACCGGACCTGCACCTGCACCCGCGCCTCGCCCCAAACCAGCACGGATGACCGGCGCTCCCCGCTGACCCACGCTACTTTATGCAGCTTTCGCCGCCTGCCGGGACGGTATTCGGCGTTCCGGCGTCGAAGCGCTGCTTGGCGGGCAGCGCATGGACGGTGCCGGTGCCGGGATCCAGCCAGGGCCAGGTGTCGGCACCAAAGAAAGCGGGCTTGCAGGCAAGGTACATGGAGTCCGGCAGGCGCGCCGCGGCATCTGTCAGCCAGGTCTGCTTGCCAAGGTACGAATCCCAGTTTCCGTCACGGATCGCCGTCGCTGCCACATTCGGGTCCACCATATAGGGACTCAGGTCATTCCACCCCATGAGCCAAATGGCAGGACCCCAGACGCCCGGCGTAGTCGCGGAGTCGACGTAGCCTTTGGCGGCCGTTGTCAGTCCGCGCTGCCCGAGCACGTTGCCTACGTACGTCATCCAGTAGCTGTAGGACATCGCGCCGGCAGCTCGCTTCGGGCCATCGTGTCTCCCCGGGATATTGTTGGCATCGTCAATCGTGTGGCCGGTGTAATCGCTGCGGAATCTGCTGCGCACGGTCGTTGCCAGATTCCGGAAATAGACGATGTAGGTCGAGTTTCCGTGCGTATCATCGCTGTCCATATTGAAGCCCTGGTTGCCCTCGAACAGCACCATGTGCGATCCAACCATGTGCGAGGCGTTCAAGCCGATCTCGATCCACCCCTCGATGGTGGCGATGTAGCCGTCGTCCATGTAGTTATAGGCCACGACCGATCCGGCTGCGGAGCTCCTCGAGACCATCATCTTATTGGCTTTCAGGACGATGTTGTTCTCGATCAGGATCTCCGATGATCCCCCGGCCAGGCTGATCGCATAGCCTGCACCGCCCGGCTCCGGCCATGCGGCATCATGGATATAGGAGTCGACGAGTTCGTCGCGGAAGCTATTGTCTATCGCGACACACTCCCCGTACCACTCGCTGCACTCGATGTTCCTCGCCCAGGAATACATCGTGTTCTCGAAGCGCAGGGCGCCGTCGCCGCCGCCCTGCACCGTCAGGTCTTCGACGCCCGCCTCGACGACAGGCGCATTCGAGCCTGTATAAGTGGTGAGCTCAGCGTACCGGCTGGTAAGGTACGCCATGGTCAGCGGCGAGGTGAATGTAATCACCTTCCCCTTCACGCCGGCGATTTGCTTGATCTCGTTCTGCGGCCGGTCCTGCCGCGAGAACCAGCAGGCGGCATCGTTGCCGTTACCGCTTCCGGCAAAGTTGTTTGCCCGCGAGGGGGTGACTCCGGTCGCGAGCGGATCATCGACGGAAATCGGCGGCTTGTGTACTTGCCACTGCACGGCGTAGTTGGGGCTCGCCCAGACGGAGGTGGAATTTCCGACGACGTCAGGTCGCCAGCCAGCCCCGGAGGTCTCATCGAGGAGCACCATCTGGCCCACCGCAAAGATGGAGCCATCGGCCACGGTCACCGAAGACGAGCCTTTCGTGGCGTTCGTCGCGAGAAGCTGCATGTAGGCTTTCTGGTATGCGGTCACTCCATCGCAGCGGGCGTTGCCGTCCGGGTTTACATACCGGCCAGGGCCTACGATGATGATCGGCCATACGTCACGCGCGCTACCGTTGCCTCCGGACGTTGTCGTAAACGTATTGAGGCCCTTGACGAAGATCGTCTTACCCGCTCCAGCACCCCGCAGCACGATCCCCTTTGTTATCGCGACATAAAGCCCCCGGCCCACCCTGAACGTCCCTGCGGCGAGCCGGACGACGGTTCCGGCGGCGCATGATTTGATCAGCGTGTCGATCTCGGCGCTATCGTCTGCGCCGCCGCTCGGCGCGAGGGGTTTCGAATTACACGCTGGCCAACTTGCAGAGGGAATGCCTCCTTTCGACATGAGGCCGGGATCCCAAGCGTAATTGCGCGACGCCGGCAGCGCATACACGGTGCCGGAGTGGCCTGATGACGTGGAGCGCTGAGAGTGAGGCGCGCTCCCGCTCGCATTGGCTGACGCGGCCCTGGCGTTATGAGCGCTCAGCAGAGCGGCGGCGGCCAGGATCACAACAATGGCGGTTGCTGGACTACGACACACAGCTGTTGCGGAATCGTGCATGACGGTTAGGAAAACGGGTGTAACAGGACGTCCAACACCACCTTCTGCGACTCAACGATCTCGATGCGCACGCTGTCGCGGCTGAGCCACCACCCGTTCGGGTCGAAGTCGGAGTACCTGGATCCGATCACGGCAAAGCGGATCGCGCCGTGGCCCAGTGCGCGCCGCAACATGCGGCGGGTGCGTCGGGTGTGATCTGTGGTACTCACGAACATCAGGCTGCGGATGGCGTGCGACTGACACCAGGCCTGAAGCGCCGGCATCTCGTCGTTCGTGCCCTGGACCACCCGCGGGATCCGCGCCACGGATGTCACACCCAGCTCGTGCAATTGCGCCGTTTCCTCGGCGGCGGCATCGTGGTATGGGAAACCGCGCCGCAGAAACTCACGGTCGACGGGCGAAGGTGGATCGGCAAATATTGCGACGCCTGGCGCCAGCCTCTGGTGCACCAGATCGGAAGCCTCGAGTACGCCCGCGCCGTCGGCGTCGACTGAGATCACGATGACGTCGGCCGCGATCGGCCTGTCCTCACACACGAGCATGTTGCCCGCCGCACGCAGCAGCCCGTCCCTGATTGGAGCGATGGCCGCCATCAGCAGAGCGACACAAAGGAAAGCGGCCAGATAATGTGCTCGTCTCAATCGCACAGAGCGAGCGGACCGGCGCTCCCCGGCCCGGTCCCGTCAGCCGGAGGATCGTCGAACCGGCGGGCGGCAGACCGGTCCGACAGAGCTTGCGGGTTTTTGATTGTCATTAGCCTTACCGCATCGCCTGGATTTTGCCCCAGGTGGCGCAGTCACCACAAGCCCGCGACGGATCACGCGGATAGGGAGGGCCCAAGGCTGCGGTGCCTGGGGAATTATGGCATGATGAACCTGAGTCCTTTATTACAATTAGCAAATGGGGGGTCGCCGGCGTCGGGCCAATGGGCCACTGCCCGGGTCCGGACCGACCATGTCCCAGCGCATACAAGCTTATTTCGAGGAACACCAGGCCTCGGGTGATCTCGGGCGTCGGGCTGTGCGCGGCGGCGTCGTTTCGATCGTCATGCAGTACGGAAACGGCGCAGTCCAGATCATTGGAGCGATCATCCTCGCCCGGCTCCTGACACCTTCAGACTTCGGATTGGTGGCGATCGTCACGGTTCTGACCAACTTCGTGCCTCTGCTGATCGATTTTGGCCTCGGAGACGCCACGACACAGAGAAGCAGGATCAACCCGGGTCAGATCAGCAGTCTCTTCTGGATCACTACCGGAGTCGGGACGGCTGTTGCCGTTGCGGTTGCCGCCTTGAGTCCGCTCATTGCCACGATCTACCGCGAACCCCGGCTGGAGCCTATCGCGCTCTGCAGCGCGATCACTTTCGTGCTGTGGGGCCTTTCGAACCAACACCTGGCGCTTCTGCGCCGAACGATGCAATTTGGCCGGGTTGCGGGCATTCAGCTCATGGGCGCGCTGGTAGGGAATCTCATCGCCATCGCTCTCGCAATCGGCGGGTGCGGGTACTGGGCGCTCGTGGTGCGACCGATTGCAAATGCGCTCTGGGTCGCGGTCGGGGCATGGCGCGGATGTCCCTGGAGACCCGGAGCTCCAGTCATCGATGCTGAAGTGAAATCGATGACCCGCTTTGGACTGCACGTGATGGGCTTCTCGATCACCTATTCGGTGGCCAAGTCAGTGGATCGAATCCTGCTCGCCTTGTTTTACAAGCCGGCCGAGGTGGGCTATTACCAGAACGCGACGACGCTGTATGAGAACTCCATCTTCATGGCGTTGGCGCAGGTGCACACGGTCGGAAGCGCGGCCCTCAGCAAGCTTCAGTCGGACCCCGTTGCACTTGCGGAAAAGTACGCAGCGGCGTTGTCGACGCTGGCATTCTTCGTGATGCCTTTGGCAGTGATCCTGTCAGTGACGGGGGAGGACGTGACCGTCCTGTTGCTGGGCGTGAAGTGGCACGCTGCCGGCCTGCTCCTGCGGATCATTGCCCTGCGCGGCATTTTCCAGGTAATCGAAGGCTCTCAGGGCTGGCTCCACCTCTCCATCGGGAGAGCGGACCGGTGGCGCAACTGGGGGGTCGTCACGCTCGCCGTCCAGATCGTGGCCGTTCTTGCAGGTCTGCCTTTCGGTCCAAGGGGGGTCGCCATTGCATGCGTCATCCAGGGCGTCCTCATTGCGATCCCCTCGATCAGTTATGCGGGCCGCCCGATAGGCGTCGGCTCAGCACAAGTGATCCGGGCGGTCGGCCCGCAGCTGATCGGCGCGATCAGCGCCGCCGCTGCAGGGACGTGGCTGCAAATGACCGTTCAGTCTCATCTTCCCAGCCTTGCGCGCATCGTCGTGTCCACCGCCTTTTGTGCCTGCGTATACCTCATGGTCGTGGTCGGTCTATTCCGACTCTCCGAGCCACTGAGGGTCGCCCGCTCCGTCGTGCAAGGCCGACTCAGGCGCAATCAGGAGCCATCTCCGGACGCGCCTGTGAGCTAGGCGTCACGCAGGCGCTAACCTGTGCAGGCTTCCCCGCTCGCCGGAACGGTATTCGGCGTCCCGGCAGCCAAGCGCGCTTTGGCGGGCAGTGTATAGACCGTTCCGGTGCTGGGATTCAGCCAGGGCCAGGTGTCGGAACCAAAGAACGCGGGCTTGCAGGAAAGGTACATGGAGTTCGGCAACTGCGCCGCTGCGCCCGTCAGCCAGGTCTGCTTGCCAAGGGACGAGTCCCAGTTTCCATCACGGACCGCCGTCGCGGCTACTTTTTGATCCACGGTGTAGGGGCTCAGGTCATTCCATCCCAGGAGCCACATGGCGGGGCCCCAGTTCCCCGGCGTTGTGGCGGAGTCGGCGTAGCCCTTGACCGCGGCCGGCTGCCCGAGCACGTTCCCCACGTACGACATCCAGTAGCTGTAGGTCATCGCGCCGGCGGCTCGCTTCGGGCCATTGTTCCCCGCGGGGATATTGCTGGCATCGTTGATCGTGTCGCCGGTGTAATCGCTCCGGAATGGACTGCGCACGGTCGTCGCCAGGTTGCGGAAATAGACGATGTAGGTCGAGTTCCCGTGCGTATCATCGCTGTCCATGTTGAAGCTCTGGTTGCCCTCGAACAGCACCATGTGCGACCCGACCATGTGCGAGGCGTTCAATCCGATCTCGATCCACCCTTCGCTGGTGGCGAT
>Ga0126373_10004827_pt1 | contig 10380 bp, 8 predicted proteins | sample PanSoiMetPlot_11_FD_92545 | JGI IMG/M metagenome (GOLD analysis project Ga0126373, IMG submission 92545) | Tropical forest soil microbial communities from Panama - MetaG Plot_11 | ecosystem: Environmental > Terrestrial > Soil > Tropical forest > Bulk soil | place: Panama | collected 2016-02-17 | reverse complement strand
GAACACCTGGTCGTACATCAATTCGCTTGCGGGGCGATTGGACTGGCGTCGCCGGCGAATCTCCCAGCAGATCGCCGCTCGCTGCTGGCTCGCATAAGCGCCACTTGGAGGACTTTTTGGGGCTGTACTCCGAAGCTAGGTGCGGTGGTTGCCGTTTGCGTGCCCGACGGAGCTCGCCTTCTTGTGATGGACATTCCCGAGTATCTCCAGCGCGATCTGAACGTGGGGAACCGCGAAGACGTAATCTTCAGGCAGCTATCCGGCTCGTCCTTCCAATACCGTGACGCTATCCGCTTCCGCAATGGCCGGCAGATTCTCCTTCAAAAGTTGCGGGTAGGCCAAAGAGTGCGCGTCCTGGACCTGGGAGGAGAGAACGTCGAGAATGAAGCCGTTTTGCTTGACCGCCAGGTCGGGATTTGGCGCACCGAAGAGGTCGAGGTGGCAGCTCGCACTCGATCGCCAATCATCCAGCCCGCATTAAATACTTCAGTTTTCTGAGCTGAACATCGGACCTAACAGAAAGGAGTCTTCCGTGACTTTTTTGTTAGACGCGCTCACGTTTTGTTGGGGTACGACGATGGTCGCGCTGGCTGGGCTGCTGATCTACAGATCACTGGTGGCCATGAAGGAAGCGGATCTGCTTTCTCTCGATCCCGCCGAATGGCAATTGGAACAGGAGCAGTTAGCAGTCCTGGACCGGCTCCAGCAGATTAGACCGGTGATCAAAAGCCTCGCTTGGGTGTCATTCGGGTTCTTGGCCGCTGTCGTAGGAGTTCTGGTTTACCGTGCTTTCCAGGCGGCCGGTTCTGTGGCCCACTGAGCGTCACCCCGAGAATGCTCAATATTTTCAAACGTATGCAGTAAAGCCTATCAATTTGTTGGTTTCTTGAGATAAAAACCAACACTCCAACCAGTTCAGGACGGAGGGTCTTGGTTGTTAGTCTGAAGCCATGAAGACCCAAGAAACTCTCTCCACCAGACCAGCAAAACATCCTTGGAAGGTTCCGATGAGATTCCAGGATCTCGCGCCGGGACACTCTCTGCGGATTGGCAATAGGCAGAATTCCTGGAGCGTGAGTGTTAAAGCGAGACCGCTGGAGTCCGCGAGGCATTCTCCACGAATCGGTCACATCTCAACACACTACAGTGCGTCAGCTGACCAGTCGCCACACCGTTGGGGACTTCTCCTTGCTGGCGGCGACGGATTGCGGCTCAAGGAGTTGACTCGCTGGGTGTGTGGCGACGATCGTCCCAAGCAATTTTGCGCGTTACTCGACCATCGAACGCTGCTCGAGACGACGCGGCAGCGCGCGGAGCGCAGTCTTCTGGCCGATCATATCGTGGTCGCGCTCACGCGCACTCACGAAGCCTATTATCGAAATCTTATAAATCCCCCCGCGACGACGATTATTCAGCCTTTCAATCGGGGCACTGCGCCCGCAATTCTTTATGGATTGATGCATATTGCACGGCAGGACCCGGATGCAGTGGTCTCCATTCTGCCCAGCGATCACTATTTTTGGCCGGAAACGGGCTTTACGAGCGGATTGGAGAAGGCCCTGAAAATCGCCGAGCAGCGTCCCGATTCCATAGTGCTGCTCGGAGCACCCCCAAAAGGACCGGAGGTCGAATACGGGTGGATTGAGCTGGCCGAAGCGGTTGCCAACCATTCAGGCTTGTATCGTGTCCAAGGATTTCGCGAGAAGCCGCCTCAACCGGTAGCCGAAGCCCTCTTTAAAAGCGGATGCCTGTGGAACATGTTTGTCATGGTGGGACGCGTGAGGACGTTTCTTGAAATCGCCTCCGAGACTGTGCGAGAAGTACTGAGCGCGCTCGAACCGCATGCCGCGACCGCGACCGGGGAGTCGGAAATCGAAATTCCGGATTCCGTGTACGAAAATCTGGCATCTGTGGACTTCTCGAGGCGTGTCCTATCGTCCAATACTGGCCGCTTGCTGGCGCTCCGGCTGGACAACGTCGAATGGAACGACCTGGGCGATCCCTATCGCGTGCTGGTGACATTAGTTGAGCGCGACGGCGAGCTGCCGTCTTGGGCTAAGCTGTGGCCCGAGCCCGCAGATGAACCGCGAGCTTTAGCCGCCAACGCTTAATTATTGCGAGCGCTCGATAGGCCGGCCTTGAAATTGCATGAGTCGCCCGCTGCTATCGAGCATCACGGTAGTTAGCGGTGGTCGAGTACGGACCCGGTGCCAAGCACGCCGCGTTAAGAGAGAAATTTTGGATCGCGGCGTGCAACACCGGCCGGCCATCGAATTTTCCGCGCTTACAGAGCGGTTTTTTCGGGATAAGGCTGGATCGGGTTAATTGATTCGCGCCGCGATTGTTTCGAGTATGAAGCGGCCGAAAGATGCAATGCCGGATAGCCCCCACCGCGCGTGGTTTTGGCTAGGAATCGCGGCAGTTGCTGTGATCGCGCTGATTGCGCGATGGGCCTTGTTTTTCGAGCAGCGCTCGTTTGCGATGTTGCAGCGCACATACGATCTGATTGTCACCACGGACGAACTTTCGGCGAAACTAGGCGATGTCGATGACAATGCTGTCGCTTACTTATCAACCCGACGCCCGAACTATCGGGTTCTCCTGGACGCGTCGCGGGAAGCCGTGCGCCGGGATGAAGACGCTCTAGCTGCCCTGGTGGGGGGCGATGCGCAACAGCGGGCTCGAATCGATAGACTGCGTCCGTTGGTCGAGCTCGAACTTGATGATGTCGAGCAGAAAGTAAGCCGGGAAGACTTGGCTGGCCTGGTCGCCCGCGCCGCTGGGACGCGTCTGTCTAGCGGCCAGCGAACCATTTATGAGATCCGCAACATCATAGGCGAAATGGAAGCGGACGAGCACGCTACCCTCTCGCGGTTCTCAAGAATCAGTCAGTCCAGGCAACAGACGGGAATGGCTGTCTTGGCCGGAAGCACTCTCCTGGCGTCGTGTTGTCTCCTGCTTGGACAGACCATCGTGAACCGCAACATCTCGCGCCGCTTGAGAGCGGAGGAAGGGCGGAGCGTAAGCGAAAAGCGGTTTGAGATTCTTTGCAACCATGCACCGATCGGTATCTATGAAACCGATGCGGACGGCTTTTGCGTGTATACGAATCGGCGCTGGAGTGAAATGTCAGGATTGACTGCTTCGCAGAGCTTAGGCCACGGCTGGATGAAAGTCGTTCATCCCGAGGATCGCGACACGGTGTTTGAGGACTGGCAAGGAGTGCTCTCTCGCGGCGCCTCCTGGGAGTACCGGCTCATTACACCCCAAGGACAGCTCCGCTGGATTCGCGCCCTCGGTGTACCTATTCATTCTCCGCAAGGCAATCTGACTGGCTATATGGGAACCCTGGAAGACGTCACGGAGCAGTGGCTCGCGGCTCGAGCGCTCGAAGATCGGGATGCTCTCAATCGCGCGGTCCTCAATTCACTCCCCGCCAGCATTGCAGTGATCAAGAGCGATGGAACTGTCCAGGCAGCGAACGAAACCTGGGAAAAGACGGCGAAAGAGGATCCTGATTCTCCGGCTTGTTTCGTGATTCCGGGCGAGAACTACCTGGAGAAATGCAAGCTGGCTGCCGCTGGAGGATCAGCGGCCATGGAAAGCGCCGTCGCCGGCATGCAAAGCGTACTACAAGGCGTACGTGTCAACTTTGAAATGCAGTATTCTTGGCGCCTCGCCTCGGGAAAGGCCTGGTTTCATTTGCTGGTGATACCGCTCCCCAGTATTCGCGGAGGAGGCGCGGTGATCACTCATTTGGATATAACGCGACGCAAACGAGCAGAGGAGCGGTTTCGATTGGTTGTTGAGGCCGCGCCCAGCGCTTTTGTCGTAAGCGACCACCAAGGCAATATCCGGCTCGTCAACTCGCGGGCGGAAAGGCTGTTTGGATATTCCCGCCAAGAGCTTAGAGGACGACGCATCCAATCCCTTGTTCCTGGATATGTCGGGAAGCCGGAATTCACAGGCTCATCGGCGAGTGAAGAGTCCGCGTTTGCCATCCGCTCGGACGGCGCCCGAATTCCTGTTGAAGTGGAATTGAGCACTATTGAAACCGAAGAAGGTCTCTGGATATTGAGCTCGATCGTCGATGTGACTGAAAGACGCAACGCCGACCTGGCGCTGCGGGAAAGCCGGCAAGAGCTGCGCCGGTTAGCCGGACGTCTGATTCACGCTCAAGAGGAGGAGCGGCGAAGAATTTCCAGACAGCTGCATGACGATCTCAGCCAGAAGCTCGCCCTGCTTGCATTCGACGCCAGCAATCTTCTCATGTCGGCGTCTCCGTCGGGAAATGGTCTGCAGGAAGGTCTCCGTGGTCTTAAGAGCCGTGTAGTCCAACTGGCGCAGGACGTTCGCCAGATTGCGCATCAGTTGCATCCCGCCATACTCGAAGATCTCGGATTGATCGCCGCGCTCACCGAGCTCTGTGACGAGTTTTCGGCTCGCGAGGGGATCAAGGCTAGTTGCGAGCACAACGCGATGCCGGACTGTATACCAAAGGAAGCAGCCTCGTGCTTGTACGGCGTCGCACAAGAGGCACTGCACAACATTCTCAAGCATGCCCGCGCAAGCAGGGTCCTGATGCGAGTAGAAGGGGACGACAAAGGTATTCATCTGTCGGTCCGGGATGACGGCGTTGGGTTCAACGAGCATGCAGCGGCAGCCGTGCACGGGCTGGGAATCATCAGTATGAAAGAACGCGTTCACTTGGTGCAGGGCGAATTCTCCATTCACTCCGCACGCGGCCAGGGCTGCGAAGTGAGTGTCTTTGTACCCCTGCCGGGAGAGCTTCGATGAAGCGGATCCGAGTACTCTTGGCGGACGACCACCCATTGGTTCTTGCGGGGCTGCGCTCGCTCTTGGAAACCGAGTGCGAGGTCGTGGGTGTTGTGAACGACGGAAGATCCCTGGTAGAAGAGGCGCTGCGGTTAAAGCCCGATGTAATGGTGGTCGACATCGGACTGCCCCTCCTCAATGGCCTGGATGCGGCGCGGCAAGTAAAGAAGGAATTGCCGGACACCAGGATTCTGTTTCTCACCATGCACGACAACCCGGCTTACCTGAAAGACGCGTTGGCGGCGGGAGCATCAGGCTACGTGCTGAAGACATCGGCCCGCGAGGAATTGCTCGGAGCGGTGCAGGACGCCGCGCGCAATCGAATCCACGTCAGTCCTGGTTTCGGAGAACAGATCGTGGAGCAATTCGAACGTCATCCGCGAAGTGTGTCGGCGTCGCATTCCATTCTTACTGGGCGCCAAAGAGAGATTCTCCAGCTCGTGGCCGAAGGGCGGACTGCTAAAGAAATCGCCGACTTGCTGAATATTTCGCTTCAAACCGTGGCGTTCCATAAGTATCAAATCATGAACAAACTCGGACTCCGCACCACCGCCGAGCTAACTAAGTACGCAATCCAGGAAGGTCTGATCCTGCCATGAAAGAAGGAGACAGGCGGATAAGAATTTTGCTGGCGGATGATGATTTGCTCATGCTCGCCGCCCTCCACGAGCTGCTCCGCCCGGATTTTGAGATCGTGGACATGGTTTCCGACGGCAGTTCCCTGGTGGACGCGGCTTTCAAATTCAGGCCCGATCTCATCGTCAGTGACATTTCAATGCCCAAGCTAAATGGGATCGAAGCCGCGCGCCAGATTCGCGATTCCCTGCCAAACATTAAGTTCATCTTTCTGACCATGCACGCCAACCTCGCTTACCGCAACGCAGCGTCGGAACTCGGCGCCAGCGGTTATGTTCTGAAATCGTCGGCGCCCGAAGAACTGGCCCAAAGAGTCCGGGATGCGTTTACACCCGTACTCTAGCCAGCCATTCCGGCGCAACCCATACGCTTCTATCGCCCCTTGAGCACTTAAAAAAACCGCGCCCAATTGAAGTCATCTAAGCGCCGGAGGAATTGGGCACATGGGAAGGAACAGGGCCGATCAGCCGAACATACTGGTTATCTTCGGCGATGACATCGGTATTTGGAATCTGAGCTGTTACAGCGACGGCGTGATGGGCTATCGCACTCCAAACATCGATCGCCTGGCGAAGGAGGGGATGAAATTCACGGACGCCTACGGCGAGCAGAGTTGCACCGCCGGGCGGGCCAGCTTCATCACGGGTCAGAGCGCCTTCCGCACAGGTTTGACCAAAGTGGGAGTTCCCGGGGCGACGGTCGGGCTGCAGGCGGAAGATCCGACCATTGCCGAGTTGCTCCAGGAGCGCGGTTACGCGACCGGACAGTTCGGAAAAAATCACCTCGGCGATCGAAACGAGTACCTTCCGACGGTTCATGGCTTCGATGAATTCTTCGGGAATCTCTACCATCTCAACGCCGAAGAAGAACCCGAGATGCCGGATTATCCGAATCAAAAAGATTTCCCACAGTTTCGCACTCGGTTCGGGCCGCGTGGCGTGTTGCGCTCGAAAGCGACCGACAAAGACGATCCCACCGAAGAGCCGCGTTGGGGACGCGTCGGCAAGCAGGTGATCGAAGACACCGGCCCGCTTACAAAAAAACGCATGGAGACTTGTGACGACGAATTTGTCGGCGCCGCCAAAGATTTTATCAAGCGGCAGACGAGGGCAGGCAGGCCGTTCTTCTGCTGGGTGAACACCACCCACATGCACCTGTTCACGCATACCAAGCCGCGGAGCGTTGGGCAGGCTGGCCGATGGCAATCCCAGTATCACGACACAATGATCGACCACGATAAGAACATCGGTGAGCTACTGGACCTCCTGGATGATCTGAAAATCGCCGACAACACCCTCGTGCTCTACACCACCGACAACGGTCCGCACATGAACACCTGGCCGGACGGCGCAATGACGCCATTTCGCAGCGAAAAGAATACCAACTGGGAAGGTGCATTCCGAGTCCCGCTGTTGATTCGATGGCCGGGAAAGGTTCCATCAGGCGTCACCTCGAACGAGATCGTCCAGCATCACGACTGGTTGCCGACATTCCTGGCCATGGCTGGCGATCCGGACATCGTTGAAAAGCTGAAGAAGGGGCACAAAGCTGCTGGGAAATTGTTCAAAGTACACATTGACGGTTACAATCTTCTTCCATATCTGACCGGAAAAGAGAAAAAGGGTCCGCGCCAGGGCTTCATCTACTTTAACGACGACGGCGACCTGGTCGCGCTCCGCTTCGACAATTGGAAGGTCGTCTTTCTGGAACAGCGTTGTGAAGGAACGCTGCGAGTCTGGGCGGAGCCATTCACGACGTTGCGTTTACCGAAAATCTTCAATCTGCGAACCGATCCGTTCGAGCGCGCAGACGTTACATCGAATACCTATTACAGCTGGTTCCTCCACCACGATTACATCGCTCTAGCAGCGCAGGCAATTGTCGAGCCGTTCCTGGCGACCTTCAAAGAATTTCCGCCGCGCCAAAAGGCTGCCAGCTTCACCATCGATCAAGCGCTTGACAAAATGACGGCAATGTTGAGCGGTGCCGGACATTAATTCCCGCGCTGAGGTGGATTGCGACGTAAGCTATCCTTCACTTTAGGCTCTTGCACGCGGCTGCAATTTTCTAAATCCGTTACCTTAGGAAACACATCTCATTCCAACCTAGTCGTATTGTTGTCAATCGGTTTTTTGTGCATGTCAGCAGTAGTGATTTCGGCATCGACAGTTTCGGGATGGTTCGGCAAGGCTGAACGCGGTCTGCAGCTGAGCGGATGCCTGGCAAGCAATCCCAGTGCAAGAGTTCTATATTCGCTTCTATTGTGGCTCGCTGGCTGGAGAATCGTCAGCTTCGCATTGATATTACCATTCGCAACCAAACGGCCTGGCACTGCCCTTCTATTCGCTTTCCTGTTGGCAATCGACTTCGTTGGCCTTCGCTGGCTTCGGCGCGATTCATTTGCCCCCGCCGCTATTACGTTCTTGAGCGGTCACTGGCTCGCCTACACAGTACTCGTCACGCTGAGCTCTGGAATCCATAGTCGCGGGCTGTTACTGTATCTCGAATTGCCGATCTCAGCGGCATGGCTAATGGGTACGATTCCCGCTTTGTGGAGCGGCGCCGCGTGCCTCTCGTCTATCGCGCTGGTTGCCGTGCTGGGCAATTTTGGAGTCCAGTTTCCGGGGTATTTCGCAACCGCGGGACCCATCGTGCGGTGGTCCGAGGCCTTTGTCGCGGCTATTATTATCGTGGTCCCGGTGATGCGAATCCTCCAGATCCTGCAAGGAGCCTTGGATAAGTCTCATACCGCCGAGCAGGCTCTGGAAGAGTCCCGCATTGGGCTGGAAGCAATGGTGCGAAAGCGCACCGCGGAATTAGAGGAGGCGCGCGACCAAGCCCAGGCTGCAAGCCGGGCAAAAACCGCATTTCTTGCTACGCTAAGCCACCAGCTCCGGTCGCCATTGAATGCTATCTTGCTTCTTTCGGAAATGGCATCGACCGATCCGCATATGTCAGAAGAACATTGCCAGGATTGGAAAGTAATCCACAGGAGCGGGCAGCATTTGCTCCATTTAATCGACCAAGTATTGGATGCAGCGCGAATCGAGTCCGGACAAGTCTCGCTCGAAAACGTCAGGTTTGATCTGGTGGCCCTGTTGCAAGGCGTTATCGACCTAATGCGTGTACGCGCTGAACAGAAGAGTCTGTCACTTCGGATCGAGAGCCTGGGGATCGCTCCACAATTCGTCTATAGTGATCAGGACAAGCTGAGGCATATACTGATCAACTTAATCGACAACGCCATCAAGTACACCGACGTCGGCTACGTAGCTTTGCGCCAACACCCGCCGGTGGTGGATGCATCGTCGCGTATTCGGCTCCGGTTTGAAATCGCCGATACAGGAATCGGTATCGCCCAGCAGGATCAGGAGCGCGTTTTCGAACCCTTTATGCGTGTGGCGAGCGCGGCGGAAGGGACTGGTCTCGGCCTGGCGATCACGCGGCAGTACGTGGAATTGATGGGCGGGTGCATCCGAGTCGAGAGTGTTCCTGGCCGTGGATCGCGCTTTTTTGTAGAAGTGCCCGCCGGACTGGCTGATCGCGACGCGCCGGCCAATCCCCAATCGCTTCACCTCCCAGGGGTGGCCGCAGGAGAGCCGGAATATCGCGTGTTGATGATCGAGCCCGCTATTGCCAGGTCTGACATCGCCGGCGGAGCGGCCTGTACTTAGGCGGATCTCTTTTTCACTTTCGCGCCACGTTCTTTCCCCATTGATACGCCGGTCCGACCGAGAAGCGGACCGTGTTACCCGGTTGCAAAATGTCGTTGAAGATCTGATCGTGCGCGAAGTCGACCTGGAAGCGCAGGGCGAAGTGACGGGTCACGTTGAAGTCGACGCCGCCCCCGAAACCGTAGAAATAAGTCCAGTCAGTTTTCGTTCCGTGGGGCGTCAGTTGAGCGACAATCGTGGCGGCAATCGGATCGGCCGGGTGCGGTGTCGCCACGGCCTGAATCGCGCCGAGGTTAGGGTGAACAAAAAACGTAACTGTCTGGAAATGCCGGAACGGTAGATCGGGGCCAATCTGAAATGTCTGTGTTCGGAGGTGTGTGGGCACGCGGAGAATGTAACCGGGCGGAACGAGCCCGGCGGCCTCCAGGGCTCGGAGTTGCTGCGCGATCCTCGTTTCCAGCGAAGAAATCAGCATGCCCGCTTCAACCGTGTTCCTGCCTTCGGCTATAGAATAGTCGAAGCCTAAGGTGAGCCACGTTTTTTGCCGAAACGCGGCCTGTGCGTTAAAGCCTTGCTCGGACAGGTTGATCCTCGGCCGTTCGATATTAGCGAACCCGCCATAAACGTCCCAACGGCCGACATAGGATTGCTGCGCACTTAAGGTTGCCACAGAAACTATAGCCAGGGCAGCGACGCGGCCGAGCAAGGACGTTGCTGAGTTGTTTTGCACTTCGTTCTCCCGTGGAATCGCACTGGACCCGTGCAGGTCCGGCGCCATAGCTTAGAACGTTGTTCACCGCGTCTGGATTCAAATAAATCTTTTGTAAGGCGTCCAGCAGCCGTGGTTTTGGCCGAGCGGCCGGAATCAGACGTCAAAAACTGAGCCGTTCGCAAGCGACGGGGATCTATCCGAGTGGCTCACGTCAGTGGCCAAGAAAGCGGAAGAATAATGTCTCTCGGAAAACGAAGTGCGGCTGAGCTCCTGGGAACATTTTGGCTGGTATTCGGCGGATGCGGCGCGGCAGTGTTGTCGGCGGCATTTCCGAACCTGGGAATCGGATTCCTGGGCGTCGCACTCGCCTTCGGACTGACCGTGCTCACGATGATCTACGCCGTCGGCCACATATCTGGCGGACACTTTAATCCGGCCGTTTCTGTTGGTCTCGCGGTTGGAGGAAGATTTCCGGCGTCCGAGCTAATCTCTTATGTATTGGCCCAGGTGGCCGGCGCCATT
>Ga0126373_10004825_pt1 | contig 10381 bp, 12 predicted proteins | sample PanSoiMetPlot_11_FD_92545 | JGI IMG/M metagenome (GOLD analysis project Ga0126373, IMG submission 92545) | Tropical forest soil microbial communities from Panama - MetaG Plot_11 | ecosystem: Environmental > Terrestrial > Soil > Tropical forest > Bulk soil | place: Panama | collected 2016-02-17 | reverse complement strand
CGCAAGTCTAGGTAACCACTCCCACCCTCCCACACCCCCACCCTCCCACCCTCCTACACATCAACAACCACCCTGCCACTTTCTAAGCCCGTAGCCGAACCAGGTATTTCAGATGAGCTTCTGTATAAGAAGCTAGGGTTCACACCGCACTCAATCGGACAGCGGGATTATCTGTTTTCCAGAGCGCGTTTCAATATCCCCTGTTGTGGCCGACGATATGGTAAAAGCCAAGTTGCCGGCCACCGCATGACTCACAAGTCATTTGTGCCTGATTCAATCAACTGGATCATTGGTACAAGTTACCGTATCGGTGAGAAAGAGTTTCGAGTAGTCTGGAATGACTACAATGAACTGGGGATTCTCAAGTATTGTCGTAAGGCGTACTCGCAGCACCAGGGAGATATGTATATACGTACTCCCTGGAATGCGCTGATACTGGTGGTTAGTGCTGACAACCAAGATAGCTTGCTCGGTGAAGGACTGAGCCATGCTATTTTGTGTGAGTCCGCCAGACATGACCGAAGTATTTGGGAACAGTACATTGAGCCTGCGCTCTCTGACTTGCGCGGCACATGTGACTTTCCGAGTACGCCTAAAGGATTCAATTGGTATCACGGAATGTGGATGTTAGGCCAAGAATCCGGATTATTCAATAATCAGTTTGATGCTGGTGCAAAGCAACTAACTGCCTATCGTAGCTGGCAATTCCCAACTTGGGAGAACACTGTAAGATTCCCTGGCGGTTATGAAGATCCTGAAATTCAGCGGGTCAAAGCAGTAGTAAGTAAGCACTGGTTTGAACAGGAATACGGTGCCATGTTCACTTCGATGACTGGTGCCATCTACGAGGAGTTCCGTGAAACCAAGCATGTCATCAATGCAGCCAATTACGATTATCGTCCAGACTGGGGAAACTTCCTTGCCTTTGACTATGGATTTGCAAATCCCTTTGTATGTCTCGATATTCAAGTTGACCCTGCGACTGACACGGCGTACGTGTGGAGAGAATACTACGAGACACAACGATCAACAATGGAGCATGGATGGGCATTGCTCAATCGTGAGAACCCGCCAGGATATCATGTAGATGGTATGTGGGGCGATCCGCGTGGGGCAGATGAAGCCGCTACTCTGTCGCAAATCATTGGTTTCGTGGGTTTCGAGGACGTGCGATGGAAGCGGGGAGTCGAGCAAATCAAGCGTATGCTGAAAGCTGATCCACCGAAGCTGTTTATGACAACTGCCTGTCCCAATCTTATCAGGCAGATGAGCAAGCTCCATGTGAAAGAGCAAGGTAAGAATACCAAGTTCGATCTACAGGAGCAAACGGGAGATGGCAATATTCAGCATAAGGTGGATGACCACGCGGCGGATGCTCTCCGTTACTTTATTGGCCCATACTTCGTCGCAGGGGCGGATAGCCACCTTACGGATATCTACGGTGAAAACTACAAGGGAAGTGAGTCTGAGGATTTCTTCAAGCTCAACACCAACGTTACACTAGACGATACCTTCACAGTGGGGAATCCATATGGTCGTTAGTTTCCGATACAGCGGTTCAAGCCCACTCCTGTGCTGGGGTTAGGAACAGGGGGCCGCGATTTTGCAAAATCCATTTAGAAAACTATTTGCCAGTAAACCGGCAAGCTCAGATGAACCACCGGGTTTGCCGGTGAATGAGTCTGGTGGGAAGCGTCAGCCACGTCACGCGAGTACCGGGACTAGCTATACTGCATCGGGTTTGAGCGATGATATGATCGTTCAGCCTGATTTGGATCAGGAACTTGGTTCAGCTCAGCCCGTAAAAATCATTGAGATAGTTCCTGAGCTAGTCTCGCCTTATACTAGACTCAGGACTTACACGTACATGATGAATGACGCAGGTGTGGACGTTTCCATGCGTGCTGTCAAGACTCCCGTACTCGGTGCTGACTTTTACATGGATCCTTACTCAAATGACCCGATTGACGTAGAAATCGCTGAATTTATAGAAGACAATTTAGTGGATGGGATGACGTCTCCATTCGCAAATTCCTTGGAAGATATTCTACACTTCTTCGAGGATGGCTATGCAATCCTGGAAAAAGTGTATGAATTGCGCGAGTGGAGTCCACCCGGTAGAAAGAACACAAAACAGTACACAATGCTCAAGAAGCTAGGTGTACGGCCACCATCCACAGTAGGTACAATCAATTACGATGACAACGGGGAAGTCGTCAGTATCGTCCAAAAAGCCATTCGTGCGGACAAACAAAGCGAAAGTGTCACGATCGATTCAAGTAAGCTTTTATTCTACACGTTCGGACGCACGGGTGGAGATCTTACTGGCCGTAGCCTACTTAGGACGGCCTACCCGCACTGGTACTACAAGACGCACTTCTACAAGATCGATGCCATTCAAAAAGAGCGGCATAGTCTTGGAATACCTAAAGGAATTCTCAAACCAGGATATACCCAACAAGATAAAACCGTCCTGAGAAACCTGCTCAAGAATCTTCGCACAAACGAGGAAGCCTTCATGCTTCTCGTGCCTAACGTGGACGTGGAGTTTGCTCAGGTTCACGGTAACATGGTAGATGCATTAGATTCGGCGCAGCACCACAACACGATGATCCTACTGAATGTCATGGCTGAGTTCCTTGCCATTGGTTTCAAAGGATCGTCGGGTAGTCGAGCCGCAGGTGCGGTTCAGTCCGATACGTACTTGAAGGCTCTCAAGCACGTGGCTCATTACATCTGTGATGTAGTCAACATGTACTTGATTCCGGAACTCGTAGTCTGGAACTACCCGACGAAAAACTTTCCCAAGCTCAAGGCTAGGAATATCGGTGAGACTAAGGATCTACAGATGTTGGGATCAGCTCTCTCGAATCTAATTGCCCAAGATGGTATTACGATGGATCAGCCGACTGAGGATTGGATTAGGCAAACATTTGATATGCCTAAGAAACAGCCTGATGCCCCAGGTCAACGTGTCCCAACAAAAGAGCAAATCTTGGTACAAGGCGCAGTTGGGCCTACCAATGGTGCAACAAATGGCCAACAAGGTGTGCCAACTGCTGTGTCTCCGACAGCAACAACAGTCCCACAGAAAAATGGGAAAACACAAGCGCAAAAAGGAAGCACGACAATTGCTGGTAGAGCAGGATCTGGAAATGTCGGCAAACCAGCAAGCGGCCCCGAGTAAGAAAAAGCGTAAGATCGTTGAAGGCACTTACTTCACCCATTTTGGACGCCTATACTACGTAGTTGATGTCAACTGGCCTAAGAATACATATCTTATTGAGAATTGTGATACGTTGACGACTACGTGGATGACGGCAGACTTTCTCCAAGTCATCGCAAAGGAGGTGAAAATTATAGATGCTAGAGACAGCTCTGATTCAAGTACCTGAGGAAATGACTGAGGAACTAGGTTCATCGCAGGAAAATGCGATGTGGATAGAAGCTCTGCCTGCGCGTGTTTACACGACTCCGCAGTATGGCGAAGTTCCTGTGACAGCGGATAAGTTGAATCGCATGATTGCTAACTTCAATGCTGGTATCCGCGGTCAAGACATTGCAACCGACTATGAGCATGGTTCCGATACAGCCAAAGGTAAACAAGCATCCGGCTGGTACAAGGATTTCGAGCTTCGTCCATCTTCCGATGACCCCGAGCAACAGAGTTTGTGGGCGAAAGTCGAGTTTACCGACGATGCGAAGAAAGAAATCGCTGAGAAGAAATGGAAGTATTGGTCGCTAGAATGGGACGATGAATACTTCGTCAATGATAGTGGCGAAACTATCCAGGATGTTATCATTGGCGGAGGTTTGACGAATCGGCCCGTTGCCAAGCGTACCATGCCTATCAACTTCTCCGAAGAACTGTGGGATGAGCTGGATTCCGATACACAGATGCAGTTCGCAGTATGGACTACCAAGTATGTAAACAGCCTGCCTAACAGTGCTTTCCTATACGTTGAGCCTGGCTCAGATACTAACAAGTCCAAGCGTCATCTGCCGTATAAAGACTCATCGGGTAAAATCGATCTGCCTCACCTGCGTAACGCGATTGCCCGCATTCCACAGATGAAGGGTATCTCGGCAGACTTGAAGGCTCGTCTGCAAGCCAAGGCTCGTAGATTGCTGGGTGGTACTCAGAAGGCTGCGTCAGAAACTGGAGAAAACGGTGAGGCAATCAAGCTAGCCCATGAATTGCTGACTGAGCAGGGTTTCGAGGTTGGTTTCAGTGAGCATCCTTACGAGCGTGGTGATCCTGGTACTGGCCCGGCACCTGTGTTTTCTCAGCCAGAAGATCCACAACCCGATCCTGGTACTGCTCAGTTTGTTGCGCGTGTTTCAACTGATCCCACTAAAGACAAGGCTATTGGCGGTACATGGCGTCGTGATCCGTTGCCACGTAGTATCACTGGTGAGCAGACTGACGTAGATCCACAGTCTTTGACTCCAAAGCCGGGTGCCAATGGCTACACACAGTTCTCGGATAACTCAGAAGGAGGTGGAAAATTGAATTGGGAAGAGCTTGCAAAGCTCCTAGGTATCTCTACCGAAGGCGTGGACTTCGAGAATGAAGATCAAACCAAGGCTTTCGGTGAGAAGGTTACTGAGAAGATTACAGTAACTTTCTCGGAGAACAAGGCTCTCAAGGGAGCCGTGGATACCAGTAGTGAGGAAAAGCAGTTTGCTGAGCAGTTCCCGCATGTATGGGCACAGCATCAGCAGATGATCGAGCGTGACAGGAATACCAATGCTCACGCATTTGCTGAGAGTGTCAAGACAATCAAGCGCCCCGAGGGCGAGAAGATGCTGCCCACGAATAGCGGACTGTCTGCGCTTGCGATGGACAAGATCAGCGACGTACATAAGAAGTTCTCCGAGGGTACAGCTACTCTCGCAGACTTCGAGGAAGTCATCAAGACTGTGGTGCATGGCGGTATCGTGCAGTATGGCGAGAATGGCAGTTCTCTCAAGCCTGCCGATGAAGGCTTTACGCTGGACACTCGTTCGATGGGTGGCCTGCAATCTGCACGTAAGCTGTTTGCTGAGAAGATCGCAGAAGTCCAGGCTGAGCACAAGGACGATGCAAACTTCACATTCCAAATGGCAATCAGTGAAGCTGGTAACAAGCATCCTGAGCTTCTGGATGCTTATCAAATGGCAGCTCCTAACTGATATCACTGGATAGGAGGTGATATAAATGGCGTGGGGAAACTTCCTTCTCGATATCGGCATGAATGTGACGCCTGGTGCGCCACTGACAAAGTTCTATGCCGTGAAGTATGATACAGCAAACCCGGAAGCAGTAATTCCCGTAGCTGCGATTACTGACGTGATTGCTGGTTTCTCACAGTTCAACGTGAGTACTCAGGAAATCACGAAGGGCAAAGGTTGCTCTTGTCGTGTGCATGGAGTAACCGAAGCTGTCGCGAGTGGTGCTATTCCGATGGGTAGCCTTGTCACGTTGGCTGCCGATGGTCGTGTGACAGCCGCTGCAACAGGTGCAAGAGTAGTTGGTAAGTGTGTAGGTAATCCGGCAATAAACGCGAATGACCGTATTGCGCTGCTTATCAATCCTTACGGTTCACTATCTCCATAGGAAGGCGGTGACATTGAATGTACGATCCTAGTGGTCTATATATCGACCCGGTACTAAGTACATTTTCCGTGTCGCTGCCGATGCAGCAGCAATACTATGGAATTCGTCTTATGCCGGAAACACCTGTTCGCACACAGTCCGGTCTGTATCGTACATACGACCGCTCCGACTGGTTGCTGACAGAAGACAGGCGTGAGCCTGGTACGGTTGCTCACGAGGTTGTGGGATTCAAGTGGTCTACGGATTACTTCTCCACTCGCGAGCATTCGCTGCAAGTCCCGATCTTCGATGAAGAAAGACAACAGCTATACAGCCTCGGTGGTTTGGCTGATCCTGTATTCGGCGGTGTGCAGATTCTCGATCCTGAACAGAACGCGGTTGACAAGATTGTACGTTCTATCTTCCTCAATCACGAAAACAAGGTCGCGACTCTGCTTCGCAATACAGCGAACTATCCAGTCAATAACACTGTTACGTTGACTGGTGCATCACAGTGGGATCAGTACACTGGCGGTACATATCCGTATGTCACGTCAGATCCAATCACGAACATCCTGACTGGTATGCGTGCTGTTTACTCGGCAACTCTGCGTTGGCCGAACATGCTCGCTATTCCTACTCAGGGTCTTTCGTTCTTGGAGAATCATCCAAGAATCATCGATCGTTTCAAGTACTTCGCTCTCACATCGCCTAACGCATTCCAGGCAATCACCGGATTCGAGGGTCAGGTTGTTTTGCTCGATTCGATGTATAACTCGGCAAACAACCTCGATGCTACGCAGAGTCTTCAGTGGTTCTGGGGTAAGGATGTTTGGCTTGGTATCGTCGATCCTGCTCTGACGATGAATACCCAGACATTCGGTAAGACATTTGCTCAGATCTATCCCGATGGTTCCACACGTCCGACTGAGCGTTGGCGTGAGGAATCTCGCAAAGCTGATATCATCCGCACAAACTACAAGTATGACCTCAAGATCACAACCGCTGGTGCCGGATATCTCATCAAGAACGCATTTAGTGCAACCGCGTGGTAAATACTGGGGAGGTGAGATAACATGGCGTATGCATGGTCTAACTTCCAAGCTGATTTCGATGACGAGACAAGGAAGTTCAAGAAGATCATCAAGCCTGGTGATGAAGTAAGTCAAGGTGATCTAGGCGTAGAGGATGATGAATGGGAGTCAATCCTAGCTAGTGGTGCCGTCAGGGATCAGGAGTATCCCAAGGCAGTAGCGGAAGGCGAGTATCTGGATTCTCCCAACAAATACTTCATCGATCAGATGGCCAAGGCTTCTGAGGGAGCATTGTCTGGTGATGAAGTCAAGGAGTTGAAGTCTGCTGGTATGATGCCTCAGGAAGCCGAGGAACCTGCTACTAAAGCAGCACCAGCAGCGAAGAAATGAGTGCTAACGGTGAGTCACCACAACAACAAACTGGGGGTGATGTTGTGGTGACTCCCAATCTCCGTCGTACAGGAAAAGTTGTCAATGATGGAGCAAGGCGTATCGTGGTTATGAGTGGTGTCAGCGTCAGCCAAGTTCAACCTGCCGACTCCACTCCTGTGCTGCCTTTGGAAACAGTGGCCTCGGAGTTGACAAATGTCGAGTAATCCCAATGTAATTGTATCATTTAGGGACTACGATCTGCCGCCCAGGTTTGATGGTCAACAGTGGGAACAGCTACAGATTGAGGAATCGTCAGATCCCATTAGCGGCCCGTGGACTCTGATTGATACGCAGAACATCGATCCTACGATCAATCCAGCGCATCCCGAGCCTATCAGTTTTACGACTGAACTGGCTACTCTGCCTGCTGGCATTGGTTGGTATCGTGTCACGTTTGTAGATAGTACTGGGGATACCGAGGTAACTGAGCCTGTCTTCAATGCCGGCCCTATCGAGATTCTCTGTACTATCGATGACGTCAACTCTCACTTCGATCGTGATGTGCTAACTGCGGATGCCGAGAATACCCAGCTTCCGCAGGTAGACGTGGCTCGACTCATCAAGGGCTATCTAGCACGTATTCTTGATCCCGTTGTTCTCGCTGGTTGGGCGAGTCCTGATAAGACGCCAGATATCATCAGAGAGTGTGCTGGGTTTCTTGTCGCTAGTCAGGTGTATATCAACTATGCGATGCGAACCTCGATCATTCTGGATCAGCGTAATATCGGGCAATGGCTGTACGATCAGGGAATGGGTATATTGAATGGTGTGCTGGATGGCACAGTTCCCATCATTGATCCAATTACCGATCAACCCATCGTTACCGATAATCCTGATGAAATGCAGGACGGACTCGACTATTTCCCGATTGACGACACAGACCGCGCATTCACGATGAGTCAGAAGTTCTAGCAGTTTAGGAGAGTTGAATGGGTTACTACGTCACTGACTTTGGCACATGCAGGATCGTAGGTGATCGCATGGATCTTAGCGCGAAACAAGTGACTACGATGAAAAGCGTGTTTCAAAGGATAATCACAGATATCAGACAAAACAACAGAGAGCAGATTGCCTCACAAGGCAGACGTTCTGGTGAACCATACGAACCTCTGGATTATAGAACATGGCGGAAGAAGGGTAGTGGACGGATTCTCTATACTGTCGGGGCTAGACCAGGTTACACTAAGATCGGTGGAGACGCGCTAGTCCGATCTGTGACAGTAAAAGGTGCTGCGTTCCAAATCGCTGTAACCACCAATGAGGGATTTGAGTTTGGTACCGATCGTCCCTATGCTTACGTGCATCAGCATGGATCGACTGCAAGAAACATCCCAGCCAGACCATTTCTGCATATTCTACCGGAGGACGTAATCAAGTGGGATGGCATGATCGAAGCACATCTGTTGGCGCCATTCAAGAATCCGGTGAATCCAGAGTCTAAATGAGTACTTACGTATCTGGTCAACCACAGATCGGCTCCAAGTTTGGGAGAATGATATCTGCCTCGCAAATCGAGAGTGCGGCTATTATCGTTCTCAAAAAGTGGTTCCCGACATATCTGAATGAGCAGGAACGACAGCTAGGGATGCGTCTGAATACTTTTCCCAATCCCACGAACTACACTGTTCGCAATAGTTTCGATACTCTCGAGGGTGAGCCCCTTCCCAAAGTTGTTGCGATTTCCCCAGGAATGATAGGCACCCCTCTAAAGTACGGACGTGGACAGTATCGCGGATTATGGAGTCTCGATATAGGAGTCGCAACATCAGCTAAAGACGAGGAAACCAGTAATAGGGCTACTAAGGCATTCGGCTCTGCGGTCAGAGGGATCATCGTTCAGAAGATGATTTACGAATGTCGTGCGATGACGCCGAGTTTGCCGGTTTGTAATGTTACGTGGATTGGCGAGCGTTACGATGATCTTCCTATTCCCAATCAGATCATGCTATTCAAGGGCGCTACCGTTAATTTTCAGATTGATATAGAAGATATCGTGAATTCTTGGGGAGGCCCGCCTATCCCGATTCAGCCTACTGGCGATCCTAATTGGGGTCAGGTTGAAACTGTCGATATCGAGATTGATGAGATCGAGATTGATGAGACTCCTTGAGAGGGGGTGAAAGATGCCATCGACACCAAAGAAAGAAACTGGTACTAACGTGGAAGACGATAAGGCTGAGGCTCTAGCTGTTGCCACACATGCAGATCGTCCTACCGGTTCACAGGTTTTTCGCTGGGTTGGCACATATGCACAGGAGTTTATCGGCCCTAACGATACGACTCCAACTGCGGCTCCTGGTGATTACGTGGAATTGGATTTGGCTATGAATCCACTAGCAGGAGAGTTTTATGATGACGGATTGCTTATTGAGGCTCCAGGTCAAACCGCAGGCCCGGCGCCGGAAGATGAAGCAGTTGCAGCCGCAAAAGCAGAAGAAGAAGCAGCAACCAACGCCGAGAAGAAGTGAAAGGAGGGGTAAATAGATGGCTGGTAGACCTGGAGTACAAGTCAGCATTCTAGAGATTCCAAGTCCTGTTTCTATTCCGCTGGATACAGGTACATGGTTCTCTCTGGGATTGACTGACAGAGGCCCAGCAGCTACGCCTACTCTGATTCAAAGTCTCGATCAGTTCAACACTGTGTTTGGCGCACGTCAGTCATACAGCATTCTGTACGATGCTATCGAGACTTTCTTCCGTGAAGGCGGATCACGTGTTTACATCAGTCGCGTGGTTGGCCCAGCTGCGACTGTTGGCACTCATCCATTGAATGATGCTGGTGCTCAGGTTTCACTGACTGTCAATGCTATCGGGCCTGGTGCATGGTCAGCGAACTACAAGGTAGCTGTAGTTACTGGTGTTACCGGTGGTTCCTATCAGATCCAAATCATGGATGCAAGCAACAATGTGCTGGAGCAATCTGGTGATTTGATGGATCAGGGTTCAGCCGTAGCTTGGGCGAACTACTCAAGTTACGTTCGTATCGTGCTTGGTGCATCTGCTAACAATCCGGCGATTGCCGCGCCTGCTGCGCTTACTGCGGGCACAGATGATAGGGCCAGTGTCACTGATACACAATGGCAAGCTGCGTTGGATGCTTGTGGATCACAGCTAGGCCCAGGTCAAGTATCACAGCCTGGTCGTACTACATCGTCCGCATATAATCAGGTGACTGGTCATGCCCAGAATAACAACCGCGTAGCTCTTTTGGATCTGCCCAATTCTGGTACTGTCGCAACACTACAAGCTTCGGCAGCAAGTGTTGTTTCCAGATTTGGTGCAGCTTTCTGTCCTTGGGTGGTTATCCCTGGTGTTGCCACAGGAACCATTAGAACTG
>Ga0126373_10004824_pt1 | contig 10381 bp, 13 predicted proteins | sample PanSoiMetPlot_11_FD_92545 | JGI IMG/M metagenome (GOLD analysis project Ga0126373, IMG submission 92545) | Tropical forest soil microbial communities from Panama - MetaG Plot_11 | ecosystem: Environmental > Terrestrial > Soil > Tropical forest > Bulk soil | place: Panama | collected 2016-02-17 | reverse complement strand
ATCAATAGCTGCCGCGTGGCATTTCTTAGGAGTGTCAGAGCAAACCGAAGAGCTGCCCTGTCCAAGTTTGTGGCTTAGCAAAACTGGGAAATGGGTATAAAATGCCTGCGCCCAAAGGAAGGTCCCAGGCCATGGAACAAGAGCGCCGCCGTTCCCCGCGATTCTCTTTTATTGCCTCCGCAGAAGTTCTAGAAGAAAACAACGGCTCACGGCTTTCTGCGCGCATCAGCGACATCAGCGCCACAGGCTGTTATGTGGACACCATCAACCCTCTGCCGGGCGGTACTGCGGTGCGTGTGCGGATTTTCAATGAAACGCAAACTTTCGAAGCGCCTGCAACAGTGGCGTATTCCGTACTGCACTTGGGAATGGGGCTGAGTTTTAGCGAAGTGTCGCCCAATTCGCGCGACGTCTTGCAAACCTGGTTGCCTGCAACAGTTTGAAACTGCCGCTCGCCGCGACACTTTTACCCGCATTTTGCCGGATTTTGTTCTTAGCTTGGAACTGGAAACCGTGGGTAACTAACGGGCCAGGGCCATCAACGATTCGTTCAGCTTGTTGAGGTCCGAATCCACTCGGTAATACCCGGGCCTCCAGGGAGCCGTGGTTTCTTCAGGCTGAAAGCGGATGACCGCAAAATCGCCAGTTGCCCTGGGATCGTTGCCCAACCGAGGAAAATCCTGCCCCACGTAGGTCGCCGGATGCTGCTTGACCACGGCTTCGCACTCATTCACCGAAAGAACGGCCCGTAGCATGCCCTGATTTTTTGCGTGCGGCTGGCAGAAGTAGAGGTTCGGCATACCGGCAAATCATCAGGGAATCTGTGGAAAACTCAAATAGTACTTCCGGACAACTGAACCTCAAAAATATTGCGGCATGCCCAAGAAAGACCGTCAGCCAAATTAAACTCTTTCGGGTCAGCGTCTTAGAACTAGTTTAGTTTTTGGAACACCTGTACTTCGGTCCGATTATTTACATGCAAAGGGCAGGTGAGCGCGAGACTAACGCACAATTCTCTCGAAGATTTTTGCGGCTGCCACTGCGTAGATCGCTGCGCATTCAGTCACTCGGCGCAAATCCACATATTCGTTCGGGCCATGGGCAACAGAAAGCAGGCCCGGCCCGTAAGCGTAACTGGGTATGCCTCGAGCCGCGTAAAACCGCGTTTCCAACAGGCCCGGGCACAACTCAAAATTGGCCGGTTTGCCCGTTATTTCCTGGATGGCCTGACCTAAAGCTCGCCCGGTGGCTTCGTCTTTGTTGGTTGACGCCGAATCCCCTTCCTGCAAAATCTCCCATTCCAGCGGGATTCCTTGGCGCTGGCACTCTTTCATAACATCGATGAGTCTGGCCTTCTCCTCGGCCGGGTTTTCTTCGGGGTTAATTCGGCGGTCGATGGTGAACCAGCAGCCTTCCGGCACTACGTTGAAGTTCGTGCCGCCGCCGCTCTCCCCGCCTAGCATCAGGATGGAATTGCGCGACTGGCCTGCGCCTACATTCGAACTAGTTGTGCGCTTTTCCACTTCGCATTTTAGCTTTTGCAGACGCCCCACCACGCTGTGCATGCGTTCGAAAGCGTTCTCGCCCTGGTGCTGCAGACCGACGTGCGCAGATTTCCCATGGACCTGAACCCGCAGGGTGATGGCGCCCCGGTTTGCATTCCAAACCACGCCGCTGGTCGGCTCCGCCAGGAGCATGCCAACTCCATTTCTGCCCAGAGTTCCCCGCTCCGCCAACTTTGCAGACCCGCGCGCGCCTCCGGTTTCTTCATCCGGGACCAAAATTAGCTGAACTCTCCCGCCCATTTCGACGCCACACTCCCTCAACGCGAGAAGCGCGTAGAGCATGGAAACGATCCCGCCCTTCATGTCGCAAGTGCCGCGCCCAAACAGGAAATGCCCTTTGCGGCTTGCTTGGAATTGCTCTTCGGATTGCGCGGAACAACATCGTAATGCCCGTGAAAATAGAAAACGCGGTCGCCTTGCCCGTAGCTGACCGCGACACAAGCTGGAGTATCGTCCGCGGCATTGCGCTTTGAGGAAGGCTCAAGACGCTCGCAGCGCAATCCAAGTTTTGCGATTCGTTTTTCAAATAAGTCCGCAAACTCGCTGTAATTCCGGCCGGGAGGGTTTTCCGTAGGCACAGCGACGAGATCAGCCATCAGAGCTGCCATGTCGTCTTCGCGCTGTCTCAGCCAACGTAGCAAGCGTTCTGCTGCTCACTCTTCCTGGGCCTTTGCAGACATGAGAGCCTATGCTTGGGTCATCCTTAGAACTCTCCAAGCTCCATATTGGAGCCCCCTATTGGGACCTATGCTACCCTGTGGCGCATTTGGCACCGAACGCGAAGTCCATGAACAGAGAAGCAAAGGACAAAGAAACAAAGGCTTTCGCTATCGTGCGATGGGCTGCCGTCGTTTGGGTGCTCATCTGGCTCCCCGTCAATACTTGGACCTGGGGGTGGCAGAACATGCTCCATCTGTGCGATGTCAGCGTGGTAGTATCCTGCTTGGGGTTATGGTTCCGCAATTCCCTGCTAGTTTCCAGCCAGGCACTTTTATCCCCTCTTGTCGGCGTCTTGTGGACCCTGGATGTCTGCTGGCGCATCGCGACAGGCCATCCTCTGGTGGGCGGTACGGAATACATGTGGGATACGCATTACGCGCTGTGGATTCGGCTGCTTTCTTGTTTTCACATTGTTTTGCCGGTCGTCTTGCTCTGGGCGCTGCAAATCCTTGGTTATGATCGCCGGGCCCTGGCATTGCAAACCGCGATCACGGGAGTATTGCTCATCTTTTCGCGATTTCTGTCTCCCGAACTCAACATGAATTATGCGTTTCAGGATCCTTTGCTGCACCGTGCGTGGGGGTCAGCTCCGTCACACTTGCTTGTAATTCTCGCGGGATGCGTAGCGATTTTCTACTGGCCAACGCACCTCCTATTTCTGCGCGCTTTCCCTCTGGCTCAAAGATCGGAATGAAGATGCATCCAAGGAGAAGACTCCACCAGTGAGCGCGGACGCGAATCAGAATCGAGAAGAGTTCGAGAAGATGTTGCAGACCGCTCTCGCGGAGGCTCGCGCCGGCCTTGCCGAAGGAGGAATTCCAATCGGCGCCGCTCTTTTCACCCGCGAAGGAAAGCTCCTGGGCAAGGGCCACAATCGCCGCGTGCAGGAGGGCGACCCCTCGGCACACGGTGAAACCGACGCGTTTCGCAAAGCACGCCGCCAGCGGACCTATCGCGACAAAATCATGGTCACTACCCTTGCGCCTTGCTGGTACTGCAGCGGATTGATCCGTCAATTTGGAATCGGCGCGGTCGTCGTCGGAGAGTCCGTAAACTTTCAAGGCGGAATCGACTGGCTCCGCGAGAATGGCATCGAGGTCATCGACCTCCACTCTCAGGAATGCATCGACCTGCTCGCGAACTTTGTGAAGGCCCATCCCGAAGTCTGGAAAGAAGACATCGGAGAAGACTGACCTTGTCTTCTACGCCGATCCTTCCTGGCGCACCGCCCTTACCTCAGCAAACTCTCGCCGGTTTCTCGCAAGGACTTTTTATGTTGCATCTGCAACACTCCTATGTTGCAATAGCAACATGGAGGTGTCCATGAGCGAGATCCTGGAAGCGCTGTTCCACAGAAGAGCAGTCAAGGCCTTCGAGCCGGTTGAAATCCCACAAGCTTTGCGCGAGCAAATCCTCGATGCCGCGCGCCATGCTCCATCCAGCTTCAACGCGCAACCATACCGATTCATTTGGGTCGAATCGGTTGGCAGAAAAGCAAGCGTCGCTAAACTCTGCATGGGGCAGAGGCCTGCGGAAACCGCATCGGCGCTGCTGGTCGCGGTGGCCGACATCGGGTCACTGGCCGCGACCTCCCAATCCCAATTGGAGTGGATGCGCAGAAGCGGCTTCAGCGACGCCAAAGTTCGAGACTACGAGCGGACGGCAAAGATCGGCCGGATCCTGTTCATGCCGGGGCCGTTTGGCATTTTCGGCGCGTTCAAATGGACGATTTTTCGACTGGTGCATTTGTGGAAGACGATGGGGATGCCGCCTCTGTTTCGGCACGCCATATTCAAGTGGGCCACGAAGAGTACATCGTTGGCCTGTGAGAATCTGATGATCGCCGCCGAAGCCCTGGGGCTCAACACCTGCCCCATGGAGGGCTTTGATGGCCGCAGGCTCTGCAAATTTCTCGGCCTATCAACCCGGTATCATGAAATTGTGATGGTGATTGCGATCGGGAAGAAGTCGGCTTCTTACGTGGGAACTCCCCAGTGGCGCAGGCCTCTGGAAGCCACGGTAACGGTCCTGTGATCACCGTTCCAAGGCGCGACATTCCTCAAGACATCCTGAAGGATTCGGTACTGGCCCATGTCGCGGCGGCCTATTTTTCCGTCGGGAAGCAACTTGAGCGAAAAACGCGCTGCTCCGCGACTCGCGGCTTCATCCTATCCACACTCCGGGGCGGTGCCGCGCTCAATCAGAATCAAATCGCCACACTTCTCGCTCTCGATAGAACCGTTGTGCATCGAGCCATCAAATCCATGGTTCGGGAAGGGCTTGTGTCGGAGAGGAAAGCCGAATCAGGCAGGGCTATGCAGGTCAAGCTGACGCCAAAGGGCCACAAGTACAGAAAACACCTCATCGATGCGAGGGTGGCCGCCGACGATAGACTCCGCCAAGAACTGACACCGGACGAACGCGCAACCCTTCTTCTCCTCTTGAAGCGCGTTGCTGAAGTAAAGTTTTAAGACGGCCTGCCTAGGCCACTTCTGGACTTGTTTCCAATACCGGAGAAAAAGGAACCTCCGCCCTCAGGGTGGTGTCTATTAGCACTCGAGCCGACTAGCCAGGAGTGTCGTCATGCCGACCCTCGATGACTGTTATCCATGGCGGCCGTGCGAGTGGAATATCCGATTCTTGTGGCGCTGGATGAGCTCGTTCGGGCACCTCGACGTCATCGTGCTTGCGCTCATGCTCGTCTACCTCTTTGCTGTCGTCATCCATGTTTGCCGCCGCTACTACTTGGCTCGACGTGCGCGAGGGATTGATAACCCCAGCAGAAGGGCGCTCGCTAGCGCCCTGAAGATCGAGGTCGGCGCTCTCAAATCAATAGCTATTACCGCCCCATACCTCGGACTTGCGGGCACTTGCCTTGGCATTCTAAACGCGTTCGGGGGCATGGGAATGCAGAAGGACGCTGCACTGGCATGGATTAAGACTCTGATAGCTCTGGCACTTCTTCCTACCGCTTTGGGGATAACCGTGGCTGTACTGGGCACGTGTTGCTATGACTTCCTTGGTACGCGCATCGACTTGCTTGGGCGCGAAACATTTGACGAGGGGCAGCAAAGAGACCGACATTTTCGGGGGGTGCGCAGGTTTCCGCAAACGAAGCGATTCTCAGAACTCCCTGCATTCGGGCTGATCGCAGCGCCCGGACTGGCCCTTGCTATAGCGGGGTTTATGACGTTTGCTTCCTTCCATACGCCAACGGGCTTCTATGTCGAACTCGTTCCGGTGCACTGCGAAAAATACGATGTCGTCGACCGAGTCATCGTTCTGCACATAACCGACACAGGCAAACTATTTCTCAATCAAGAGCAGGAAGACTGGAACACTCTGTCAGGCCGTTTGTTAGAGATTTACAGAATGCGAAAAGACCGCACGCTTTATCTCGTTGCTGACTCCGGCGTCCGTTTTCAAATTGTAGCTCAGGCACTCGACACCGTGGGAATGAGCATGGACACGCTACTCATCAACGTACGGTTGGTAACTCCAGAAGTGTTAAACGCTGGTTGCCCCATACCTGTCATTTCTGGTTCCGGCCACTACGTCTTGAGGTAGAAGGCGTAGAATAAGTCGTCGGGCTACAACTCAATATGACCGCAATTTCTTCCGATCCATTTCTGCCCGCTGACATTCCAGCGCAGTTCAATATTGCCGCGTATTTTGTGGATGCTCCTGCAGCCCGGCATCCGCAGAAGGCAGCTATCGTCGGCGAACCTCGCGCGGTAACTTACGCTGAGCTAGCAGAACTCACGAATCGTGCCGGAAACGCCCTCCTCGATTTGGGCGTCGTGCGCGGCGACCGCGTCCTCATCGTTCTTCCGGATTCGGCCGAATTCATCGCAGCTTTTTTTGGCGCGGCCAAAATTGGTGCAGTGGCTGTACCGGTGAACCCTTTTGCGCGGTCCGCGGATTTCATCCATTACATTCAGGACAGCGAGCCCCGCGCCGCTATCGTTCATTCGGAAGCGCTGGAAGCGTTCCTGCCCGCCTCCAGCGAGCGGCCGCAAATGACGATTGTCATTGTCACCGAAGGGGTCACGGAAGGCCGAGTCGAGACGCATGGCGTATCCTGCGCTATTTGGGACGAGTGGATTGCTTCGGCCGATGCGCTTGCTGCAGCGGAAACTTCCTCCAGCGATTCGGCTTTCATGCTTTATACCTCGGGAAGCGGCGGAACACCCAAGGCCGCGGTACATCGTCACGCTGACATGTTCGTCACCACTCGCAGTTACGCGCAAGGAGTCCTGGGATTACGCGCGGATGACGTCACTTTTTCAACGTCAAAACTTTTTTTCGCTTACGGCCTCGGAAACGGAATGTATTTCCCGCTGGCGTTTGGTGCGCGCACTCTTTTGAATCCCAAGCGCCCTACCGCCGCGCACACCATCGAAATGGTTTCGAAACATCGGCCGACGATTTTCTACTCGGTTCCGACTTTTTATGCCGCTCTTCTGAGAGAAGCGGAAACCGCCAGCCATCGCCTCGATTTTTCCTCGGTTCGCCAATGCGTTTCCGCAGGAGAGACCTTGCCCGCTGAGATTTTTGAGCGCTGGAAACGAGCGACGGGCCTGGAAATTCTGGACGGCATTGGCTCGACGGAAATGCTGCACATGTTCCTCTCCAGCAAGCCTGGCCAATGCAAACCGGGAAGCTGCGGCTTTCCCGTGCCTGGCTGTGACGCAAAAATTGTGGATGACGCCGGCGCGGAGATTCCCGCGGGGGAAATCGGCAACCTCTGGGTGCGCGGGGCCAGCGCGCTCGCGGAATATTGGCGGATTCCTGAACTGACCGCGCGAACGAAACGTGGCAACTGGGTTGTTACCGGTGACAAATTCTTGCGCGATGCCGAAGGCTATTATCGCTACTGTGGCCGCGCCGACGACATGCTGAAAGTCGCGGGCATGTGGGTTTCGCCCGTGGAAGTGGAGAATGCGCTTCTGGGCCATCCAAACGTGGCAGAAGCTGCGGTGGTCGCTGCGACGGATGCCCGCGGGCTGACGTATGCCGTGGCTCACGTTACCTTGCGCACGGGCTGTGAGGGATCCAGCGAATTGGCAGAAGAAATTTGCAGTCACGTGAAAGCGCGCCTGGTTTCGCACAAAGTTCCCCGCGAAATCCGTTTTTGCGCGGAGCTTCCGAAAACGGTCACAGGGAAGATTCAACGTTTCAAGCTGCGCGCCAGTTCCACGCATGGTTAGCGCAGCTCTTTCCGACTCGCTTTGACGCTTCGGAAGTTTCTCCACCTGAAGCGCTCCCATCTCATGCGGCGTCAACTCTCTCCGCACAAACACGCCCGCGAAATGTAGAATGTCATCAAACAAGAATCTCCGGAGGAACAATGCCCGCAAAGCCCACCATTGAACAAGCTCGCCTGATTTTAGAACTCTACGACCTCCGGCGCGAACCCGAAATGCGGAAAGCACGGCAGTGGTGGCTCACCACTTTTTGGCCAAATTGTGCCGATGACTTCATGAAGGTGGTCATGGATTTCGGCTCGCAGGAGAACAATTGGCTGCGCCAGGTGGGAGGCTACTGGGGCATCGCCGCCACTTTTGTGTTGCATGGCCTCATCAGCGAGAAACTATTCTTTGAACCCGCGTTCTGCGGCGAGTTGTACTTCATGTTCGCGAAAGTCCGTCCCTTCTTGAAGGAAATCCGCGAAAAAGCGAAAAATCCCGATCTGTTCTTGCTTTCCGAAAAAGCAATTCTTGGCTCCAAAGTGGGCCGGGCGCAGTTCGCAAAAGTGGAACCTCGCGTCAACATGATGCGGCCAAAGCGGGGAGCCTGAGTTGCGCCACGGGCTTCCTGTCCGGCCTCTATTGAAAAGCGTGCTTTGCCTGGCCACCGGCTTGTTGCCTCTTCCCCCACTTGCCAAGGCTGGAGTTCTGCAAACGTGCGGTCCGGGTGTCATTTTGAAATTGAGTGCACCTTCCTCAAGCCAGGGCAGCTTGATTCGTCTGGAAGTGCGAAGCAGCAAACCGTTGGCCGAAGTCACCGCGGAGTGGAATTCCAAAAATGTTCCGTTCTGGCAAGTCACCGGCAAAGCCACGGATTCCTCCAACCTTGTCGCCGACATGCGCGCGGCGATTCTTGGAGTTGATTTGGAAAAAGCGCCTGGGACCTACCCGCTGGTTGTTCATGTTCAAACAACTGGTGGCAAGCAAGATGCATGCACGCTGCAAATTCCTGTTCACGCAGGGAAGTTCGCCACGGAGAGATTGCAGGTCGGCAAAGAATTCGTCGAGCCAAGCCCCGACCAGATCCAGCGCGCGAACGAGGAGCGCGACAAATTGCGCGCCATCTTCGACCAAGTGACACCGGAAAAATTATGGGACGGCGATTTTCGCGTTCCGCTCGACGGCGTGACCACGGGCGGCAATTTTGGCAAGCGTCGCGTCCTCAACGGCCAGCCTGGATCGCCGCACAGCGGCGTGGACTTCCCCGCAGTAACGGGCACTCCCGTTCATGCTGCGCAGAGTGGGCGCGTGGCTCTCGCACAAGAACTGTTTTTTTCCGGTAACACCGTTGTCGTCGATCATGGGTTGGGCATTTACACCTTTTACGGACACCTGTCCGAGATCGACGTGAAGGTCGGTGACGCATTGCAGTCCGGACAGGTGCTCGGAAAAGTGGGCGCCACGGGCCGCGTCACCGGACCACACCTCCATTGGGGCCTTACGGTCGGGCGGGCACGGGTGAATGGCCTGCAACTAGTAAAGCTATTTGAGAGTGCGAGTAAGACCCCGATTCGGCCAAAAACGGCAACTCCAAAATAGTGTTCCCAAAGGGGAACGAGTATGAAACGAACGTCCTCGCTAGGACACTACTCTGGAGTCGGCTAGGCGAAACCGAGCATTCATTTTGGACTTCAGTAGCACTGCGACCCTCGGAGAATAACGCCTGTAGAATGAGTTATTTATAAGGCGCCTGCTCGAGTTGGAAGTAGGAGAATGCAGCAGTGAACACCCCGCTTTTTTGCTCGTGGTGCGCGCTCGAGAATGGGGGAGTACAGGAGTACTGTTGGAAATTTGCGGTTTGTGGTACTGTTTCGCCATTGTCATGTGAAAAGTCCACGGGCAGTATGGGGCTGTGTGGGCAAGATTCGTGCTAGTCACCTCTCTTTTGTTGTGCTTCCGCTTTAGCACACTGCTTGCACGTCACTACAGGCGAGCTCCCTCGGCATGAAACGGGCCAGCTAGCCGCGGTGAAGCTCTGAAATGCTGAAATAAGATTTGAGGAAGAGCAAGAAATGTCCCTGCTTCATTTTCGTGTCAAGGAACGCCGGCGCACGTTGAGGGTGGCTTTGACGGTACCGCTGACGGTTCACGGGAAAACCGACGCCGGCGAACGCTTCTCTGCGCGCACTACTTCGCAATCTGTTAACCGGCATGGCGCCTTGTTTCACCTCGAAGAGATTGTGTTAGTGGGGCACACGCTGGTTCTGATCAACGATCACACGGCGCAATCGATGGAGTGCCGCGTGGTTTCGATCCACCGCGCCCGGGACAGCAAGCAGTACGTTGGCGTGGAATTCCTCTCCCCGGAAACAAATTTCTGGCACATGCAGTTCCCCATCCCCGGAGCAAAGCCGCTCCGCCGCGCGCTTCCCAATAAAGCTTCCGCATAGCTGGTTAAGGCTGGCTCCAAATAGAATTTGCTCCAACATAGCTACGAAATTTTCTTCCTGCTTTTTCAACATTCAAGACGAGCTGGCATTAGAATTTCTGCGTGCAACCTTCGCCTACGCGGATTGGCATGATTTCCGACACTCACGGCATGCTACGTCCTCAGGCCCTGGAGGCGCTTCGCGGTTCGGAGCGGATTGTTCACGCCGGCGATGTGGGAAAGCCGGAAATCCTCACAGCCTTGCGCGAGCTTGCTCCCGTCGTTGCGATCCGCGGCAACGTGGACACTGCGGATTGGGCTAGGGCGCTGCCCGAAACAGCCGTCGTCGAAGCGGGCAAAGCTCTCCTTTACGTTCTTCATGACGTGCATGCACTCGACTTAAGTCCTGCGGCCGCTGGTTTCCATGTCGTCGTGAGTGGGCCTTCTCATCAGCCAGGAAAATTTGAACGCGACGGCGT
>Ga0126373_10004823_pt1 | contig 10384 bp, 4 predicted proteins | sample PanSoiMetPlot_11_FD_92545 | JGI IMG/M metagenome (GOLD analysis project Ga0126373, IMG submission 92545) | Tropical forest soil microbial communities from Panama - MetaG Plot_11 | ecosystem: Environmental > Terrestrial > Soil > Tropical forest > Bulk soil | place: Panama | collected 2016-02-17 | reverse complement strand
TCGACCATGCGGCCGGAAGCCAGGTTGCGGCCATAGCACATCACGCAGACGCCGCGCTTCGATTCGCAGGTGAGCACCGAGCGAATCTTGACGCGCTCAATGCCGGCGGACTGGATGGCCGAAGCCAGCTCTTCGGTGATTTCGCCGTTGACATCGACGATCACGTTGCCTTCATAGTCCTTGATCTTCTCAAGCGATACGCGGCCCACAATGCGGTCGCGCATGGGCTCGATGATCTCGCCCGATTCCACGATGGAGCCGACGTAGATGCCGTCCACCGTGCCGCAATCCTGTTCGCTGACGATTACGTCTTGCGCCACGTCAACCAGGCGACGGGTGAGATAGCCGGAGTCGGCGGTCTTCAGCGCAGTGTCGGCCAGGCCCTTGCGAGCGCCGTGCGTCGAAATGAAGTACTGCAGCACGTTCAAGCCTTCACGGAAGTTCGCCGTGATGGGGGTCTCGATGATTTCGCCCGAAGGCTTGGCCATCAAGCCGCGCATGCCCGAAAGCTGACGAATCTGCTGTTTTGAGCCGCGAGCGCCGGAGTCGGCCATTACGTAAATCGGGTTCATGGTGCCCGATTTATCGGCCTCTTCCATGACGCCGAACATCTCGTCGGCGACGCGTTCCGTAACCGCGGACCAGATTTCGATGACCTTGTTGTAGCGCTCGCCGTTGGTAATCGCGCCGTCGAGATATTGCTGCTGCACATTGACAACCGCTTTCTCGGCTTCGCGAACCAGCGTGGACTTATCCTCCGGAATCAGCATGTCATCGATGCCGATCGACAGGCCTGCGCGCGTGGCATAGCGGAAACCGAGCTCCTTGATGCCATCGAGCATTTTGACCGTGTGCTCGAGGCCGTAGCGCAGGTAGCAGTAGTTGACCAGCTGTCCAATGCCCTTCTTTTTCAGCAGGCCGTTGATGAACGGGAAGCCCTCCGGCAGGTGCTGGTTCAAAATGGTGCGGCCAACCGTGGTGTTGATGTACTGCCGCTCAAATTGCACCGGGTCGGTGTGCACGATGTCCTGATCGTCATAGGCCTGGGTGAGATCGATAACCTCACCGGTGTAGCGCAGGCGAATCGGGGTCAGGGTTTCGACTTCGCCCGCTTCGAGCGCCAGCAGAACATCGTCGGCGTTCGCAAACACGCGGCCTTCGCCCTTCGCGCCGGGTTTGCCCTTGGTGAGGTAGTACAGGCCGAGCACCATGTCCTGGGTGGGAACGGTGATTGGCTGGCCTGAGGCCGGCGAAAGAATGTTGTGCGAGCTGAGCATCAGGACGCTGGCTTCGACTTGCGCTTCCGGTGAAAGCGGAATGTGCACGGCCATCTGGTCGCCGTCGAAGTCGGCGTTGAAGGCGGTGCAGACCAGCGGGTGGATCTTGATCGCTTTTCCTTCCACCAGCACCGGCTCGAATGCCTGAATACCCAGACGGTGCAGGGTGGGTGCGCGGTTCAAGAGCACGGGATGGTCCTTGATGACCTCTTCCAGGATGTCCCAAACAATGTGTTCCTGTTGCTCGACCATTTCTTTGGCTTGCTTGATGGTCGTGCAATGCCCGGTCTGCTCAAGCCGGTGATAGATGAACGGCTTGAACAACTCGAGCGCCATCTTCTTCGGCAGACCGCACTGGTGCAGCTTGAGCTCGGGGCCGACCACGATGACGGAGCGGCCTGAGTAATCGACACGCTTGCCCAGCAGGTTCTGGCGGAAGCGCCCCTGCTTGCCTTTGAGCGTATCGCTGAGCGACTTGAGCGGACGATTGTTGGCGCCGCGCAGCACGCGGCCACGGCGTCCGTTATCAAACAGCGCGTCCACGGCTTCTTGCAGCATGCGCTTCTCGTTGCGCACGATGACCTCAGGCGCATGCAGGTCCATCAGCTTTTTCAAGCGGTTATTGCGGTTGATCACCCGGCGATAGAGATCGTTCAGATCGGAGGTTGCAAAACGACCGCCATCGAGTGGAACCAGCGGGCGCAGCTCCGGAGGAATCACCGGCAGAACGTCGAGGATCATCCACTGCGGCTTGTTTCCGCTCTTGCGGAAAGCCTCGACCACCTTCAGGCGCTTGGCGTACTTCAGCCGCTTCTGCAGCGAAGTCTCGTTGCGCATCTTGTCGCGCAGCTCGGTCGAGAGCACATCGACGTCGACGTGCTTCAGCAGTTCCTTGATTGCTTCCGCGCCCATCATGGCCTTGAAGCCAGTAGCGCGATATTGCTGATCGAGCTCGCGATAACGGGCTTCGTCCTTGATGACCTCCTGCGGCCCCACCGGCGCGTCACCCACTTCCACCACGATGTAGGCCTCGAAGTAGAGAACGGACTCGAGGTCGCGCAGCGAAACATCAAGCAGGTGGCCGATGCGTGAGGGCAGGCCCTTGAAGAACCACACGTGCGAGCAGGGCGAGGCCAGCTCGATGTGGCCGAGCCGCTCGCGGCGCACTTTCGACAGCGTGACTTCGACGCCACACTTGTCGCAGATGACGCCGCGGTGCTTCATGCGCTTGTACTTGCCGCACAAGCATTCCCAATCCGTAACCGGGCCAAAGATGCGGGCGCAGAACAGGCCATCGCGCTCCGGTTTGAAGGTGCGGTAATTGATGGTCTCAGGCTTCGTGACCTCGCCATGCGACCAGCTCCGGATTTTTTCCGGAGAGGCCAGGCTGATGCGGATCGAATCGAAATCCTGAATCGTGTTTCCTAGATCGAATGGGCTCGAACGGTACAAAGTAACCTCCGTTGCCGAATCAACGGCTGCGGCACGTCTCGCCGCGGGTCAACAGTTCACAATTAACAACTCACAGTAAAAACTCGCTTCGCCAGACGAACCTCAGTCTGCCGCCGCACCCACAGCTTGCGTGGGCTTGCGTTCGGCAGCCTTGATCAGTTCCACGTCGAGGCACAGCGACTGCAATTCGCGAATCAGGACGTTGAACGACTCTGGCACGCCAGGCTCAATCGCGGCTTCACCCTTGACGATGGCCTCGTAGATCTTGGTGCGGCCATAAACGTCGTCGGACTTAGCCGTGAGCAGTTCCTGCAGGATGTAAGCCGCGCCGTAAGCTTCCAGCGCCCACACTTCCATTTCACCGAAGCGCTGGCCACCAAACTGCGCCTTGCCGCCCAGCGGTTGCTGCGTAATCAGCGAGTACGGGCCGATGGAGCGCGCGTGGATCTTGTCGTCAACCAGGTGCGAGAGCTTGAGCATGTAGATGTAGCCCACCGTCACCGGCTGCTCGAATTTCTCGCCCGTCATGCCGTCGTAGAGATCGGCCTTGCCCGATTCCGGCAAGCCTGCCTCTCGTAGCATCTGCTTGATCTCGGGCTCTTTCGAACCGTCGAACACCGGCGAGGCGAAGTACACGCCCTCCTGCATCACGTCGGCCGCGCGCTCGAGAATCTGGTCATCGAGGTCGGTCAAGGTGTCGAGGAAGGGCAGACCCTTGAACAGCGACTTCAGCTCGCGCCGCACATGGTCGGCCTTGCCATTGCCCTGGACAAGCTCGCTGACTCGCTTGCCCAATTCCTTTCCAGCCCAGCCAAGGTGGGTCTCCAGAATTTGGCCCACATTCATACGGCTCGGCACACCCAGGGGATTCAGGACGATCTCTACTGGCGTTCCATCCTCGAGGTAGGGCATATCTTCCTCGGGAAGAATGCGCGCGATGACGCCCTTGTTGCCGTGGCGGCCGGCCATCTTGTCGCCGACGCTCAGCTTGCGCTTCATGGCGATATAAACCTTCACCAGCTTGATCACTCCCGGTGGAAGCTCATCGCCCTTCTTGAGTTTCTCTTCGCGCTCTTTGGCGATCTTGCGCAGAACGTCGATCTGGCGCGAAGTCATCTCTTCAATTTCGTCAATCTGCTCGTTGACGCGCGGGTCCTTGTCCGGGTACTTGATGCGCTTCAAGTTGCGCGTCGAGATGCGCTCGATGGTGTCGCGATCGAGGATCGCGCCCTTGGCGAGCAGCTTCTTGTTGGTCTTCTCGTCGTGCAGATCGGCCAGGACTTCTTTGTTGCCGAGCAGGCCTTCCAGTCGCTTCAGGCGCTCATCGGTCAGAATCCGGATCTCATCGCCCAGGTTCCGCTCGATCTGCTGAATCTCTTCAGCTTCGATGGCCTTGGCGCGCTCGTCCTTCTCCTGGCCTTTGCGCGAGAAGATCTTTACGTCAACCACGGTGCCTTCAATTCCCGGCGGGCAGGTGAGCGATGCGTCGCGCACATCGCCGGCTTTTTCGCCGAAGATGGCGCGCAGCAGCTTCTCTTCCGGCGTCAGCTGGGTCTCACCTTTGGGCGTGACCTTGCCGACCAGGATGTCGCCGGCCTTCACCGTAGCGCCAATGCGGATGATGCCGCTCTCATCGAGATCGCGCAGCGCTGACTCGGAGACGTTCGGAATATCGCGGGTGATTTCTTCGGGCCCCAGCTTGGTATCCCGCGATTCAATTTCGAACTCTTCGATGTGAACGCTGGTGTAGTAATCCTCCTTCACCAGCTTTTCGCTCACCAGAATCGCGTCCTCAAAGTTGTAGCCGCGCCACGGCATGAACGCGACCAGCACGTTGCGTCCGAGCGCCAGCTCGCCTTTATCGGTGCAAGGCCCGTCGGCGATCACCTGGCCTTTGCCTACGCGATCACCCTTCTTGACCACGGGTTTCTGGTTGATACAGGTGTTCTGGTTCGAGCGCTTGAATTTGGTGAGCTGGTAGATATCGCTGCCAACTTCGCGCGACAACTGCCCATGGTGCTCGCCTTCTACGCGCACGATGATGCGCTCCGAGTCCACCGAATCGACGATGCCGGAGCGGCGGGCCAGAATCACGGCGCCGGAGTCGCGCGCGGTCACGCCTTCCATGCCGGTGCCGACAATCGGGGCTTCTGCCCTGAGCAGCGGAACCGACTGGCGCTGCATGTTCGCTCCCATCAGCGCGCGGTTGGCGTCATCGTGCTCGAGGAAAGGCACGAGCGAAGCGGCCACCGACACAAGCTGCTTGGGGCTGACGTCGATGTAATCGACCTCTTCTTTGGGCACCAGCACGAAGTTGCCGGCCTTGCGGGCGTTTACCAGGTCATTGATGATGCGGCCCTTGTCATCGAGCTCGACGTTGGCCTGCGCAATGACGTGGCGGTCTTCTTCCCAGGCCGAGAGGTAGAAGCTGAACGGCTCCCACTCAATCCCCTTCTTGCGCCGCTCGTGCAGGTCTTCATTGGCCTTCAGGACTTCGGCTTTTTCAATGTGATCGCCGACGCGGTAGTCGCTGTCGCCGGCGTTGACCACGGTGACAAAGTCCTGCACCTTCGCGCCTTTGACCTTGCGATAGGGTGACTCAATAAAGCCGTAGTCGTTGATTCGGGCGTAGCACGACAGCGACGAGATCAAGCCAATGTTCGGACCTTCCGGCGTCTCAATCGGGCAGATGCGCCCGTAGTGCGTGGGATGAACGTCGCGCACTTCAAACCCGGCGCGTTCGCGCGACAAACCGCCCGGACCAAGCGCGGAGAGGCGCCGTTTGTGCGTGATCTCCGAGAGCGGGTTGGTCTGGTCCATGAACTGCGAGAGCTGCGACGAGCCAAAGAACTCGCGGATCGCAGCCATGACCGGCTTGGCGTTGACCAGGTCGTGCGGCATGGCCGTCGACATCTCCTGGTACACCGACATCTTTTCTTTGATGGCGCGTTCCATGCGCACCAGACCGATGCGGAACTGGTTCTCCATCAGCTCGCCAACCGCGCGCACGCGGCGGTTGCCAAGGTGATCGATGTCGTCCACCGTGCCGATGTTCTTGCGCAGCTTCAGCAGGTAACGAATGGTGGCGTAGAAGTCGTCAGGATCGAGAGTACGGTTCTCGAGCTTGGTCGCTTCGGCATTTTCAAACAGCTTGATGTTGAACTTCAGCCGGCCTACGCGCGAGAAGTCGTACTTGCGCGGATCGAAGAACATGCCGTGGAACAGCGAAGTTGCCGTATCCAGTGTCGGGGGATCGCCAGGACGCAGTTTGCGGTAGATCTCGATCAGCGCTTCCTGGGGTGTCTTCACCGAATCGCGGCGCAGCGTGGCACTAACGACCGTGCCCACGTCGTCCCGCTCGGGGAAGAACACATGCAGCTCGGTCACGCCGGCGTCCATGATCTTGGAGAGCTTGTCAGGCGTGATCTCGCTGTTAGCTTCGAGCATCACTTCGCCGGTATTGGTATCGACGATGTCGGCCGCGGTGAACGCGCCTTCGAGGTCGGTGGTATCGATCTCGAGCTCCGAGATGCGTGCCTTCTGAATTTCCTTGAGCGCGGCGTTGGTGACCTTGCGGCCCGAGTGAACGATCTCTTCGCCGCCACGCCCCTTGACCGCATGGACCAGCTTCATGCCCACCAGGTTCGTGGGCCGCTCAATGCCGGGCTCGAGCGTCCAGTAAAGCTTGCTGTCGCGCAGCGCAATGCGGTCGACGGTGTAGAAGGTGCGCAGAATCTCTTCATCCGAGCGCAAGCCGAGCGCACGCAGGAAAATCGTTCCCAGGAACTTGCGCTTGCGGTCGATGCGGACGTACAGGATGTTCTTCTGGTCGTATTCGAACTCAACCCACGAGCCGCGATAGGGAATGATCTTGCCCAGGAAATAAGTCCGGCTGTTGGCCGATTCGAAGAACACGCCCGGCGAGCGGTGCAACTGGCTGACGATGACGCGCTCGGTCCCGTTGATGATGAAGGTGCCGTTGTCGGTCATCAGCGGGATATCGCCGAAGAAGACTTCCTGCTCCTTGATGTCGCGAATCGTGCGCGCTTCCGTCTCCGGATCTTTCTCGTAGATGGTCAGGCGCATCGTGACCTTCAGCGGTGCGCTGTAGGTCATGCCGCGCTCTTCGCATTCCTTCTGGTCGTACTTAAGCTGCAGGCCGACCGGGTCGCCGCACTTGTTGCAGAAGTCAGGGGTGTTGGCGTTGTACGTTCCGCACTTCTGGCACAGCACATCACCGGTGTGATACGGGTCGGTAATGACGGTGGAGCCGCAATTCCGGCAGGTGGTCCGCAGGTGGTGCAGCCCCTTCAGGTGGCCGCACTTGCATTCCCAGTTGCCGATGGCGTAATCGACGAACTCGAGCTGCGAGACGTTGCGGAAATCAGAGATCGGGAAGACCGACTGAAACACCGCCTGCAGGCCGCCGTCGTCGCGCTCGCTGGGCAGCATGTCCATCTGCAAGAAGCGGTCGTAGGAGCGCTTTTGGACTTCAATCAGATTCGGGATCTGAATGGTGGTTGGAATTTTTGAGAAATCTAGGCGATTGCGGAATGCATATCGATTATTGTTCGGCATCACAACTCCGGAGTCACTGCCGCGCCTGCTCACCGCCGCGCGGGAGTGTTCATTTCCGCTGATAAGACCGGGCTATTTGCCCGATGCGATTTTTTTGACTGCGCGTTTCAGAATTCGTGCTACTCTCACGCCAATAAGAGCCGATACGGATCGGCTCAGCTCGGTCGGAAACACCACGAGTGGTCGCGCGCGTGTCGGCGCGATTGGTTTGCGGTGCGACCTGAAAACAAAAGTTGAAGCAATAGATTTTCTAGAGACAGTTAAAGGCGCGCGAAGACATGAATCTTCGCTCGCGCCGTTCACGGCACAAAGCCTGGACCTGAATTGTTGTTTGTTCGCCCGTCGTTTTAAAGCCCTGCCGCTCAACCCGCTGCCGCCACGCTGATCCATTCATGGCGGACACCAGACCCATCCGTCGATTATAACTGCAACGACAGAAACTTACCAGCCCAAAATTTTAGGCCTTGTTATCCAATTCGTGACCCTGTCAATTCGATGGGCCAGCATGGCCGCTGGATTCACAGTCCCCAAGATCCCGATCCCAAATTGGCGATGTCAACGACGCCAAGTGCGCCTGACGCACGGCCCAGCTTAGCCCAGCACGAAGCTGGGTAAGCTGAACAGTACTTCCGAGTGCCGCACATTGCCCAAACTCGCCGGTTAAGGTCGGCTTGGAGGATGCCGCCGTTACTTTACTTCTACGGTCGCGCCGGCATCGGTAAACTTCTTGCGGATGTTCTCGGCCTCTTCCTTCGAGACGCCTTCCTTTACCGGCTTGGGCGCGCCATCCACCAGATCCTTGGCTTCCTTCAAGCCCAGGTTGGTGACTTCGCGGACCGCCTTGATAACGTTGATCTTATTGGCGCCAACCGCGGTGAGGATCACGCTGAACTCGGTTTTTTCCTCAGCCGGAGCCGCACCCGCGCCCGCGCCAGCCGCCGCGCCACCGGCCACCATCACCGGGGCCGCTGCCGCTGCCGAAACGCCGAGGCGCTCCTCCAGCCGCTTTACAAGCTGCGCTGCATCCAGCAGCGACAACCCTACGATCTGCTCTTCAATTGCCTGAATGTCTGCCATTTCTATTCTCCGTGTTATCGATTGTGCTGACGAAGCGCCCGGGGCAAGCAAGCTGCCTCCCCGAACCGCTCCGGCTGTCTCAAATCGTTATCCGCTGACGCCGTTTCCAGTCCGCCGCTGCCAGACAACAGCAGCGGAACCCGTGCCAACCGATAACCGAACCCATATGCCTTCGCGGCAGCACTACCGCTCAGGCCAAAGCTTTCTAAACTCACACTGCCAAAGGCCGATGGCCAAGGGCTGACGCTGCGCTTACGCCGATGCTGCCTCGCCCGTGCCGCCCGTAAACTTGTTCTGCTTGGCCGCCTGGTCGAGGACGACAGCCAGGTTGCGGCCGACCGCATTCACTGCCGTTGCCAGCCGCTGCGCTGGGGCATTGATCAGGAACAGCAACTTCGACATGACCTCTTCGCGCGACGGCATGGTGGCCAGGGCTTCAATCTGCCGGGCCGGCAACACCTGCCCATCGAGCACGACAGCCTTGAAGGTAATCTCAGGATTGTCCTTGGCGTACTTGCTCAGCGCCTTGGCCAGCGCCACCGGATCGGCTGAGGTGTAGGCGATCGAAGTAACACCCTTCAAATCCTTCAGCGCCTGCTCGACCGGGGTGCCTTTGCCTGCGCGTTCAGCCAGCGTGTTCTTCACGACGCGATAGCGTCCACCGGCCCCGCGCACGGTCTTGCGCAGCTCTTCAGCCTGCGAAGCCTTCAGCTTGGTGAACGAGGTAAGGATAGCGGTCTGTGCTTTGCTGAACTCCGTGCCCAGCACTTCCGCCTGCTCGATTTTCTTTGCTCTTGTAACTGCCATGATGTTTTGCCTTTTTCCTTCTGCGTCGCGCTACGCGCGTGCTGCCGCTTCCAGTGCCGACGTATCCAGCGGAATTCCCGGCCCCATGGTCGAGGACAGGTACACGCCCTTCAGGTATTTGCCTTTCGCCGCAGCCGGCTTGGCCTTGATCACGCTGGTGATAAGCAGGCTGGCGTTCTCCACCAACTTGTCGGGCGTGAACGAAATCTTGCCCACCGGCACGTGCACCAGGCCGGTTTTGTCGGTGCGGAACTCGACTTTGCCGGCTTTCACTTCCTGCACTGCCTTGGCCACGTCGAATGTCACGGTGCCGTCTTCGGGTTCGGCATCAGCCCGCGCGGGCCGAGCACTTTTCCCAATCGGCCAACCGACTTCATCATGTCAGGCGTGGCCACCACGGCATCGTAGTCAACCCAGTTTTCCTTCTGGATGCGCTCGACCATCTCATCGCCGCCGACGAAATCGGCGCCGGCGCCCTCCGCTTCCTTCACCTTCTCGCCGGAGGCAATGACCAGAACCTTCTTCGACTTGCCCAGGCCATGAGGCAGCACTACCGTGCCGCGCACCATCTGGTCCGCGTGCTTGGGATCAACCCCCAGACGCAGCGTGACCTCAACCGTCTCGTCGAATTTCGCGTATTTAACTTTTTGCAGAAGCGGCACGGCTTCCTGCAACGGATAAGGCCGGTTTTCCACCGCCTTGCGTGCCTTCTCGATGTTCTTTCCAGCTTTCGCCATTTCTACCTCGTCTCCCACCGCTTTCGGGCTGGTGCCCGATGCCGTGGTATTTACGACAAAAATCTCAAATTCTCGGTGCGCGCACGGTTAAGCCACGTCAATTCCCATGGACCGCGCCGTGCCCTTCACGCTCTTGATCGCAGCTTCGAGGGTTGCCGCATTCAGGTCGGGCATCTTCTGCTTGGCAATCTCTTCCACCTGCTTCTCCGTGACCTTCCCGACCTTGTCTTTGTTCGGAGCGCCTGAGCCTTTGGCGATTCCCGCAGCACGCTTCAGCAGAATCGAAGCTGGCGGCGTCTTGGTCACAAAGGTGAATGAGCGGTCGTTATAAACCGTGATCACCACCGGGATGATCAGACCTTCGAGCTCCTTCTGGTTGGTGCGGGCGTTGAACTGCTTGCAGAATTCCATAATGTTGATCTGCGCCTGCCCCAGCGCCGGGCCAACCGGCGGGGC